>SPLK01000071.1_pt1 | contig 62549 bp, 61 predicted proteins | sample 2456111 | NCBI WGS metagenome assembly SPLK01 (sample SAMN11156906, study PRJNA527647) | hot springs metagenome | biome: Geothermal region; feature: Hot spring; material: tree branch in hot spring; isolation source: hot spring sediment rich in lignocellulosic material ... | reverse complement strand
TTTGTGTAGTAAGGAACCTATGCAAGTTATATGAGAACGAAAATGAGATGATTACAGCTTTAGCTTCCATCATCACTACTAGTTAACAGCATCGGATAAGTTCTATTGCCTCGCTGTATTTATCTTCGGGCACAAGTATTTCACATTGAACACTGCTACCAAATATAGGGTGAATAAAAACGTCCGTTTTTTGAACTAAAACGGGTATATCATGAGAATTTAATAATTTTTCAATTATTCTTGCTTCTATTTCACCAACGGTTGTTGCAACAATTTTCCACATAAACAGTTCTCCTATGAGTATTTTTTTATTTTCTTCAGTTCTAATTAAATTCTATCACTCTTCAAAAATGCATCAAGAATTATTTAAGAATGATTTAGGAAAGTTAATGGTAAATTATTCTTCCCAATAACGTTTACTAGCAATTTTCAAATGTGAAGCATCTTTTTTATATCTTCCTACCTTTGCACATGGTTTTCCATTCACTTCAACTATATCCGCTGTTATGTCGATTTTCTTCTTCAATAGTTTCGATCCAACACCGTAAACATCAGCTGGTACACCTAACGATTCGAATAATTTGATTTTCTCTTCGTCAAAACCACCTGAAACAACTATTTTCAAATCTTTCAGACCCACTTTATCAAATTCTTGTCTTGCTTTCCATACAAGTTCTGGACATACACCAAACGATTGCGGACCTATGGGTGTTACTGATTTGTCCCTTAAACTTCCAGATGTATCAAATCTGACACCCCAAATTTTATTCTTACCCGGTCCTATAATCGGTGAAGGATCTGTTTCACCAAGTATGAATTCTTTACCCATAACGTATTCATATTGTTTCTTAACAACCCTAAACGTTGTACCAATGACATCGTTATCCCAATCAACTAAAACTATCCTATTAACGGTTTCCGGCATATGCATATCAAACGCAATTGCCGCGTCCTCTGTCTTACCATCGTATGCAGCAATTAGCGCGTGCGGAATTGTGCCCATCGATTCTACGCCCCAATAATCTGCATTCGCATCTGTTGAGACACCAAATGCCCCAGCTTTGAGCGCTGCATAGCCATCAGTTGCTTGGACCCAGTAATGGTCAAATCTTGCACTGAAGAATAATATAGGCTTACCATTTGCTGCCTCAACGACTTTCTTAACTGCCGTTGCTGTGCTTGTAGCCCGTGCGATAACGCCCAGTAAAACTGTCTCAAGATAACCAAAGTATATTGGCTCACCTTCTATCGTCATTAAAGGTTCTCCATCCGGAACGTATTCACCATCGTAAACCGCTTTGACTTCTATTTCATCCCATTTGTCTACCCAAAGCTCGTTGAGTTTTAATCTCAAATCCCACTTTTTTCTCGTCAGTTCAACTATTTCTTCGACGTTACCTTCCACAGATAAGCTCTGCATCATTTTATCCAGGTTTAAAATCTCATTGTAAAGGTATCTTGCTTTTTCTTCATCTTTGTAATAACCTGTGCAGTATCTCAAAATAGCAAGAGCTTCGTCCACACCGCAGACAATTGCGTTATCCCTTGGGAAGAATTGGTAATAAACTCTTGGGTGCCTGTTGTCTTTTTTTAGCACCTCAACATATCTTGTAAAGTATTTATCAGAATAGTATCCCATCCTAATCCTATCAATTGGTACTTTAAAAACCTTCGGATGAAGTCTCTTGCTCATATTTCATTACCTCCCATAATCACATTACGCACTGGATAATTAAGACAAACTCCACAAAGTGTACAACCCTTTCGGCAATCTTTAGTTATTACCTGAACGAAATAATTTTGATATTCATTCCACAAAAACTCTTTACTCACACCACTATCAATATGGTCCCATGGAAAATCTTCTATACCGTAAGGACCTATGTACTGTGAAATGTCTAACTCGTTAAATAAATTCATCCATTTTTCAAATGAGAAAAATTCTCCCCATTCATCATAATAACTTACTTTGTATGCCTTTTCAATGACTGAAAATAGCTTTCTATCACCACGCGAAAGAATTCCTTCGACGAAACTCTTTTTTCCATCATTGATATCAATCTTTCCATACTTTCGATATGGTCCCAAGATTTTTCTTACCATACTCATGTATTCCGGCTCTTGCAATTTTGCGAATTGGAATGCGGTATGTGGTTTTGGGATTAATAAATTAACAGAGGCCGTTATATCGGAAAAGCCAAGTTTTTTAATATCTTTAATTAACTCACCTATTTCCTTTATATCTTCCTCTGTTTCTTCTGGAAATCCAACCATAAAGTAGAGTTTTATCCTTCTCCAACCTGCACGCTTTGCTTCACTCGCTGTGTTTATTATATCGTCGTATGAGATTTGCTTGTTTATGGCATCCCTCATCTTTTGACTCCCAGCTTCGGGAGCGAATGTTAAGCCTGTCTTTCTAACCTCGGCAATTTTCTCACCAATTTTTATATTAAATGCATCAACACGTGTCGAAGGAATAGAAATTGAGACTTTCTTGTCCTTTAATTCTTCAACTAACTTTTCCGCTATCTCACTTATTTGAGAATGGTCAAGCGATGAGAGCGAAAGAAGAGATACTTCATCGTAACCTGTATTCTCTATGAGTTTCTTAACAGATTTGACGATCTCATCCGCACTACGCTCCCTGACAGGACGATAAACGTATCCTGCATGGCAAAATCTACATCCACGTGTACAACCCCGACTGATTTCAATTACAGCACGATCATGCACGCTTTCAACGTGTGGTAATATCTTCTTTTCTGGAGGATTAACTGAATTCAAGTCTTTTAGTATGTTTCTTGAAATTCTTTCAGGGGCGAAATCGTACTTTGGAACGATTTTCCGACCTTTTTGTTCGTAGAATATTGGAATATAAATACCTTCTATCTTTGCTAATTCCTTGAGTCTATCGTGTCTCTTCATTCCCCTTGTTTCGTATATAATTTGGAGCATTTTGTGTAGATTTACTTCTCCATCACCTATGTATATCACATCAAATGCCTCGGCTATCGGTTCACAATTATACGTAACAGGCCCTCCGGCAATTACTATCGGGTCATCGTCTTTTCGTTCCGCTGCCCTAATCGAAATTCTTGAGAGTTCGAGCATCTTTAAGACGTTTGTGTACGATAGTTCGTATTCAAGAGAAATTCCAAGCATGTCAAGTTCGTAAACTGGTGTGCGCGTCTCAAGTGTGAAAAGTGGTATATCATTTTTCTCCATCGCTTCAATCATATCAACCCAAGGTAAGAAAACACGCTCAGCGTACACATAGTCAAGTTTATTAGCAAGCCAGTACAGTATTTCAAGACCGTAGTGGGACATACCGACTTCATAAACATCCGGGAAACCAAAAGCCACTCTTAAGTAATCTTTGTTTGAAGCATCTTTGATAACGCTATTGTACTCACCACCTATGTATCTTGCCGGCTTTGAAACTTTTATCAGATTTTCAGATAAGAACCGAAGAATTTTTTCAGAATTATGCAAGAAAATATCACTCCTTTTTTGTGTTTTACTGTTATGTTTTACTATTCATTGTAGCTGAATGAAATAGATATCTTGGCTGTTCCTGAGACAGGAATTTCAATTTCATAGTAGTCTGCCGATGATTTTAGTATTTTGTAAGTATTCTGTGGAGTTATTGAAAGATCTTTTATGCTTTTCCCATTCAGTATAACTTTTGCGCTACCGTAACCTTTTAAATTCAAATCTCCAACGATGTAAACTCTACCTCCGAGTTTTGTAAGTTTATTGAGTGTCCAAGAGTGATACAACTGCCAGCTCTTTGAAACGTATATCTCACCTTGCTTATTTATGTCAGGCATTGTTCCCAAACCTATTGGCATAACCTTTCCAGATACATTTGAGTATATATAAACTTGACCTGCGGGAAGTTCTTCGCCTGTATTTATTTCGATGACGTAATCAGCAGGCTGCCAGTTATACGTGTACGTATATTGAAGATTTATCTTTTGCCAATCTTTTCGCGTAATGTTCAATACCTTGTTTCGTATATTCACACCATTTTTCAGGCCTTCTTGGTACCCAAGTATAAATATCTTCCTGCCTTCGGCTGTTACTTCTTCAGCCATTGCAGATTCTGCCGCAACTGCCTTTGAATACATAAGCCTTACGTTATTCTCCTCTGGAGCTGTGGAGAGCACAACGTAAGCTTTGTCAATCGGAGAGCGAATTTCAAAGAATTGCTCCAATGTGTTTTCTTTCAACACATAATAAATTCTAAATCCACCGGGTACTGCAAACAAAGCCTCTGCTTTATCAGAAGATTTGAGAACATTCTTCGCTTGCGATTCTTTGACAAGCTTACCAATCCCAAACGGCGTTTGAACATACTTTTCACCATTTTCAAAAATCGCTACGTTGCCGTTTAATTCGTAAATACCATGTGGAAGCTCTGTTGGAATTTCATACTTTTGATTTTCAGTATAGCTTTCAATATACCATCTGTTCGAAGATACCTGCAAAACTCTCCAACCTTCCGGAATTTCAAATTCTTTATCAACTGTTGTGTAAAGTAATCCGTTGGAACTAAAGAGAACCAAAATATCTTGCGACTGATTTTGAGCTAATAACATTGAGCTGAGCACAATTATTGAGAAAAATAAGTAAAACTTAAATATTGGTAACTTTCCCATAAAATAACACCTCTTTTCTTTTTTAACTACGCCAAAACATCCTTTATGAGCCAAACGTAAGAAATAACCGTTAAACCTATTAACACATACGCCAATAATTTCCAAATCTTTTGCGAACGATAATTATCGTAAACTGGTAATGTGTAACCAAGTAAGATACCTGTTAGCAATCCACCTATGTGGGCAGCGTTGTTTATACCTGAGCCTGGAATAAAGCCAAGAACAACATTTATCACTATCATTGGAAGTAAAGCGCTCCCCGTTATAGGTTTTAAAAAGAACGGTGTATCTTTTCTAAATCCAGCACCAAAAAGCACGCCAACAAGACCAAAAATAGCTCCACTTGCACCAACGGATAGAGAGTCATAATAGAAAATATGGGTTGCTGCATTTCCCACAATTCCAGTAATAAAATAATAAGTAATAAATCGGTAAGTTCCGTATATACCTTCAGCATAGTTACCAATGATGTACAAAGCATACATATTAAAGGCAAGGTGTAAAAAACCACCATGCATAAACATAGCGGTAATTATCCTGTACCACTGACCAGATTTGATAAGTGGACCGTATTGCGCACCAAAAAGTAAGTATGCTAAGTCACTTTTTATAAAAAATGTTTTGAATACATAAAAAATAAGAAGAATAAGAGAATTCACTAATATCAAATACAAATATGCCGGATTTTTTCTCTCGTACAATAACTTCACCCCCAAAAATTTTTATTTTTTATAAACTTATTTACTTAGTACAATTATATCACCGCTTGATAAACTAATCAAAAGTTATAAATGTAATAAACACAAAAAAGGCTGGTTAGTGTTCCAGCCTTTTTGTTTAAGTTAATTATTTACTAAAATTCGAATTTGTTAAGCTAATGGATTGTATTTGGCAATTATCTCGTTTGTTCTTTCTTCTCTTATCTGGTCAACTTTTTGCCATATCTCACTTATAGCTGTTTTAAGCATATCTTTGAACATTTCTTGGTCTTCAAGTATATCAGATTCGTAAATTATGTCTTTCACTTGTCTATCACACGTTGCAACAATTTTTAAAGCTCCACCGATTTCTACGGTAACTTCCTCATTCGCAAGTGTATTTTCTAACTCTTTGAGTTCCTGTTCCATTTTTTCTTGCAATCTTTGTAATTCTGCAAAGTTCTTTGGTAATCCAGGTGCTCCACTACTTCCTCCTAAATTCTTACCACCAAAACTCTTAAGCTTTTTCATACTAATAACCTCCCCATTCTTAAGTCTCAAATTTATAATTAATTACTTATCAGGATTCTCCCATATTACAAAGTTATCTGTTTGGAGTGTTTTTGTTTTAAGTCCTTCTGGTGTTTTTTCCTGATAAACAAGAAACACCTCAGCACCATACTTTGGGAAGAGTGTTCTTGTAAGCAACCAATTTTCCCTCCCAAGAACAAAAGCGGCTGTTGAAAACGCGTCTGCGATAACAGGATCCTCACTTATCACCGTTGCGCTTATAGCTCCTCGCGCAGGATATCCGGTTTTCGGGTCTATTATGTGGTGATATCTAACACCGTCTACAATAAAAAATCTCTCATAATCACCGCTCGTTGCGATAGAACCCGATTTCATATACACAAGCTTTATGTTTTCGCCAGGTTGCCCTCTAGGGTCTCTGACACCTATAATCCAATTCGCCTTATTATACTTCGGACCAAGTATCATTATTTGACCACCAGCTTCGATAAATCCGTGACAGTTCTTATCATATTCTTTAGCTATTTGGTAAGCTCTTTTAAGAGCATAACCTTTCAGCATTCCACCGAAATCTAACCATGCACCATTTGTTTTTACCATCTTTTTTATGTAGTCTATCGCTATATTTTTGTGTCCAGATAGTGAAGCAGCTTCTGCTATTTTTTCCGATGTTGGTACGCTGAATTGCTCAGTAGCACTTCTTTCAGTAAATTTACTAAACCCCCATAAATCTACTAACCTTCCGATAGCAGGGTCAAAAGCACCTTCTGTTTGATTGGCGATCTTTAACGCTAAGTCTACCAAAGCTAACGTTTCATCATCAACCTCTATCCAATCTTGTGAATGGTTAATTTTGTATAGCACACTATTTGATGAGTACGCATCGTACTTACTCTCAATTCTCTTCATTTCACTGAAAATAGCTTTGGATATAGTTGAAGGATTTACCTTCGAAGCGATTTTAATTCTTACATAAGTGCCAAAGATATAATCTTCATAGTCATTGTATTGACCAGTCTTACCAGAGATGAAGAAAAGATAAATAGCAGTTAGAACTATGAAGATAATAATTGTCGAAAAGACAACAATCTTATTGAGAATCATAAATTCCTTAGGATCTGGTTGCTGCACACTTTACACCGCCCTTCCTCATCAAGATTAACAATTTCTATATTATAGCCTTTTCTAATTATAACAACATTACCACATTTTGGACAGTATGTACTTTCATATTTTTCGTCCCAAACGTTCCCAAGATAAACATAATTTAGGTATTTTTTCGCACTGTTGTATATATCGATTAACTTTCCTACGCTTGTCGCCGGCTTTGTGTATTTATAAGCCGGATGATATCTAGATAAATGGAGTGGTATGTCCTTTGAAATATTCACTAGTGCTTTAAATTCTTCCTCAAGTTCTTGAATATCGTCATTTTCCCCAGGTATCACAAGTGTTGTAACTTCAACGTGGATATTGTTATAAACGCAGTATTTTATCGTGTTCAAAACGTGTTCAAAATCTCCTCCACAAACTTTACGGTAAAATTCGTTGTTAAATGCTTTCAAATCTATATTCATAGCATCTATGAATTTTCCAAGTTCAGCAAGCGGCTCATGGTTTATGTATCCGTTGGTCACTAATACGTTCTTAAGGCCTGCCTCGCGAGCAAGTTTTGCTGTTTCAAGCACAAACTCATACCACACTATAGGCTCACTGTAAGTGTAAGCAATTCCTATATTTCCTTCATGTTTATATTCCAGAGCAATTTCTACAAGCTCGTATGGTTCAATTCTTTTAACATAATACGGTCTTTGTTGAGAAATCTCCCAATTTTGACAAAAAGCGCATCTAAAGTTACAGCCCCAAGTTCCGACCGATATTATCGAACTGCCAGGATAAAAGTGAAAGAGAGGCTTCTTCTCTATAGGGTCAAGCGCCATAGATGTTACTTCACCATAATTTAAAGAATACAATTTACCTTCTATGTTCTTTCTTACCTTACAAATCCCAGTCCTACCATCTGAGATTACGCATTCATGGGGGCATAAAACACATTGTAGCTTATTTTCATCACTTTCGGATCTTCCAAACGTTTCCAAACGTTTCCAATACTTCGCCTCGTGGTAATTGAACATATCAGAGGCGCCTCCTTATTTCAAAAAATGCAAAATTAACTAATGCTGAAAACTCACTTATCTCTGAGTACAGTCCTAATACCATTCATAATTGGCCTTACGTTTTGTATAACCTTACCACTTGGAAGTATTATCTGCTCAAATCCTTGCGTTGACAATTTTGAAATCTCTGCTCTCGTAGGTATGGTTTTCACTTCATATGAAACTTTCATATGCCCTGGCTCAAATCTATTTGGGTATACCAGCGTGTAATTCCCATCTGGTAAATTAACCTTGAAAACGCTTTTTCCGTCTGTACCGTAACCCGCTTTTACTGAAACGTGCACAGCGTAAGGCAAATCAAGAGAATAGGCTATGCAATACGGCGCAAGGTTATTGGTAACTTTAGTAGGTAAAGACACAGCAATTCCTAATATATCATATTCCATGTTAGTGCGTTCCCAATCTTCCTCTACTTTTGTTTCGTCGACTTTAACAATTTTTCCAAAGAGCTTGTTACCTATTTTTACAGCTTCTTGGTTGAATTTGTTTCTAAGATTTCTAAGTTTTTGAATTGCCTTTCGTCTGCTCTCAAAAATATCGTCAAAAGCACCAACTTTTATAAGAGCTTCGATAACGGAAAGTGGTAAATCCGCTTTTTCGACAAAATCTTCGAAGCTTTTGAATTCCATTGTCTGTAGCTGTTTTGACTTTTCCACAGATATACCAGGTAATATGTGTAACGGTAAGTGATATATTTTCTCGTCTTTATTCATAGTTTTTAAGTTTGAGAAAAGCTTAGGTGGAAGCACTTTGTAATTTAAAGTTTGAAGATTGTACAACGCATCTTGCAATATCGACGTGTCATATTTTAGGTAAGTATCATAAAAAATATCTGGAAAATTCACTTTAAAATAAGCCATGTAATAGGTCAAGTGAGAATAAGCGATAGCATGAGATTTATTAAACGCATATTCGCCAAATGCCAAGATATTCTTTGCGAGTTCTAAGCCTTCTTTCCCAAGTTTACCGAAAAGGGCGTTTTTCAATCTTTCATAAAGTTGTTTTATGCTATCAATATCTTTTTTCGCTATCGCTTTTCTCAAGATATCCGCTTGTGTGCTACTAAAACCTGCTAATTCCATAGCAATTTTCATTATCTGTTCTTGATAAATGGGCAGGCCATAAGTCTCGTCTAAAATTTCAAGGTTGTATTTTTTCAACTTTTTTAGTTTCAAATCTCTTATTTCACCTGTAATTCCAGACCTCAAAGGCCCCGGTCTATTTAGTGATATCGTGATTGCCAATTCGGAGATATTAGATGGTTTGACATCTCTGACAACAGACTTTCCTATGCTACTTTCAAGTTGAAAAACATTGTCTGTAAAACCAACAGAAATATATCTATATGTATTTTTCTTGAATTCTTCTTTTTCTTCTTTAAAAGATTGGCTTATAGTATCTCTTAATTCTTTGTATATACTTAAAGTTTTTAGGCCGAGCAAATCGAACTTTATATATCCAAGAGACTGCAAATCGTCCATATCCCATTCAATTGTATCAATTCCACTTTCACTGCGAATCACAGGTACGTTTAAAGGTGTTGTTGAAATTATAACACCGGCGGCATGGGTAGAACGTTGAATGGGAATATTTGACAACTCATTCGCATATTCTTTTGGTATGCTATCCAAAAATTTCTTTGGTATTCCAACGAAAGTGGATATGTTATAAACGTAACCAAATTCACTTTTCAACAATTTTATAAGCTCTTGTCTTCTTACATCTTCTATATCTAGGTCTATATCTGGATAGTCAGTTCTTCCTTCATTTAAAAATCGTTCAAACAAAAGATTGTGCTTAACTGGGTCTATCTTCGTTATGCCCAGCCTGTAAGCAAGTAAACTACCAACAGCGCTCCCTCTACCGTATCCGACCTCAATGTTATGAGCTTTAGCAATCTCAACTATCCTCTTTACAGTATAAAAATAGTCTTCGAACTTAAAAGATTTAACAAGTTTTATTTCTCTTTCTAACCTTTCTTTGTATTCTTTTTCTTGGTTTAATAATTCTTCTAAAAAGTCATCACTCGAAATCGGCAACTTTTGAGAAGATTTGAAAGAATATTCTTGTATGTTAAATTGACTCTCATCAATTTCAAATATGTGTTTGTTAATATCGAAATTTTCAATACCATCGATTTCAATCTTTTTTCCCATGTAATCACAGAGTATTTTGTAAATTTCTTCTTGACCGGGAAGAAAGTAAATAGGTTTTGACTTGATATGTGTAAATCTCTGTTCTAAAATATTCAAATTATGTTCAGTTAAATCTCTTGAGTTATATATTTTCAAAAATTCAATAAATTCTGATGTATTTCTGAAAACGTACGTTTTATCATATTTTCTATAGCCTATAACCGGTATTATGTCTTTATATTTTTTACTTACACGAATGAATTTTACAACACCGTGGAGTGTTGTATCTGATAAGACGAGGACAGCGATTTTATTTTCAATAGCCCATTGGAAAATTTTATCGAAATCCAGTACCGAACCTTCAAAAGAGTATGGCGAAACAAAACAAAGGCCACGTTTCTTAAGTGAGTTGATATAGCCTATATAAAGCACCTCCACAAACTTACATTCTGAACTTATTTAATTCATGTAATTTATCGTTTCTGAAAACACCGTACCCCATTACAAGTATATTAACTCCGATGTTGATTAAATCTTGAGCGTTTGAGTTACCAACACCACCATCTACAGCTATCTTGAAAGATAAATTTCTTTCTTTTCTTATTTCATTCAAGCGCTTGATTTTCTCCATCATCGTTGGTATGAATTTCTGACCTGAAAATCCCGGGTTAACCGTCATTACTAAAATTCCATCCGCGTAAGATAAAATTTCTTCAAGGGTATAGATAGAAGTTGCAGGGTTTATAGCAACAAATGCCTCTGCGCCAAGTGATTTTATTAATTCAACACTTCTATGTAAATGATAACAAGTTTCTTGATGAATTGTAACACGCGTCGCACCTTTTTCTATGAATAATTTGATATGGTCATCTGGATTTGTTACCATAAGATGAGCATCTATGGGAAGGTCTGTAAATGTTCTCAATGTTTCTATCATGGGATAACCAAACGTCAAATTTGGGACGAAATGGCCATCCATAACGTCAAGGTGTATCTCATCGATAAATGGTTTTACTCTTTCGAGTTCTTCTTTTAGTCTTGAAAGGTCAGCTGCTAAAATAGACGCAGATATAATTGCCAATTTAATCAACTCCTTTCTCTAATTTCTTTACTATTTAGCTATTCTCTGGTATAATTATACTTGTATAAAAAGTAAAAAGCAACAATTATTCAAAACGTAAAAAATTTTATTGTAGAGGTGGTCAAGTGAATTTACGTAGAATTTCCATTCCTTCTGACGTAGCCGTTGTCGAAATTCTTGGACAATACGATAACAAAGCAAGATATTTAAGAAGAAGATTTAACGTAGAAATTAACGTGATTGACGATGAAATAAGGATTAAGGGCGAAGATGAAAAATCTGTCAACACTGTAGAAAAGATTTTAAGGGAAGTTATAAATATAACAAGAGAAGGGCATTTACTTGATTGGACAGAGTTTGAATACATTGTAGAAGAGAATGAAAAGATAGAAAAGCCAGAAGAAGTTTATAAAAAATCCGTTGGAAAAGTGAAGGCTAAGACCGAAGGACAAAAGAAATATCTTGAAGCCATTGAGAAAAATGATATAGTCTTCGCTATAGGTCCCGCAGGCACTGGAAAAACTTACCTCGCTTCGGCCGTTGCAGTTGATCACCTCAAATCAGGAAGGGTACAAAGAATTGTATTGACACGTCCAGCTGTAGAAGCTGGTGAAAAGCTTGGTTTTTTACCAGGTGATTTAACCGAAAAAGTCGATCCTTACTTAAGGCCTCTTTACGATGCGCTCATAGATATGGTCGGAATAGAGAAATTTATTTCACTTCGCGAAAAAAATGTTATAGAAATAGCCCCTCTGGCATATATGCGAGGGCGAACGCTTAATAACGCATTTATAATATTAGATGAAGCGCAAAACACAACTTACGAACAGATGAAGATGTTCTTAACACGTATGGGGTTTGGTTCAAAAGTCATAGTTACTGGCGACATTACGCAAATAGATATAGAAGAGCAATCTGGACTTGTCATAGCTCAAGAAATTCTCAAAGATATAGATGGTATTGCGTTTGTCTATTTAACTGATGCGGATGTAGTAAGACATCCATTGGTAAAAAAGATAATACGTGCTTACGATAGTTTTGAGAAAAACAAAAAAGAGGAAAAACTTCAAAAGAGGAGATAGAAATGAACCGAAAAATTCCTGAAGGGAATATGCTTAAAGATGAAGCATTTATCTATGACGGCATAATACTTGCTCTAATCATAAGTGTTGCCAACAATATATATGATTTGAGCCTGCTTGATCTTGCAAACGAATTTATACTGATACTTGTCATTTGGTATGGCATTATAGAGCATTTCATCAGGAATTCTAATATAATTAACATCGATCTTAGGTATAGACTACTTTTTTATAGTATTTTCCTCTTTGGCGGAATAACAAATACATTAATATATAAATCATACGGTATTACCTTCATCCCAATAACAGCTGTCCCAATGCTTATAACTCTCTTAATTGACTACGAATTTGGCGCAAGTGCCGGCTTGATTTTATCACTTTCAACCGCATTCCATCACAAAGATTTCTTCATGTTTCTTCACTTTTTCCCTCAGGTGTTCATAGTTACCTATACGCTAAGAAACGTTAAAAATAGGATACAAGTTACTAAAGCAGGTTTATTCTCAGGAGTAGCGAGTTTATTAATGATTCTTCTCCAAGAACCTGTTAGACATTTCTATTTTTCCTTAAAAGATTATGTGATTGTCTTTATTAATCCTTTGGTATCATCGGTAATCGTTCTTGGAATACTCCCATATATAGAGGTATCATCAAGGATATATTCAAATATAGGTCTTTCAGAAATTTCAACCATAAACCATCCGTTGTTGAAGTTGCTTTCAGTTCATGCGCCTGGGACTTATTATCACAGCATGAGGGTGGCAGAACTTGCGGAACGCGCTGCAGAAAGTATAAATGTAAATGCCATACTTACAAGAGCCTGTGCGTACTATCACGATATAGGGAAAGTTAGAAATCCTGAATTCTTCATAGAAAATTTAAAGAGCATTGATGATAATCCTCATAATTCGCTTCAACCGGAAGTAAGCGCAAAAATCATAATGAAACATGTGACCGATGGAATAGAAATCGCCAAAAAATATAGATTGCCCATACAAATAGAAATGGCAATTCCTCAGCACCATGGCACAAGGTTACAAAAATACTTCTACCTCAAAGATGTTCAGGAGAACGGAAAAAGCGACATTGAGAAATATCAATACCCTGGCCCAAAACCAAAGACAAAGGAACTAGGAATAATAATGCTCGCGGATGTTGTGGAAGCAAAATTGAAAAGTATCAAAGATAAAAATATAAATGACGTAAGTAAAATAATAGAGGAAACGGTTATTGAGCTTTTTGAAGAGGGTCAATTAGATGACACAGGTCTAACTATTAGCGAGCTTAGAACGATAATAGAGAGTTTTACTATCGTCTTCGAAAGTTTGTCTAAGCAAAGAATAGAGTACCCTACATTAAACCAAGAAATGGAAACTTCTGGATAGCCAAAAAACGAGGTGATAAAATGATAATTTTCAATGAGCTACCTTCTGGATTAGAAGATTTTATCCAAAAAGTGAAAAATGAATTAGAAGCTATTGTGAAAAAAGAAATTGGAAACGTTGATGTATCGTTTATATTTATAACACCGGAAACAATGGCTGAAATGAATAAACAATATAGGGGAAAAGATGGGGCAACAGACGTATTAACTTTTGTTTATGGCAACAACGCGGAAGGAGAAGAAGAACCTTACTCCGAAGGTTATCTGTGTTTAGAAAAAATCTTAGAAAACAGCAAAGAATTTGGGAATTCTCTCGAAAAAGAATTATTAACTGTTCTCGTCCATTCAATACTACACATGGCTGGCTACGACCATGAGTACTCTTCGGAAAACTCAGAAGAGATGTTTAAAAAGCAAGAGGAATACGTTGATAAAATTTGGCAAGGATTCAACAAAGAGCTTTAAATTCTAAAAATTAGTTTTTGATAAAAGATTTTTCAAACTCCACTCTAACATTTCGGGATGGAGTCTCTTAGAGAAATTTTCATCAGCTTCAAAATCTGCTGGTCTCAATTCACCAATTATTATCTTTTTGATTTTTTCAATATAATCAATCATATCTGTAACTAATTTATAATCACCATATTCTCCATGGCCTGGTATTACATGTTTGGCTTTAGGAAGTTTTTCAAGTGTCTTAATCCATACGTTTAAATTACTATCTTCAACAATTTCAGGATGTATAGTATTTATAACAGTGTCACCTGTTATCAGAATATTTTCTTCAGGGATATAAACATAAGAAGAATCTGGAGTATGACCTGGTGCATGGACAAATTTGATTTTTAATCCATCTTCGTACTCAAATATATCATCAAAAATAACGTCTGGAAGTTTTGGTTTAAAATAATCAATTCCAATTTCCACAAAGTAATTTTGGTCAAATTGCTCCATTTTCTCTCGTGTTAGCGAGTGAGCAACAATTGGACAATCAAAAATAACATTACCGAAAGTATGGTCTGGATGGTAATGTGTGTTTAAAACCAAGGAAATCGGTTTCATAGTAAATTCTTTGACAAATTTGCTAATACTCTTTGCCTTCTCGGGAAATAAGGAAGTGTCTACAAGTATTACACCCTTTTTCCCAATAATAATAACATTATTCGCTGCCTCTTCGTGTTCTATTACATATACGTTTTCTGTTACTTTACGAACCATGGGTTACACCTCTTAAATTAAAATTTTTATCTTCTTTTCACTTAAAATAGTTCTCTAAAGGAGTGGTATTTTCCTTGAAAGTTTTGTTACTAGGTTATTATGGCTACGGTAATTACGGTGATGAGCTCATGCGACTCGGTATTACAGATTTTCTAAAAAAATTCAATATACAATATGTCACTGCCCTTCCAAAAAGAATTAGCAAAGACACAATTTCTCGGTTTAATATTTTTGAAATATTGGAATACATTTACGACAGTGATGCTGTTATATACGGTGGAGGCGGTTTACTCCAAGATATTACAAGTACAAGGAGTTTCTTGTATTATGCTTCTGTGATAAATCTGAGCTTAATCATGAGAACACCTGTTATACTCTTCGGAAATAGTATTGGTCCTGTTAAGAAAAAAGGTAATAGAATTTTACTAAGAAACATATTAAAAAACAAAAATACATTTTTATTTGCAAGAGATGTAGTTTCATACAAATACGGGCTTTGCTTAAATAAGAGCACTGAGCTTTCGTGTGACCCATCCATAAGATATCTTCGAAAATTTTTAAGTGTGGAGGAGTTCAAAAGTAAAAATTTTGACAAAACTTATGATTTACTTTTAGTACCAAAGAATAATAAGAAAGATATTGAAGAATATAGTGTTTTAAATAATTACTTTAAAAATATAATAATAGCACCTGCGCAAAGAACTGATATGGAAATATCAAAAAAGCTTGCTAAAAAACTTGAATGTGAGCTATTCGAAGATATAGAAGATGTTGACAAATTTACTTCACTTATATTATCGTCAAAATTCGTCATCTCTGAAAGGTTTCATCCGGTTGTTGTCGCATCATACTATGGCATTCCATTTATATCACTTGAAAATTCGAAATCACAGAGATTTTTCAGAAAATATACGAATCGAAAGGAATTTTTTGCGAAAAATTTAATCGATATAGAAAAAAGATTAGTGCTTATTTTAAATGAACCTCTAAAACTTAATGAAATAATGGATAAAGAATGCGATGAAAGTTATAAAAAATTATATAAAACATTGCTAAGAGCAACATCGAACATAATTTATAAATAGTGCAAATAAAAAGCGTGCTTCCAAAATTTAAATTTGGAAGCACGCTTTTTTATTTCAATTGTAATTTACTTAGCTATAACCTTTTTCTTTTCTTTCTTTTCTTCTTTACACAAACCAACTTTACAATATTTTTCTTCTATGTGTTGGATAAATTCTTCTTTGAAATTATTTATAAGCGACAACAAAGGCACATTTATGCTTTGTCCAAGTCCACAGAATGAAGCATCGGCACTTACAATAGCTATCTGCTCTAAGTATTTCAAATCTTCCATATCTGCTTCGAACTTTGTCATTTTCTCGAGAATTTCACACGCAAGTCTTGTGCCTTCTCTACATGGTGTACATTTACCACAAGACTCGTGCCTGAAAAATTCCATAGTGTTTAATGCAATATCTACAACACAGTGTGAATCGTCAATTGCAAGTATAACACCAGATCCAAGACTTACACCATAATTTTTCATTGAATCGTAATCAAGTGGTACATCTAATTTGTCTGGTCCAATAAATGTACCAGCAAGACCTCCTGTTTGAACCATTTTAAGTTCGCGACCACCTTTTACTCCTCCACCGAATCCGTAAAGTATCTCTCTTACTGTAACTCCCATTGGTAATTCAACCATACCTCGTCTGTTAACATCACCAGCAAGACAGAACACCTTTGTGCCAGGTGAATTTGGCGTTCCGATGCTCCTAAACCATTGCGCACCATTAAGTATTATCTGAGGAACATTCGCAAGAGTTTCAACATTGTTTATAACTGTTGGTTTCCCAAAAAGACCAGACTGTGGTGGATAAGGTGGTTTAAGTCTTGGCCTACCTGACTTGCCTTCAATAGATTCGAGTAACGCTGTTTCTTCTCCACAAACGTAAGCTCCTGCCCCGAGCCTTACAGTAAGGTCGAAATTGAAGCCGCTACCAAGTATATCTTCACCCAAGAAGCCGTATTCATATGCGTCTTTTATGGCTTTTTTCAAGTTTTCTACAGAGTTATAATATTCTCCTCTTATGTAAATATAACCTTTCGTTGCACCAACTGCGTATCCTGCTATTATCATTGCCTCTATAACACTGTGAGGATCTCCTTCCATTATAAGCCTATCTTTAAATGTACCTGGTTCACCCTCATCTGCATTACATACTATGTACTTTTGATCAGCTTTTGTTTTAGCTGTAAATTCCCATTTCAAACCCGTTGGGAAGCCTGCTCCTCCGCGCCCTCTTAAACCACTGTCTTTTATCTCTTTTATAACTTCCTCAGGGGTCATTTTTAACGCTTTTGAAAGCGCAAAATATCCATCCCTTGCGATGTATTCGTCTATATTCCTTGGGTCGATAACTCCTATATTTCGCGTAACAATTCTTGTCTCTTTAAGTGCGAATTTTTCCGGAGCCTTTATATCAGATTTTTGTATTGTAAGGTCCCAAACAATTCTTCCTTTGAGCAAATGTTCCTCAACTATCTTTAATACTTCTTCTTTACTTTTGACAGAATAATAGACATCATCTGGAAGAACATGCATTACTACTCCGTTATAAGAACCGAGAGAGACAGTTTCTAAAACTGTTACGAGTGATGAGAGATTATAGTTATTTACAAGTTCTTTTAAATAATTTGCGTATTCTCTTGCACCAAGTAATATACTGTTGCTGTCCACAGATATAAGGACGGTGATTGGTGTCATTTCCCCTCACCACCTTTTAAGTTTTCAATAATTTCATTTACTTTTTCCACTGTAAGATCTCCGTAGTATTGGTCATTAACCATAATAACTGGCGAAACACCGCAAAGGCCAAGGCAACCTGTCTCTTCCAATGTAAATAATCCGTCTTTTGTTGTTTCTCCAAAGTCTACTCCTAATTTTTGCTTTAAAAATTGTACAATTTCCCTACCGCCTGGCACATGGCAAGGAAGACTTGTACAAACTCTGATTATGTACTTTCCACGAGGTTTAGTGGAGAACATAGTATAGAATGTAAGGACCTCATAAACTTTTGAAGATGGTATATTTAACTCTTCTGCTATCATTTCACCAACTTCTGGTGGAATATAATGACTTTGATAACGGTCCTGGACACGGTGGAGTAAATATACAAGCATATCTCTTTCTTCAAGACTTTCTTCTTTAATCTCGTTAATAATGTTTCTTAAAGTCACGCGATCCACACACCTTCCCTCCCCGAAAACAAAAATTTTGAAAAAATTTTGAAAAAGCCCACAATAGAGAATTAAAAAATGATTAAACCTAAAAAATAATAAAAGCAGGTGAGCTTCACTGCGGAAGATACTCACCTGCTCCTATTTTTACTTTGAAATCGTTGATTCTACTGCTGGTGTTACTTTGCTTATCGCTCCGAATCTACAGACTTCTATACAACTACCACATCTTACACATGCTTCTTGATCTATTTCGTGTACTTTCCTTACCTCTCCGTGTATTGCATTTGTTGGACACACTCTTGCACATGCCGTACAACCAACACATTTTTCTGGAGAGATTACGTAACTTATAAACGCTTTACACTTTTTCGCTGGACATATGTTGTCTTTTACGTGTGCTTCGTATTCGTGCCTATAATATCTAAGCGTTGATAAGACTGGATTTGGAGCTGTTTGACCAAGACCGCAGAGTGAAGAATCTTTAATTACTTGCGCGAGTCTTTCGAGCTTTTCAATATCTTCCATCGTACCTTCGCCTTTTGTTATCTTATCAAGTAAATCGTACATCACTTTCGTACCTTCGCGGCAAGGCGTACACTTTCCACAAGATTCATCAACTGTAAATTCAAGGAAGAATTTCGCAACATCAACCATACAGTCGTCTTCATCAAGAACAATCATACCACCCGAACCCATTATCGCACCGAGTTTTCCAAGTGATTCGTAATCCACTGGCGTATCGAAGAATTCAGAAGGAATAACTCCACCACTTGGTCCACCCGTTTGAACAGCCTTTATCTGTTTACCCTGTGGATGTCCACCACCAATTTCGTACAACAACTCCCTAAGTGTTATACCCATTGGGACTTCAACAAGACCAGTGTTTTTAATTTTACCAGCAAGAGCGAAAACTTTTGTACCTGGTGATTTTTCTGTTCCATATTGCCTGAACCATGAAGCACCTTTTAATATTATCGGTGGAACAAGAGATAATGTTTCAACGTTATTTATAACTGATGGTTTACCCCAAAGTCCTTTCTGGACAGGGAATGGTGGTTTGACCCTTGGTTGTCCTCTCTTACCCTCTATTGAGTGCATTAATGCAGTCTCTTCACCACAGACAAACGCACCTGCACCTATTCTTATTTCAATATCAAATGAGAAGTTTGTTCCGAGTATGTTTTCACCAAGGAAACCGTACTCATGAGCTGTTTCGATAGCCCTTCCAAGCCTTTCTATAGCGAGTGGGTATTCGGCTCTCACGTAGACAAAACCTTTTTGAGCACCAATTGCATAGCCAGCAATTGTCATAGCTTCAACTATCGAGTGTGGATCACCTTCAAGAACTGACCTATCCATGAAAGCTCCTGGGTCTCCTTCGTCTGCGTTACAAATCATGTACTTAATATCAGATTTCTGCTGACGTGCGAGCTCCCATTTCAAACCTGTTGGGAATCCAGCGCCACCACGTCCCCTTAAACCGCTATCTTTTATTTCTTTTATAACATCTTCAGGTCTCATTGTCGTAAGAGCTTTGTGCAAAGCAAAGTATCCATCTCTTGCGATGTATTCCTCAATGCTCATTGGATCAACAACACCGACATTCCTAAGCGCGATTTTCACTTGCCTCGCAAAGAATGGAATCTCTTCTTGGACAGGTTTGGCCTTTACAGTTAATTTCTCCTTTGCTCCCTCAAATAAGAATTCGGGGACTATACGACCCTTAAGTATATGTTCTTCAACGATTTTTTCCGCGGCTTTCGGTGTAAGTTTTTGGTAGTATACTCCGTCTGGATAAACAATCGCCAACGGGCCAAGGCTACATGCACCCATACAACCAGTTTCAACTACGGAAACAACGGTGTCCAGACCGTATTCTTTCAACTTTCTTTCAAAAGCTTGTTTAACACTTTCTTCACCAGCGGATATACAGCCACCACCAGCGCAGATAAGGATTGTATTAGTAGTTAAAGCCACGCTATTCGCCTCCCTGAAAATAATCGGATAATCAAAAATACTTGTCTAAAGTGTTATGCAATTATCCAACCTCGCCTCTTTTGACAACAAGGTCGGAAACAACTTTCCCTTCTAGTATATGTGACTGAACGATTCGCTTTGCATTTTCAGGAGTAACGTGTCCGTATATTACAGGCTCTTGCCCTTCAAGAGAAACTTCTATCGTCGGTTCAACTTCACAAAGTCCCATACAACCAGATTGAACAACTGCGATATCATCAATTTTCATTTCGTTCATGTATTCAACTATGGCTTTTAGCGTATCTTTCGCACCTGCGGCTATTCCACATGTACCCATTGCAACAATAATTTTTCCTCTTTTTCCACTTTCTCTCATCTTTATATTTTGAAGTGCCTCTTCTTTAATCTTCATTAATTCTTCTAAACTCTTTACTTTACTCATTGCGACCCACCCCTCCTGTAAGCAGCTATAATTTTACTTACCATATCAGGCGTTACTTTACCATAGAAATCTTCCTCACCAACAAGCACAACTGGTGCCATACTACAAGCACCAAGACATCTCACCGGATGAACTGAGAAAAGACCATCTTCTGTTACTTCTTCCGCTTTAACTCCCAGCTCTTCCAAAAATCTTTCCATAACTCTGTCCGCACCTTTAACGTAACACGCTGTACCAAGGCAAACTTTAATTTGATTTTTGCCTTTTGGCTTTGTAGCAAAGAAATTGTAGAATGTTACAACTCCATACACTTCTGATATTGGTACTCCTAACCTTTCAGCAACGTGTTCTTGTACTTCTTGCGGTAACCAGCCAAAGAGCTCTTGTGCTTTATGGAGCACACCAATAAGTATTCCAGGTTTATCCTTTACCTGGTCAATGTAAGCATCCAACTCTTCGTAAAGTTCTTTGTGTTTTTCACATACGGCCACACACATCCCTCCTTCACACTTCGTGATTATTATAACATACAAAAAGAAAATTTCACATATCAGAAAAAGCTTAATTTTGGAGATTTAATTAGAAAATTTTGATTATCCAACCATTTATATATTAATTTGATACATATTCATTTTTTCACAAAGTCAGGGAAAATAAAACAATAATCATACCTATAATTTTTAATAAACTCAATTTTTCACCTAAAAATACTATCGCTAAAAGTGTGGCAACTATAGGTTTCAAAAAGAATATTCTACTCGATTGCGTTGCGCCAATTTTTTCCATGGCTTTAAAAAAAGTTAGATAAGCAACACCTGTAACTATTAAGCCAAGATAAATCAAGATAAACCATTGGTTTATACTCAAAATGGGAATTTCAAACTTTCTGAATATTGTTAAAAGTAAAATATAAATCAAGCCAGAAGAGAGAGAAGAGTACGCGGTAACAACTAAAGAATTGTACTTTTTTGTATATTTTCTCATGAGCACAGTGTAAAGACCGAATGTTGAAGCGGCAACTACACCAAAGAAAATTCCCAACCAAGAATCTCCACTTATTTTTCCAAAACTAAAAATAACTAATCCAAGAAATCCTAATCCAATACCTACGTATTTTCTTAATTTGTACCTTTCATTGAGTATTATCCAAGCAAATAATGACACAAATATAGGGTTACTCGCAACCAATGTTGCAGCAGTAGAGGCATTTGAATATTTGACAGCCAACTGCAAAGATGTCATCGAAATTACGCTGTTCAAAATACCAACAAGTGTAATTGGCAGAAAATCTTTTATCTCAATATCATCTTTCACAAATATCATTAAAACTAATCCACCTAACAAAAACCGAAAAGCCGTCATGAAAAACGGGTCGACAATCCCCATCAACGGTTTTGAAACAACCTCTATACTTGAAAAAGCAAAAAGCGTAAATGCCAAATATAAATATGAACTAAGCATAAAAACAGCTCCTTGTATAATACTTTAACCAATACTGTAGTGTTTAAAAATTTTCTTTTTAACATTCCAAGTGCATTTTACACCCGCATTAAACCAAACCATATTACCTGCCCCAAAGCTCACCTTCGTACCATCGTCAAGTGTAACTTCTACTTCTCCTTCTACAACATAGAATTGTTCTGGCTCATCATAATACCAATCAAAAACACTTTCTTCTTTACTCCAAGTAGGCCACATCTTGGCTTTCTTTATTTCTTCTTCCGTTGGCTTCCAAACCTTAACTTTTTCCATAGTATTTCCCTCCCCACAATCAAAGATTTAAAAACTTCTATTACAATTTTACTATCCAAACTCTGATTTGTTAATCAAAAAATTGTTAATCTTTGCGAAAATATTCACACAAAGATTAACATTCGAGTTATTATTTAGATAAAGACCTTTAAGAATAACCGTTGACCCTAAATTTAATAGATGCTATAATGAGCTAAAACAAATAAAAGTAAATTGTGCTAACCTAAGGGGGCATACAAATGAAGGATAAATTATTCGTATTAATAACAGGATTTGAGAAATTTGGAGGAGAGAAAATAAATCCAAGTGAAAATATTATCAAAAAAATTCGAAAGAAAAAATTCGACAACGTTCTGATTGATACTATAGTCTTGCCGGTTAGCTATGAGAAAAGTATTAAAATTCTTGAGGAGTACTATTCTAAAAACCAAGTTGATGTAGCAATTCATTTAGGGCAAGCTGGGGGAAGAGCAACTATTAATCTTGAAAGGGTTGCTATCAATCTTATGGATTCTATCCACCCGGATAATGATAATGTAACGTTAAGCGATAAAAAGATTATCGAAGATGGAAACGACGCATACATGACAAAAATAAAAATAAAAGAACTTGCGGAATTTTTAAATAAGAAGAACATCCCAACAAGCATATCATATACGGCAGGACAGTATATATGTAATGAAGTTTATTATTTTTCACTTTACAATTCCGAGAAAAGTAGTAATCCAAAGTTTTCTCTATTCATACACGTGCCATTTTTGCCTCAGCAAGTAAGTGAAAAGTACCCCAAGAATGATAAATTGCCGTCAATGCCTATTCAGTTACAATTTAAAGCTGTTATGGAGGTAATAAAAAATATACACAAATTCATATGAAATTTATTGATAAAATACTTTTATCATTGCTACATCTCCAAAAGATAGTGAGATACTCATCGGTAAATTTCTCAAAATGTGTCCTATTTCTATACCTTTGGTCATGAATACACTATACGCCCTGTACTCATTACATAAAATTGCGTAATCATCTGAGAAAGAATTCAACTCAAGTTCTTTTACTATATCTTCTATAATTCTATTGCTCGTATTTATAATTTTTTGTTCGTTATCCACAAAACAAAAGTGCTCGTTTTTACCAATGGATATTACTGAGTAATCATCTGGTATCTCTGCGTACAATTTCTTTATAATGTTTTCTATATAAAATGGCAGAATTTCGCTTGGAACACCGGCAACTTCTCTTTTTAGAAACTCAAATAAAAGTTTGTGTGAACTTTCATTAGGGTACTTTTTCTCAAAGATTGAATACAGGCCATCGGAATAAAGAAGATAAGCGTTACCTTCTTCCATATAGAATTTTCCAACATCTTCTATTGAATAAATATGGTCAATCAAGCCTATCGGGAAAGTATTTTTCATATCCAGCGGGTAAAAATCTTTTCCGTCATATACGATAATACCCGGATGGCCACAGTTAATATATTCGACGCTACCACCAGGATGTATCTTGAAAAATATTCCCGTCAAATAGTTATTTGCCAATATACTTTTTGTTCCTTCGTGAAGTTCGTTAACAATATCAACAAGTGACGTATTTCTGCTTGTGGAAGAACGTATAGCGGATTTTACCGCAGAACATAAAAGAGCAGATTGGATTCCGTGTCCGGATATGTCAGCTACATATCCAAAAACCTTTCCATCAATTTCAAAGTAATCGTAAATGTCTCCACCTACAATCTGTGCAGGTAAGTACCTTGAAGTGAACCATACACCATTCTTAAAAGATATTTCTGGTGGTAGCATAAGCTTTTGTAAATTATTCGCCAGGCTTAAACTATCTTTCAATTCAGTGTAAAGGTTCTCTATTCTCTCTCTATTTTTCTTAAGTTCTATATGGAGCGCAACCTTTGAAATAAGCTCAATATCCATAACGGGAAGTTCTATAAAGTCCGAAATCCCAATTTGATATGCATCAAAAAGTATGGTGTATTCCTTCTTTTCGACTATAAGAATTATGGGAATATCTTTAAGTTTACTGTCTGTTTTTATCTTTTTTATCCAAGTAAAGCTTTCGTGTGTATTGGATGAATAAATTAAAATAATTTGGAAATTATTTTCCATATTTAAGTCTTCTACACTATTGATTAAAAAAACTTCATATCCAACAAAATTTAGCAATTCCTGGACTTCGCTAACAATTTCTTCTTTGTTAGATAAGACACATATTTTGTCAACCAATATATCCTCACCCTATCCAAAATAATTAACTTTATTTAATTTTTTCTACGATTTCTTCCCCACCGAACATCCTCTTTATCTCTTCATTTCTTTCATTATCGTTAAGTTCTTTTATTATTACACTATCACCGTTTCTTACAATAGAAAAATGTTTTTCAGCCCTCAAAGCTATCTGTGGCAAATGCGTTACGATGATAATTTGATGTTCTTTTGCCAATCTTTCAAGTTTTTCGGAAAGTTTGACCGCTGTTTTTCCACCAACTCCAGAATCTATTTCGTCATAAATCAAAACAGGTGTACTTACAGTAGATAGTTCAAGTGCAAGCATCAATCTTGAGAGTTCACCACCAGAAACTATTTTTCTTAGCGGGTAAAGTGGGCCTGCACTTAAAGTACTACCAACCAACTCTACTTCATCTATACCATTTGAAGAAAGTTCTGTTTTTGAAAATGAGAAATCTATCCTCGCATTCATATTCAAATCTTTAAGATGCTCCTGAATTTCACTTATAATCTTCTCAGATGATTTTTTACGATTAAGACTTATTTCTTCAGCAATTTTGTACAATTTATCTTCAAGAGTAGATTTTTCGTAATCGGCATTTTCAATCAGCGACAAGGTCTTTTCTTTCTCTTCCAAAGTTTTTTTCCATATGCTAAGATTTTCAAGTACGTCTTCGGTTGTTGGACCGTATTTTCTTCTAATCTTTTTGTAAACCCATAACCTGTTCTCTATATCCTCTATATTAACCTCATCAAGTTTTATCAATTCTTTTGACAAACTGTTCTCAAGTTCTGCTACTGATTCAATTATCTTATCCAATTCATTGTGGAATTTTTCCTCTAGGAAAGAGTAAAGTTTCCGTAATACACTTTCCGTTTCCTCAAGTTGCTGAGATGCTAAGTTATAATTTTGTAAAAGCGTCTGTATGTTTGAAGCTTTTTTGTAAGCATTCTCAAGTTCTTCCTCTTCTTCGACACTTAAATTTGCTGAATCTACCTCACTAATTTTTTGCCTTAGTTCCTCAATTTCTTGAATTAACTTGTCCTTATCAACAACAGAAAGCATCTTTATTATATTATTATAACGTTGGTAAAGTTCTTTATATTCTATTATTTTTTCTTCGTGCTGTGCAATATTATCGAGTATCTCTAATATAAACGATTTTTCAAGTAATTTCATATGAGAATTTTGCTTATGTATAGTAATTATATTCGATACGATGTTTTGAACAATATCTTTTGGCACAAGTTTACCATCTATCTTGTAAAAAACCTTTTTCCCCTTTTTCTCAACACTGAATATATGTTGCCCACTGCTTATTCCATATTCTTCGTTAGGATGATCAATATCTAAAACGATGTCAGCAGAGAAAACATCACTTCTCACGTTTCCATAATCAACAAATGCACCAATTATATCTAATAGCAAACTTTTCCCAGTGCCTGTTTCACCTGTGATAACATTTAACCCTTCGGAAAAATAAATATCAATATCCTTAAGATAAACATATTCGTTTATATGCAGTAGTTCAATCAATCGTGACACCTCTCAATTTTTGTATTTATAGAATTTCAAAAATTTATTTTTCAAGGTCACTCTTATCGAATCCATACGGCAACAATTCTTGTACTGTTGTTTCAATCCAATCTCCTTTTGTATTTGCAAGTATAACCTTAAAATTCCCAAATTCCGCCATCACTTGTCTGCACGCACCACAAGGGGCTACAGGTTTATCTGTATTGGCTATAACAACGAGTGTATCAAAATCTCTTTCTCCTTCAGATACCGCTTTGAAAATAGCTGTTCTTTCAGCACAGTTTGTTAAGCCGTAAGAAGCATTTTCAACATTCACTCCAGTGAAAACTTTCCCGTTTTTAGTAACAAGCACAGCTCCAACTTTGAAATTCGAATATGGCGCATAAGCTTGCTCACGCACTTCTTTTGCAATTTCTATAAGTTCATTAATTTTCCTCTCTTTGTCTGTTTTCTCCATCATCATTTTTTTCCTCCTTATCGATATCGACATTTATCTTCATAAGTACTTTTTCAATCCTATTTCTTGAAGCCGCGACAACTTTGTAAGTTATATTACTATCTTCATATTGCTCACCAACTTTTGGAATATGATGGAATTTATCTAGAAGGTATCCCGCAAGCGTTTCAAATTCGCCTTCCGGAAACTCTATTCTGAGTTCTCTTTCTATGTCATTTAACGAAAGCGTTGCGTCGACCAAATATGTAAAATCATCTAGCTTTTTAATTCCTGTGCTTTCATGCTCATCGTATTCGTCCATTATCTCGCCAAATATCTCTTCAAGTATATCTTCCATAGTGACAATTCCTGCGGTACCACCATACTCGTCAACCACTATCGCCATGTGGACTTTTTTGCTTTTAAACTCTTTAAGCAGCTCAGAAACAGGCATAACCTCTGGGACAAAAAGTGGCGGCCGCATGAGTTCTTTCACTCTCACTTTATTCATAACATCAGAACCACGCTGAGCAATAAAAGAAAGTATATCCTTCGCGTAACATATACCTACAACGTTGTCTATTGTATCTCTATAAACTGGAATTCTTGAATATTCCTCTTCTATGATAACATTAATTACCTCTCCAAGTGTCTGAGTTTCCTCAACTGCAACAACATCTATCCTTGGTATCATTATCTCTTTAACTAATGTTTCATCCATCGCAATCGTTCTTTCTATCATAAGGCCTTCTTCGTGGTCAATAGTGCCTTCTTCCCGTCCCATTTCAAGATAAGAGGCAATATCATCCATTGTTATAAAAGGTGCTTCTGATACTTTTTGACCACCGAAAAGTTTTACAAAATAATTAGATACGGTGACAAAGAATGAAACGAGTGGAGAAAGAAGTTTTGAAATTGGTACAACTAATTTCATACTTATCTCGAAAAATTTTTCACTATTCTGCCTTGATAAAATTTTTGGAGTAATCTCACCAAAAATAAGAAGGAGAAAAGTCATCACCAATGTTGAAATTATAGTTGAAAGTGATTCATTAACTATAATTCTTGAAAACATGACGGCTGCTATAGAAGAAGCTAATATATTAACTAAATTATTTGAAATCAAAAGTGCTGTTAGCAATTTATTAAATAAATGAATCTCAGTTTTTTCCTCTTCATCTTCCTTTTTCCTTGCAAGGATTCTTAGCTTATGTTTACTTACAGAAGTCAATGCTGTTTCAGAAGCTGAAAAAAACGCAGATAAAATTATCAGAAAAACTATAATCAAGATGCTCCACATATAACTCAATGGATCATCCACAAACAACACACCTCCACAATATGATATTGTTATTTACACTTTTTATTATACCATAATGACTTAAACTAATAACTATTATCTAAAAATTTTGAAAAATAATAGGATTTTGATATAATAAACTAGAAATTTATAATGGTCTAAAACTTTTGAGGATGGTGGTATTTATAAATACAAGAGAAATTTTCAACGAAGAATTATTTCAGCTTTTTATTAGTTTGTCTAAGTCTTCCATTTTTCTAATATTATGCGATAGCAACGGCAATATATTAAATTATTCCGATAATGCTCCAGAATTCATAGTTAAAAATAGGAATATCTTCGATGTTGTTGATGGACTAAAAGAGTTTATAGAAAATATTAAATATGAATCCAGCGTATCGCTGGATATTTTTTTTAGCACAAAAAAATCAAAAGAATTGCCTATCGTAGAAAAACTTAGATTAATACCAATAATCAAAAAAGATAATTATCTCATACTTGGCGAAGTTGTAACTCAAAAGGTACTTATAGATGAATATATTTCAGAAAGATTAAACACATTAAACATGTACCTTGAGTTTGCCCCTGTATTTTTTGTCGTTCTCAACAAAGAGGGAAACATCGATTACATAAATTCTTGGGCTCTTAGGAAAACAGGGTATAACTTTGAAGAAATTATAGGGAAAAATTGGTTTGAAATATTCATACCTGAAGATATTAGAAATAAAGTTTTTGACGTTTTCAAACTTATTTTAGATAAAAAAATTGAACTTGTTCAAACTTATGAAAATGAAATATTGACCAAAGATGGAAAATTTATAACAGTGCTATGGGAAAACAAACTATTAGTAAAAAATAACGAGCCTTTTGGAACGATAAGTGTTGGAGTTGATGTTACCGACCAGAAAATAAAAGATTTCGAAGATAGCATATTGTTAGAACTTCTCAGTACGTTTTCAGAAAGCGATTATCAAAAAGCATTAGGAAGAATTTCAACTGTTTTGAGTGAATCTTGCAATTTTTCATTCGTAAAAGCAGAAGTTATAACATCAGAAGAGACTCACGAGTTTCTAATGCTAGATAATACTGAGAATAATAAATATGAACAAGAAAATTTGGAAGGATTAAAAACATACGAGAAAAAGACGGAAGATAAAACTATAAGAATATACATAAAATGTGAAAAATTACCAAAATATGCAACTGAAAATTGTATTAAAAACGTAGTGAATTTCCTCTTTTCATTCGCTGATAAATTTCATTATGTACAAAAACTTGAAGAGGCATCATTTAAAGACCCACTAACAGGATTGTATAACCGCAGGTATTTTATGATAATGCTAAAAAATGAAATAAGAAGGGCAAAAAGGTACGGAACAAAATCATCTGTAATGATGATAGATTTGGATGGCTTAAAGCAGATAAACGATACTTTTGGACATGACAAAGGCGATTTGGCAATTAAAACTTTAGCGCAGGCCATGATTTCAAGCACGCGAGTTACAGATGTGTGTGCTCGTTTTGGTGGAGATGAGTTTGCAATTCTTTTGCCCCAAACACCTGTAGATAAAGCCCAGGTAATTGTTTACAGATTAAAAGAAACACTGGAAAAGTTTAATTCTGAAAGCACTGAAAAGTTTAAAATTCATTTCAGCGCTGGAATAACTAGCATAATTAAAGCAGACGATGATGAAGGAATAAATACGCTCAAACGTGCAGATGAATTGTTGTATAAAGCGAAAAGCCTTGGAAAAAATTTAATTATTATCGATAACGAATACAATGAATAGTATTATCTACGAATAGTATTATCTACCTGGGATATAAAGCGAAAATTTCGTTGCAATGTTTTCATATGTTAAATCAGTTAACTGAACAACTTTAGTTGGATGAAATCTTAAGCCCACACCGTAAAATAGTAAATAAACCTTTCCCGTTTTACCAACCGTAATAGTCGATTCAGGTGGAATAATTATATCGTAGTTTGTTTTTATCTTGGGTTCCTTAAAGTAGAAGAATCTGTAGTTTGATAATCCAGGTTTTACTTCTTTTGAAAAATATGTATTATCCTTATCTTTTACTGTGACCCAAACTGACTCGTTTCCAACAACGAACATCATAAAATAGCCTGTTGTTGGATCATCGTTTATTGCCGTTAGTATTTTTTCAAAATCATAGCCAAATTCTTTGAGGTGTGTTGATGCCGATATATATTTATCAATAACTGAATTTGGGCCAATGAGTGTCTTGGTTTGTTCAAGTTGTTCATTCATCTCCAAAACTTTGTTATCAACATACTTTTTCAACTGATCGTATTTCTGGAGAATCTCTCTGTACCTAATGAAATTTCCAAGAGATAATACAACTGATACTATAACTATTAATAAAAAAAGTATCCCAAAGAACGAGGAGAAATCACGTGTTTTTTTCTTACGAACCACTGGCATTAATCTACCACCTCATATTGAGAAAGATTTTTATTTTATCAAAATTCTAATAAATTGGACGTGGAATCTTTGATACAAGCCTTGCTTTGATTAATAAACCAATTAGAGCACCAAATATTACAGTTGATGTTCCACCATAGCTTATAAATGGAAGAGGTATCCCCGTAACTGGAAGAATTCCAAGGTTCATACCTATGTTCTCAATAACATGAAAAGTAAAAATAGAAGAAACACCAATTGACACATATTCCCAAAAACTATCCTTATATCTTCCTATTCTTAATAGACCACCAAATATTATCGTACCATAAATTAAAATTAAAACCAAAGAACCTATCATTCCAAATTGCTCGGCGTAAGCTGAAAATATAAAATCGGTGTATTGCATAGGAACTATATGCATATTTGTACCCGTTCCAAGACCATAGCCTGTACCAAATAAACCACCGTTCGCAATTACAACTTTAGACATTATTACGTTGTAGGCACCGTACTGGAAGTGTTCTTCTGGCTTAAAAAGGGAAATTATGCGCGCCCTTTGATAATCTTTCAATACAAAAAAGAAACTAATCGGAGCTAGCAAAATACCAATAAGTAAGATCAGAAAAATGTATCTTCTATCAACATCACTTGCTAGTAACATCACAAACCAAACAAATAAAACTAATAATGTCATGCCAAGATCTGGCTCAAGAAATACCAAAAAAGCTGGAAAAACTGCAAATATAGAGTATAAAAACGCTTTGTTGTTTTTTTGCTTTGAAAAAATATTTGATAATAAAAGCACAATAGAAAATTTAAAAAGTTCAGATGGTTGAAGATCGAAAGGTCCTATGTCGATCCACCTCTTAGCCCCGTAAACCGTCTTACCAATTAAAAGCACAAGTATAAGAAGTAAAACTGATAACGCATATAAATATTTTCCATATGTTTTCAATCTAGACTCTTTTTCAAAAATTATGTAGAACATCACCCCTAAAGCAACGATATCCCAAAAAATTTGTCTTTGGAATCTGTAAGATTGTGATGTATCCCTTACAACACTCTTAAGAGTCACTAAACCAATTAAAATTAGTAAAATCACAAGGGATATAAGTAAATAATCAAAGAAAGAGAACTCGTTTTCTTTCATATTTTCCAAACCAACCTTATGCTTCTTTTTTGCTTTCATCGTCTTTTGCTCCCGCTATACCTCCATTTTCAGAATTATCAAAACCGATTTTAAAACTATTTTCTACTCTTTCTTCGAGTCTGCAATATTGACATTTTTCCTCAGTCGTTGGAAATCCACATACTGAACATTCTTTAAGCTCAATTTTTTGTTCTTTATAAACGATATCTCTTAAATTATCAAAATAACCAAACAACAATCTGTGCTTTGCACCTGGCTGTTCACTCTCTATTAAATTTAAATATTTTTTATAATTAGAACTAGTCGCTCCTTTTGCAAATGGACATTTTTGTTCCATAAAAGGTATATTGTTTAAGAACACGTACGCATATGTCTCACGCTCTGTCACGTAAATAAGTGGCTTGGCTTTTCTGACAAATTTCTCGTGAGTCTTTTCGAGTACGGGCCATTGCCTTGCAAAATATTCAACTTGCCAGTTTAGTATATTCCCGAAGAGAAAAGTCGCCTCATCATCCAAATTATGCCCTGTCACAAGTACGCTAAAACCATTCTCAACGGCAAATCTATTCATCCAGTACCTTCTTACAATTCCACATATACTGCACACGGGACGGCGAACTATACTTGCTATTTCAGAAGTGCCGAGTCCGTGAAAATGTTGCGTTGTGTCGTAAATGTTGATGGGAACTCCTATAGATTCCTGCAAACTCTTGACAACTCTCTCAGCAGCGTTCGTATGTCTTCCCATCTTTAAAAATAATCCTTCTACGTTGTAACCAAGTTTCTTTAAAGCGTAAAGTACCGCGCTACTATCTTTACCACTTGAAACAGCGACAAGTACTTTATCTTCTTTTTGAAACATTTTGAAGTCGTTTATAGCCTTTTGCACTCTTTTTTCAAAAAATTCAATAAAATGTTCTTTACAAAATGCTACATTATGAGCCCTCAAATGTATCACAGCTTGATTTGAACATTTTTTACATTTCAAGCTCCCACCTCCGAAATTAGTCCCATTCTCTCATTCTCTCTTTTTTCTTGTGTAATTGTACCAAAAATCCCCGCCTTTGAATAGCGGGGATTTTTATCTAAACGAAAAGTATTAAAATTTTAATTAATAATACTATATTAATATCTCAGTGAAAAGACGGACCTAACACCATTATAGTAGTAGAATATACCAACGTAGTCACCTTTTTTGATGTTTTCTACAACTTTATTCCACGAATTAATATCTTTTATGTCGTAAGAATAACCGTTCACAGAAATTCTCCATATTACTGAGCCAACTTTTATGTACGAATTTTGAGATTCCTTAACAATAACACCTTCGACACCTGCAGGTACTTTGTATTTATTTCTATCATCAGATGTTATATTTGAAACTTTCAAATTTAAAAATTCTTTAGCTGCGGTGCTCCCTGTTTTTTGTGTTGGGAAAGTTCCAAGTGTCACCTCAACTGTGATTTCTTTACCCGCTCTGTTAAGAGTAACTTTTACCTTTGTACCTGGGGTGTAGTTTCTAACAAGCGATGTTAGTTCTTCGGCAAATTCTACGTAGTTACCATTTAGCTTTGTTATTACGTCTCCTTCTTTTATTCCTGCTTTTTCTGCTGGTGAACCTTTTTCAACTTGGGCAACGTAAACTCCCTTATTTACTTTTAAACCCAAACTCTTTGCCAAGGATTCTGTGACAGTTTGAACATATACACCAAGGTATGCCTTTTCAACTTTTCCAGTAGCTATTATTTGATTTATAAATCTCTTGGCTGTGTTTATTGGTATCGCAAATCCAATATTCATAGCTTGAGATGGATTAATTATTGCTGTATTTATACCTATTACCTGTCCATATATGTTTAGCAAAGGCCCTCCACTATTTCCTGGGTTAATTGCGGCATCTGTCTGGATCAAATTTGTGTAATATCCACTCCCATCTGGTTTGGGTATTTTTCTACCTACGGCTGAAATAACACCAACTGTTACAGCATGCTGGAAGCCCAAAGGATTACCTATAGCTATAGCCCACTCACCAATTTGAAGCTTATCTGAATCGCCAAGCTCGATAACTGGTAGATCTTTTTTGGGCAAAATTTTTATGACAGCGATGTCTAATTCTTCGTCTCCACCAATGTACTGAGCCTCGTATGTTTCGCCACTGAGGAGTGTAACTGTTATCTTTTTCGCACCTTCCACAACATGGTAATTTGTAACTATATAACCTTCCTTACTTATTATAAATCCCGAACCGACACTATCCGATTCTTCAAACTGTCTTGGAATGTCACCAAAAAACTGCTTGTAAAACTCTCTTATAAAGGGGTCAATATAAACTTCAGTTTGAACGACAACGTCTATCTTGACAACTGCTGGAGCTGCAGCCTTAACTACGTTCACAATAGGACTTTGGTAATCTGCATTTACTATACCAAAAGATAAAACAAATAATGTTGTTAAAATGCCAAAAACTAAAATCTTAACTTTTTTCATAAACTAGCACCTCCTTTAGATATGTTTTCATATGTCTTTAAATATACTTTCAAAGATTCAATTCCGAAGTTATTATATCATACCGTACCTTAAAGAAACCTTAAATACAATAGCTTTTATTTGGTTTTTTAGAGAATTTACCCACATTTTATAATAAAAAGCATGCTTTAATTCTAATCTAAATATCCCTAACTATTGCTCTTTTTTATAAAGTATTTACTTTTATGAAGAAATATGATAAAATGTAAATACAACGTTACAAAACAGGAGGTGTTGTTAATGATTATAAGACTTATCTTGGGCTTAGAAAGCAAATTTATTTTTGATATTGATGAAGAAACGCCCATTCTTGTTATTTTACGAGATCTTTTCTATTCTGGTGATTGGAGAAATTTAAAGAAAGATATCGAAGAGCTTAAAGAGTTATATGAAAGTGTAGAAATTCTTGAAAAGATAGAAGAAAAAATCGTATTGTTGAATGAACTCGTTTACGAACCTATCGTTTGGACAGAAGTTAAGGAATTTCTTGAAAAATATGGTTTGACCCCAGAAAATATGTTACATGCCACAGCCGATGGGCTTTACGAATTAGCAATAGAATATGCAGACAAGAATCAAATCGAAGTTGCAAAAGATATTTTAAAATTCGCAATGAGGCTAGACAAAAATTACGCTCCTGCCTATGAATTTTTCGGTTCATTGTTACTAGAAGAAGGAGACATCGAAGGAGCGATAAAGTATTTAAATAGATCTATCGAACTTGACCCTTGGCTTATTCAATCTTACTCAATGATAGGCGAGGCATATTACAACATTGGTAACTATGAAAAAGCTGTAGAATACTGGGAAAAAGAAATCGCAATTTCGCCATCTAATACATTTACCTATTTCATGATTTCGGATGCTTACACGAAAATAGGAAAACTCGAAAAAGTGATAGAGATTTTGGAAAAGTACAGAGAAGAGTCAGAAAATAGTATTATAGCCCTTTACGAGCTCGCAGAATTATACAGAAAGAAAGGTAATGAAGAGAAGGCAAAAGAGTACGAGTCTTTAATTATGGAAATAGACCCACAAAAAGATCCAAATGGCATCGAAATCTGGGCGAAAGTACATTTGAAAAAAGGGAATTACGACAAGGTAATATCGGTAATAGAAAATGCAATAAAAGCTAATCCAGAAGCCAAACATCTGAATTTAGTATTGGCGGTAGCGTACGTAAAAACAAATCAGATAGAAAAAGCAAGACGGGTTGTTGAAGAATTGAAAGACGATAATTTCTGGTACTTGTATGGTAAACGTGAATTCTTCGATGAGCTTTTGACAAATAGTGAAAAGGAATTGTGTGGTATAAAATGAAGTATGTTATCTCATTCATACTAGGTGCTATATTTGGTAGTTTTGCTAATGTTTTAATATATAGACCTATTGCGGGGCTCAAATTAAATGAGCCTCGCTTTTCAGTCTGTCCAAATTGCAAAAATAGAATAAGATGGTATGATAACATACCTATATTAAGTTATATTATTCTTGGCGGGAAATGTAGATATTGTAAAAGTAAGATAAGCATAAGGTATCCAATTATAGAGATTTTATACGCCATAGTGTTTACACTAAATGCTATATTTTTCCCTCTTGATATCTCCATAGTGCTAAACATTATTTTCACTGTTTCCGTTCCGGCCGTATTCATTGATTTTAAAAAAATGCTCTTGCCAGATTACACATGGATAGTGATTTTAATATCATCTTTCTACTCAAATGTTGCTCATTTTAAAGAAAATATTTTGCTAGACACTTTCGGTGCTCTAATTACTTTAGTAATTCTTTTGCTTCTTAAAATAAGATACAAAGACGGCATAGGTGAAGGTGACATATTTCTCTTTCCAGTAGTTGCTTTTTCAACAGGATTTATTTTCATGCCTCTGCTCCTTCTAATTTCTTCTGTTTCAGGTATAATTTTTTCTTTTCTAAAGAAAAACAAACTCATTCCTTTCGGTCCATTTATACTTATAAGTGGTTATATTTTAACAATATTTAGATATTCAATATTCTTATAGCTTTTTCCATTCAATACAATACAGGTTGTAAATTTAAGTTATTGTGTGTTATAATTTTATGAGATTAAAAAATATGAAAGAGGGAAAAGTAAAGATGCGACATATGGCTTTGCTTGCTTTTCTAAGCATTATAGTTTTTCTTTTTTTACTAACACAGTATTTTCCATTAAAATATTATGACATAATTGTTCAAAATTGTAAGTCTTTAGATCCTTTACTTGTTATAAGTGTGATAAAAACTGAAAGTAGTTTTAGGGAAAATGCCGAATCAAGTTTAGGGGCTTATGGTTTGATGCAACTAATGCCTGAAACAGCGGAATGGCTAAATAAAAAGTTTAAAACAAATTATGATTATAAAATTCCAGAAGATAATATCGCTCTTGGCTGTTTGTATCTTAATTATCTTATGGAAAAAGACGGTGATATTTACAAAGCTCTCGTTCATTACAACACAGGACCGTACGCATCAGATGAAATTAAAAACGACGCTGGTGAAAGATATATAAAAAAAGTTATGAGAAACTATAAGCTTTATAAATTCTTATACAGGAGATGACCTGTATGGTTGTTGTAACTTCCCAAGAAATGCGTGAATTAGAGAAATGTGCTATAGAAAAGTTTGAGATGACAGAAGAAATTCTCATGGAAAGAGCTGGTATTTCAACTGTCCAAGCAATTTGGAACGAGTATGGTAGTCTATCAGAAAAAAACTTCGTTGTGATATGTGGCCCAGGTAACAATGGTGGCGATGGTTATGTAATAGCTCGTGATATACTGAATTATACAGAGGCAGTAAGGGTTATAACCTTAGGTGAACCCAAAACAGAAGTTTCAAAAATTAATAGAAATAGATTTCTCAAACACGGTGGCATAATTTATAAATACGAAGAACTCGGATTAGAAAAAACTATTGAGATGATTTCAAGCGCAGACATCGTTATTGATGCAATATTTGGAACAGGATTAAAAAGGGAAATAACGGATGAAAGTATAGCTAACTTGATTGAAGCGATAAACATTTATTCAAATTGCGTAGTATCTGTTGACATACCTTCAGGAATAGACACTGATACAGGAGAAATTTTAGGTTCGGCCGTTCAAGCAACTATGACTGTCACTTTTGGATTTCCAAAGCCCGGTCATCTTCTCTTCCCGGGGAGAGACCTAATAGGTAAGCTTAAAATTGCGCAAATAGGTATACCTTCTCAGACTTTCTTATCTGGACAATTCAAACGTTTTTTGTTAACGGGCGAAAATTTAAAGAAACCTCTTCGCCCAAGGTGGGCTCATAAAAAAAGCTTTGGTGAAGTGATAATAATTGGTGGCTCAAAACAGTATATCGGTGCTCCCGTGTTATCTGCGTTAGCGGCTCAGAAGACTGGCGCTGGGATGGTTAAAATTATAAGTCCTTCTGAAGTATGTGATATTGCCCTTAGCTATGATCCTTCTTTAATTTGCTACAGAATGGATTCGGTAAGTAAAGATTTCGTAAGCTCCGTTGTTAAGAACTGCTCGGAAAATTCTGTTATCGTTGTGGGTCCTGGATGGGGTCAAGATAATTTTGATGAAAAAATCAATATATTATCTTTTATTATAACTGAAATTCAAAATCCAGTTATTATTGATGCGGATGCGTTAAACATCCTATCATCAAATGTTGATATATTAAAACAAAAAGAAATCACAAAAAGTATTTTACTAACTCCTCATCCCGGTGAGTTTTCCAGAATAACTAAACTTAGTACAAAGGAAGTTAAGGGAAATTACACGCTCGCAGAGAGATTTTCTGAGGAATATCAAGTAATTACTGTACTAAAAGATGCAACAACAATTGTAACTGACGGCAACACAACATTCTTCAACATATCAGGTAACACATCTCTCGCCAAAGCCGGGAGTGGAGATATTCTTTCTGGAATTATTGGATCTTTAATATCTCAACATCTTGATCCACTTGAAGCGGTAAAGACAAGTGTGTACATTTTTGGGATAGCTGGTGAGATGATACAAGCGGAAGGCTTTAATAGTAGTTACGATGTCATTTCTAAATTACCAGAAGCATTTTCAAAAATTTAGAAAGCAAAGAAGAGGTTTTTGGGAGGGGTTTTAAGTGGCTATCGAAACGAATGATTTTAATAAGCCAACTGATGAATCTAGAGCTGTTGAGAAATTTATAAGGTTATTAATCGCAAATAATGAATTATCACTAGCCCGAAATATATTAGAAGCATTGGGTGAAAAATATATTTATTTACTATTCGAATTGGAAGTCCAGGCGGGAAATTACAAAAGGGCTGTCGAAATATATAACTATCTTCCGAAAGATAAGCAACAAAATTATTTACATATTATACAACGTATCGAAAACGATGCCGAAAATGTTGCTGAGTCTATAGAAAAAATAATCAAAGAGTATGATCAGGAAAACTACGCAGTTTTTATCGCGGAAGTACAAAAATTGAAACGAACTTATCCTCAAGTTGTTGAAGCAGTTGCTTTCGAATTACTTGCTGCAATAAGAAAAAATGACAAGAAAAGAATTAAATTACTTTCAGAATTACTTTATCAAATAGACAAATCTCACCCATTACTATCTCGAGTTAAGTCTGGAAAAAACTTAACACCTATTATTGGATCTGCTTTCTTGATTGTTCTTTTTGTAATAGTACTCGCGAATTTATTAGTATCTGTCTTTTCGTTGACTAAATCTGGAAGCTTAGAACTATCCTCGTTGGATAATAAAATAACAAACATTTCAAAGTCAATTGAAAGTTTTTCTAATAAATCCAACCAAGAAATGAGGAATATATCTCAAACAATTGAAATTATAAAAACAAGCATCGAATATCTTGATAACAAAATCTCACAAATTCAACCTCAAACTTCTGAATCAAACAATGTAAGTTTAAAATCGATTAATGAACAATTCCAATTTATCTCTGAAAAAATCAATTCGCTTGAAAAAAGCATAAATAGTATAAAAATTTATTCAACCAATCAAACAAGCAACCAAAAAAATCAAGGTACTCAAACAAAAGAATATGTATACGATGAACAATTTATCTTGGAAGTATCAAAGTCGCTAGTTGGAATCAAAAACGAAATGACTAAAATATACGAAAAAATACAAAATCAAACAAGCTCAAAAGATTATAGCCAAGACTTCCAAATACTTAGAGAAAATATAAAGAATCTTTCAAGCAAAATCGATTCAATGAACCAAGTTGTACAAAATATGCAAAACACGCAAGAAAAAGCAGATTTATCATCTAAAATAGATGAGTTGAAGGCTGCTATCAACGAAATAAGAACAAATCAGCCTGAAGTTAAAAATATACAGGAGCAACTCAATATATTGATAGACAGAATAAACAAACTTCAAGTAAACTCCTCGCAAAATGTACAATCAGCCTCACCTTCGATGAACATTGAGGATAAAATTAGTTCAATCGAATCACAGTTGCTGAAAATCATAGAATCATTAAATAACATAAAGGATTCTAAAACTACTGAGAGTGTAAAAATTGAAGATGTAACCCAAATAAAAAATTCAGTCGCTTCACTAGGAGACACTGTATCAAAAATTGAAAAAGAGATATCGGAAATAAAAGAACAAATGAATAGAATCGAAAAAAGTCTTAGTGATTCCTCTAACGTTTCAAAACCAACGAATCAAAGTACGCAAGTTCAAGTACAAAACAACAGTGTAAATATACAGGATATATTAAAAGAAACTAAAGACTTAAGAGAGATATTCCTAATTGGTTTGAGATATTACAACAATTCGCAATATGAAATCTCAAATGAAATAATGGCATATCTTAGAGATCAACTTGAGGGAATCGATATTTACTTTAAAGAAGATGTTTTCTATTATGAGATTATGAGCAAATTAAAACTTGGAGATAAAAGCGCCGCATCAAAAATATATCAAAATTACAAAAAAGAGTATCCGTCGGGACAGTATATAAAAGAATTAGAACAATTTTTCTAATTTTGACAATTCAAATCTAAAAGACTTGAGATTTTTTGTGAGGTGTTAATTTTGATAGAGCTTTTTAACAAAGAGGTAAAACCCGCTTTTTCTGAATATTTCCCATTAAATTGGCAAGAGATATTTGGTAATAAAAATGGAATTATCGTTGAAATAGGCTTCGGTGGTGGCGAATATTTGCAAAGTTACGCCTCACATTATCCAGAAAAAAACTTTGTAGGTTTTGAAGTTTCCATAACCTCAATGAAAAAAGCAAATAACAGACTTAAAGAGTTTCCAAATGTTAGATTAATCATAGCCGATGCAAGATTTGGAATGCGTGAGTTTTTTGGTCCAAAATCTGTCGAGAAGGTCATTATGAATTTCCCAATTCCTTGGGATAAAAAGTCCCATGAAAGAAGAAGAGTCATAATTCCTGAGTTTTTTGATACGCTTGCCAACATTCTCGATGATGGAGGAATATTCGAATTAGCAACAGATGTTGAGTGGTACGCTAAACAAACAATTGAAATTGCTACCGAAAAAGGATATTTCGAGTTAGAAAGTTTTGTGGAAAATTCTGACAGAGAAATTAAAACGCGCTACGAACAAAAATGGATAAAATACGGAAGGAATATTTATTTGCTAAGACTGAAAAAAATAAAGCACATAGAAGTTGAAAGATTGATTGGAGGTATTCATGAAATGCCCCACGAAAAAGTTAGAATAAATGAAGAAAAATTTAAGGAATTACATGGAAAAATTTTTAAGGAAAATGCATCTGTCGTGGTTGTTAAAGGTATTTACAAATCAACGTCAAACGATGCCTATTTGATAAAAGTAATATCATCGGATAAAGATTTTCAACAACATTATTACTTAGTCGCTTACCCAGAAGAAGATAGAAATTCAAAATGGATAATAAAGTTAGATAGTTCATCAAATCCGTATCGAACACCAGCTGTAAAATTCTCTGTCAAGGCAATAGCCGAATTTTTGGAAGGAAATTAAACAATAAATTAAACGTTTTAACAAACAGAGGTGACTCCATGCGATATTTTATTTTAGGCGCTGGAAGTTGGGGTTGTACAATTGCACAATTACTTAAAGAAAATGGTCATGACGTTCTTTTATGGGCGCACACCAATGAGCTTGCCCAAAAGTTAAATACATCGAGAACTATGCCACACATAGACGCTAATTTAGATGTGTATGTAACCAGTGATATCTCCATTGGCAAAGAGTTCGATGTCATTGTAATAGCAACACCGACGCAGTTTATAAGAAATGTACTAAAGATGATTGATTATAAACCAAGTATTGTACTGAATCTTTCTAAAGGAATAGAGATAGCAACCGGAAAAAGAATATCTGAAATTGTGCATGAAATTTTAGGGTGTGAATATGCTATTTTATCGGGTCCATCACATGCTGAAGAAGTTGCGAAAAAGCTTCCAACAGCTGTTGTTGTTGCTGGAAGTAACGCAGAAGTTTTCCAAAAAGAATTTTCAAATGAATATTTTAGAGTCTACACCCACGATGATGTAACTGGCATTGAACTCGCCGGTGCTTTAAAGAACGTTATAGCCATCGCTGCCGGTATAGTAGATGGACTTGGAGGATGGGATAACGCAAAAGCTGCGCTTATTACACGCGGTTTGTACGAAATGATAAAATTTGGTATGCATTTTGATGCGAATCCATTAACGTTCATGGGACTTGCTGGATTAGGCGACTTGGTTGTTACATGTAATAGCAAACATAGTCGAAATAGACGCTATGGTGAAATGCTAACAAAAGAGTTTGACCCTATAAATTTACTACAAGCAAGTAAGGAAGTTGTTGAAGGAGCGTACACTTGCAAAGCAATAATCGAAAATTACGGTCACAAATTCGACCTTCCTATAATGAAGGAAGTCTATGAGGTAATTTACAATAAAAAGTCACCACTTGAATCTATAAAATCTTTGATGAATCGTACATTAAAAGTGGAGATGGAGGAAGTAAAAAAATGGCTGGAGAAAAATTTGAAAGATTAGTCGAAATAATGGCTACACTTAGAGGAGAAAATGGCTGCGATTGGGATAAAGCTCAGACACATGAATCTTTAAAGCCATACCTTATCGAAGAAGCTTACGAAGTATTAAACGCAATAGATTTGAAAGATGATGAAGAGTTAAAAGAAGAATTAGGTGATGTACTGTTACAGGTTGTTTTTCACTCACAAATCGCGAAAGAACGTGGGGTTTTTAACATAGATGATGTTATAGACACCTTGAACGATAAGTTAGTAAGAAGACATCCGCACGTTTTTGGTGATGCTCAAGGTTATTCATATGCACGTTGGGAAGAAATAAAGGCAAAAGAAAAAGGTGAAAAGAAAAGAACAAGTATTGGAGATGTGAATCACGCGCTACCTGGATTATCACTTGCAAGAAGAGTCCAAGAAAACGCTGCTGGTGTTGGTTTTGACTGGACAAAAATTGAAGACGTATGGAACAAGGTTCATGAAGAAATCGATGAACTTAAAAACGCAAAATCACCAGAAGAAGTTGAAGAAGAAGTCGGCGATTTGTTATTTGCCATAGTTAACTTATCAAGATTCTTAAATGTTGACCCCGAAACAGCCATTCGAAAGGCCACAGAGAAATTCATTAGCAGATTTGAAAAGATGGAAAAGTTAATCGAAATGGATAATAAAAAAGTAGAAGAATTAAACCTCGAAGAACTTGACGAATATTGGAATAAAGTAAAAGAAAATAGATAAAAAATCATCTAACCAGAGGTGGAATAGGTGATAGTATACGGTAGGAATGTACTAAAAGAAATATTGACAAGCAACCACCCAGTAAAGTTAATTTACTTTTCGGATTCACACGATAAGGAACTAGATAAGTTAATTGAACAAGTAAAAGAAAGAAAATTACCGTACACCATAGCACCAAAAAATGTCTTAAAAAAACTCTGTGGTGAGGAAAAAAATCAAGGGGTTGTTATAGATATTGGCGATTTCCAATATGCTGACGAAAGCTACTTACCAGAAAACCCATTTATAGTTTTATTAGACCAAGTTCAAGATCCGCAAAATCTTGGAGCCATTGTTCGAACAGCTGTAGCCGCAGGTGTCAATATGGTTGTACTGACGAAAGATAATAGCGCACATGTTACGCCGGGTTCAATTAAAGCATCGGCTGGTACTATTTTTAGAATACCGATAGTTATAACCGTTAATCTCGCAAGATACATTGAGAAATTGAAAGATAAAGGTGTATGGATATACGGTGCCGACATGCGTGGTAAACCACTTTGGGAAGTAAAACTTGAAAGACCTTTAGGCATTGTGTTTGGTAACGAGGGAAGTGGAATTAGACAACTTGTGAAAGAGTCCTGTGATGAACTTGTTTCAATACCGATGAAGACCCCTATAGATTCACTGAATGTCTCTGTAAGTGCTGGTATATTAATATACGAAGTACTTAGAAGAGAGATGGGTGGATGATAATTTTATCAGCAGAACCTTCATTTATCGATGAATACGAACCGGAAATTTTTATAACAACAACAATAAAAGGACACCATTTTGCTGTTCCTTACACTCTTTATTTCGACGGTTTGAAGCTCCATATATACCATTTCAAGGAATTGAAATACACAATCGATAAAAAGATAGATATAAAATATGATAAATATATATTCAGAATATTGATTGGTAATGAGATAGGCATCGCAGAAAATTACGTAAAATTACCGCCTGACATTTTCATCTGCTTTGACAAAACATCATATCCTTCAAAATATTTTTACAGAAAAGCCCAAATGTGGATTGGCGCACAAATTTCAAAAACAAATGTTTTTGGTCAAGTGATTTACACCAATGCGGTAAATAGAGTCTTGTTTTCCCCGAAAGCAGAAATTAACGAAGGAATAATTTTTGAAGGGACAACGCACGTTGTAATAGATGACTCATACTTCACTAAGCAAGAAAGCAAAAACAAACATACTATATGGCATGTGAAAAAATCGAAAGGAGAAAACAACAACGATAATGAAAAAGAAAAATGAATATATTCAAAACATACTTTCTAACAATAGTAAAATGGGTGATACGACTTTTGTTGCGTTCTGTACATCAGGATTAGAAGGTGCTTTAGCTAATGAACTAAGAAAAAACAATTACAAAATAACATATTCCTCCTCCGGGAGGATATTTTTTACCGCCGATTTGAAAGATACCCCTTCCATAAATACTAAACTCAAAGCTGCAGATAGAATCGCTATACTCATTTCTCAATTTTTCGCTGAAACATTCGATGAACTTTACGATAATATTCTGAAAAGTGGTGTAAAAGATTACGTTGAACCAAACGCGAAAATCACTATAGAGAAAATAAAGGTCACTAATTCAAAACTTAGTGCAACCGGGGCTATAGCGTCGGTTGTGAAAAAAGCTATCTTAGATAACATAAAGGGAAGTAACGAAACAGGTCCAGAATATCCATTTATAATTATCCTAAAGGATGATACGGTTTATCTATTACTCGATACGACTGGAAATATCGGTCTTCACAAAAGAGGGTACAGAATAAAAGCGAGTAAAGCTCCAATAAGAGAAACGATAGCGACTGGAGTAATAATCTTATCGCATTGGAATAGTGAAATTCCATTATTTGACCCATTCTGTGGCAGTGGGACGATACCAATCGAAGCCGCAATATTAGAAGTCCCAAATATTTCAAGAAAGTACGTTTCAGAAAATTGGAAAATATTAAAGAAAGAATGGGAAATAATAAAAAAGAATAATGGAAAAAACATTAAGACTGAAAATAAAAAAATATACGCATCAGACGTAGATTGTCAAGTGATAAATATCGCAAAAGAAAACTACAATAGAGCAAAAAAATTATTTAACATCAACACAAATATAGATTTCAAATGTACCGACTTCAGAAAACTTCCTGTCTTTAATGAACCTGCTTATGTGATTTCAAACCTACCATACGGTCAAAGAATAGAGGTGGATATTCTTAAAGAAATAAAAATATTAAGAGAAAAATTTCCAAAAGGAAAATTTTATTTAATCCATCCATCTGAAGATTTTGAAAAATACTTTGGCAAAGCAACAAAAAAATTTAAATTCCAAAATAGTGGAATATGGACATATCTGTATATGTACTATTGAAACTTTTAATCATAGAGAGGTGAAATATGCTTCTCATAGAAGAATTCCTAGACAATTGTTATCAAATAGCAAAAAAAATTGAGGAAACTAGTTTAAACGAACTTATCGAATATATCGAAGATAACTTCGATAAAATAGATGATCCCTTACTGTTGGATAACGAAATAAAACAAAAATTAAGCGAATTTACGGAATATATTCTCTCTTCAAAAAAATTACCTATCGAAAGAGCCCTAAAAAGGCTACAACAAGTCAGTGGAATGGTAGAAAGATTCAAGTACAATTACCTAACTTCAACTTTAGAATGTTCAGACGTTCCAAAGCCACTTGATACACCAATTAAATACGCAAAAGGTGTTGGACCTTCAAGAGAAAAATTGTTGAAAAAATTAGGTATTGAAACTATAGGAGATCTAATAAACTACTTCCCAAGAGATTACGAAGATAGGAGAAAAATAATTCCTATTGTGTTTATAAGGGAAAATGAGAAAGTAACTACCAAGGGGATAATTAAAAGTGTTGAAAAAATTAAAAAAGGGGATTTAGTCATTATCAGTGCACTACTACAGGATGGAATAAGTCAGGTTGTTTTGAAGTGGTTCAACCAAGAATTCAAAGAACTTGAATTAAAGCAACTCATTAATAAAGAGGTTTATGTCTCAGGCACACCAAAGCGAGGATTTTTCGGAGCGATTGAAATACAAAATCCTGAAATAAGTCTTAGCAACTCTCCTGAACGCGAAATAATACCGATATATCCACTTACTGAAAACTTAACGCAAAAAACTCTGAGGAAAATTATAGAAGACAACATATCGGCAGTGTGTAATTATCAAGACGTTATTCCAAATGAAATAGTAGAAATCAGAAAACTATTAGACATCAAAAGAGCGTACATTGGAATGCACTTTCCAAGAAGTTCGTTCCATCAGAAATTGAGTCGAAAAAGACTTGCTTATGAAGAATTGTTGTTATTCCAGTTGGCACTCTTCATTTCAAGAAAAAATGTTGAAAAGATCGGTGGTATTGCTAAACAACTTTCCGGTCAATTAGCCGAAAAATTTGTAAATTCACTGCCATTCAAACTCACAAACGCACAAATCAGAGCCCATAACGAAATTCGACAAGATTTGATGAGTCCAAATCCTATGAACAGACTTTTGCAAGGTGATGTTGGTAGTGGTAAAACATTAGTCGCGGAACTTGCGATAATAGATAATTACGAGGCAGGTTTCCAAAGTGCATTAATGGTTCCAACATCAATACTTGCGATTCAACACTATCAAAAAATATTTAACCACTTAACGAATTTGGGAATACGTGTAGCGTTGCTAATTGGCTCCACGAGTCAAAAGGAAAAAGACAAGATTAAATTCGCGCTCAAAAATGGTGACCTTGATGTAATCATAGGTACGCATGCGCTAATTCAAGAAGATGTACACTTTGCCAACCTTGGACTTGTAATTATCGATGAACAGCACAGATTTGGCGTTAAACAAAGAGAAGAATTGATATCAAAAGGTAAGGTTGTTGACACGCTAATAATGACGGCAACTCCTATCCCCCGCACACTTTCACTGACTTTATACGGTGACCTTGACGTGTCCATTATCGACGAAATGCCACCTGGAAGAAAAGAAATAAAAACATTTACGTTAAAACATACACGCGCGAAAGAAGTATACAAATTTGTCAAAGACCAAATCATCGAAAACGGCGATCAAGCTTACATAGTATATCCACTAATCGAACAATCCGACCAAATAAACGCAAAGGCAGCTGAAGATATGTATGAAAAACTAAGCAAAGAAGCTTTTGCGGATATACCTATGGGGCTTTTGCATGGAAGGATGTCAGATTTTGAAAAAAACGAAGTTATGAGTAAATTTGTTAAGGGTGAAATAAAGATATTGGTCTCAACATCCGTTATAGAAGTCGGGGTTGATGTGCCTAATGCAACAATAATGGTTATAGAAAATGCCGAAAGATTTGGACTCGCGCAATTACATCAACTTCGTGGACGAGTTGGAAGAGGAAGCAAACAGAGCTATTGTTTCTTAATTGTAAGCGAAGCAGGTGAAGAAGCATGGGATAGATTACAGTTTTTTGCCAGTACAACAGATGGATTCAAAGTTGCGGAATACGACATGAGGCTTAGAGGACCTGGTGAATTCTTTGGAACACGTCAACATGGAATGATGGACTTTAAAGTAGCTGATCTGATTTCTGATTCAGAGTTAATAATGCTAGCAAGAGAAGACGCGAAATGGATAATTGAAAATCGAGCTGAAAGCAGTATAATAAAAAAGGTATTTGAATTATACGGTGATAGAATCAAACTTTTAGATGTTGGATAAAGTTTTTCATTATGTTATAATAAGAAAAGAACTTCATTAAATTTATCAAGGAGGTATCGGGGTATGAAAAAGTACGCAAAAACTCACGAATGGTTCGATACAGAAACAGGTTTGGTAGGAATTTCTAATCATGCTCAAGAACAACTTGGCGATATCGTCTTTGTTGACCTCCCACAGGTGGGGAAAGAAGTTAAAAAAGGGGAAGTAATACTTTCATTGGAAAGCGTTAAAGCAGCAGGCGATGTGTACGCACCAGTTAGTGGAAAAATCGTTGAGGTAAACGAAAAAGTCAGCGCAACACCGGAGCTTGTTAACCAAGATCCAGAAGGTGAAGGTTGGCTTGTAAAAATCGAACCAACTAACCCATCAGAAATTGAAGAACTTCTTACAGAAGAAGAGTACAAAAAAATATTAGAGGGGGAATAATTTAAAGATGACGAATATAAACGCTTACTCCGTATTAATGTTCATAGCAAATATTGTACTTGCTGTTCCTTTGATATTAGCCGTTATCCAACAGTCTAAAGCTTCTATGAACATAGCAAACGTGGTATCAGTAGTTTACATACTTATTTCAGTTGGATTTTTCTCTGGTGATTTTAAATCTTTCTTCTCAAAATTAGGGCTCTCAATATCACCTGTTGCCTACGTAATAATAGCCATTTTAACCTTTATAATAGCTAGAGATTTTAGCGAATTGAGAGTTAGAAATGGCATGAGAAAAGCTTTTGTATTAGGGGTTATTATGGTTTTAATTAACGTAATTGACTTTTTCACAGTTAAAAGCGCTGCGCTTATTCCTCTTTTATCACTAACCTGGGCATTTGTAATTTGCATTATAGTTGGTTTAATGAAGTGGAACATCGAATAAACTTTACAAATTAGAGATTAATAGCTAAAAATATCCGGATTGGTTTAAAAACAAGAGGTATCTTAAATAAGATGCCTCTTGTTTTTTATTTTTAAAATTTATGGTATAATTTTCAGGAAAAACAGAGATTAAATTTAATCAATGGAGGTGTATAAGATGCGCAAAACAAAAATCGTTGCTACCATAGGTCCCGCCTGTGAACAAGAGGATAATATTGTTAAGCTCATTGAGTGTGGGGTTAACGTATTTCGCTTAAATTCTTCGCATGAAACCATAGAAATCCACAGAGAAAGGATACATAGACTCAAAAAAATTAGAGAGAAAGGATACAATTTTGCTATACTTTTAGACTTGGCTGGTCCGAAAATTAGAACAGGAAAATTTGATAAAGAATACGTAACACTTGAAAATGGTAGCAATGTTGAAATCGTCTGTGGTGAGGAATTCGTCGGAAATGAGCAAAAATTTTGGATAAACTACGACAAACTATACGAAGAAATAAAACCTTCTGAAAATATTCTTATAAACGATGGCGCAATTGCACTCACTGTGGAGGAAGTTATAAAAGATAAAAAAACAATTATCTGCAAAGTAGACCGTGGTGGGACAATTACACACAAGCGTGGAGTGAATTTACCAGGCGTAGATGTTTCTATACCATCGATAACAGATAAAGATAAAGAATTCATTAGACTTGGTAACGAAGAAGCAATTGACTACTTCGCTCTCTCATTTGTCAGAAAAGCGAAAGATGTTAAAATGGCAAAGGAACTTACAGATATCCCTATCATAGCAAAAATTGAAACAGCTCAAGCATTAGACAATTTAGAGGAAATTGTCAGTGTCGCAGATGCTGTTATGGTTGCGCGGGGCGACTTGGGAGTAGAAATTCCAGTTTCTCAAGTACCGATTGCGCAAAAAAGGATAATTGAGATAGCAAGCCTCTACAAGAAACCGGTCATAACCGCAACCCAGATGCTTGAAAGCATGATAAACAAACCAACCCCAACGAGAGCGGAAGTAACGGACATTTCAAATGCTATATTAGATGGTACCGATGCTATAATGCTTTCTGGAGAAACATCAATTGGAAAATACCCATGCGAAGCGGTAAGAGTTATGGACGAAGTTGCTAAGAATACTGAACAATATATGGAAGAATACGAAACATATAAATTCGACTGGTTAAAAGAATACTCTTCAAGTTTTGACTTAACAAGCGCAATTTCATATGCTGCCACAAATCTTGCAAAAAATGTAGAGGCAAAACTTATAATAATAGCTACAAATACAGGGACAACAGCTATAAGCATTTCAAAGTACAAACCATCCATTCCTGTTATGGCAGCTACGAACAATTCAAAAACATTCCATAGACTATGCCTTACTTGGGGTGTAATACCTGTCATGTTAGAAGAAAAACTAACAACAGATGAGATGATTGAAAGTGTCGTAAACAAAGCCAAATCGCTTGGATTAGCAAAGAAAGATGACAAAGTTATAATAGTAGCTGGTATACCGTGGGGTAAACCAGGAACAACAAATACAGTCCAAGTACAAACAATACTCTAAAACTCTATTTTAAAAATTTAATATGAAATATACAATTACCCTCTTGAATTTAACAAGATAATTGGTATAATATACGAGTGATGTTTTATCATCACACTATTTTTTCTTTAAGCATAAAATAAAATATTAGAAACGGAAAATAAATAAAGGGAGGAATCAAAGATGGCAAAATGTGAAATATGCGGAAAAGAACCAAGAGCTGGTAAAAACGTTAGCCACTCAAACAGACATACAAACAGATGGTTTAAGCCAAATGTTCAAAAAGTAAGGGTTCTTCTCGACGATGGAACAGTTAAAAGAATGAATGTCTGTACCAGCTGTTTAAAAGCAGGAAAAGTTAGAAGATACGTAAGCAAATCACAATCCGTAGCATTGGAGGCATAAAAAGCGGGGTTTTCCCCGCTTTTTTTGAAGTATGATATATAAAGTGAGAAAAACTTACAAATATTTCACTTTCGTTGTGTTATTAATTAGTTCACCTTTTGTGTTTTATCTTTTTTCCTTGCAACTTTCAACAATAGCAAATACTATAGTTACGATAAGTTACCTATGCCTTCTGCTGTTAACAGCAGAAGCTTTTTTCTTAAATATAAAAATTAATGGCGAATTCCTTGAATCTATGTTTTTTAAAGTAAAGCTGAGTGATATAATAGATATAGAAAATGGCATTTTTTCCACAAAGATTAGGACTATGTGGAAAATGTATTATTTACCACCTATGGAAAAGATAAATTTAAATCACAAGTCTCCTAAAATTAGAACTTTAAAAAGTGATAATCATTTTTAAGACGGAAGAATTACTCAAAATTGGAAAGATTGGATAGGGGTGTTCTCATGGAAAGCAGGAGGACTTATGCAGTTATAAATGTTAGAAATTATTTAGACAATCTAAGATTTTTTCAAACACACTGCGCGCCCGCAAAGGTGATGCCCGTCGTTAAAGCTAACGCGTACGGTCATGGGGCAGTTCAACTTGCAAAAGCTGCGCAAAAAATTGGCATTGATTACTTTGCCGTCGCATTTTTAGAAGAAGCTATCGAGTTAAGAAAACACGGTATATCTAAAGATATACTCGTTTTCAATTACATTGAACCTGATTTACTTCACATCGCCATGGAAAACAATATAACAATTACACTATATTCTTGGGAACAATTGTGGAAGTACACTAAATACGTATGGCGCCCAAAAGCACATATTAAAATAGATACCGGAATGAGAAGGTTAGGTGTTTATCCGGAAGAAGCCAAAGACTTCATTGAATCCGCGCGTAACGTCGGATTCGAAGTTGAGGGAGCCTATACACACTTTGCAGTAGCAGATAGCTTAGATGATGAGGATGTAAAATTTACACAGCAACAGGTAGAAAAATTCGCAAATTTGAATCTTGATGTTAAGATAAAGCATCTTTGCAACAGTGGAGCGTCTGTTTCAAAAATCGTTAACTGCTTTGATTATGTAAGAGTTGGAATTGCCAGTTATGGTCTTCAACCAAGTGATAGTGTTTACAGTGAGCAATTAAAACCTGTTCTCTCATGGAAAACGACAGTCTCACATGTGAAGACAATTCAACCTGGCGATTCCGTAAGTTACGGTAGGACTTTCAAAGCGTTCACTGAGATGAGAATAGCAACAATTCCAGTAGGTTACGCCGATGGATATTGGCGTCATTTATCAAATAAAGGATATGTACTTATCCATGGTGAAAAATGTCCCATTATTGGTAGGGTTTGCATGGACCAATTTATGGTTGACGTTACACATTTAGAAGACGTAAAAATTGGTGATGAGGTTATATTAATTGGTAAACAAGGCGATAACATCATCACCGCTGAAGAGATTGCAAAACTTGTTGGAACAATAAATTACGAGGTTACATGCCGAATATCAGAGCGTGTACCACGAAAATATGAGGGGTTGGAATTGTGAATATACCAAAAGAGATTCTTGAAAAATTGAAAGCTCCGTACATCGAGGAGTTAGAAAATTTTGTTGAAAGGGAAATAGATGGGATATTCAAAGTACGTAGTAAAAAATTGCAAGAAACAAAGGATGGAAAAAAATTCCTGCTTTTAACATTAGAAGATAGAACTGGAAGCATCAGGGCGGTAGATTGGTATAACGCAGAAAAAAATGACCAAATAATCCAAAATGGAACGATAGTTGGAGTAACTGGTCGCGTAGTATATTTTGAAGAAAGGTTGCAAATAAATATATCAAACTCTGATAATGCCTTGAGAAAACTAAATGAATCAGAATACGACATTGAGCGATTTGTTTCAAAAGCAAGTAATCCTGAGGAAATGTACAAACAACTCGTTGAACTTATAGACTCTGTAAAAGATAAAGACTATAAAAGAGTACTTGAAATATTCTTCGTTGAGGATAAAAGCTTTGCGGAAGCATTTAAGACAACACCTGCTGGAATGAGAATACACCATGCATACATCGGTGGTTTACTTGAACATTCATTAAACGTTGCAAAGATAATAGATAAAGTTTGCGTAATTTACGATAAATTAGACAGGGATTTACTCATTGCTGGTGCACTTTTGCACGATATTGGAAAAGTCAAAGAGTACACCATCAATCAAAAAGGTATCGAAATCACAACAGAGGGTGAGTTAATCGGTCATATCATAATGGGGGTAGAATATTTAGATAGAAAAGTTAAAGGTATTCCTTATGATAAGCTGATAAAACTGAAGCACCTTATCGCTTCACACCACGGTGAATTTGAATGGGGCTCTCCTGTGGTACCCAAAACGCCGGAGGCATTAGTATTACACTTCATTGAAAATATGGATTCGAAGTTAAATAGAGTCTTTCAGATAATGGACAAAGAAAACGACGGAAAAGAATGGAGCGAATACGATACTAATTTGAGCAGAAGATTCCTGCTCAAATGATTTGAAACTATATAAACTATATAAACTATATAAATTTAAACATGAGGGTGATAATTCATGGCAAAATCCGAGACAAAGAAAACAACAAAGTCTTCATCTTCTAATGAAAAAGCTGATAAAACTAAAAAGAAACAATCTCAATCTTCATCTCAAATTATCGATAATTCAAACGTTTCAAAAGTTATTATAGTTGAATCCCCTGCAAAGGCAAAAACAATAGAAAACATTCTCGGAAAGGAATACAAGGTTATATCATCTAAAGGCCACATCCGTGACCTTCCGCAAAGGGATTTCGGAGTAGACTTAAAATCCTTAGATGTTGTTTTTGAAATAATTCCGGGAAAAGAAGGAGTCGTTGAGCAGATTAAAAATACAGTTAAAGGTAAAGAAGTGCTTCTCGCTTCCGACCCTGATAGGGAAGGAGAAGCTATCGCGTGGCATCTTGCAACTATTTTAAACATAAATGGAAAAAATAGAATAACATTTTCCGAAATCACGCCAAAGGCAATTCAAGAAGCGGTTAAATCACCACGTGAGATAGATATGAAGAAAGTAAATGCCCAACTCGCAAGAAGAGTGCTTGACAGAATCGTTGGTTACAAAATCAGTCCGCTTCTTTGGAAGATAATAAAAGATGCCAAAAGCGCTGGACGCGTTCAATCGGCTGCTCTAAAAATTCTCTGTGAACGTGAAAGGGAAAGAATAAAATTTGTACCTCAAAAATACTACAAAGTTTGGATTGAAATCGCAGGACTTAAAGCCAATCTCACAAAAATTGGCAACAAAAAATTAAAACCAACCGATATCACAAAAGAGATAGCCGATGATGTTTTAAAAAACGTTAAGAGCGTCAATTTAATAGACATAGACGTAAAAGAAGTAAAGAAAAATCCACCTTTACCTTTTATAACGAGTACACTGCAACAAGATGCTTCAAGCAAACTTGGATTTCCAGTTGCGAAAACGATGAAAATCGCTCAAGAACTTTACGAAGGTATAGACACGCCGGAAGGTCACATAGCGTTTATAACCTACATGCGTACAGATTCAACAAGAATTTCCGACGAGGCAAAAGAAGCTGCAAAAGAACTAATATCAAAAAAGTTTGGCGAAGACTATCTCGGAGATGAGATAAGAAAAACTTCAAAAGAAAAAAGTAAAGCCAAAGTTCAAGACGCACATGAATGTATAAGACCTGTTAACGTAAATCTTCTTCCTGAAGAAGCGCAAAAACTTTTAGATAAAGACCATTACAGATTGTACGAATTGATTTGGAAAAGGTTTATCGCATCTCAAATGAGCAGTGCCATTTATAAGCAATACAGTTACGATTTTAAATCAGGAGATTACATATTTGAAGCTTCTATACGCGAGAGAATATTCGATGGTTTTGAATCTGTATACACCACAGATAACGAAATAAGTGAGGAACACAAAGAGTTAAAAATCGGCGAGAGTTACGATGTTTTACCAAAAACAGCGGAAGCGGAAACAACACCACCTGATAGATACAGCGAGGCATCTCTTGTAAAAATTTTAGAAAGTGAAGGTATAGGACGACCAAGCACTTATGCAACGATAATCCAAACATTATTAAATAGAAAGTACATTATAAGGAATAGAAAAACACTTATTCCTACTGTACTTGGATTTGTAGTAAATGACTATCTTGAAAAGAAATTTCCCGATATAGTTGACAAAGGTTTCACGGCTGAGATGGAAAAACAACTTGATGAAATTGAAAATGGTACAGCACAATGGAAAGATGTAATAAAGAATTTTATGAAAGAATTCGGTAGAGACTTGGAAAACGCAGGGAAAGAATTCTTCACAATAAACTTTGAAACTAATAAAATCTGTGAAACGTGTAAAGAACCATACCATCTAAGAGTTGGAAAATATGGCTTGTATCTTAATTGTCAAAAATGCAATACAAATAAGTCTGTAAAAATCGATGAACTTGGTGTCCTACTTGAAGGTAAAATGTACTTCATCGAAGAAAAAGATGAAAAAACAGAAGATGAAAGCGACACAACTCAAGACGAAGCTAATGAAAAAAAATCGGGATACTCTAGCAAAAAGAATTACTACAGATACAAAACTTCTTCGCGAAAATCGGCTAAAAATCAATCTAAACAAACTAATAAAAGCAAAAAAAGTAAGTGATGCATAACTCGGTGGAGGCATTGTAATGTTATGGGCGATAGGCGATATACATGGTTGTCTCAATGCGTTGGAAACATTGATTAACGAAATATCACCAACGCCAAATGATAAACTTGTCTTCTTAGGCGATTATATAGACAGAGGCCCTGATTCGAAAGGTGTTGTAGATTTTCTTATAGAATTATCAAAAAGAACAGATTGTATTTTTTTAAGAGGTAACCATGAACAAATGCTCTTGGATGTTATTGATAATGGTGATGATACGTATCTTTGGGTTATAAACGGTGCCACAGCAACTTGGAGAAGTTACGGCAACCTTCAAAATTTATTGTACAACGACGAACATCTTGAATTCTTTAGAAATACACAATACTATTTTATAGAAGATAAATACTTATTTGTTCATGGTGGTGTAAGACCAAACATTCCTATTGAAAAACAAGACAAAAGAGACTTAATTTGGATTAGAGAAGAGTTTATAAGTAAAAAGCACAATACAGGTTACATAGTCATTTTTGGACATACACCTTTTGAAGATGTTTTTATAGGAGAAGATAAAATAGGTATAGACACGGGGTGTGTCTACGGTGGCAAACTCACAGCATACAATCTAACGTTATCTAAGAAAGTGGAGGTGGAATGCTTAAATGGATAGCATAATTAAACCTATTTTTGCAGGCTTTTTGATGGGATTAGCAAATGTCATACCGGGAGTTAGCGGTGGCACAATAGCTGTAATCACAGGTGTCTTTGAAAGATTGATAGATATAATAAATAAAATAACTAAAATATCATTAAAAAAGAAAGATTTCATATTTATACTTATCTTAGGAATAGGGCAAATTATCGGTCTTTTAAGCGGAAGTAAGGTATTATCTTGGGCATTTAACAACTATTCATTTTACACATACAGCTTCTTCTTTGGCTTAATCCTTTTTTCACTTTTTAATTTGAAGAAAGACATAATGAAATTTAAAATACTTGAATTCGCCATAGGTGCGGCAATTGTAATAATCCCATATATATTATCTCACTCAAATGGTTCAATTAGTGTAACAAAGCCCACTAATATTAACTATTTTTACCTATTCGTCTCTGGTGCCCTTGCAGGTGCCTCGATGATTTTACCGGGTTTAAGTGGCTCTTTAGTATTGATGCTCCTTGGATTTTACGAAAGAGCTATAGATACGGTCTCGAAGATAACAAATATAAAATCTGGGAATTTCAATTCAAGTGATTTGCTATTTCTAGTTATCCTTGGATTTGGCGTACTTTTTGGTATAGGAATAATCGCAAAAGCCCTCAAAGTCTGGTTTGAAAAAGCAAGAGAATCAATTTTGAACTTCATTCTTGGACTCGTTGCAGGCTCTCTTTACCCAATAACTCCTTCGTTCCACGGTAGAGGTAGCACATTATGGATGCTTACATGGATAGCAATAGGTAGTTTATCTGTATTATTAATAGAAAAAGTTAACAAAAACCAATAAAAGTAAAACAAAGGGGGATTTTCAATGTCTTACCGTGAAGAAGTGAAATCTATACTCGAACAGGCAAAAAATGAAATTACAAATGCTGAAAATAGTAAAGTATTAAACGACTTAAGAGTTAAATACTTAGGTAAATCCGGTATCGTTACAAGTTTAATGAAACAACTCAAAGACCTTCCAAATGAAGAAAAGCCTATTTTCGGTAAAGTTGTCAATGAGTTGAAAGAAAGCATAGAAAAACTCTTAGATGAACAAAAGGAAAAGATAACCGAATATGAAAAAGAAGAAGCTTACAAAAAGCTTTGGGTAGATCCAACAATGCCAGGTGCGATTAGGTCAGTTGGACATCTACACATACTCACAAAAGTAAGGAATGAGCTTGAAGATATATTCATTTCAATGGGCTTTTCTGTTGTTGAAGGTCCAGAGGTAGAAACCCCTTGGTTCAATTTCGACGCGCTTAACACCCCAGAGTGGCACCCTGCAAGAGATGAGCACGATTCATTCTATATAGATAATGAACATCTCTTAAGAACCCACACATCACCGGTTCAAATTAGAACAATGTTATCAAGAAAACCCCCGCTCGCAATAGTCTCACCAGGTAGGGTGTACAGAAGAGACTATGATGCAACGCACCTTCCAATGTTCACACAAATGGAAGGACTTTACGTTGACCACGATGTCACAGTAAAACATTTAAAATACTTCTTAGAAGAATTCGCAAGAAGACTACTTGGTGAAAACACAAAAATACGTTTGAGACCAAGCTTTTTCCCATTCACAGAACCGAGCTTTGAAGTTGACATATATTTCAACAACCGATGGTTCGAAGTTCTAGGTTCCGGAATGGTCCATCCAAACGTATTTAAAAATGTTGGTTACGATCCAGAAGAATGGAGAGGACTTGCATTCGGTTTCGGTATCGAAAGAATCGCAATGGTCAAATACGGAATTAAAGACATAAGAGATCTTGTCAGGAACGATGTGAGGTTCCTTGAAAATTGGTAAAATTCGCTAAAATGGAGGAACACAATGGAACAGAAAATAATTTCAGGACTCTTACTCGTTGATAAAGATAAAGGGCCAACATCACATGATATAGTTAACAAAGTCAGAAATATTTTCAATGTAAAACAAGTAGGACACGCTGGAACGTTAGACCCATTCGCAACGGGCTTATTGCTTGTAGGAATTGGTAAAGCAACTAGACTTCTTGAATACCTACAAGGCGAAACAAAAGTATACAAAGTAAAAATGCAATTAGGAATTATCACAGACACATTCGATATAACCGGTACAGTAATGGAAGAAAATAACATTAACAACTCGGAAAGGGAAATCATAGAAGCGATTAATTCATTTATCGGCACTTACAAGCAGGTTCCACCTGCCTATTCTGCGAAAAAATACCAGGGTAAAAAGTTGTACGAACTTGCAAGAGAAGGCAAGATAATAAATCTTCCACCAAGAGAAGTAACGATATATGAAATATCTGATATAAAAATCGAATTACCATACGTTGAATTCACAACAAAAGTCTCCGCGGGAACATACATAAGAAGCCTTTGTATGGATATAGGCTACAAACTAGGCTGCGGAGCAACCACAGTTGAATTGAGAAGAACAAAAGTAGGAAAATTTGATGTTGGAAATGCGGTAAGAATAGATGAAAACATTGAAAAGGTAAAAGGACATGTAATCCCTATGGAAGAAATCTTAGACTTACCAAAAATTGTCATCTTAGATAAAACAAAAGTATACAACGGAATTCACCCAAAAGTGGAAGATTTAATATCATACGATAATTTCAAAAAAGATGACTTAGTTCAAATATTTGCCGATGGAAAATTAATAGCCATCGCAATGGCTGAACGTAACTCAAGCTTTATAGAAACACTAAAAAAACAATCGAGAAACGAGCGCATATTAACTTTGGAAAAAGTATTTAGACTTGATTAGGAAACCAATTAATGTAAGTAGACGGGAGGCATGGCTATGAAAGTTGGCATCGTCGGATTATCACAAGTTGGAAAGACAACAATATTCTCACTTTTAACTGGTATAGAAGTTGACCTTTTCTCTCAAGAACACCAAAGAGGAACGGCAAAGGTACACGATAAAAGAGTAGATATATTAACTAAAATGTACGAACCAAAAAAAGTTACTTACGCAACATTAGAATTTTTCGATACACCAGCTTTAAAGATAAATGACAAAAAAGAACGAACAGCGGTATTTAACTTACTACAAAATGTTGAGGCAATGCTTATTGTAGTTAGAGCTTTTAAAAACGATTCCGTACCGTACCCTGAAGTAGAAAAACCTATAGACCAACTCAAAGCAACATTAGATGAATTTTTATTCAGAGACCTTGATGTTGTGATGGGACGTATAGAAAGACTGGAAAACGCCAAAAGAAAGTTGGAACCAAAAGAAGAAATTGAATTGAAACTGCTTAAAAGAATACAAGAAGCTCTTGAAAATGAACAGCTACTTTCACAAATTGAAATCAGCGAAGAAGAGAAAAAAATGTTAGGTGGGTTTTCTTTAGCAACACTTAAACCTATCGCCATAGTCGTAAACTTAGATGAGGAGCAATTCACAGATAAAAACTATGAAACAAAAGATGAAATCGTGAAATTATGCGAGAAAAATGGATTTGCGTACGTAGAACTCTGCGGAAAACTTGAGATGGAATTAAACGCTTTAAGCGAAGAGGAAAAAATGGAATTACTAAAAGACTTAGGTGTTGAAGAAACCGGTATCCAAAGACTTTCAAATGCACTTTACAGACAATTTGGTCTAATCTCATTCTTTACAGTAGGAAAAGACGAAGTCCGGGCATGGACATTGAGAAAAGGTTCAACAGCTGTCGATGCGGCCGGAGTAATTCATACAGACCTTGCAAGAGGGTTCATAAAAGCAGAAATTATAAAATACGAAGATTTAATAAAACTAGGCTCTGAAAAGGCTGTAAAAGATGCTGGATTAATGAAATTGGTTGGAAAAGAACACATCATAGAAGATGGTGATATAATTACTATTAGGTTTAACATTTAAAATTTAATGAGAGGAGGGCTAACATGTCAGACCCTATTGTCAAAATAAACGACAATGTATACGTTGTTAGAGACAGGGTAGTTGCAATTGTTCCTATAAGTTCAACTATCTCAAGAAGAATTAGAGCAAGTAACCAGCTTGGAGGAAAAATGCTTAACGCCTCGTATGGGAAAGAATGTCGAACTGTTATATTTCTAAACAGTGGTCACAGTTTACTTTTAGCTGAAAGTGCAAAAGAAGTTAGGAAAAAAGTATGGGGTGATTAAATAATTAGATGGAATTCCAAAGAATATTATTTAGAACAAACAAACATAATCGTTACAGTATAACCGCGTTAGTTGGCGCGATATTATCGCGGATTGATATAGATGTAATTGAATCAAAAAGCATAAGCGATATACTACAGTACCCTGTTGAGGGTACTGTAGTTGCTTATTCATTTATGAGTTTTGACATAGATATCGTTAAGGTTGAAGTGCAAGAATTGAAAAAACACGGATATATAATCATAGCAGGTGGACCGCACGCAACAGCGTTGCCTCAAGAAACGCTAAAAATTGGTTTCGATTATGTCTTTACCGGTGATGGTGAGGAAAATATCGTAAGATTTCTCTTAGGCGAGAGACCAGAAAATCGAATTTTTGATGGAATATCGAAGCGTATTAACCTTGATGAGTATCCTGCCATTTGCGAAAAGAAAAAACTATTTATGCCATTAGAAATATCAAGAGGATGCCCATTTAACTGTGGCTATTGTCAAACTCCGCGCTTGGCAGGAAAAATTGCAAGACACAGAAGTATAGAACAGATTGTAGAATACGAGAAAATTTCTGTCAAATATGGCAAAACAATCGCGAGATTCATCACTCCGAACGCGTTTGGATACGGGAGTAAGAACGGTGTTACACCTAATCTTGAAGCAATAGACGAGTTACTCTATAAAGTAAAAGCCACCGGTGTGACTGAGATATATTTTGGTACATTCCCATCAGATGTAAGACCAGAGAGTGTTACTGACGAAGTCTTAAAAATAATAAAAAAGTACGTAAACCACGATTACATAGTAATAGGTGCACAGAGTGGGAGCAACAGGATACTTGAGAAAATCCAACGTGGTCATACTGTAGAAAAAGTAGAAGAGGCGTTAGAAATATTGGCTCAGAATGGCTTTTACGCAAAAGTTGATTTCATATTCGGCTTCCCATTCGAAACAAAAGAAGATGTCGAAGAAACATTTAAATTCATAGAAAAAATAGTAAAAAAATACAACGCAAAAATCCACGCCCATACATTTATGCCTCTTCCGGGCACACCCCTTTGGAATGTTGGACCGGGAATACTAAAAAACTATCATTACAAATTCTTAGGTACACTTGCATCGCAAGGAATATTAGATGGGTATTGGACCAAACAAGAAGAACTTGCAAGAAAAGTTGTTTCACAAAAAATTGAATAATCCAGTAATAAAACAAAAAGGCTGGTTTTGAAACCAGCCTTTTAATTATAATTTTTTTACTCTCTTGGGAAAATAATAAACTTTAAAGCTGTTCTTGTTTCATTTTCAACGTTGACGTCCGTGAAAGCTGGGACACAAACCAAGTCATAACCACTTGGTGCAAGGTAACCTCTTGCAATTGCAACAGCCTTAATTGCTTGGTTAACAGCTCCTGCACCGATCGCTTGAATTTCAGCTTTTCCTTTTTCTCTAATAACACCTGCTAAAGCGCCTGCAACCTTGTTTGGGTTAGATTTTGAAGAAACCTTTAGTACTTCCATGGTAATACCTCCTTTTTTCTGACGTCTGAAAATCACAATCTTTGTAGTCTAATCAGAGTGTTTGAACGGCAAAAATTAAAAAATTATCTAAATTTCTTACCTTACTGGCGCGCCCGGCAGGACTTGAACCCGCAACCATCGGATCCGAAGTCCGACGCTCTATCCAGTTGAGCTACGAGCGCGCACAAATAAAGATACTATCTATAAAAAAACTGGGGTGGCTAGAGGGATTTGAACCCTCGACCACCTGATCCACAGTCAGGCGCTCTGCCAGCTGAGCTATAGCCACCACAAATAATCTTACTATTAATTTTTTGAATCTTCTGGCGCGGCCGGCGGGACTCGAACCCACAACCCTCGGATTAGAAGTCCGATGCTCTATCCTGTTGAGCTACGGCCGCTGCCTGAAATCTAAAAATTAAAAAAATTGGAGCGGGCGACGGGACTCGAACCCGCAACCCTCGGCTTGGAAGGCCGATGCTCTACCAATTGAGCTACACCCGCAACTGGTCGGGGCGACTGGGCTTGAACCAGCGACCTCCGGTTCCCAAGACCGGCGCGCTCGCCAACTGCGCTACGCCCCGATTACCAAGACCGTGAGTTATTATAACATGTGCTTATTAGCATGTCAAGTATCAGAGTGTGAAACATTAAAGTTAAAATTGTATTTATTCCATTTTTAGTTATTTCGATTATTCTCCGCCTTCTTTTGGAATGACACATATAAATGATGCTTCTGTATTTCCATTATTTTGAAATTGATGTTCTTCGTTTGGTTCAACAAAAACATATGAACCTTTTGTGACTCTTTGCTTACCGTCTTTTCTTATAACATCTATTTCCCCTTCAACTATAAATACTTCATGTTCCCATGGATGTGTATGATAAGGTGTTGCTGCACCGGGTTTTAACGTAAACAATCTCATAACAAAATTTGGTGCACCATCCCTTGGACCTATCAAAACACGTTTTAATATCTGGCCACCATTAATTTCTTGTGGTTGCATTTCGTTGATGTTTCCTATCTTCATTCCTGTGCGCCCCCTTTCTCTTTTCGATAATGTTAACTAAAAGTATTGAAACTTTCCAAAAACCGCATTATCCTTATAAAGAGGGGACACCCCCCAACCAACTCTCGACAAAGGAGGTATCCCGATATGAACAACTCAACGC
>SPLK01000070.1_pt1 | contig 62746 bp, 64 predicted proteins | sample 2456111 | NCBI WGS metagenome assembly SPLK01 (sample SAMN11156906, study PRJNA527647) | hot springs metagenome | biome: Geothermal region; feature: Hot spring; material: tree branch in hot spring; isolation source: hot spring sediment rich in lignocellulosic material ... | reverse complement strand
CCGGTTTTCAGGGCGCAAGCGATAAGTAAGGAACAAGACCTCGTCGGGAACACCGGCGAGGTCTTGTGCTTTTGCGGACATAGGGATCTTACGGACGGTAGACGGATACTTCGCCGGAACCGAACCGCAGCACGTGGTCCCCTTGTTCGCGGCGCAACCGCCACATCAGCCAGGCGCGCGGCGCCAGCAACCACAGGTGCCAGTACACCAGCGAGACGACGAAAACGGGCGGAACCCACGGATAAAGCGCTCCGGCGCCGCAAAGGCCGACCACCGCAAGATGCGCATGGAGCCTTCGAAACAGCCGCAGGCTCGTGTCCGTCACCGGAAACGGCCCCCACCAGGGCCAGTCGGTGCGGAACGTCCACCGCCGGTGACCGGCCGCATCGATGCGGCGCAGCGTCACCCTGCACATCGCCGCATGAAGGGCGGTCATAAACGCCGCCCCGGTGACGGCGCCGAAGAATCCGGCCCAGCCGCGGAAGGCGGCCAGCGTCAATAAACACAACGCCCCGGCGGCGAGATGGCTGTACCCGATTTCCGCCTGAAAGGCGATTTTGCGTACGAGCCGGTATTGATAAATGGTAGGCTCACGTGCGGAATCGCGGATCCGTTCCAGCGGCATGGAGATCTCCCCTTTGCGCCGAGGGACGTCGGACAAGAGGAAGGTTCACGATTCGTTATCCTCCCCCGTCATGAATCTGAAATAAAAATCGGTTTTCGGAAACCGAATCGTGATAGGCCGGAAAACCCGATTTTTTTCTATTATGAATGTATATTTTCATAGGTTTGGAGCCATAATGGAAATCAGGAGATGACCGAAAAAGGCGGGATCGGCTATGGCAAACGAACTGACACAGGAAGCCGGTTGGGTGAAAGATGCGGCGAAGGAAGAATGGAAGACATGCAGAATTTGCGGCCGGCCGCAACCCAACGGGATCACCGTCGTCGCCGATTTTTTCATCTGTGAATCGTGCGAGACGGAGATGGTGAACACGTCGGTGGAAGACGAGAAATATCCCTTCTTTGTTCGCCAACTGAAGCCGCTGTGGACGCACCTCGATCCCTGAACGCGGCGGAAGGACGGCAAGACCGTCAGAACGTGAGTTCTGGCGGTTTTTTTGGTACAATGGGCCAAAAAACGGTAAACGGAAGGGGAACAGGGTTGGCAAATCCACAACATTCGCGGCTCGATCAGCGGCAGGCGCCCCTGTTTGATGCGCTCCGCCGGCACGCGGCAGCCCGTTACGCCGCGTTTCACGTTCCCGGTCACAAGCAGCGCGCTTGCGGGGACGAGGACGTGCACCGGTTCTATGCCGGCGTGCTGCCGCTCGATGTGACCGAATTGGCCGACACCGACAACCTGCACCGGCCGGAAGGGGCGATCGCGGAAGCGCAGCGCCTGGCCGCCGCATGTTTCGGCGCGGAGGAGACGTGTCTGCTCGTGGGCGGCAGTACGGCCGGGAACCTGGCCATGGTGCTGGCGGCATGCGCGCCGGGCGAGCTCATGTTGGTGCAGCGCAACGTGCATCAGTCGATGTTCCACGGTCTGATGCTGGCCGGCGCCCGGGCGGTGCTGCTACCGCCTGAAACGGACCCGGAAACGGGGCTGGCCGTCGTGCCTTCGGCGGCGACGGTGGCGGAAGCCATCCGGCGGTATCCCGAGGCGAAGGCGCTGTTGCTGTGCAATCCCAATTATTACGGGATGACGGCGGATCTCGGACCGCTGGTGGAACTGGCGCACCGGGCGGGCATGCCCGTGCTGGTGGATGAGGCCCACGGGCCCCATTTCGGCTTTCATCCGTCCTTTCCGCCGTCCGCGCTGCAGGCCGGCGCCGACGTCGTGGTGCAATCGGCGCACAAAATGCTGTCGGCGATGACGATGGGCGCGTGGCTACACATGCAGGGAACCCGCGTGGCCCGCGCGGAAGTGCGGCGTTATTTGCGGATGGTGCAAAGTTCGAGCCCTTCCTACCCGATCATGGCGTCGCTCGACCTGGCGCGGCGGGAATTGGCGGTCCGGGGACACGGGCTGTTTCGGGAAGCGCTGCAGACCAGACGGCGGGTGGCGGAGGCGTTGCGGGAGCTGCCGTTTGGCCTGCTCGCGTTCGGCGAATCCGGGATCGGGCCGGACGGGGAAGGCGGAAGCGGCAAGGGGGGAATGGCAATCCGGCAGGATCCGCTCAAAATAACCTTGTACGACCGAACCGGCCGGCTGGACGGCTTCGCGCTGGCGGAGGCGCTCCAGCGGCGGGGATGCCTCCCCGAAATGGCGGATGCGCGTCACGCGGTGCTGGCGCTCGGGCCCGGCACGACGGAAGCGGACGGGGAGCGGCTGATCGCGGCGTTGCGGCAAGCGGCGGCGGAGCTGGAGGTCGCCGCCGCATCCGCCGGCCGGCCGGCCCAAACCGAAACGCGGACCGCCGCGTCGCCGGCCGACGATGGGCGCCTTGCGGCGGTGCCGGAGCCGCTGCCGTTTTCACGGCAATTGCCGCCGTCCGAACCTGTGCCGCGCGAAAAGGCCGTCGGCCGGGTGGCGGGCGAGTGGATCATCCCGTATCCGCCGGGGGTGCCGCTGCTCGTGCCAGGAGAAACGATCACCGAACGGCACGTGGCGGAGCTTGTCCGATGGAGCGGCAGCGCCGTGCAAGGGGCGGCGGATCCGACCTTGCGCACGGTTCGGGTGGCGATGGCGGAATCGGCGAACCGGTAAGCGCCGCCCGCCGGAAACCAACCCTGTCGTACCCGATGTACAACCAACTGCAGGAGGGAATGGCGGCGTGGTGGCGATCAAGCCGTTAAAACGTTGGCGGCCGCGGAATGTCATACTGGGGGTTGCGCTGGCGGCGGCTGCGGGGGTGGGCGTCTTCCTGCTTTTCTTCCCGCCGGTGATCGGGGTGGCCGACAACGGCGATTTCGCGCGGGTGATGCGCCAGGCCGGCCTGACCCATCTCGATCCCCGGGAAACGTATGAACAGCGCTATTTTCATTATGCGCATACCCGATACGCCTTTACGGATCATGCCTGGGGCGGTTATGTTTCCTCCCACGTGATCCTGGTCAACGTGGCGGCCTGGCTCGGCCGAATCGCGGACGGGCGCGTGTTTGACATTCGGGTGCTGGGGGCCTGCTACCTTGCGCTGCTGCTTACGGCTCTCGCGTTGATCGGCCGTTACTTGCCTGCAGGACGGCGCCGTTCCGCCGGAGGAGAAGCCATTGTGACGGCGGCGGCGCTGGCGGCGCTCGTGTTTGTGTTCGCGGACGTCGGATACCTGGCCTATTTCAATTCGTTTTTCGGCGAGCCCTATGCGTTGGTGGGCATGCTGCTCCTGGAGGGCGCCGCACTGGCCATCGCGGCGGCGGACCGTCCTTCCGGCGCCATGCTGGCTCTGCTTGCCGCGGCGGCGTTTGCGGTTGCCACGAGCAAAATTCAGAACGCGCCGCTCGGCCTGGCGTTCGCCCTGCTGTTTGCGCGGTTGTTCACCTTGCGCCGCGACCGGCAATGGCGCCTACAGGCGTCGGCGGGATTGGCCGCGGTGGTGCTCGGTTCACTGGCCATGCTGGCGCTCGCGCCGGACGGTTTGCGCCACATCAACCTGTACCAGACCGTTTTTTACGGCATTCTGAAAGATTCGCCCTCCGTATCGGCCGACATGCGGGAACTGGGCATTCCGGAGAAGTACGCGGCGCTCGCCGGCACGAACTATTTTCAAAAGGACACGGCGATTCCGCAGGACGATCCCGAGCTGCGCCGGGAGGTGCTGGAGAAGCTCGGGCACAAGGACGTGTTGCTTTATTATCTTCGGCACCCGGATCGGTTGCGCCAGAAACTCGAACGGGCGGCGGAAAACGGCGTGTACATCCGCCCGAAATATTTGGGCAATTACGACCGCGAGGCGGGAAGGCCGCCCGGCGCGCTGGCCTGGACGTTCAGCGGCTGGAGCCGGCTGAAGCCGCATTTGCCGCATACCCTGCCCTGGGTGACCGGTTTTTATTCGCTTTACGCCCTGTCACTGGGGATCTGCTGGATGCGCCTGCGTTCGCCGCGGGCGCGCCTCATCGCGGAAACCCTGGCGGCCGTGGCGCTGGCGGGCGCCTTTTCGTTCGTCGTTCCGGTCCTCGGGGACGGCGAGGCGGATTTGGCAAAACATTTGTTTATGTTTAATGTGTGCTCTGATATGATGATAGTAAGCGCAATCGCTGCCGTCGCCGCGGCTGCGGTCCGCCTGGCCGGCATCCGGCCGGCGGAACGGACGACGAGTCCGGCGGCGGCCGTCAACACAAACGCACAGAAGGACAGAAGGAGCGAATGACGTGAGCGCGGGCTGGTTCCTCACGATCGAAGGCGGCGAAGGCGCCGGCAAGACGACGTTGATCCGGAGGCTGGCCGACCGGTTGCGCCAAACCGGCCGGGAGGTGGTGGCCACGCGCGAGCCCGGCGGCATTCCGATTGCAGAGGCGATTCGCGCGGTCATTCTCGATCCGGCCCATACGGCGATGGACCCGCGTACGGAAGCGCTCCTGTATGCGGCGGCCCGGCGGCAGCATCTGGCCGAAAAGGTGTTGCCGGCCTTGGATCGGGGGGCCATCGTCATCTGCGACCGCTTTGTCGACAGCAGCCTGGCGTACCAGGGTTACGCGCGCGGCCTTGGCATCGACGACGTCTGGGAAATCAACCGGTTTGCCGTCGGCGATTGTCTGCCGGATCTGACCCTGGTGCTCGATGTGGAACCGGAGGTCGGGCTGGCCCGCATCCGGGCGCAGAACGGCCGGGAAATCAACCGCCTGGACCTGGAGAGCCTGGCGTTTCACCGAAAGGTGCGGGAAGGTTTCCGCCAGGTGGCGCTCCGCTTCCCGGGACGGATCGTGGTACTGGACGCCGCGCGATCGCCGGAAGCGGTGGAAGCGGACGCCTGGGCGCATGTGGCGGTCCGGCTGGCGGGAGCGGGCGGACGCGTCTGATCGCCCGGCACGCGGCAGAGGAGCGGAAAAGCCAAAGAGGAGAAACGGGGAGGACCGTACGAAGCCACAGACGAAAAAGGAGCGTGAGGGCATGAAACTGATTATTGCCATTGTCCAGGACAAGGACAGCAACCGGCTGTCCCACGCGCTGATCAAAGCGGGATTCCGGGCGACCAAACTGGCCAGCACCGGCGGGTTTCTTCGCGCGGGGAACACCACGTTTCTGATTGGCGTGGAGGACGGCCAGGTACAGCCGGCGTTGGATGTCATCCGGGCCAACTGCAAGGTGCGGGACCAGTTGGTGACGCCGGTATCGCCTGTGAGCGGGTCAGCGGATTCCTACATTCCGTTTCCGGTGGAAGTGCAGGTTGGCGGCGCGGCGGTATTTGTCGTGAACGTCGAGCGGTTTGAACATTTTTAAGCCGGGCGTGCGGGGGAGCGCAACGTGAAAATCCAACCGGGATTGTTTCCGACAAACAAGACGGTGCAACGGGGCGAGCAGCCGGCCCGGCCGTCTTCGTCTTCGCCGTTTGCCGATTTGATGCGCGAACAGGAAGAACGGCGCACGCATGAGGAACTGAAGCGGAAGATCGAGGAAATCAAGGCCCAGGGCGAGCGCCTGGCCCGTTCCATGACCGTGCGCGAACTCATGGTGTATCGCGAGATGGTTCGGCGATTTCTGGAGGATACCCTCGGGCGCGGCTTCGGGCTGAAGGAAACGCGGGGATGGGACCGCCGGGGCCGCGGTCGCCGCTACAAGCTGCTGGAAGAGGTGGACGCGATCCTGGTCAGCTTGGGCGAAGAACTTCTGCGTACGGAAGAAGGCCGTCTCGAATTGCTCCGCAAGGTCGGGGAAATTCGCGGTCTGCTTATCAATTTGGCGTTTTAGGGGAGAGACGGAATGGCCATTCGCGACGTGCCCGGCCAGCCGCGGGCCAAGACGATGCTGCAGCATGCGCTTCGCACCGGCAAGGTGGCGCATGCTTACTTGTTTGCGGGACCGCCGGGTTCCGGCCGCCGCGCGATGGCGATCGCGTTCGCGCAGGCGCTGTTCTGCGAACGGGGCGGCGACGACGCCTGCGGAACCTGCCTGTCGTGCCGGAAAGTGGCCAGCGGCAACCATCCCGATTTGCGCCTGATTGCGCCGGAGGGCGCTTCGCTCAAAATCGGGCAAATTCGCGACTTGCAGCGCGACATGTCATACCGGGGCATGAACTCCGCCCGCAAGGTGGCGGTGCTGGAAGGGGCCGAAACCATGACCGTGCAGGCGGCCAACAGCCTGCTCAAATTTCTGGAAGAACCGCCGGATGGACTGGTGGCGATCCTCATCGCGCCCGGCCCGCAGACGGTGCTGCCGACCGTGCTTTCCCGCACGCAACTGGTACCGTTCGTGCCGGCCGATCCCGCCGATCTGGAAGAGGCGCTCGCGGCCGAAGGGCATCCCCGTCCCCTGGCCCGCACCGCCGCCCATCTGGCCACGGGGTTGGACGGTTGCCGCGCCCTGCTCCTGGACAAGCGGTTTGCAGAACTTCGAAAGCTAGTGATACAATTAGGCCAGGAGAGCCTGACCCGGTTCCCCGGCGTGCTGTTGACGGCACACCGGGCCTTCCGGACGGATCTCGCGGAACAAGCGGATTTGCTGATGCACATGATCGCTTTATGGTATAGAGACCTGATTTACGCCAGGATCGGTCGCACCGACCGGCTGGTGTTCGCCGACCAGGCGGATCGGATCGGCGAACTGTCCAGGCGACGCGGCATCGGCGACTGGGTACGCGCGGCCGAGATGGCGTTCGACACGGTGCGGCGGATCAGGGCGAACGTTCCGGCGCAACTTGCGCTCGAACAATTCCTGGCAGGCACCCGGGAGGGGTAATGTTGTACGAAGTGGTCGGCGTCCGCTTCAAGCGGGCAGGAAAAATATACTACTTCGATCCGGCCGAACACCGGATTGCCAAGGATCAGCACGTCATCGTGGAAACGGCGCGCGGCATCGAGTACGGCAAGGTGGTCTTCGGTCCGAAAAAGGTGGACGAAAACGACGTCGTCCTGCCGCTCAAGAAGGTCATCCGCGTGGCCGGCGAGGCCGACGCACAGGTCGTCGAGGAGAACCGGAAAGCGGCCAAAAACGCCTTTGCCATCGGCCTGCAGAAAATCCGCGACCACCAGTTGAAGATGAAGCTCGTGGACGTGGAGTACACGTTCGACCGGAACAAGATCATCTTTTATTTTACGGCGGAAGGCCGCGTCGATTTTCGCGAACTGGTCAAGGATCTGGCCGGCGTGTTTCGCACCCGCATCGAGCTCCGGCAAATTGGCGTGCGGGACGAGGCGAAGATGCTCGGCGGCATCGGACCGTGCGGCCGCATTCTGTGCTGTTCGTCCTGGCTGGGCGATTTTGAGCCGGTGTCGATCAAAATGGCCAAGGACCAGAACCTTTCGCTGAATCCGACGAAAATTTCCGGTCTGTGCGGCCGGCTGATGTGTTGCCTGAAGTTTGAACAGGACAACTACGAAAGCAAGAAAGAGGAAATGCCGGCCGTCGGCAAGCTGGTCATCACCTCCTACGGCGAAGGCAAGGTGGTCGGGTTGAACGTGATCAACAACACCGTCCACGTCCAGTTGTTTGAACTGGGCAAGGTGAAGGAACTCCCGTTTGAAGACGTGGTGGTCAAATGAGGTGGCGGTGCCGATGAAAGATCTGTTTGTGCGCATGGAGGAACTGGAGCATCAGCTGGGCGGCATCCATGCCGACATCGGCGCGCTCAAGCAACAAATCAAGGAGTTGCTCGAGGAGAACCAGCGGCTGCGCATCGAAAACCAGCAACTCAGGCGCGTGCTCAAGCGGGAAAACGGCCACGAGGCGGCCGCCGCCGCGGAGGCGTCCGTCGCCGCCCGCAAGGACAAATCGGGCAGCGGCGTCGGCGAGGGGTACGATAATCTGGCGCGCCTGTATCACGAAGGTTTTCACATCTGCAACGTCTATTACGGCCATTTGCGGACGGAGGGCGACTGCCTGTTCTGTCTGTCCTTCTTCCATAAATAATAAGGAAATCATCAGCCGCGGGGAGGAATCCTTGCGGCGTTTTTTGGAGTGGGGATATGAACGCGACCGGCTTGCTGTTGCCCGGCGAGCAGTTGCACGACTTGCTTGTGCAAGGGCTGAAAATCATCCAGAGTCCCGACGTGTTCTGCTTTTCGCTGGACGCGGTGCTGCTCGCCCGCTTCGCCAGCGTTCCGCCGCGCGGCCGGGTGCTGGATCTGTGCGCCGGCAACGGCGTCGTGCCGCTCCTGCTCGCCACGCGGACGAAGGCCCGCATCGACGCCGTGGAACTCCAGCCGCGCCTTGCCGACATGGCCCGCCGCAGCGTGAAGCTCAACGGCCTGGACGAACAGATCCGCGTGCTGGAGGCGGATTTGCGAACGTTTGCGCCGGTCGGCGGCATCGGATATGACGCGGTGACCGTCAATCCGCCGTACCAACCGGCGGACGGCGGGGAGCGGAAGGAAAACCCGCATCAGGCGTTGGCGCGGTACGAGATCGGCTGCACGCTGGAGGACGTCGTGGCGGTCTGCGCGCGATCGGTGAAACCCGGCGGACGTGTGGCGATGGTGCACCGTCCGGCGCGGCTGGCGGAAATTTTCGCGGCGATGCACCGGCACCGTCTGGAACCGAAAAAGCTCCGCTTCGTACATCCGAAGCGGGAGGCGGAGGCGAACATGGTGCTCATCGAGGCGATGCGGGACGGACGCCCGGGCGGCATCCGGCTCCTGCCGCCGTTGATCGCCCACGAAGAAGACGGCCGATATACGGACGAGCTGATGGACATCTTTTATGGAAGAAAGTCGGCGCTGAACGGCACGGAACCGATGGAACCGCCGGATCCTGCGGCGGCGGAAGCGGCGGACGCGGAAACGGACGGCGACGCGGCGGGCGATGCCGGGCGGGCGTCAGCCGGCCGGGGCGAAGCCGGAAACGACCGGTCCGGCGAAGGCGGCGGGACGAAGCGGTCCGTGCGGCGAAAGGACGGTGAGGACGCTTGAACGGCAACGGGGACGTGCGAGTGCAACGCTCGACGGACGGAGAGGCGGCGGGAACGCTGTACGTGGTGGCGACGCCGATCGGCAATCTCGAGGACATGTCGATGCGGGCGATTCGCCTGTTGCGCGAAGTCGACCTGATCGCCGCGGAGGACACCCGCCACACGCGGAAGCTGCTCGCCCATTTCGGCATCCGCAACCGGCTCGTCAGTCACCACGAGCATAACAAGGTGGCGAGCGGCAAGGAACTGATCCGGATGCTGGAGGAGGGCAAGCGGATCGCCCTGGTGTCCGACGCGGGAACGCCGGGCGTTGCCGACCCGGGGGCGGAACTGATCGCGGAAGCGACGCGCCGGAACATTCCCGTCGTGCCGGTGCCCGGTCCGAATGCGGCGCTGGCCGCGCTGGTCGCTTCGGGATTGCCGACGGACCGGTTTCTGTTCGCCGGTTTTCCGCCGCGGAGCCGCCGGGAACTGGAGGCGTTTCTGGACCGTCTGGAGGGGGAACCGGGAACGCTCGTGCTGTACGAAGCGCCGCATCGCCTGCAGCGAACGCTGGAAGCGCTGGCCGCGCGGTGGCCGAAGCGGCGGATGGCGCTTGCGCGGGAACTGACGAAATGGCACGAGGAATTCGTGCGCGGCCCGGTCGCTGAGGTGGCGGCGCATATGGCGGGACGGCAGGCGCTGGGCGAGTGCTGCCTGGTCGTGGAAGGGGCGCTGGTCGCGCCGGACGTTCGGGCACAGCCGGACCGGTCGGGCGAGCCCGGCGGGGCCGGAGCGGACGTCGCTCCCTGGTGGGCCGGCCTGACGATTGCCGAACATGTGGCCCGATACGAGCAGGAACGGGGCGACCGCAAGGAAGCGATGCGGTTGGTGGCCCGGGAACGGGGGCTGTCGCGCCGCGACGTCTACCGGGCGCTGCTGGACTCGCCGTGACACCGCGGCGATCGCGCATCCGGCGGGTTCGGCCGTCGGGTGTCGCCGGGGCAACCGCCCGTTCCCAAAAAAATTCCCGGTCGTGCGACCGGGAGGCGCAAGAGGATATAAAAAGGTTAGAATTAACTCATCTGCTCAAACGGCTTTATTATACCGCAATTTTGTCATTTTGTCACAGGTGCCGGCAATTCGTTCAAACATTCGCGGCAAACCATTTTGCCCTTGAAGTAGGTGACGTTTTCCGCATTGCCGCAGAAAATGCAGGCGGGCTCGTACTTTTTCAGCATGATCCGTTCGCCGTCGACGTAAATTTCGAGCGCGTCCTTTTCACCGATGCCCAGCGTGCGGCGCAGTTCGATCGGGATGACCACCCGGCCGAGCTCATCAACTTTGCGAACGATTCCCGTGGATTTCAACATTTGCATTCATACCCCTTTCGGTCCTGTTGGAATCATGGGAGCGCCATTTCACCAGCGCAGAACGACAACATTCGACATATTTCTATCTAGCCTGTTTTATATCGTACCAGCGGTTCCAAAAAAAGTCAACCTATTATCGAATTATTTTTTGCTGCTTATTTGTTACGAAATCTTGAAATACATACGAACAAAAAGGATTATAAATCGCCAAAAACATCAGTGAAAGACCGGATTTATTAATCGCCATTATTCGACAGTATGTCGAAACCTGGGCGCCGTTGGGCGCGAAAGGGCGGGGATGAACGGATGTTGTTGCGGCTGGATGAGGAAAAGGTGTTCAAGGATCCGGTGCATCGTTCGATCTATGTGCAAGATGCCGTCATATGGCGGTTGATCAACACGCCGGAATTTCAGCGGCTGCGCCGCATCCGGCAGCTTGGCACGTCCTATCTGACGTTCCACGGGGCGGAGCACAGCCGGTTTTCCCACTCGCTCGGGGTGTATGAAATCGCGCGGAAAATCATTTCCCAGTTTGAGCGCAACGGGTACGGCGATTGGCCGCGGGAGGAGCGGTTGCTCGGACTGTGCGCCGCGCTGCTGCACGACGTCGGGCACGGGCCGTTTTCGCATTCCATCGAGCGGGTGTTCCGTACGGATCACGAACGATGGACGTGCGACATCATCCTCGGCGATACGGAAATTCACCGTGTGCTGGCGGAAGTTTCGCCGGATTTTCCCGGACAGGTCGCTTCCGTCATCCGCAAGGAGAGCGCGCACCCGATCGTCGTCAATCTCGTGTCCAGCCAACTGGACGCCGATCGAATGGATTACCTGCTGCGGGACGCCTATTTCACCGGGGTGCATTACGGCACGTTCGACCTCGACCGGATTTTGCGCGTCCTTCGCCCGCACAAGGGCCGTATCGTCGTGAAGGAAAGCGGCATGCACGCGGTCGAGGATTACTTGATGTCCCGCTACCAGATGTACTGGCAAGTGTATTTCCATCCCGTCACCCGCAGTTCGGAACTCCTGTTGTACCAGATTTTCCGCCGCGCCCGCCAGCTCTATGAAGACGGGTACCGGTTCGCGTTCATGCTGCCCCCTTTGCGCCGGCTGCTGGAGGGGACGATGGACGTCGCCGACTATCTGATGCTGGATGAAGCGGTGATGCAGGCGACGTTCGGTCAATGGACGTTGGAGCGGGACCGGCTCCTCGCCGATTTGTGCGACCGTTTTCTGCACCGGCGGCTCTACAAATACTCGACGCTTGAGGAAAAGGACGAAACGTGGGTCGAAGAGCTGCGCCGGGAGTGGAGCCGCATCGGCCTCGATCCGGATTACCATCTCGCCATGGACGAGCCCGCCGATTCCCCATACGATGTGTACCGGCCGGATGACGGGCGGGAAGGCGGAGGGAAGCCGCCCATCCTCATCCTGGACGACCGCGAGCGCCTGACGGAAATTTCCGCCAAATCGGACATTATCCGCTCGATCGCCGGCATCCAGCGGGGCAAGTTTTACCTGTACTATCCGGCCGAGCTGGTCCGGCCGCACGCGGCGCGGCTGTCGCCCGACGTGCGGGAGCGCCTCGGGCTCTAACCGGGGCCGCTGGTTGAGGGCGCACGGAGTACCACAAGCGAAAGGAAGAAGACCCTTATGCTGTTTGACACGCACGCGCATTTGGATTCCCGCAAATTCGACCACGATCGCGAGGACGTGATCGCCAGGGCCCGGGAAGCCGGGGTGAGCCAAATCGTCAACGTCGGCTTCAATCGGGAGACGATCCCGACGACGCTGGCGCTGGCGGAGCGGTACGACCATATCTGGGCCGCCATCGGCTGGCATCCCGTGGACGCCATCGACATGCGTCTGGAGGAAGATCTGGCCTGGATCGAGTCGCTGGTCCGGCATCCGAAGGTGGTGGCCATTGGCGAAATCGGGCTGGATTATCATTGGGACACGTCTCCGAAGGACGTGCAGCACACGGTATTCCGGGAGCAGATCCGGCTCGCCAAGCGGCTCGGAATGCCGATCGTCATCCATAACCGCGACGCCCACGAGGATACCGTTCGCATTTTGCGCGAAGAAGGAGCCTCCGAAGTCGGCGGGGTCATGCACTGTTTCTCCGGCAGTTGGGAAATCGCCAAGCAATGTCTGGACATGAACTTTTACATTTCGTTCGGCGGCCCCGTCACCTTCCTCAATGCGCGGGTGCCCAAGGAAGTGCTGGCCAAGGTCCCGGCGGACCGCTTGCTGATCGAGACGGACGCGCCGTATTTGGCTCCGCATCCCCATCGGGGCAAGCGAAACGAGCCTGCCTGGGTCCGTCTGGTGGCGGAAGCGGCGGCGGAAATTCGTGGAATAAGCTGGGAAGAATTGGTCGATCTGACGAGGGAGAATGGACAGGCCTGCTTCCGGATTGGGAGATAAAACGTTTTCATACGAAGGGAAACGACCTACGGGCGTGAAATAGGGTTGTTTTTTTATCGTCCCCGTGGATACCCCCCATTTTTGCAGGATTACCGTACCATACGCCGGATGGGCAGTCTTTACACTCCGGCAAACAAGGGGTTATCATCAACAACAAGAAACTTTGCTTTGCCAAACTTTTTCCGGTGCGCTGAATTTCCGGAACATTCCGGAGAGTGGGGGAACCGGCGCGGCCTTGGCCGCGTTCAAGCGAAACGTCGCATCCGCCGCCGACGCATGCGGCCGCGGGTCCGTCGGAGAATCGCGGACCGCCGGGGAGCGGAGGCGACCATACGCTAGGGGTGAATTCCGCCGGGCGAACGTTCGGGGCAATGGCCGTTTGGCGCAGATTCCGGACGCACGCCGCGAGGATAGGGTGACTCTCACACCCGAACCCGACAGCTAACCTCACAAGCGGAAAGAGAGAGGTCTATCTCGTGCTGCCCAACCCAACCGAGACGTCACCAGCGGAAGCCACGAAAGGCCCTCTGTCTGGTGGCTTTTTTGTTGCCATGCATGCAGCAAGGTCGGCAGACGATCGGGGGAGGGACGGGACGGACCTGAGCCGAAAAAAAGCAACCCGCCGTACGGCGCCGGAAGCCGGCGAACGCCGACGACGAGCGACCGATCGGGAGATCCAGATGCAACAAGCCGGACGTACATACACGCGTTTCATTCGGGCGGCGGGAGTGAAAAGGGGGACGAGGAAGTGGGGATTACTCCGCAAGGAGAGACCCATGATTCGCGCACTGCCGGAAAGCTTTTCGCGCCGCGATGGAATGGCGGTCAATGGACGTTGGCCGGATTGTGTTTCCTGATTTCGTTTGCGATGGCGACGATGTATTTCGGCCTGCTGCACCGGGAGGCCGGCAAAAGCGTAATGCTGGTGGACGGAGGCCAAGTGACGGTAGTGACGACCCGGGCCGGAGATGTGGGCGAACTGCTCGCCGAACAGGCGATCGAGCTGGGTCCTCATGACCGACTGTCGCTGCCGCTGGAAGCCGAAGTCGAACACGGGAGCCTGATCGAAATCGACCGGGCCGAAGCGATTACCATCCAGGTTGACGGGCGAAAGAAACAAATCTATACAACCGCCGACACCGTGGGCGAGGCGCTGAGGGAGGAAGGCATCGCGGTGGCCGCGGACGACCGCGTGACGCCGGCGCTGGACGCCGAGGTGACCGATGGTCTGACGGTGAAGGTGGTTCGGGTCCGGAAGGAAATTGTCGAGACGCAGCACCCCATCGCGTTCGGGGTGGTCAGGAAACAGGATGCCACCCTGCCGCAAGGCAAGGAAAAAGTGGTTCGCACGGGGAAGGAAGGGGTGCTCGTCAAGCGGACGGAGCGCGTGTACGAGGACGGCAAGCTTGTGGCCGAACGGCTGCTGGCCAAGGAAGTGGAGAGGCCGTCGGTGGATCAGATTGTGGCCGTCGGCACCAAAAAACCGGAAGTGATGGCGGCTTCGTACAGCGCCGGCGCCGGAGAAATGCGCACGATGCAATTGGGCGGCAAGACGGTCAAGGTGCGCAAGGTGCTCACCAACGTGACGCTGACCGCCTATTCGGCGGGACCGTCGTCGACGGGGAAATCTCCCCGCGACCCCGGTTACGGCATCACCGCTTCCGGCACGAAGGTGCAGGAAGGGCGCACGATCGCGGTCGACCCGGATGTGATCCCGCTGGGCTGGTGGGTGTACATCGAAGGCATCGGTTTCCGGCGCGCCGAAGACAAGGGGAGCGCCGTCAAGGGCAAGAAAATCGACATTTATTACGACAGTGAAAAGACGGCCGAAAAATTCGGCACCAAACGCGGATACACCGTCTATGTCATCGGGCCGGTCAAACCGGATTGACGGCGGTTTATCGCGGAGCGGCTTCGCCCCTCCTTTGGGGCGGGGCCGCTTCGGTTTTTTGGCCAGGGCCTTACCGTTCGTCAGCCCCCGCGCGGACCGGCTTTTGGCGGCCGGCGCCGCGATCGGCTATAATGGGCTTCGAACGGAAAGGATGACGCTCCATGATCCGGGAAATGATTGTCGTGGAAGGCAAGGAAGATACGGCGGCGGTGCGCCGTGCGGTGGAAGCCGACACCATCGAGACGGGCGGTTCCGCCATCGGGGAGGATGTGCTTCGGCGGATCGAGCTGGCGCAAGCGCGACGGGGCGTAATCGTGCTCACCGATCCGGACGCGCCGGGGGAGCGGATCCGCCAGGTGGTCGCGTCGCGTGTCCCCGGATGCAAGCACGCGTTTTTGACCCGGGAAGAGGCTCGGGGCAAGCGCGGCCTGGGCGTCGAACACGCGTCCCCGGAAGCGATCCGCCGGGCGCTGGAGCGGGCGCGCGCCACGATCGTCGATGGGCGGGAGGCGGTATCGGACATTTCCTGGTCCGAACTGCTGGAAGCGGGCCTGATCGTCCATCCGGAGGCGGCCCGGCGAAGGCACCGGATGGGCGAGCTGCTCGGCATCGGTTACGCCAACGGCAAGCAATTCTATAAGCGCTGCGCGATGTTCCGCATCACCCGGGAAGAGTTCGCCGCGTGTCTTGCGCAGCTGGAACGGGAGGGGGGATGATCCGATGACCGGGCAACGGACGAATGCGGATCGCCAAGGGGAAGGGCAAGGACGGACGTCGACCGCGTCCGGAGCGGCGATCGCCACGCCGCGGCGAACGCGGGAGATCATTCGCCAGTACGGATTTACCTTTCGCAAAAGTTTGGGGCAGCATTTTTTGACCGACACCCGCGTCCTCGACCGGATCGTCGAGGCGGCCGAGCTTGACGCCACGCAGGGAGCGATCGAGATCGGTCCGGGCATCGGCGCCCTGACGGAGCGGCTGGCGCAGGCGGCGGGCAAGGTGGTGGCCGTCGAAATCGACGGCCGGCTCGTGCCGATTTTGGAGGACATGCTGGCGTCCTACCGTCATGTCCGCATCGTGCACGGCGATGTGCTCAAGACGGATCTGGCCGCGCTTTGGCAAACCGATTTCGCCGGGATGGCCGGCGTGAGCGCGGTCGCCAACCTGCCCTACTACGCGACCACCCCCATCCTGATGACGCTGCTGGAGCGGAAGCTGCCGCTCGACCGGATTGTCGTTATGGTCCAGAAGGAAATCGCCGAACGCATGGCGGCGCCGCCGGGGGGCAAGGATTACGGCAGTCTGAGCGTTGCCGTGCAATATTATTGCGAAACGTCCCTCGTGTGCCACGTGCCGCCCGGCGCGTTTCTCCCTCCGCCAAATGTCGAGTCGGCGGTGGTGAAGCTGGAGGTGCGCCGCGAACCGGCCGTCAGGGTGGAAGACGAGAAGCTGTTTTTCCGCGTGGTGCAGGCGGCTTTCGCGCAGCGGCGGAAGACATTGGCCAACAATATGGTTCAACTGGTGGGAAAGGAGCGGAAGGAGGAAGCGGCCGACCTGATGCGCGGTTTGGGCATCGATCCGGGGCGGCGCGGCGAAACGCTGTCCCTGGAGGAATTCGCGGCGCTGACCGATGCGCTGGACCGAACCGGATGGATCAGGCACCATGCATAAGTCCCGCCCATAGGATAGACGAAGAGGTGATCAGTCCATGAAACAGGGAGACCTGGTCGTCCGGAAATCCTATGGGGGAGACATCCTGTTCCGCGTCAGCGCCCTTACGGGGGATCTGGCGGTGCTGCGCGGCACGGAGTACCGACTGCTGGCAGACGCCCCGATGGCGGATCTCCAGCCGGTCCGGGAGACGGACGAACCGGCGGGCGTGCGTCAGGCACGCATTCTGTCCTACGAATCGCTCAGACGTTTGGAAGAAACACGGCGGCGGCTGGCCGGCAGCCAGGTTTCCTCCGGGCCGGGGCGGCAGCCGTCTTTTTTTGAAATGCCGGGGAAAGTGTTGCATCTGGATGGCGATCCGGTTTATTTGCGAAGGAGCATGGCGGTCTACCGCCAACTGGGGGTGCCCGCGGCGGGGGTGTACGCCCACGAATCCCGCATGGCCGAAACCCTCGCGGGTTTGCTGCCGCGGGTCAGACCCGACATCGTCGTCATCACCGGACACGACGGTATCCTGAAATCGCGCGCCAACCTGTACGACCTGTCAAGCTACAGAAACAGCATCAATTTTGTCCGCGCCGTTTCCGTCGTCCGCCAGTACGAGCGGAATCGGGACGGATTGGTCGTGATCGCCGGCGCCTGCCAGTCGCACTTCGAAGCGCTTATTCAAGCCGGTGCCAACTTCGCCAGCTCGCCGGGGCGGATTATGATCCATGCGCTGGATCCGGTCTATGTGGCGGTGCGGGCGTCGCGCACCCCGTTTCGCGAGAACATCGACATACGCGACGTCATTGCCAACACGATCAGCGGTGTACGCGGCGTCGGCGGCGTCGAGACGATGGGGCGATACCGCGTGGGCACGCCCCATCCGGCCGTTGCGGCGCCGAATCTTCCGGCCGGCGGAAGTGTCGTGGCCGCGGGGAACCCCGGGAACGGAGGAAGCGGCCCCGCCGTGAACGGCACGGGCACCGGGATGGGAGCGTGGACGATCAACGGCGCGGGAATCGGGAATGGAATGGGAACGGGAGGCGGCGTCGGCATCGGGAGCCAACCGGCCTTCTGGAACGGTCCGGCAGCCATGTGGAACGGTTGGGGAAGGGGGAATTTGTGAACAATTTGTGAATTTTTCTCGGGCTGCGGATCATTCAGTTGCGTACCGTTCGAAAGTGCAGTCAAATTGGTCATTGACAACAATTCGGGACCCCTGCTATAATAATGTCTCATTTGACAATCCACCTCTTTCTTGCTATAATGGGCTGGAAAAGAGGTGGTAGCGGATCATGGCCAAAAACGTTCTTCTGGAGATCCGTAGGAGTCTGGAACCCCATGTCGGTTCCCGCGTGATGCTCCGCGCGAACGGTGGACGACGCAAGACCATTGAACGTACGGGCGTGTTGGAGGAAATTTATCCGTCGGTGTTCATTGTCAAGCTCGATGAAGACCAGCATGCGTTCAAACGGGTTTCTTACAGCTATGCTGATATTTTGACGGAATCGGTGGAAATTACCGTTTACGGCGACAACGGTCAGATCCGCATTCAATCCATGTCCAACTAAACGTGCGGGCAGCGGGCGTCTTCGGGACGCTTCGCTGCCCTTTTGCATGGTGGGGTCTGTCCGGGGGCATCCTAAGCGGGAACGCCGCTTCCGTTGTCTCCGGCCGGTTCGGCCGCGGACAGGTCTTCACGTGCGCCGGACGGCTGAAGATGGCCCGCGAACCGACGGGGATCGGCAAGCGCAAGCCCATTGGGCCCCGGAAGGAAGCGGCGTTCAGGCGTATTTCGCGCGAGGGGGCGATGAGATGGGCCGCAGGCGAAGCGTCATGTCCGACCGGTTCAAGGAGGAATTGGCCCGGGAGCTCGGCTTTTACGACACGGTCCGTCGGGAAGGCTGGGGAGCCATCCGGGCCAAGGACGCAGGCAACATGGTGAAACGGGCCATCGAAATTGCCGAGCGGCACGCCGCTTCCGGCAAACATCAGCCGTAACGGAGGGCGGGAATCCGCGAGGAGCGGGTTCCCGCTTTCCGTGTGTAAACGGGAGCTGCATTCTCCGGTCGGGGAAGCCGGTTGCGGCAGGTCCGGGATCTCGCGTAGGCGGGAGCCTTGGCCGGGCGAAACGGAAATCGACCGTCCCACCGCCGGGACGGCGCCATGATTTCCCTGTGACCGTTTGATATAATAGGGGAATCGAACAGGTGACAACGTTCCGGTGCGGCTGACGGGTGATGCCATTGACCAGAGTCTACGAAAAGGCGCCTGCCAAAATCAATTTGCTGCTGGATGTGCTGTACAAACGCGACGACGGGTATCACGAACTGGAAACGGTCATGACCATGGTCGATCTGGCCGACCGCCTTGAACTGGAGGATCTGGCGGAGGACCGGATCGAACTGGTCTGCCACTCCGGCGTCATTCCGCTTGACGAGAGAAATCTGGCGTTCCAGGCGGCTCGTCTGCTCAAAGAGCGATACCAGGTGTCGCGCGGCGTCCGGATCGTTCTGGACAAGCACGTGCCGGTGGCGGCCGGCCTGGCGGGAGGAAGCAGCGACGCCGCGGCGGTACTCAGGGGTTTGAACCGGCTCTGGCGGCTCGGTTTGTCGGGACAGGAACTGGAAGAGTTGGGGGCGGAACTCGGTTCCGACGTGCCGTTTTGCGTGCGCGGCGGCACCGTCATCGCGCGTGGCCGGGGGGAACGGCTGGAGAGCGTGCCGTCACCGCCTCCCTGCTGGGTCGTGCTGGCCAAGCCGCCCATCAGCGTATCCACCGCCGACGTCTATGGCCGCCTGAACCTGCAGGAACCGCGGCGTCATCCTTCGCTGGCACGCATGATCGACGCGTTGAACCGCCGCTCGTTCGCCGACATCTGCCGCGAGCTGGGCAATGTGCTGGAAGACGTGACGCTGCCGCTTTACCCGGAAATCCGGCAAATCAAGGCATGCATGACGAAAATGGGGGCGGACGGCGTGCTCATGTCGGGCAGCGGCCCGACGGTGTTCGGGCTAGTCGAACGGGAGACGAAGGCGATGCGCTTGTACAACGGTTTGCGGGGCTTTTGCCGGGAGGTGTACGCCGTACGCCTGTTGGCGGATCCGGCGCCGCGGTCTTCCTGACGGAACCGCGTCGCGTCCTTCACGCCGGCCGGCGCAGTGCCGGCCTCACGAGACCGGTGGGAAGGGCCGCCCCGGCCGTGCATGCCGGCGGGAGCGCAGTACGGACGCCGCGGAAAACGGTTACGTTCGGATTTGAGTATTGGATCGGCGCCTCGCCGGGGTCCGCAAGGGGATTTTCTTGCTCCAAAACGCCGGAAAATGTTATGATGACCGTAAAATATTCGGAAAGATACGGAATCGGACGGGGAGAGAGGAACTTGAAAAAACTCAAACGCAGCGCCAGGCTGGTGGAAATGACGCAGCACTTGCTGGCCCGTCCCCATACGCTCATTTCCCTGACTTCCTTCGCGGAACGTTACCAGTCCGCCAAATCGTCCATCAGCGAGGATCTGGCGATCATCAAGGACGTATTCGAAAGCGAGGGCATCGGCGAATTGCACACGTTCGCCGGCGCGGCGGGCGGCGTCCGCTACATTCCCAAGGTTCGGCGCGAGCGGGCACGCGAGCGCATCCTGGACATTTGCCATCAGTTGGAACAGCCGGACCGTCTGCTCCCAGGCGGTTATCTTTATATGACCGACCTGATCGGGCAGCCGGCCTTGCTGCACGAAATCGGCCTCATGTTCGCCACCGCCTTCGCCGAGCGTGAACTGGACGTCATCATGACCGTCGAAACCAAGGGCATTCCGCTGGCGTATGCGGCGGCGCAGCATCTCAACCTGCCGGTTGTGATCGCCCGCCGGGACCAGAAGGTAACCGAAGGTTCGGCGGTCAGCATCAACTACGTGTCGGGTTCTTCCAGGCGCATCCAGACGATGTCGCTGGCCCGGCGCGCGCTGAAGGAAGGCTCGCGTGTCCTCATCATTGACGACTTCATGAAGGTGGGCGGAACGATCCAGGGCATGATCGACCTGTTGCGCGAGTTTCGCGCCGTCGTGGGCGGCGTCGGCGTGTTCGTGGAATCGGGGGAGGTCCGGCCTGAGGACCGGCTGCTGCGCGACTATGTCTCTTTGGCCCGTCTGGCTGAAGTGGACTGGAAAAACCGCCATGTTCGCATGTTGCCCGGGAACTTTTTCGATGACGTACCGGCCCATTGACGCAGCGAAACCGTTCGCTTGGCCGAACAACGCGTGCCATCAATTGGAAATCATTATAAAAACCGAAGCTCCGAACAGGAGCTTGCCGAACAAGGAGAGGTAACCCATGACGATTCAACCCGTATCGACCCCTGAAGCGCCGGCGGCCATCGGGCCCTACGCGCAAGCCGTCCGTTGCGGCAATTTGCTGTTCACTTCCGGTCAAATTCCGCTGACCCCTTCCGGAGAGCTCGTCGCCGGCGGGATCAGGGAGCAAACCCGTCAGGTGCTGGACAATCTGAAGGCGGTGCTGGCCGCCGCGGGGGCCACGTTCCGCGACGTGGTCAAGACGACCGTGTTTCTGAAGGACATGAACGACTTTGCCGCGTTCAACGAAGAATACGCTTCCGTTTTCGGCGACCACAAGCCGGCGAGATCCACCGTACAGGTGGCCCGTTTGCCCCGGGACGTGCTTGTCGAAATTGAAATGATTGCTTCTATCTCTGTCGATCCTCAACGAAATTAAAAAATTTTTACTTTTTTGTGAGTGTCAGCGTCTTTTTCAGGCAGGAATTTGGGCGGTTTTGTGGAATATAAAACCAAGGGTTTTGAGGGCAAAGGTGGTGAGACACAATGCAAATTACAGACGTGAGACTCCGCCGTGTCAATTCGGAGGGGCGGATGAAAGCCATTGCATCCATCACGATCGACAACGAGTTCGTGGTGCACGACATTCGGGTGATCGATGGCAACAACGGGATGTTTGTGGCCATGCCCAGCAAGCGGACGCCCGACGGCGAATTCCGCGACATTGCGCACCCGATCTCGTCCAGCACGCGCGAGAAAATCCAGGCGGCCGTCCTGGCCGAATATGAGCGTGCCGCGCGGGAAGAGGCGATCGTGGAAGGGGCTTGATTTTAAATTCGGGAAAGAGGCTCGGACGAGCCTCTTCTTTTCATTTTTCTCATTTTTGCGGTTTTTGCGCCGCAGATGACGGTCCCCGCTTCGGAAATCCGCGGACGCGCAACGTTCGTCGGCCCAATCGACCATTGCCGAGGAAGCCGATGCCGTATATGCTTAAAAATGAACAACAAGACGTTGTGGGCGGAGGGGGTCCGTGTTGTGAAAAAAATGGCGATCGTGCTCGCCGCGGGGCAGGGCAAACGGATGAAGTCGAAGTTGTATAAGGTGCTTCATCCGGTGTGCGGCAAGCCGATGGTGGCCCACGTGCTCCGGGCAGTACGGGAAGCCGGATGCGAACGCGTGGTCGTCGTCGTCGGCCACGGCGCGGATGATGTGCGCGCCGCATTGGGCGATGCGGCGGAGTACGCGCTGCAAAGCGAGCAGCTCGGCACGGGGCACGCGGTGCAACAGGCGGCGCCGCTGCTTGCCGGCGAAGACGGCGTGACGCTGGTCGTCTGCGGGGACACGCCCCTGGTGACCGCGCAGACGATTGAGGCAATGTTCCGCCTGCATCGGGAGAGCGGCGCCGCGGCCACGATCCTGACGGCGCTCGTGGACGATCCGACCGGATACGGCCGGGTGGTGCGCGACGCGACGGGCGTGGTGGAGCGCATCGTGGAACACCGGGATTGCCGTCCGGAAGAGCTGGATATTCTGGAAATTAACGCCGGAACGTACTGTTTCGACAACCGCAAGCTGTTTGCCGCGCTGGGCCGGTTGACGAATGACAACGCGCAGGGCGAATACTATTTGACGGACGTCATCGGCATCTTGCGCGCGGACGGGGAGACCGTCGCCGCCTATCGGACGCCGGACGCCGCCGAGGCCGCCGGCATCAACGACCGCGCGGCGCTGGCGGAAGCCGAACGGCTGATGCGGCGGCGCATCCACGAGAGGCTCATGGCCGCCGGGGTGACGCTGATCGACCCGGACCACACGTATATTGAGGCGGACGTGGTCATCGGGGAAGACACGGTGGTCTGGCCGGGCACGTATTTGCGCGGCGCCACCGTCATCGGCAGCGGTTGCGTCATCGGCCCCGGTTGCGATCTGACCGACACGACCGTCGGCGACGGTACGGTCATCCGGCACGCCGTGGCCGAAGGGGCGGTCATCGGCGGCGCCTGCACCGTCGGGCCGTTCGCCTATCTGCGTCCCGGCACCCGCATCGCCGATCATGTAAAGGTCGGCGACTTCGTCGAAATCAAGAACAGTTCGATCGGCGAACACAGCAAGGTGCCGCACCTGAGCTACGTCGGGGATGCCACCGTCGGTGCGCACGTCAACATTGGCTGCGGCGCCATCACGGCGAATTATGACGGTTACAGCAAGTTCCGGACGGAAATCGGCGATCGGGCGTTCATCGGATCCAACGTCAATCTCGTGGCGCCGGTGAAGATCGGCCAGGGCGCTTACGTGGTGGCGGGTTCGACGATCACGCAGGATGTCGGCGACAACGACGTCGCCATCGCCCGGGAACGGCAAGTGAACAAGCCGGGCTACGCCGAGAAACTGCGTGCCCGGGCGCTGGCCCGCAAAAACCAGGCAACGACGTGACGACCCTTTATCATTTGCGGAAAGCGGGTGGAGATGTTGGCGTATCCCGACGCCAGTCTGAAACTGTTCGCCTGCAGTTCCAATCCGAAGTTGGCCCAGGCGATCGGCGAACATATCGGCGTGACGCTTGGGGACGCGGAATTGCGGCGTTTCAGCGACGGGGAAATCCAGATCGTCCTGAACGAAAGCGTGCGCGGCGCGGACGTTTATGTGGTCCAGTCCACCTGCGCCCCGGTCAACGAGCATCTGATGGAATTGCTGGTGCTGGTGGACGCGCTGAAGCGGGCCTCGGCGGGCACGATCAACGTGGTGCTGCCCTACTACGGCTATGCCCGGCAGGATCGTAAGGCGAAGGCGCGCGATCCGATCACGGCCAAGCTGGTGGCCAACCTGATCGAAACCGCCGGCGCCCACCGGGTCATTACCATGGATCTGCACGCCATGCAGATTCAAGGTTTTTTTGACATTCCCGTCGATCATCTGACGAGCGTACCGATCCTGGGGGCCTATTTCCGGGAAAAACGGTTCCCGTCGCCCGTTGTCGTGTCCCCCGACCACGGCGGCGTGGTGCGCGCCCGCGCGCTGGCCGACTTCCTGCAGTCGCCGCTGGCCATAATCGACAAGCGGCGGCCGGAACCCAACGTCGTCGAAGTGATGAACATCATCGGCGATGTGGCCGGCCGCACCGCGATCCTGATCGACGACATCATTGACACCGCCGGCACGATCTGTCTGGCGGCGGAAGCGCTCAAACAGGCGGGCGCTGCCGAGGTGTACGCCTGCTGCACGCATCCCGTGCTGTCCGGCAACGCCATCGAGCGCCTCAGCCTGGCGCCGCTTCAGGAAGTGGTGGTCACCGACACCATCCCGCTTCCCGCAACCCGACTGCCGACGAACATTCGCGTGCTGTCCGTGGCCGCGCTCATCGGGGACGCCATCATCCGGGTGCATGAACGACAATCGGTCAGCACGCTGTTCGAGATTCGGTCCAACTGACGTCCGGACCGCCCTCTACTGAACGCGACGCGTTGCGCCGGGCCGCCTCGGCGTCCGTGCCGGCACGGGCCGATGCCGCCACAACGGGCCATACGGTTTAGGCGATGATAACGAAGGCAAAACTGAGCATATCCTGAAAGGAGGATTTGCCGGTGAAACATTCGTTGCGCGCCGAAAAACGAGGGTCCATTTCCGGCAGACAATTGCGGAGGAAAGGCAAGATACCGGGAGTCATCTACGGTCCGCCGCACGACGGAGCGGAATTGATCGCGGTGAACGAGCAGGAGCTGCTGGCCCTGCTGCGCAGTCATTCGTCGGGCATTGTGGATGTCGAGGTGGAAGGGGAGGCGCCGGCACCGGCGCTGATCGCCGAGGTGCAGCGGGACGTCCTTAACGGAAAGGTGCTGCACGTCGATTTCCGCCGCGTCAACATCGACGAACCGATCACCGCCCCCGTGCGCGTGGAACTGGTCGGCGACAGTCCGGCGGAACGGGCGGGAGGCGTGGTGCAACTGGTGCGGCATGAGCTGGAGGTATCCTGTCTGCCGCGGGATTTGCCCGAATCCATTCGTGTCGATATCGGCAAGTTGGAGATCGGGGATCATCTGGCCGCAGCGGACGTACCGTTGCCGCCCGGCGTTACGCTGGAGGATGACCCGGACACCGTGGTGGTCGTGGCGTTGCCGGCAGGCGAAACGGACGACGAAGGCGACAGCGAAGGCGGAGAGGCGCAAGCATGAACAAGGCGCCTGCGTTCACCGGGCGACCGGCCTCGGTGAAGCGGGCGCCTTGTCGCTTGCCAGCCCGTTCGCCGGCGGATGAAGGGGCGCTTGCAAGGGGAAGGACACTGCCGCATTCCCGTCAATAGCCGGGGCGGGAGACGAACGTAAACTGCCGGCGGCTGTAGAAAATGTTGTTGACCTTGACGAATTCTTTGCCATAATTTTCGATGTACCCAATGTCACGATGCTGGCGGCCCTGGTAGACCTGGATCGGCACTTCCGACACCATGTGATCCCGGAAATGGCGATCCTCGTAGAGCATTTGACCGTTGAGATACATCATGGTCACCCTCTTTCGAAGATGATGTTGCATCTACTATGACACTTCATTCGCCGCATTCGTTGCAGTCTGCTCCATTTTTTTGCAACAGGAGGAGGAAGGAGCGATGCGCTGGATCGTCGGGCTGGGCAACCCCGGTCCCGCTTATGAACGCACGCGGCATAACGTCGGATTCATGGTGGTGGACGAGCTGGCCAGGCGTTGGGACGTTGACCTGCGTCCGCACAAATGCCGGGCTCTGCTGGGGGAGACGCGCATCGGCGGCGTCAAGGTCGCGCTGCTGAAGCCGCTGACTTACATGAACCTGTCGGGCGAAGCGGTGCGGGCGTTCATGGATTTTTACAAGGCCGACCTGGCGGACGCCATCATCGTCTACGACGACATGGACACGGAGGTCGGGCGGATCCGGTTGCGCTACAAGGGCAGTGCGGGCGGACACAACGGCATCCGGTCCATCATCCAGCATACCGGCACCGAGACGTTTAACCGGATTCGCCTGGGCATTTCCCGACCCGAGCCGGGAACGAATGCGGCCGACTATGTGCTGTCGCCTTTCCCCAAGGCGGAGATGGAAGCGGTGCAGCGCATGGTGACCGATGCCTGCGATGCCATCGAGTACGCGTTGACGCATCCGTTTGAGGAAACGATGGCGAAATTCAACCGAAAAATCGGCTGAGACGGGTGAAAAGGGGTCAAGATGTGCATACTGGAGAAAAGGTGCGGGCGAGGAGGCGTTTTGTCCGGGCCTTATTCCATTCTTCAGGAGGCATGTCCCTTATGGCCGTAACGTATTCCTGCCGGTATTGCGGCATGGTCATCGGCGTGATCGAGCAGGATGTGCCCGAGTACCGGCTGGGCCTTCACTTCTTGACCCCCGAGGAACGGAAGCGTATAATAGCGTATAATTCCAATGGCGACGTCACCGTTCGGGTCATTTGCGATTATTGCAGCCAGACACTGGAGAGCCATCCCGAACTGGCATTGCAGTCCAATCCGCTGCAATAAGGGCGTACCCTGCGAACGGCAATTCTTGCAGAGGCCTTGGCGCGTGCCGGGGCTTTTTTTGCTGCGCCTTCCTTTCGAACAGGGAGGTGCCGTTTTACCGGGGAAACGCGAGGAAAGGGGGAAGCCGTCATGAAGCCGCTGTTGGATGCGTTTGCCGCGGAACCGGATTACGGATCGGTGCTGCAGGGCCTGAAGCGCGGCATGCGGGAGCAACTGGTCGCCGGTTTGTCGGGTTCGGCCAGGCAGGTCATGATCGCCTCGCTCCACCGGGATTTAAACCGGCCCGTGATGGTCGTTACCCACAACATGTTCGCCGCGCAGAAGATCGCGGACGATTTGCAGGAATGCTTGCCGCCGGACCAGGTGCTGCTGTACCCGGCCAACGAGCTGATCGCCGCGGAAACGGCCATTTCTAGCCCGGAAACGTCCGCGCTCCGGGTTGACGCGTTGTTGCGTCTTGCCGCCGGGTTCCGCGGCGTGCTCGTCGTTCCCTTTTCCGGTGTTCGCCGGTTTCAGCCGGACGCGGCTTCCATGCGCGCGGCGACGGAGGAGCTGCGTGTCGGGCAGACGCTGCCGATGGAAGCGTTTTTGCGCCGGTTGATCGATCTGGGCTACGAGCGGGTCGACCGTGTCGAACAGCGAGGCCACATGAGCGTCCGCGGCGGCATTGTCGACCTGTTTCCGCTGACGTTCCCGACGGCCGTACGGATCGAATGGTTTGACGACGAGATCGATTCCATCCGGACCTTCGACCCGGCCGACCAGCGCTCCATCGAACGTCTGGACGCCTGGACCGTCACGCCGTGCAAGGAAATCGTGGCGGACGAGCGGCGGTTCCGGAACGCCGCGCAACACGCCTACGAACTGCTGGAGCAACAATTGGCGAAAATGTCCGATCGGCAGGCCAAGGAGCGGTTGCGCGTCGAAATTACCCGGGAAATTGACCTGTTGCGTCAACAAACGCATTTTCCTGAAATTTACAAATACATCTCCCTGCTCTATCCGGAGCGGCAAACGCTGCTGGATTACGTGGCGCCGGACACGATCCTGGTCATGGACGAACCGAACCGGCTGATCGAGACGGCGCGGCAACTGGAGCGGGACGAGGCGGAATGGACGACGCACCTGCTCCAGCAGGGCAAGACGCTGCCGGGTTTCGTGCTGGCGGCCGCAACGGAACAGGTGCTGTATCCGAAAAAATTCCAGACCCTGTATGTCTCGCTGTTTGTCCGCCAAGTGCCGCACACGCAACCGCAGAACATCGTCAACTTCGTCTGCCGGAACATGCAAAATTTCCACGGCCAGATGAATGTGCTCAAGGCGGAGATGGAGCGCTGGCGCAAAAACGGCTCGCGTATTCTCATGCTGGCCGGAGGCGCCGAACGGGCGGAGCGGATGCGGCGCGTGCTGGAGGACTATCAGATCGAGCCGCCCGAAATTCTCGAGGGGAATTTGCAAAACGGGTTCGAATTGCCTGCCGTTCGGCTGGTCGTGATCACCGAAGGGGAGATGTTCAGCCAGAAGCAGCGCAAGGCCCGCCGTCCGGCCAGGAAGATCGAAAACGCGGAACGGATCAAAAGCTATACGGAGCTGAAAGTCGGCGACTACGTCGTTCACCAGAATCACGGCATCGGCCGTTATCTGGGCATCGGCACGCTTGAGGTCGGCGGCATCCACAAGGATTACCTGCACATCCAGTATGCCGGCGGGGACAAACTGTCCGTGCCGGTGGAGCAGTTCGACCTGATTCAGAAATACATCGGCACGGAGGACAAGGAGCCGAAACTCAGCAAGCTGGGCGGGACCGAGTGGAACCGGGTCAAGTCGAAAGTGCGCGCCTCCGTGCGGGATATTGCCGAAGACCTGATCAAGCTGTACGCTGCCCGCCAATCGACGCCGGGCTATGCGTTCGGGGAGGACACGCCGTACCAGCGGGAGTTTGAGGAGATGTTTCCCTACGAGGAAACGCCGGACCAGTTGCGCGCCATCGAAGAAATCAAAAAGGATATGCAGTCGCCGCGGCCGATGGACCGGCTGCTGTGCGGCGACGTCGGTTACGGCAAAACCGAGGTGGCCATTCGCGCCGCGTTCAAGGCGGCAATCGAGGGCAAGCAGGTGGCCGTTCTTGTGCCGACGACGATTTTGGCGCAGCAGCATTACGAGACGTTCCGCGAACGCTTCTCCGGCTATCCGATCGATATCCGCGTGCTCAGTCGGTTCCGGTCGCGCAAGGAACAGATGGAGACGATCAAGGCGGTCAAGGCGGGAACCGTCGACATCCTGATCGGCACGCACCGGATGCTGTCCAAGGACGTGTCGTTCAAGGATCTCGGCCTGCTGATCGTCGATGAGGAGCAACGCTTTGGCGTCGCCCACAAGGAAAGGTTGAAGCAGCTAAAGACGAACGTCGATGTGCTCACGCTGACTGCCACGCCGATCCCGCGTACGTTGCACATGTCGTTGCTCGGCGTGCGCGATCTGTCCATTATCGAGACGCCGCCGGAAAACCGGTTTCCCGTGCAGACGTACGTGGTCGAATACAGCCCGGCGCTCGTCCGGGAGGCCATCGAACGGGAACTGGCGCGCGGCGGACAGGTGTATTACGTGTTCAACCGCGTGCAGGGCATTTACCAGATGGCCGAGCAGATCCGCGAACTGGTGCCCGACGCGCGGATTGTCGTGGGCCACGGGCAGATGTCGGAGCAGGAATTGGAACGGACCATCCTGGACTTCCTGGACGGGGAATACGACGTGCTGGTCAGCACGAGCATCATCGAAACCGGCGTCGACATCCCGAACGTCAACACCCTGATCGTCCACGATGCGGACAAGATGGGGCTGTCGCAGCTATACCAGCTCCGCGGGCGCGTCGGCCGGTCGAACCGGATTGCCTACGCCTATTTCACCTACCAGCGCGACAAGGTGCTGAACGAGGCGGCGGAGAAAAGGCTGCAAGCGATCAAGGAGTTTACCGAACTGGGCTCCGGTTTCAAGATCGCCATGCGGGACCTGGCCATACGCGGCGCCGGCAACCTGCTCGGCCCGGAACAGCACGGGTTCATCGCGTCGGTCGGCTTCGAGCTGTACACGCAGATGCTGTCCGAGGAGATCCAAAAGCGCAAGGCGGAGCTGCTGGGCGAGACCGACGAGCCGGAGCAGCCGGTGAACACCGTGATGGATCTGGGCGTGGACGCCTATTTGCCGTCCGAATACATTTACGACAGCGTCCAAAAAATCGAGATTTACAAAAAGGTCGTCGCGGCGCGTGAAATCGGGGACATCGAAGAACTGCTGGACGAGATGATCGACCGGTTCGGCGAACCGCCGAAAGCGGCGCTCAATCTGCTCGCCGTTGCGCGGATGAAGGTGCGCGCCTGCAAGCTGGGCATTGAATCGATCCAGCGCAGGGGCGAGGAGGTGGCGCTGAAATTCGCGCCGCAGAAGGAATCGGAAACGCGCCTGGCCGTATTGAAAGGGCTTGAAGGCATGTTTGGCGGCAAGCTGAAGGCGGATGTTGCGGGCGGGCACCCGGTGGCCCGGCTGTTCTGCCGCGGTCTGGATGAAGACGGCGTGCTGGCGCTGGTGGAGCAGTTTCTGATACAATACGTAGAAGTGACCAAGTCGAAGGGAGAACTGCAGGATGTGGCACCGTAATCGTTGGGGGTGCGACCGCGCCGCGCGGCGTCCGGGCAAGGCACCGCGACTCCTTTGCGCCGGCCTGGCCGCGCTGTTGACCGTTGGGATCCTGGCCGGCTGCGGCAAATCGGCGGGCCAAAACGCCATTCCGGGCGAAGGTGAAGGCGAGGTGATCGCCACCTACAACGGAGGCACCGTCACGCAAGTCGAATTTGACAAGTATGTGGGAATGAATCAGATCGCGGATCCGCTCATGGCGATGTACCTGTCGTTTCCGCAGTTCAAGGAACAGTTCCTCCGGCAGTACGTGCTGGCCAAGGTGCTGGTCGAGCGGGCCACGAAGGAGCAGAAGGACAAGGCCCGCGAGGAAGCCCGGCAGATGCGCGCCGATTTTGAACAGAGCTTGAAGGACCAGCCCGAGCTGAAAGAGGAACTGGCCAAGCTGAATTTGACCGTCGACGAGATGGTGAAGCTGTACGAGCGGATGGTCATCGTCCGGGAAGTGATCGGCGCCAAGCAGGCCGAACTGGCGGAAACGGTCACGGAGGACGAGCTGCGGGCCGAATTCGAAAAAGCGCCGGACGCGTTCAATACGGCCAGTGTGCGGCACGTGCTGATCGCGACGGTGGACAGCCAGACCGGCGAGGAGAAGCGGAGCGAGGAAGAAGCGCTCAAGCTGGCGCGGGAAGTGAAGGAAAAGCTGGAAAACGGCGCGGACTGGAACGAAATTGCCAAACAATATTCCGAGGACCCGGGGTCGAAGGAAAACGGCGGGCTGTATGAAAATTACAAAACGAACCTCTGGGTGGAAGCGTTCAAAAATGCGGTCAACACCCAACCGATCGGGGTGGTCGGCGATCCGGTGCTGACCGAATACGGCTATCACGTGATCAAGGTGGAGTCGCGGACGGAGAAGACCTTTGACACGCTGACGGAGGAAGACCGGGCCAGCCTGCGGGATCAAGTCGTTTATACCAAGCTGGATCAATATTTGCAAGACGAACAGGACAAGCTGGGCATTTCGGTATCGTTGCCGCAGGAGGAACCGGACGCATCGCCGTCGGCGTCCCCGGAAGCTTCGCCCGAATCGACTCCGGAAGCGTCGCCTTCGGGGTCTGCCGCGACGAACTGACCCTGCGCGGGCGAGGTTCCCGTTTGGCCCCGTTGGCCGCAAACCTGGCGGACGCCGGAAGGCGTCCGCTTTTTTGTACGCCTGCCCGTTCCCGAAATCCCGGGTCATGGCGGAGCCCGTACCGGCGATCGGGGGCGAGCCGCGAATTCGCGCCGGCGCCCGGCGGAGTCTCCCAGCTTCCGGCACAGATGGACGCACGCATAAGAAACTGGGAGGGGTTGAATACTAAGGCCACGCTCAATTCGATTTCCCAACACATCCATGAAAGCGGGGCATTCCACACGATGAAAGCAACAGGAATCGTTCGTCGCATCGATGACCTTGGCCGGGTGGTCATCCCGAAGGAAATCCGCCGGACGCTTCGCATTCGGGAAGGCGATCCGCTGGAAATTTTTGTGGATCGCGACGGCGAAGTGATTCTGAAAAAATATTCGCCCATCGGCGAATTGGGCGACTTTGCCAAAGAATACGCCGAATCGCTGGCGGAAACCACGAACCATGTGGCGTTGATCACCGACCGGGATGCCGTCATCGCCGTCGCCGGCGCCTCGAAGAAGGAGTATGCAGACAAACCCATCGGCCAACTGCTGGAAACCTGCATGGAAAGCCGTCGCACCATGCTCGAGACCACGCCCGGACCCCGCGAAATCCTGCGCGACACGGCCGAAACCATTCAGTCGTTCGTTGCCGCGCCGATCGTGGCCGGCGGCGATCCGATCGGCACCGTCGTGCTGCTGACCAAGGAAAGCGGCAAAACCATGGGGGAAACGGAAACGAAAATCGTCGAGACGGCGGCGGGTTTCCTTGCCAAACAAATGGAACAGTAACGTTCCGCTCCAAAGCTTCCCCCCTGCGGATGCGCGCCTCCGCATGCCGGGGGAGTTTTTTTGGTTTTCCGGGGCCGGCCGTAGGACCAAAGAAGCGATTTTTGCCGGCAGCGTGCGGCGAAGGCGCAGGATCCGCGCACGCCCGTCCGGATTGTGGTATAATGCGGTTCGGAAGTCGACAACCGGAAGGAGATGACGCGATGCCAACCGGCATTACCGTTGTCGGTCTCGGTAGCGGCGGCGAAGACCAACTGACGCTTGGCGCGCTCAAGGCGCTGGAGGGGGCCGGCCGGCTGTTTCTGCGGACGGGCGACCATCCCGTGGCGGACGCGCTCAGGCGCCGCGGCATCGCGTTCGAAACGTTCGACGCGCTGTACGAAAAGCACGACGATTTCCCCGCGGTGTATGAGGCGATCGTCGCCGCGCTGCTGGAGGCCGCGCAAGAGGGGGCCCGCGTGGTTTACGCCGTACCCGGGCACCCGCTGGTGGCGGAGCGCACGGTCGCCCTGCTGCGCGAGCGCGCGGCGGACGCCGACCTCGATCTCAAGCTGATCGGCGGCGAGAGCTTCCTTGACCAGGCGTTTCTTCGCCTCGGCTTCGATCCCATTGAAGGCTTCCAGTTGCTGGATGCCGCCGAACTGACGCGCGATCAGTTGCGCCCGCGTCTGCATACGGTGATCGCCCAGGTGTACGACCGGTTCACGGCCTCCGACGTGAAGCTGACGCTCATGCAGGTGTATCCCGACGATCATCCGGTAACCGTCGGCCAGGCGCTGGGCGTGCCGGGCGCGGAACAGATCCGCACCATGCCGCTGTACGAACTGGATCGCCTGCCGTCGTACGGAAACGCGACGCTGGTGTACGTACCGGCCAGCCGCGATGACCGCCTGCGGCGCACGTCCTTCGAACGGCTGCACGAAATCGTCCGAATCCTGCGCAGCCCGAACGGCTGCCCGTGGGATCGCGCGCAGACGCATCAGACGATCCGGAAAAATTTCATCGAGGAAACGTACGAGGCGGTCGAGGCGATCGACAACGGCGACGTGGACGGCATGCGCGAGGAACTGGGCGACGTGCTGCTGCAGGTGATGTTGCACAGCCAGATGGAGGAAGAAGCGGGCACGTTTGATATTTATGACGTGCTGGGGGAACTGAACGACAAGCTCGTGTTCCGCCACCCGCACGTGTTCGGCGGGGCGGACGCCGCCAGCGCCGAGGAAGCGCTGGCCAACTGGGAAGCCCGGAAAGCCGAGGAGAAACGGCGCAAGGGAGACGCTTCGCGCTCTTCCGTGCTGGACGGCATCCCGAAGGATTTGCCGGCCCTGCCGCGCGCCTACAAGCTGCAGAAAAAGGCGGCCCGCGTTGGCTTCGACTGGCCCGATCTGGCCGGCGTTTTCGACAAAATCGCCGAAGAACTCGACGAGCTGAAGGCCGCCGCCCAGGATACGCCCGACCGGCGCCGGGAAGAACTGGGCGATCTGCTGTTTGCCGTTGCGAACGCCGCGCGGTTTCTGGATGTCGATCCCGAGGAAGCGCTGGCGCAGGCCAACCGGAAGTTCGTCGAACGGTTCCGGCACATCGAGGAGCGGCTGGCGGCGAGCGGCAAAACGTTCGACCAGACGAATCTGGCGGAGATGGAAGCCTGGTGGACGGAAGCGAAGGCGCTGGAACGCCGGGGGTGACCGTTGGCCCGTCCGGTTCGTTCGTCATCCTTCGCCACCATTCTGCATGAATTTCGAAAAAATTTTTCAAGTTCAGCAGGATTTTATTAACAAGGGGAAGAATATTATCTTCGTGCTTCAACGGCCAATCCTTTGGCGTATTTATCATCAAAACTGCAAAGTGGAGGAGTTCGAATCATGAACAAAACCGACCTCATTAACAACATCGCTTCCAAAAGCGGCCTGACCAAAAAAGACGTGGAAACCGTCCTGAACGGCTTCCTGGGTGAAGTGACGGAAGCGCTGGCGAAGGGCGAAAAGGTGCAACTGATCGGCTTCGGCACGTTCGAAACCCGCAAACGTTCCGGCCGCGTGGGCCGCAACCCGCAAACGGGCAAAGCGATCACGATTCCGGCTTCCAAGGTTCCCGCGTTCAAGGCGGGCAACAAGCTGAAAGAAGCCGTGAAATGAGGAAATGCGGCTTGACAAGTTTCTGAAAGTGTCGCGCCTGATCAAACGGCGCACCGTGGCGAAGGACGTGTCCGACCAAGGGCGCGTCCTTCTTAACGGCAGAGAAGCGAAACCTGGCAGCACGGTAAAGCCCGGCGATCTGCTCGAGATCCGATTCGGCCAGCGGACGCTGACCGTCCGGGTGGAGCGGACGGAGGAATCCGTCCGCAAAGAAGATGCGAAGGACATGTACACGATCCTGAAAGAGGAATCGTCCGGCAACGAACAAGAGCCGTTTTCGTAAGCGGTACGGGGGGCGATCCCCGTTGTCCGTTTGCGGGCGCGGCTCTTTGCGTATCTCCGGCGGTTCTCCGCGGGCGGCGCCGGACAAAACCGGTTCTATTCCCTCCCCTGTCCCCATAAGCTGGTCTTGAGGAGGAGGGACGTGCCATGGACCACGGAAAAGCCGCGAGGCATCAGGAAATTCGCCTGGTCAACCGGAAGACGCTTGAAATCTCCGGCGTCAACAACGTGGACAGTTTCGACAACGAGGAATTTCTGCTGGAGACGGCATGCGGTTTTCTCGCCGTGCGCGGACAGGATCTGCACATGAAAAGTTTGAGCCTGGAGCAGGGGCTGGTGGCGATCGAAGGGCAGGTCGATTCCCTCGTCTATCTGGACGGCAGCAAGACCGGCAAATCAAAAGGACTGCTCGGGAAGTTGTTCCGGTGAGCACCGCCCAGCAATGGACGGCCCTCGGCGCCATGGTGGCGTGCGGAGGGGGCATGGGTCTGCTGCTCGACCTGTACCGGGTGGCCGCCGCCCGGTTCCGGACCATGCGCCGGCTGCTCCCCGGGCTTGACGTGTTATTCTGGATCGTCTCCGCCCTCCTGGTGTTTCGTGTCCTGCTGGCGGTCAACCACGGACAGCTCCGGGTCTTCGTGTTTCTCGGCCTGGGCATCGGGATGACCGGTTATTTTGCCACGCTGAGCCCGACTGTCATCCGGCTGGCCTCCTTGCTCTTCGCGTCGGCCCGCTGGATCGTGCGCGCGCTGCGGCGCACGGTGACGCTGTTGGTTCTGCGGCCGGCGGGGTGGATCGTGCGCGCGCTTGCGCGCCTGCTCGACGTGGCGTTTCTGCTCGTTCTGGCGCTTGTCGCCGGTCTGGCGCGGCTCGTCTTGTGGCCGTTAAAGCCCTTGTTCCGGCGGCTCGGACGGGCGGTGTCCCCGGCGCTGCGAAGGCTTGCGGCCCGGTTTGCGCCGGTTCGCCGTGCCTTCGGGAAGCTGGGCGGGCAGGTATCCCGCCTGCTGGCTTGGCTGGGGCTCAAGAGCGGCGGTGGACGTCGGGAATAGGGCGTCAGGCGCAAAAAGGGATGGGCGTCATAGGGCGAAAGGCATGCTTCACGGGCATGATTCCGGTTTCATCAGGCTTGTGTTATAATAACCCAATACAATGAGGAAATATTGGTAACGCGAACCGGGTTTTCTTTAAAACGCACGGTTTTGGGCAAGACGAAGCGTCCGGCAGGAAAGGGGGTTCCCGCATGTCCACGCGATCCGCCAACACAACGCCGGCTTCCGTGGGGCTTCGCCGGCGGTTGAAGCTGCTGCTTGTCGTGATCGGTTTGTTTATGAGCTGGGCCGGCTATACGGTGTACGCCCAGGAGAGCATGAAGGCGGAACGGATCCGGGAACTGCGGGAAGTGGAACGCCAACTGCTGGACGTTCAGAAGACGAACGAGGCGCTTCGCCGGGAGATCGAGCGGCTGAACGACCCCGAATATATCGGCCAGATCGCCCGCCAGCAGGGCATGGGCTTGCCTGGCGAACAACCGATTCGCATTGAGCGTGCCGATCCGAAACAGGCGGAACGGTAAACGGAGCGTTGCGTTTGTCAATTGACCTCCCTTTCGCCTCTCGGTTATAATCGGCGTAGCCGGACATGCGAATGTCGGCGTATTTATAAGGATCCAGGGAGGATCGGCTTCTTTTATGGCCATTGAAGTGGGCTCCAAATTGGAGGGCAAGGTGACCGGCATTACGCATTTCGGCGCTTTCGTGGACCTCGCCGACGGGGTGACGGGACTCGTTCACATTTCCGAAATCGCCGATACGTATGTGCGGGATATCCACGACCACCTCAAGATCAATGACATCGTCACGGTCAAAGTCATTCACGTGGACAAGGACGGCAAGATCGGGTTATCCATCCGCCAGGCGGTGGACCGGCCTCCGGAGCAGCGGGGGTTCCGCGATCGCGGCGGCCGTCCGTACGGCAAATCCGGTGCGAGCCGTTCCTCGTTCGAAGAAAAGATCAGCCGGTTCCTGCGCGACAGCGAGGAACGCATCTCCTCGCTCCGCAAGAGCACGGAGTCCAAACGCGGCGGACGGGGCGGGCGCCGTTCCTGAGCCGAACCTGACCAGCGTCAGCAAACCGAACCTTCGGGTTCGGTTTTTTTGTTGTTTCGCCCGTCGTCCCGATCCGTTTCGGGAACTTCCGGCACAACGACTCGGGAAATTCCGCTTCCCGAGGGCGGATGCGGCGTCGGATCACGCCGCCTTGCGGGGCAAAAAAACCGCGAAACGCGGCCGCCCGGGCGACGCGGCAAGTCTGCGGGAAACGGGCCGGGCACGGATTCCGCGCGGGTTTCCCGCGTTCATGCCGGCCGGTTCCGCCGATTCGCGCCGGCGTCGCCCGGCGCTGTCCGGCGATGTCGGAAAAAACTTCGGGGCAGCCAACCGCTTCTGACAAACTTCATGGGACGGGCTTTCTATAATAGGAGGCACACTTTGCAATTCCAACGAATGGGGTGTGCGTGATGGACAAGCCATCCGTTATTCCATTTTTGCCGCGTCCCGGAGCAAGGGGAGGCGATCGGGACGGCGATGATCACGGACGGAGACGGCGCCGCGTGAAGGGAGTCGTCGCGGTTCGGCTGCGCCAACTGGCGGACAAGCTGGCGATCCGGGGGAAACTCGTCTGGAAGGCTGTCCGCTGGCCGCTGTTCGTGCTCATCGCCGGTTTTCTGAGCGGTCGGGCGGTTATGATCGGCGGATTGGCGCCATTTGCCCCCGCGTTCTTTGGCGTGATCCTGTATTTTCGCCGGGAATGGGCCGTCTGGGCGGCGTTGGCGCTGGCCGCGGGCAGTTTCTGGTCGGTGGAGCCCGCCCCCTTCGTCATTTGCGCCGAACTGGTGATCATTTATCTGTTCTACCGGGCGCTGGAAACCTATGCGCGGGTGGAACTGGCGCATGCGCCGGTTGTGGCGTTTTTTGCGGTGCTGCTCGTCCGGTTGTTCGATACGGTCACCAACGATCCGAACGCGTGGCTCCCCTACGCGTTGGCCGGGCTCGAGGCCGGATTGGCGCTCGTGCTGACGCTGCTGGTCGTGAACTCGTTGCCGCCGCTGCTGCAGGGGCGGCGCAAACGGCGGATGCTGCACGAGGAATGGGTGGGCGCGGTCATCCTGGTCGCCTCGCTGGTGACCGGACTGACGGGGTGGACGGTCCTTGGCGCGGACCTGGCCCTGATGGCCGCGCAGTACGCGGTGCTGCTGTTCGCGTTGACCGGCGGCCCCGCGCTCGGCACCGCCGCCGGCGTCGTGGCGGGCACCGTCCTGGCGCTGTCCGACCTGGAGGCCGCGACGCGGATTGGCATGCTGGCGTTCGGCGGGCTGATGGCGGGTCTGTTCCGCCAGGCCGGGAAGGCGGCGACGATTTTCGGACTGACGCTGGGCACGGCGGTGCTGGCGATCTATGCGAATGACGCGCAGGCCACGCTGGAGGCGGTGCGGACGACGGTCGCCGCGTCGGCGCTGCTGCTTGTCACGCCGCGCACGCTGCTCAGCCGGGTGGCGCGCCTCGTGCCGGGGACGGCGGATTACGCCCGGCATCAGCAGGAATATGCGCAGAAGGTGCGGGACCTGACCGCGGAGCGGGTGGAGCGGTTTGCGGCGGTGTTTCGCCAGTTGGCCCGCACGTTCCGCCAGATGACGCAGATCGGGGAGGCGGTCCGCGAAACGGACACGGTCGACCAGGTCGCCCGTGATGTTTACGATCGCGTGTGCACGAATTGCCGGCGGAGGCAGCAATGCTGGGACAAGCAGTATGCGCAAACGCACCGGCTGGTGGCCGAGATGATGACCGCCGTGGAGGAAAATTCGCATCTGATGGAGGCGCATTGGCCGGCATCCTGGAAGCGGCATTGCGTCAAAGCGTCGCAGGTGCTGGAGGTGGTGCGGCGGCAATGCGATCTGCACCGCTGCCATCTGCACTGGCGCCGGCAGTTGCAGGACAACAGCCTGCTGGTCGCGGACCAGTTGTCCGGCGTCTCCCAGGTGATGGACGACCTGGTGCGGGAAATCCGGCGTGAAAGCCATGCGCTCGAACGGCAGGAGGAACAGATTCGCGACGCGTTGGACGGACTGGGACTGGCGATTTACGGCCTCGACATCATCAGTCTGGAAGAAGGGAACGTGGAAATCGAGATCGTCCACGCGTTCCGGCCGGGATTCGACGAGTGCCGGAAAATCATTGCCCCGCTTCTTTCCGGCATCCTTGGCGAAACGATAACGGTTCGCAGCGAGCGGCCCGGCGAGCCGGCCGCTCATCTGACGACGGTCGTCTTCGCTTCCGCCAAAGTGTACGAAGTGGAAACCGGGGCGGCGAGCGCGGCGAAGGACGGGGGATTGTTGTCGGGCGACTGTTTCACGACGATCGAACTGGGCAGCGGCAAATTTGCCGTGGCGCTCAGCGACGGCATGGGCAACGGCGCGCGGGCGTGGATGGAAAGCAGCGCCGCGCTGACCATGCTGGAGCAACTGCTCAAATCGGGCATCGACGAGCGGCTGGCCGTCAAGTCGGTCAACTCCGTGCTTCTGTTGCGGTCGCCCGACGAGATGTTTGCGACGATCGATCTGGCGCTCATCGATCTGTATTCGGCACAGGCGAACCTGCTGAAAATCGGCTCCATGCCCAGCTTTATCAAACGCGGCCGGGAGGTGCTGCCGATCACGGCCCACAATTTGCCGGTCGGCATTTTACAGGACATCGAGTTTGACCAACTGCAGGTGCAACTCCTTCCCGGCGATCTCCTGGTCATGGTGACGGACGGCGTGATGGACGCGGCGGAGCATACCGTAAACAAGGAGCAATGGATGAAGCGGGTGCTGCTCGATCTGGATACCGACGACCCGCAGGAACTGGCGGAACGGTTGCTGGACGTCGCCATGAGCCAGGCGGCCGGCGCCATTCGCGACGACATGACCGTCGTCGTGGCCCGCATTTCGCGCTATCAGCCGGAATGGGCGGCGTTCCGGTGGCCCGGGGTCGCCCGTCTGGAGCGACCGAAAACGGTCAGTTGATCGGAACCGTCAAATTAAGAGCTTGGATGAAACGGTCGGCCGGCATCGGGCGCACCTTCCGCAAGAAGCGAACATCGGCAGGGCATCAGTCGTCTCCGGAACGACGAACCGTCCGCAAGCCTTTCATGGGCTTGCGCGGCGGTTTTTTTACGGATTAAATTACCGGCAATTTGGCGACAATGCTACTGGAGCGATGATAGAAACATAGAATGGGAGGATTCGGTCATGAATCAAATTCTGCTGATCACCGACGGCAATTCCAACGTGGGAGAAAGCCCGGTGACGGCGGCCGCGCGGGCGCTCGCCCACGACATCGTCGTCAACGTGGTCGGCGTCGTGGACGAAGGGGACATCGGCCGGGAAGGCGCCGCCGAAATCGAAGGCATCGCCCGGGCGGGCGGCGGCATGAGCCGCATCGTGACGGCGGCCCAGTTGTCGCGGACGGTGCAGATGATGACGCAGCAGACGGTGGCGGGAACGATCCGGATGACCGTCAACCGGGAACTGCGCCAATTGCTGGGCGTCGACTCGGTGGCCGAGCTGCCGCCGCCAAAACGGGCGGAAGTGGTGCGCATGATGGAGGACCTGAGCGAAACGGCCCGGCTGCGGGTGGCGCTGCTGATCGACGCCAGCGCCAGCATGAAACCGAAACTCGCCGCGGTGGAGGAGGCGATCCGCGATCTGACGCTCAGTCTGCAGGCCCGTCAGGGCGAAAGCGCGGTGGCCGTGTTCCATTTTCCGGGTGAAAGCGACACGCAGCCGTGCGTGCTGGATTTGCCCTGGACGGACCAGGTGGACGGACTCGGCGCGATCTTCCGGAAAATCCGGGTTCAGGGCACGACGCCGACGGGGCCGGCCATTCTGCATGTGGTGGAGTATTTCCGGCAAACTTGTGGTAAGATCAAGGAAACGGCGGAACCATCCGGCCCGTGGTTTGAACGGGAAGGAGCGGACGTGATGCGGAGTGACGAAGTCGGATAAGGAAAACGGGGCCGGGCAACTGCGGCTGAAGCCGGGCACGCTGCTGAAAGGCAAATGGAACGGGCGCGTCTACCGGCTGGAGCGGCCGCTCGGCGCCGGCGCCAACGGCCAGGTGTACCTGGCTTCCCGCGGCCGCCTGCTGTGCGCGGTCAAACTTGGCCTGGACGCGGCCGATCTGCAGGGGGAGGCGAACGTGCTCGCCTCGCTGGACCGCCGCGAACGCCGCCGCCCGCCTTTTTTGCTGGATGTGGACGATGCGCGGGTGAACGGACGGGACATTCCGTTTTACGTCATGCAGTATGTTCCGGGCCTGCCGCTCCGGCAATTCGTGCGGCGCCGGGGGCCCCGCGCGGTTGGCGCCGTCGGTTTCCGGCTGCTCGAACGGCTGGCCGAACTGCACGAAGCGGGTTGGGTGTTTGGCGATCTGAAGAGCGATAACGTGCTGGTGTCGGGGGACGGCCGGGTGACGCTGGTCGATTACGGCGGCATGTCCCGGATCGGACGCAGCGTGCGCCAATTCACCGAAATTTATGATCGCGGGTATTGGCATGCCGGCAGCCGGACGGCCGACCCGGCTTATGACTGGTTTTCGGCCGCCGTGCTCTGGATTCATGCGCTGGACGGGGAACGGCTGATGCGGCTGACGCGCGCGCTTCTGCCGCAAAACCGGCACCCGGGCGAACTGCTGCGTCTCGTGCGCACCCATCCGCAATTGCGAATGCTGGAAGGATGGATCCGGCCGGCGCTGGAAGGCAAATTCCGCGACACCCGGGAAGCCGCGGCCGTCTGGCGCGACGCGGTGCGCGCCGCGGGGCGGGCGGCCGACGTGGACGGCGGCGTGCCGTTCTGGATGGGCGGGCTGCTCGCGGTTTCGATCGCGCTTTGCGGAGCGGCGGTTTTCTGGCTGCTGCGTTGAACGGCCGGGGCCGGCCGGGCATCCCGTTGGGACCGGGCCCGGAATGGCGATCGGCAGTTAAGCGGTTGGAGGGAGCAACCGTGCGGAAGGACGCGTGGGACGATCTGGCGAGAGACGAACTGGCGGAACGGCTCCGGGCCTACGGACTCCGCCGGGGGTGGTGGGAAAAGGGACGGGCGATCCTGGCGGCGGTGTCCGGCGGACCGGATTCCATGGCGCTGCTCCATCTGCTCGTGCGTCTGGGACGCGAGCTGTCCTTCCCCGTCGTGGCCGCCCACGTCAACCACCGGTTCCGCGGCGCGGAGGCCGACGCCGAGGCGGAACTGGTGCGGCGGACCGCCGCGGAATGGAACGTGCCCTGCGTCGTCGGCGTCATCGACGTGCCGGCCCATCTGGCCCGTAACGGCGGGAATGCGCAAGAGACCGCCCGGCGGCTTCGCTACGCTTTCCTGGAAGAGGCGGCCCGGGAACGGGGCATTGGCGTCATCGCCACGGCCCACCACGCCGACGATCAGGCGGAAACGGTGCTGATGCGCCTGATCCGGGGAACCGGACCGGGCGGCCTGGCCGGCATTCCGGAACAGCGCCGCGAAAAAGATCGGGTACTGATCCGGCCGTTGCTGCGTATATCCAATAAACAGGAACTGCTCGATTACTGCCGGCGGAACGGCGTCCCCTACGCGACGGACTCCAGCAACCGGAAACCGGATTATGTCCGCAATGCGGTGCGGCTGGATCTGATGCCGCATCTGGAACGCTACAACCCCCGCGTTCGGGACGCGCTTGTCCGGCTGGCGGAACTGGTCGAGGCGGAAGACGACTACCTGCGGCTCGCCGCCGAGGAGGCCTTCGCGAAGCTGGTCCGGCGGGAAGGGGACGACCGGATCGTTGACAGGCGCGGGTTCTGCCAATTGCACCTTGCTTTACAACGACGTTTGATTAAACTAATATTAAATTGTCTTGCCATTCGACCCGACTCCATCGCATCCGACCGGGTGGAAGACATTTTGGCCGCAGCGGCGGCCGAGGCACCGTCCGTGCACCGGTTGGATCTGGGCGGAGGCATCGTCTGGACGAGGGAATACGACCGGCTTCGATTCGGTTATGCCGGGGAAGCCGGCACGGCGTTTTGTTATGCTGTCCCCTCTCCCGACACCGCGGTACGGGTGCCGGAGGCGGGGCTCGTTTTTCGTTTTCGTACGTTAACCGGCCCGGAGGTGCCGGATTTCGCCAACGACGACGCAACGGCCTGGTTCGACCTGGCGGCGCTCTCGTTCCCGTTGTACGTGCGCAGCCGCCAAACCGGCGACCGCATGGAACCTTACGGTTTATCCGGAAGCAAAAAGGTGCAGGATATTTTCGTCGACGCCAAAATTCCACGCAGCCGGCGCGACGCGGTGCCGCTTCTGACGGATCAGGAGGGCCGCATCCTGTGGATTCCCGGTGTTCGCCGGTCCCGCCACGCGCTGATCGGACCGGACACCGGCGCCGTGCTCCGTGTCGATGTCGAGGCACTGTCGTCCGAAACGTCAACCGGGAACCCGGAAGAGCGGGATTGATGATTTCGGGAAAAATGCCCTTCGTGGTGGGGCGCCCTCGTTTGTCGCCGCGCCTTCGCACCGGAAGGGATTCGCGCAAAGCGTATTATGATCGGACTGGAGGTCCCTTGCTTGCGAGACGACATCTTACAGGTACTGCATACGGAAGAGGAGATACAAGCAAAGGTCCGCGAACTCGGCGCCATCATCAGCCGCGATTACGAAGGGCGCAATCCGCTTGTCATCTGCGTATTGAAGGGCGCCTTTATTTTTATCGCGGATTTGGCGAAGAGCATCACGATCCCGATCGAGCTGGATTTCATGGCGGTGTCCAGTTACGGCAATTCCACCCGCAGTTCCGGGGAAGTCCGGATTGTCAAGGACCTGGACACGTCGGTGGAAGGCCGCGACGTGTTGATCGTGGAGGACATTATTGACAGCGGCCTCACCCTTTCCTATCTGATCGACGTGCTGGAACGCCGCAACGCCCGATCCGTTCGCGTTGTGGCGCTGTTCGACAAGCCCGCCCGGCGGACGACTGACCTCCAGGCCGACTACGTCGGTTTCGTGCTTCCCGACGCGTTCGTCGTCGGCTACGGCTTGGACTACGCGGAAAAATACCGCAATCTGCCGTTTGTCGGCATTCTGAAGCCGGAGATTTACAACCCGTAAATTGCCGGAGGAACGGCGGGAGTCCGGGTTTTCGGCGTTGTTGTTGCGCCAAGACGGGCTATGGTAAAATGTTGTATGCGCCGAGAGGAGGTCAGGGATGAACCGGGCACTACGCAACACAGGGTTTTATCTCATCGTATTTTTGGTGACGGTTGGCATTGTCCAAATGCTGTTTGACAATAACGAGCCCACGGAAGAATTGTATTACAACCAGATCCTGCAAGCGGTTGAAGAGAATAACGTTGCGGAACTGACGCTGCAGGCCGACAACGGTTCCTACCTGGTCACGGGCGAATTCCGCACCGCTCCGGAAGGGAAAAGCAAGACGTTCGTCGGGCGCGTTCCGTACGCCGACTATATCGTCGAGTACCTGACGGCGGCGGGTATGGAAAAGGACTTCAAGGTCACGATCAAGAAGATGCCGGGCCAGAATTTCTGGTTGACGTTCTTGACCTCCATCATTCCGTTCGTGATCATGTTTGTCCTGTTCTTCTTCCTGATCAACCAGGCGCAGGGCGGCGGCGGCAAGGTGATGAATTTCGGCAAGAGCCGTGCCCGTTTATATAATGAAGACAAAAAGCGCGTCACGTTCGATGACGTGGCGGGCGCCGACGAGGAGAAGCAGGAACTGGTCGAGGTCGTCGAGTTTCTGAAGGACCCGCGCAAGTTTGCGGCTCTCGGCGCCCGCATTCCGAAGGGCGTGTTGCTCGTCGGTCCCCCCGGAACGGGGAAGACGTTGCTGGCGCGGGCGGTGGCCGGCGAGGCCGGCGTGCCGTTTTTCAGCATTTCCGGTTCCGATTTTGTGGAAATGTTCGTCGGGGTCGGCGCTTCCCGCGTACGGGACCTGTTCGAGAATGCCAAAAAGAACGCGCCTTGCATCATCTTCATCGACGAAATTGACGCCGTCGGCCGCCAGCGCGGCGCAGGCCTCGGCGGCGGACATGACGAGCGCGAACAGACGCTCAACCAACTGCTGGTGGAAATGGACGGGTTCGGCGTCAACGAAGGGATTATCATCATTGCCGCCACGAACCGTCCGGACATCCTCGACCCCGCGCTGCTCCGGCCGGGCCGCTTCGACCGGCAGATCACCGTGGACCGCCCGGACATCAAGGGCCGCGAGGCGGTGCTGAAGGTGCACGCGCGGAACAAACCGCTGGCCAAGGACGTCAAGTTGAACACGATCGCCAAGCGGACGACCGGGTTCACCGGCGCCGATCTGGAGAACCTGCTCAACGAGGCGGCGCTTCTGGCGGCGCGCCGGAACAAGCGCGAAATCTCCATGCAGGAGATCGACGATGCGATCGACCGCGTCATCGTCGGGACAGAGAAGCGCAGCCGCGTCATCAGCGACCGCGAAAAGCGGATCGTGGCCTACCACGAGACGGGCCACACGATCGTCGGCTACTATCTGGAGCACGCGGACCTGGTGCACAAGGTGACGATCATTCCACGCGGCCGCGCCGGCGGTTATGTGATCATGCTGCCGAAGGAAGACCGCATGCTGGTCACCAAACAGGAGCTGCTGGACAAGGTGACCGGCCTGCTCGCCGGCCGCGTCGCCGAGGAATTGTTCATCGGGGAAATCGGCACCGGCGCGTACAGCGACTTCAAGCAGGCCACGAGCATTGTCCGGAGCATGATCATGGAGTACGGCATGAGCGAAAAGCTCGGCCCGATGCAGTTTGGCAACGCCCAGGGGCAGGTGTTCCTCGGCCGCGATCTGGGGCACGAACAGAATTACTCCGATGCCATCGCGTACGAAATCGACCTGGAAATGCAGCGCATCATCAACGAATGTTACGAACGCGCGAAGAAGCTGCTGCAGGAAAAGGCCGACGAAGTGCATCTGATTGCCAATACGTTGCTGGAAGTGGAGACGCTGGAGCTGGAACAGATCCGGAATCTGATCGAAACCGGTTCACTGGACGGCAAAGGCGGCGCGGACGGGGGAAGCGGCCCGTCGTCCAAAGGTCCGGATGACGGCGGCGAAAGCGCGTCCGGCGCGGGCGACGCCGGCAAGTCCGGAAGCGGCGGCAAGGAACCGGCCGGAAACGGGGAAACCGGAACGGAACCGCCGGCGGAACCGACGATCGATACGGTCGGCAACGTCCGCGTTCGCATCCAGACGCGCGGCAACGAATCGGCACCGCCGTCCGGCGGGCGCAGGGAAGAAGGCGATTCGGAACAGCCGACCTGATGCCGGCTTGCCGCTTGATCATCGTCGTGATTCCCCCGCACACGGCACGTGGGCATGCCGTGTGCGGGGGGTTTTTTTTACCGGAAAGATACGGGTCGGAGCGTGCTCGATATGCCCCAACATCAATTGACAGTTCCTGTCGCCAAGTGTAAATTAGGTGGTACACGGGCATACCAACGATGGGGCTTGTTTTATCGGCGGATGCGCCGTGGTGACTGCGGGCATGCGCCGGCATGCCGACCCGTCCGTCCCGTCCGGTCCGATGGGGATCCGGTCGGATCGGGATTCGGGTTTTTCGACCGTTTCGGGCCCATTGCCTTGCGCGAGGTTTGGAGCGGTTTTCGTAGGATTGGCATGTGCATGGATTCACAAGTCGGCGGGATTGCCCGAGCGATGACAGCCGTGCGGAATGGCCGTCAATCCGCCGCGGCCGCAAGCAGCAGAAAGGAGACAAATACATGGGAACGTCGACGATGGAAGCGTTGGCGTTGGAGCGGAGGGCGGAGCAGAACCGTGAATGGCGCGAACGGCTCGCGCAACTGAAGAAGGAACGGAACGCCATTATTCTCGCTCATTATTACCAGCGCGATGAAATACAGGAAGTGGCCGATTTTCGGGGAGATTCGTTTTTGCTGGCGCAGAAGGCGGCCTCGACGGATGCGGACGTCATCGTCTTTTGCGGCGTTCATTTCATGGCGGAGAGCGCCAAGATCCTGGCGCCGGACAAAATCGTGCTCATCCCCGATGAGCGCGCCGGATGTCCGATGGCGGACATGGTCAATCCGGCCGGACTCCGGGAGCTGAAGAAGAAGCATCCGAACGCCCGCGTCGTCACATACATCAACTCGTCCGCGGAAGTGAAAGCGGAGACCGACATTTGCTGCACCTCCTCCAACGCGGTGAAGGTGGTCAACTCCGTGGACAGTGACGAGGTCATCTGGTGTCCGGACAAAAACCTGGGCCATTATGTATCGCAATTTACCGACAAAAAGATGATCATCTGGGAAGGATACTGCAACACCCACGACATGCTGACCGTCAAGGACGTCGTGGAAATGAAGCAGCGGTATCCGAACGCCCAGTTCGTCGCCCATCCGGAATGCCGGCCGGAAGTGGTGGCCATGGCCGATTTCGTCGGCAGCACGACGGCGATCATCAAGTATTGCCGCGAATCCGATTGCCAGGAGTTCATCGTCGGCACGGAGGACGGAACCGGCTACCAGCTCCGGCTTGACAGCCCGCACAAAACGTTCCACTTTGCTTCGAAATATCTGGTTTGTCCGAACATGAAAGTCAATAACCTGAAAAAAGTGGTTCGCGCGCTGGAGACGATGCAGCCGCAGATCCACGTGCGGCCGGAAGTGGCGGAGAAGGCGCGGCTCGCCCTGGAGCGCATGCTGCAAGTGAAGTAGCATGCGCTGCTTCATTGTGGCGGATATGCCGGACCGGCGGCGGCCGGAACCGGGACGTGCGGACGCGCATCCATCGCATCAGGCGCTGGAAGGAGGCGGGATCGCTTGATCCCCCGTTTTCTTACCGATTTTGATCCGGCCGCGCTGCCCCGCGCCGAAACGGACGTGATCGTCATCGGCGCCGGCATTGCCGGCCTGTTCACGGCTTTGGAGGCCAGTCGAAACCACCGCGTTATCCTGATCACCAAAAAATCGCTGTTCGAAAGCAACACCCGTTACGCCCAGGGCGGCATCGCCGCGGTCTTTTCCGACGATGATTCGCCGGAATTTCACCGGCAGGACACGCTGATCGCCGGCGCCGGCCTGTGTGAACCGGAGGCGGTCGACGTGCTCGTCCACGAAGGGCCGGACGGCGTTCGGTCGTTGATCCGGTACGGCACGCAATTCGACGAGGAAGACGGCCGCTTCGCGCTGACAAAGGAAGGGGCGCACAGCCAGCGCCGCATCCTCCACGCCAACGGCGATGCCACAGGGTATGAGATCGTGCGCGCCCTGGTGGAAAAGGTGCAGCACGCCCCCAACGTGGACATCTGGAACGATCATTTCGCGATCGATGTGCTCACCGAAGACGGGGAATGCGTCGGCGTGCTTGCGCTGCGGCCCGACGGCTCCCGCGTCCTTGTTCGGGGCAAGGCGACCGTGCTGTGCACCGGGGGCGGCGGTCAGATGTACCGTTATACGACGAATCCGGAGGTGGCCACGGGAGACGGCGTCGCCATGGCCTTTCGCGCGGGCGCGGTCATTCGCGACATGGAGTTTTTCCAGTTCCATCCGACCGCGCTGTCCTATCCGGGGGCGCCGCGTTTCCTCATTTCCGAGGCGGTGCGGGGCGAAGGCGCCGTGCTGCGCAATATCCGCGGCGAGCGGTTCATGGAGCGCTATGATCCGCGCCTGGAACTGGCGCCGCGCGACATCGTGGCGCGGGCCATTTTGGACGAGATGGACGCCACGAATTCCACCTACGTGTACCTCGACATCACGCACGAATCGCCGGATTTTATACGCCGGCGGTTTCCGACCATTTACGACTATTGCCTCAATTTCGGCCTGGACATGACGACGGACTGGATTCCGGTCGCGCCGGCGGCCCATTATATGATGGGCGGGGTGAAAACCGACCTGTACGGCGAAACCAGCATCCCCCGGCTGTTCGCGTGCGGCGAAACGTCGTCCACCGGCGTCCACGGCGCCAACCGGCTGGCCAGCAATTCGCTGTCCGAGGCGATCGTCTTCGGACGCCGCATCGTGGAACGCGTCGACCGGCTGCCGCCGGTGACGCGGGAGATCCGGACCGGCTCGGCGGAAGGGCGTCAGGCGCCGCCGGCGGGCTCGACCGCGGAGCGGCGGCTGAAACTGCAAAAGGTGATGGTTCGTTTCGTCGGGCTGCGCCGGGACCGGGCCGGTCTGCTCAAGGCGCTGGAGGAACTTCGGCGGCAGGAGCCGTTTTTCCGCCACAAGCTGGTGAAACGGGAAGATCTGGAGTTTGCCAATCTGTTGACGTGCGCGCTGCTGACCACGCAGTGTGCGCTGGCCCGGGAAGAAAGCCGGGGAGGCCACTACCGGACGGATTTTCCCGAAAGGGACGATCGGATCTGGCGAAAACATACGACGATCCAGCGGGATCGCGGCATCGGCGAGGAGGCGGTCGGCGGTGGCTGAACGCGACGACATCCGCCCGGACATCAATCACCGGCGGGAAAGCGACCTTCGGTCGGAAAACGACGGGGGGCCGGGGAACGACATCGGGCTGGCAAGCGGCCCGGTGAAGGAAACATTGCGCCGGCACATTCGGGCGTGGCTGGAGGAGGATGTGGGAACGGGGGACATCACCACGATGGCCACCGTTCCGGCCGGCCATCGCTCCGTCGGCATCATTCACGCCAAGGACGACGGCGTCGTGGCCGGTCTGCCGGTGGCGCAGCTCGTGTTTGAAACGGTGGACCCCGCGCTGCGGTTTGCGGCGAAGGTGCGGGAAGGGCAGCGCGTGGAGCGGGGGACGGTGCTGGCCGAGGTGGAAGGCGCGACGCACAGCATTCTGACCGGCGAACGGCTGGCGCTCAACCTGCTGCAGCGGCTGTCCGGCATCGCCACGCAAACGCGGCGGTTTGTCGAGGCGGTGGCCGGCTTCCCGGTGCGAATCGCCGACACGCGCAAGACGACGCCCGGCCACCGCCTGCTGGAGAAGTACGCGGTGCGCGTGGGGGGCGGCGCGAACCACCGGTTCGGGCTGTACGACGCGGTCATGATCAAGGACAACCACATCAAGGCGGCCGGCGGCATCGCCGCCGCCGTCGCCGCGGCCCGAAGCCGCATTCCGCACACGATGACCATCGAGGTGGAAGCGGAAACGGTGGCGGAGGCGGAAGAAGCGGCGGCGGCCGGCGCGGACATCGTCATGCTCGACAATATGGGAACGGCCGACATGGCCGAAGCGGTACGGCGCATCCGGGGAGTTGCGCCCCGCGTCGTTATCGAGGCGTCGGGCGGCATGGCCCTGGAGCGGGTGAAGGAAGTCGCGGCCTGCGGGGTGGACGTCATTTCGGTCGGCGGCCTGACGCATTCCGTTCGGGCACTCGACATCAGCCTGGATTTGAACGCTGTCAAAGGGGGAACATCCCGGTGATTCTCGTCGTCGATGTCGGCAATTCCAATATTGTGCTGGGCGTGTACGAAGGCCGCGAGCTGAAGCATCATTGGCGGCTCAGCACCAACCGCAGCGCGACGGAAGACGAGTACGGCATCATGACCGTCAATCTGTTCCGGATGGCCGGCTTGTCGGTGGACCGGGTGGAAGGGGCGATCCTGTCCACGGTCGTCCCGCCGCTCATGCCGGTGCTGATGCGGATGTTTCAACGGTATGTCGGGCAGGAACCGCTTGTGGTCGGACCGGGGATCAAAACCGGACTGAACATCCGGTTCGAGAACCCGCGCGAAGTGGGCGCCGACCGGATCGTGAATGCGGTGGCGGGCATTGAACATTACGGGACCCCGCTGATCATCGTCGATTTGGGCACGGCCACCACCTTCGACTACATCGACGAAACGGGCGCCTACCTCGGCGGCGCGATCATGCCGGGCATCGGCATTTCCGCCGAAGCGTTGTATCAACGCGCCGCAAAACTACCGCGCATTGAACTGGCGAAAACGAAATCGGTGGTCGGACGCAATACCGTCGCCGCCATGCAGGCGGGCATCGTATACGGTTACGCCGCCATGGTGGACGGCATCGTCGCGCGCATCCGCCGCGAATTCGGCACGCAGCCGTATGTCGTCGCCACCGGCGGGCTGGCCGGGCTGATCGCGGACGAAACGGAATCGATCGACCGCGTGGATCCACTGCTTACATTGGAAGGGTTGAGGTTGATTTATGAACGGAACAGGTAAGGGAACGCGCCATGACGGGTGACGATCGGATTCAGAGCCAACAAGCGCCAACCCCCGTCCTGCCCGACGAACTGGTTCGAGGCACCGCCTGGGACGGCGCGCTGCGGGTGTTTGCCGTCCGCTCGACGGCGCTGGTCGCCGAATTGCAGCGGCGGCACCGCGCGTATCCGACGGCGGCTGCGGCGCTCGGGCGGGCGGCGACGGCCGCCGTCATGATGGGGGCGATGCTGAAAGACGGCCAACGGCTGACCGTTCGTGTCCGGGGGGACGGGCCGCTCGGCGAAATCGTCGTTGACGCCAACGCCGAGGGCCATGTCCGCGGTTATGTGGATCATCCGGACGTCCATTTGCCCAGCAAAACGAACGGAAAACTGGACGTTGCCGCCGCCGTTGGCAAAAACGGACATTTGTACGTGATCAAGGACCTCGGGCTGAAGGAGCCGTACCACGGCAGCGTGCCGCTCGTATCCGGCGAACTGGGCGAGGATTTTGCCTACTATTTCACGGTTTCGGAGCAAATCCCGTCCGCCGTCGGCCTGGGAGTGCTCATCGATCGGGACGGCTCGGTGCTGCAAGCCGGCGGATTCATCCTGCAGGTGATGCCGGGGGCCGATGAGAAACGGGTGGAAGAACTGGAACGCGCGGTGATGTCGCTGCCCCATGTGACGGGGTTGCTGGGTGAAGGCGTGGGCCCGGAGGGCCTGTTGCGCCGTCTGGTCGGCGACGATCTGCGAATCCACCCGGCGCCGGCACCGGTGTTTGCGTGCCGCTGTTCGCGGGAACGGGTCGAGCAGACGCTTCTGGGCCTGGGTCCCGAGGAGCTGCAGGCCATGCTGGAAGAGGACGGCCGCGCCGAGGTGCATTGTCATTTTTGCAACGAAACGTACGTTTTCGGAGATGAGGAGCTCAAGTCCCTGTTGAGCCGCACGGACGGTACGGATTGAAGGGATGATGAACATGAAGCGGGCGAAACGGCTGCTGGGGCCGATCGTTCTGCTTGCGCTTGCGGGTCTGGTGGTCTGGACGGCGGCGCGCTCCGGGATGTTCGGGAAAGACGGTCCGGATGAAGCGTCGCCTTCCGGGACGGGTACCGGCACGAATTCGGAACGGACGGACGTGGTCGGCCGGGTGGCCGGCGTGGACATCACGCGGGAGCAACTGACGGAGGAGCTGCTGGCCCTGTACGGGAACCAGACGCTGCGCACGCTCATGCTCCGGATTGCGGCGGAGCGGGAGGCGAAGGCGCTCGGTGTCGTGGTGACGGAGGCGGAGCTGGCGCGGGAACTGCGGAAAATGGCCGAAGGTTATGAAAGCGAGGACGAGTTTTACCGGGTCATGCAGGAGCAACTCGGCATGGACCGGCAACGGGTCCGGCAGGACGCGTATGACCGGTTGCTGCTGGAGAAGCTGGCCATGCTCACGGTGGTGGTGACGGATGAAGAAATCCAGCAGTATTGGGCGGAACATGCGGAGGAGTTCGGGCCGCGCGAGGAGCTCAGGATTTCCCGCATCGTGCTGGCGGATCCGGAGGAAGCGGAGCGCGTGCTGACCCGCCTGGAGCGGGGAGAGGACTTCGCGGCGCTGGCGAAATCGCTCTCGCTGGACCCGTTTTCCGCCGAATACGGCGGCGATCTCGGCTGGGTGGCGGAAGACGATCCGTTCGTGCCGGCCGCCGTACGGGAAGCGGCCCGCCGGCTGGAGGTAGGCTCCATCACCGGCCCCGTCCGGACGGATGACGGCGCCGAGGTGATCATGCTGACCGGTCGCCGCACGATCCCCGCCCCCGATCCGGAAGAAGTGCGGGCGGAAATCCGCAAGCGGCTGGCGCTGGGAAAGGCTCCCTCGATGCGGGACCTGGAAGACGCGCTGTTGGCGAAGTATGGGGCGGAGGTATTTCTGGAGAATTGATCGGGCAAACCGGAATCGGACGATTCCGGTTTTTTTGCGCTCAGACGGGTTTTGCAGGTCTAATTGGGCGTCATGGGTACTTCCCTTTCCGCGTTAATAGGAGGAGAGCATCCTTTATGGAAAGGAAAGGGACTGAAGCGATGCGACGCGCCATTCTTCTGTTTTTGCTGTGGGTGCTGTCCGCGTGCGCCGCAGCGACAGACCCTCCGTCGCCGGCCGGTACCGTGACCCATTCGCAAACGCCGGCCGCGCCGCCGGAAACGTTCGCCCCGTCGCAAACGACGGGACCGGAAACCGACGGGCCGTCGAACACGCTGCCGCTGATCGCCGATCAGACGGAGCGGGCCTAGGCGCAAAGGAAAACATGCATCGGAAGCCAACGGCGTCACCTTGCGATCAGTCGATGTCCGGAATTTTCCATCCCCCGCTCGAACGCTCCTTTTCTGCATTTTTTCGGTGCTTCGGAAATTCCGCCTCTCCTTTGGCGCCCATTAAGGGGCTGTTTCCAATGCCTTTCGGGAAAAGAAAAAGTTGCGGGGATTCCGCAAAAAAGCGATGTTTTCCGATCGCGATTCCGCTATTGACAACCGGCCGCTTCGTTGTTAAGATGAAAGCGGGCATAAAGCCGACTTATTTAGTCGGATTAGAGGGAAATCGGGTGTTATTTTCCAGTTAGCAATTCCTATGGGAGGGAACGTGGGATGCCCAAGATTGTCAACAGCGTCACCGAACTGATCGGGGACACGCCGCTTGTCCGGCTGAACCGGGTCGTGCCGGAAGGCAGCGCCGAGATTTACGTGAAGCTGGAGTATCAAAACCCGGGCGGCAGCGTGAAAGACCGGATTGCGATCAGCATGATCCAGGAAGCGGAGAAACGCGGCGAAATCAAACCGGGCGTGACGACGATCGTCGAGCCGACCAGCGGCAACACCGGGATCGGGCTGGCCATGGTCGCGGCGGCGAAAGGGTACCGGACCATTCTCGTCATGCCGGAAACGATGAGCTTGGAGCGCCGCAACCTGCTGCGCGCCTACGGCGCCGAGCTTGTGCTCACGCCGGGTTCGGAGGGCATGAACGGCGCCGTGAAGAAAGCGGAAGAAATCGTGGCGCAGAACGAAAACCACTTCATGCCGCAGCAGTTCAAGAATCCCGACAACGTCAAAATTCACCGGGAAACGACCGGTCCGGAAATCGTGGAAGCCATCGATTCCCTGGACGGCAAGCTGGACGCCTTTGTCGCCGGCGTCGGCACCGGCGGCACCATCACGGGCGCCGGCGAAGTGCTGCGCAAGCGCTGGCCGAACATCAAGATCTACGCGGTGGAACCGGCGGCTTCTCCGCTGCTGTCGGGCGGCAAGCCGGGTCCGCACAAGATCCAGGGCATCGGCGCCAACTTCATTCCGGACATTTTGAACCGGGAAATTTACGACGGCGTCATCACCGTGGAAAACGAAGAAGCGTTCGAAATGGCGCGCACCGTGGCGCGGAAGGAAGGCATCCTGTGCGGCATCTCCTCGGGCGCCGCGATCCACGCGGCGATCAAGGTGGCCAAGGAGCTTGGCGCCGGCAAGCGCGTCGTGGCGGTCGTGCCTTCCAACGGCGAACGGTATTTGTCCACGGCCTTGTTCAACTTCGAGAACTGATCGCCAAGACATCCCATCAAGCCCGTACCCGGTCCTGGTGCGGGCTTTTCCTTTTTCTCGATGAAAGGGAGATCAAAATCAACGCGGCGGCCGCGCGCGGACGGACCTGGGCGGAGAAGAAAAGCCGAGCGGTGAACGGCGGATGCGGGCCCGCTTCCGGAAGACGAAGGTCTGCCGGGAGCGGACTTTCTTTCGCGCGAAACATCCCGTGCGTCGTTCCAGACCGTACAATTCGCTTTCTTTGCCGGAACGGCTTGGTTATACTAGGAGCAACTATGGGAGGAATGGGGAAGTGATGCCGGAGGCTGTGACGACTCTGGAGAGGTGGCGTGCGTGGCGGTGGGAAGGATATAACACTCTGCCCCTGCTCAGGCGCGTGTCGCTGAAGCCGGGCGAGGACCGGCCGGCCGGATGGAGCGGAGCATGGGCGGCCGCGCATCCGCACGCGATCGTCCTCGAGAGCGGCAAGGACGGCCGGTACACGTATCTCGGCCTTAGACCGTCGGCCGTGCTGCGCGGCAAAGGCAGCGGGGCTGAAGCGGCGGAGACGGGAGCGGAAGCGGCGAAGGGGTCCGCGCCGCCGCGGCGCTTCGTCGGCAAGCCGCTCGACATCGTGCGCGCCTGGATGGCAGGCCGCAAGGGGCCGGCGCTGCCAGACGGGCCGAAGTGGACCGGCGGCGCCGCCGGGTTGTGGAGCTATGACATTGTCCGTTCCATAGAGCGGCTGCCCGAGCGGGCCGTCGACGATCTCGGATTGCCGGATTATCTGTTTCTGCGGTTCGACGAGCTGTGGATCATCGACCACGAGAAGCGCGAACTGATTCTCGCATGCCATACGTTTGTGCCGGACGACGCGGACGACGGTCATCTGACCGCGCTGTACGACGAAGCGCTTCGCCGCACCGCCCGGATGCGGGAGATCTGGGACGGGATTGCGGCGGCGGCTCGCACGCCGGAAGCGGAGGCCCGCCTTCGGGCGCGGCGCGCCGCGATGGAAGCGGACCGGCTGCAGATCGACATCGATGCGCTGGACGGGCTGATCCGTCCGTTCACCAAGCAGGCGTACATGGAAGCGGTGGAGCGGATCCGCGCCTATATCGCCCGGGGGGATGTGTTCCAGGTGAACCTGTCGCAGCGGATGAGCAAGCGGTCGGATGCCGATCCCGACGCGCTGTACGAATGGCTGCGGCTGTTCAATCCTTCACCCTACATGGGGTATTTGCGCTGCCCCGATTTCCGGCTCGTCTCGGCGTCGCCGGAACTGCTCGTCGCGATGCACGGCGGGAAGCTGGCGACCCGCCCGATCGCCGGAACGCGCCGTCGCGGACGCACGCCCGGGGAAGACCGGCGCATGGCGGAAGAGCTGCTCTCCAGTGAAAAAGAACGGGCCGAACATATTATGCTTGTCGATCTTCTGCGGAACGATCTCGGACGGGTCGCGCGGTACGGTTCCGTCCGGGTGCGGGAACTCATGACGATCGAACGCTATTCCCATGTCATGCATCTCGTCTCGCAGGTGGAAGGGCAGATTGTTGAAGGGAAAGACGCGTTTGACGTGATCGGGGCCGTTTTCCCCGGGGGGACGATTACGGGGGCGCCCAAGGTCCGCACGATGGAAATTCTCGAGGAACTGGAGCCGACGAAGCGCGGGCCGTATTACGGCTCGCTCGGCTGGATTGACTACAGCGGCGATATGGAATTTAATATTCTTATACGTACGATGGTTGTGCGGGAAGGTTTTGTGCACATTCAGGCCGGCGGCGGGATCGTGATCGACTCCGACCCCGAGCGGGAATACAAGGAATCGTTGAACAAGGCGAAAGCGCTCTGGAAGGCGGTTCAATATGCCGAACGGGAAGCGGATCGCGCTTCGCGTCATGCGGCCGGGGTGGAGTAGCCCGCGAAGGAGGAACGGCGATGATTCTGGTCATCGACAATTACGATTCGTTCACGTATAACCTCGTGCAGTATTTGGGCGAATTGGGAGAGGACGTCGTCGTTCGCCGCAACGATGCGATCGGTCTGGACGAGATCGCCGCGCTGCGGCCGGATCACATTGTGTTGTCGCCGGGACCGTGCACCCCGAACGAAGCCGGCGTCTGCCTGGACGTGGTGGATCGGTTCAAGGACGAAATTCCGATTCTGGGCGTCTGCCTCGGGCACCAGACGATCGGCCAGGCGTTCGGCGGCGAAGTCGTGCGGGCGGACAACCTGATGCACGGCAAGACGTCGCAGATTCACCATGACGGCCGTACGATTTTTCGCGGCATCCCATCGCCGTTTACGGCCACGCGCTACCACTCGCTGATCGTGCGGCGGGAGACGCTCCCGTCCTGCCTGGAAATCAGCGCCGAAACGCCGGAAGGGGAAATCATGGCTTTCCGGCATCGGGACTATCCCGTCGAAGGCGTGCAGTTTCATCCCGAATCGATCATGACCGAACACGGGCTGGACCTGCTGCGCAATTTTTTGACTTTGCGGACGGGGGCGCGGGCATGATCGTGCTGCTCAACGGACAATTGAGGAAACGTGAAGAGGCCGTGATCTCGGTGTTCGATCACGGCTTTTTGTACGGCATGGGGCTGTTTGAGACGTTCCGCACGTACCGCGGGCGCCCATGGCTGCTGGAACGGCATGCCGAGCGGCTCGACGCGGGTTGCCGGATTCTGGGGATCGAATACGCACCGGATCCGGAGCGGATGCGTGCGGACATCGCCCGGTTGCTGGATGCGAACGGATTGCGGGACGCCTACATCCGCTGGTCGGTGTCGGCGGGCGAAGGCGAGATCGGGCTGACGGCGGAACCTTACCGGCACCCGGTCGAAGTGGTCTATGCAAAAGCACTGCCGCCCGACGACCCGGACACCCGGCCGGCCAAGACGCTTCGCCTGCTGGGTCTGCCGCGGAGCACGCCGGAAGGCGCCGTGCGCATGAAGTCGTTTCATTATATGAACAATATGCTGGGCAAACGGGAATTGGCCCGTACCGGCGCGCCGCCGGGAACGGAAGGGCTGTTCCTTGACCGGAACGGACACCTTTGCGAAGGTCTGACGAGCAACGTGTTTTGGGTGACGGGGGCGGCGCTGTATACGCCGTCGCCGGACACCGGGGCATTGCCGGGCGTGACCCGCCGCTTCGTGATGGACATGGCGCGGGCGAGCGGCCTGGACGTTCGCGAGGGCCGGTTCGTCCGGGATGACCTGCTGCGGGCGGAGGAAGTCTTCATCACCAATGCGGTGCAGGAAATCGTCCCCGTGACGGCGGTGGAAGACGCCGCGGGCACGGCGGTCTGGACCGGCGAGCCGGGCCGGTTCACCCGGCAATGGATGAAAGCATACCGGCGCATGGCGGAAGAGGGGGTCGAACGATGAAAGTACCGATGATCCATGAGCGGTCGTATACGTTCAACGACGGACTGCGGCTGGAACTGGGGCGGCGGACGCTGATCATGGGCATTTTGAACGTGACGCCGGATTCCTTCTCGGACGGGGGAAAATACAACAATGTGCGCGCCGCGGTGGAACGGGCCAAACAAATGGAAGCGGAAGGGGCCGACATCATCGACATCGGCGGCGAATCGACGCGTCCGGGCCATGAACCGGTGCCGCTGGAGGAGGAGCTGCGGCGGATCCTTCCCGTGATCGAGGCGGTGCGGCGGGAGGTGCGTCTGCCGATCAGCGTCGACACGTACAAGGCGGAGACGGCCCGCCGGGCGCTGGAAGCGGGAGCGCACATCATCAATGACATCTGGGGGTGCCGGCGCGATCCGGACATGGCGAACGTGGCGGCGGCCTACGGCTGTCCGATCATTCTGATGCACAACCGGGAGCGGGAAGATTACGGCGACTTTTTGGGCGATGTGCTGGACGACCTGCGGACGTGCGTGGCGACCGCGCGGGCTGCGGGGGTCGAGGATCGCAACATCTGGCTGGACCCCGGCATCGGCTTCGCCAAATCCTACGAGCAAAACCTGCTCATCATGCGCCATCTGGATGACATCGTCCGCCTGGGTTACCCGGTGCTGCTGGGCACGTCGCGCAAACGGTTCATCCGGCATACGCTCGACCTGCCCGTCGACGACGTGGTCGAGGGGACGGCGGCGACGACCGCGCTCGGCATCGCGCAGGGCTGCCAGATCGTCCGCGTGCACGATGTCAAACAAATGAAACGCGTGGCGGCCATGACGGACGCCATCGTTTACGGGCCGGCGCGGACGGCGGAAAGGAGCGTCTGAACCGATGGACCGGATGCTGCTTCGGCGCATGGTATTTTACGGATACCACGGCGTCATTCCGGAAGAAAACCGGCTGGGGCAAACGTTCATTGTCGATCTCGACCTGCGGCTTGATTTGGCGCCCGCCGGTCGCACCGACGACCTGTCGCAAACGGTAAATTATGCCGACATCCACGAAACGGTCAAAGCCGTCGTGCAGGGTCCGCCCTGCCGGTTGATCGAAGCGCTGGCCGAAAAGATTGCAACCGCCGTTCTCACTACGTATACTAGTATCAACGAAGCGACCGTCGCCGTCACCAAGCCGCATCCGCCGTTTGACATCCGCTTCGACGGGGTCACCGTGGAGATTCGCCGGCGTCGGGATCGCGACGGCAACATCGTGCCGGTCGCGGAGGGCGGATGAGGCGTATGGCCGCGAAGCGGAAGGAGCCGTTGGTCTTATCGGCCGACCGCGACACCGACGCCATCGAGGCCTATGTGGGGCTGGGCGCCAACCTGGGCGAACGGGAGGCGGCGCTGCGCGAAGCCGTGGAGCGGCTGCGTGCCGCGGACGGCGTGGAGGTGCGGCGGCTGTCTCCGGTGTACGAGACGGATCCGGTCGGGTACACGGAGCAACCGGCTTTTTTGAATATGGTGGCCGCCATCGGGACCACCTTGCCGCCCGTCGCCCTGTTGGACCGGCTGCTCGACATCGAGCGGCGGATGGGCCGGGTGCGCACGATTCGCTGGGGGCCGCGGACCATTGACCTGGATTTGTTGCTGTACGGCGAGGTGCGCATGAAGACGGAGCGGCTGACGCTCCCCCATCCGCGCATGGGCGAGCGGGCGTTCGTGCTCGTGCCGCTGCGCGACGTCTGGCCCGCGGACCGCGCGTTCCCGTGGCAGGACGCGGTGGCGCGAATCGACGCGGCGCGGAACGGGATCCGCCGTTGGAGCGGAGCGGAAATGTTCCACAGCCCGGAGTGAAAAGGAGGCGAACTTAACATGTTGAAAATCGGCAATGTCGAGTTGCAGAACAACGTGGTGCTGGCACCGATGGCCGGCGTCTGCAATCCGGCGTTCCGCCTGATCGCCAAGGAATTCGGCTGCGGGCTCGTCTGTGCGGAAATGGTGAGCGACAAGGCGATTTTGCACGGCAACAAGCGCACGATGGACATGCTTTACGTGGACGAGCGGGAACGTCCGCTCAGCCTGCAAATATTCGGCGGCGACAAGGAATCGCTGGTGGAAGCCGCCAAATTTGTCGATAAAAATACCAATGCCGATATTATAGATATCAACATGGGGTGCCCGGTGCCGAAAGTGACGAAATGCGACGCCGGCGCGCGGTGGCTGCTGGATCCGAACAAGATTTACGAAATGGTGGCCGCGGTGGTGGACGCCGTGGACAAACCGGTGACCGTCAAAATGCGCATCGGCTGGGACGCCCAGCACATTTACGCGGTGGAAAACGCCCAGGCCGTGGAACGCGCCGGCGGCGCCGCGGTCGCCGTGCACGGGCGCACCCGGGAACAACTGTATACAGGGAAAGCGGACTGGGACACGATAAGGGACGTCAAACAGGCGGTCTCCATCCCGGTGATCGGCAACGGCGACGTCTTCACCCCGGAAGACGCGCGGCGCATGCTGGATCACACCGGCTGCGATGGCGTCATGATCGGGCGCGGGGCGCTCGGCAACCCGTGGATGCTGTATCGGACCGTCCACTATCTGACCACGGGCGAACTGTTGCCGGAACCGACGCCCGAGGAAAAAATGCGCATTGCCATTCTACACATGGACCGGCTGATCAAGCTGAAAGGCGAACATCAGGCGGTGCGGGAAATGCGCAAGCATCTGGCCTGGTATCTGAAAGGCCTGCCCGGCGCCGCGCGGGTCAAGGAGCGCATTATGGAGCTGACCGAACGGGATGCCATCGTCGCCGAGCTGGAAGCGTACGTCCGCTCATTGGGCGAAGGAGGCGCCGCGAACGGCCGCGCCGCGGCGGGCGAGCCGGCCCTGGCGGCAGCCGAAGGTCTCCCGAATTGACAAGACCTGGAGCTTCAAAGTATAATCAGAACCAATATTTCGGACAATCTGCACCCAGGATACCCACAGAATGCGCTTTCACGAAGTGTCATGTCACGTGAAAACCGCCATATATTGATTAACAGCCTCGGCAATCGAGGCATGCATCATTTTCAGGACAGGAGAGCGGTACGATGAGCGACAAAGAAGTTCTTTTGACACCGGACGGACTCAAGAAACTGGAAGAAGAGCTGGAAAACCTCAAATCGGTCAAACGGCGCGAGGTGGCCGAACGCATCAAGATCGCCATCGGTTACGGAGACATCAGCGAAAACTCCGAATACGAAGATGCCAAGAACGAACAGGCCTTTATCGAAGGGCGCATCATCACGCTGGAGAAGATGCTGCGCAACGCCCGCCTCATCAACAACGAAGATATCGACACAAATACGGTGGGCATTGGCACCACCGTTGTCGTGGAAGATCTGCAATACGGCGAAGTGATGGAATACACCATTGTCGGCACCGCCGAGTCGGATCCGCTGCAAAACAAGATTTCCAATGAGAGCCCGCTCGGCAAGAACATCATCGGCCGGCAAAAGGGTGAAATCGTGGACGTACCGACGCCGGACGGCATCATTCAGTACAAGATCCTCGACATCAAGAAGTGATGAGCGCGTGACCCCGGCTTGCTACAGCCGGTTCCTGCAAATGGCTGAACCTTTGTTTGGTTAAACCGGACAGCACCGTCAGCCCATGCGAAACGTGTCGCCGCCGGCACGGCGGGACAACGTTTCGCTTGTCTGTTTCATGCCCGTTGAAAGGAAAGGACGACGCCATGGATACGACCCAATCCCAGACGGAAACCAAACCGCTAGAAACCGCAGAAATGAGCGAGCTGCTCCGCATTCGCCGCAACAAACTGGAGCAGTTGCGCGCGCTCGGCATCGACCCGTTCGGCGGGAAATACGAGCGCACGCACCACGCCCAGGACATCCTGGACCAATACGGGCCGGTCGACAAGGAAGAGCTGGAAGGCATGAACGTCGAAGTGAGCGTAGCCGGCCGGCTGATGCAAAAAAGGGAAATGGGCAAGACGGCGTTTGCCCATCTTCAGGATGTGAGCGGCAAAATCCAGATCTACGTGCGCAAAGACACCGTGCCGGAAAGCCAATTTCAGGCGTTCAAGCTGCTTGACATCGGCGATCTGATCGGCGTGCGGGGCGTCGTGTTCAAAACGAACACCGGCGAAACGTCGATCAAGGTGCTGCAACTGGACGTGCTGTCCAAATCGCTGCTGCCGTTGCCGGAGAAGTTCCACGGGCTGAAGGACGTGGAAACCCGCTACCGTCAGCGCTACCTGGACCTGATCGTCAATCCCGAAGTGAAACGGACGTTCATCACCCGTTCAAAAATCATTCAGGCGATGCGCCGTTATCTGGACGAGCGCGGCTATCTCGAAGTGGAGACCCCCACGCTGCATGCCATTGCCGGCGGCGCCGCCGCGCGGCCGTTCATTACCCATCACAACGCCCTGGACATGCAGTTGTACATGCGGATCGCCCTTGAGCTGCACCTGAAGCGGCTCATCGTCGGCGGGCTGGAGAAAGTGTACGAAATTGGCCGGGTGTACCGGAACGAGGGCATCTCCACCAAGCACAACCCGGAATTCACGATGATGGAACTGTATGAAGCGTACGCCGACTATGAGGATATCATGCGCCTTACCGAGGACATGATCGCGCATATCGCGAGGGAAGTGCTGGGCACGACCCGCATCGTGTACCAGGGGCACGAGGTGGATTTGACGCCGCCCTGGCGGCGGGCGTCCATGACCGACCTGATCCGGGAAGTCACCGGCATCGATTTCACCGTGCCGATGTCGGACGAGGAAGCGCACCGCCTAGCCAGGGAGCATGGTGTGCCGGTGGAGCCGCACATGACGTTCGGGCATATCGTGAACGCCTTTTTCGAGACGTTCGTGGAGGAGAAGCTCATCCAGCCGACCTTTGTGACCGGCCACCCGGTGGAAATTTCGCCCCTGGCGAAGAAGAACCCGAAGGATCCGCGGTTCACCGATCGCTTCGAGCTGTTCATCGTGGCCCGGGAACACGCCAACGCGTTCAGCGAATTGAACGATCCGATCGACCAGCGGCAGCGGTTCGAGGCGCAGTTGGCCGAACGGGCGGCCGGCAACGAAGAAGCGCACGAGATGGACGAAGATTTCCTGCGCGCGCTGGAACACGGCATGCCGCCGACCGGCGGGCTGGGCATCGGCGTCGACCGGCTGGTGATGCTGCTCACCGACTCGCCGTCCATCCGCGACGTACTGCTGTTCCCGCACATGCGCGAGCGTCAGGAATAAGCGTGCGGAACCGGTCGCGGACGCGGCGCCGCAAGGCCGTTTCGGCCTCCCGGCGCCGCGTCCGCGAAAATTCTTTTGCAACTGTCGGAAAATGGCGTTGACTTGCGGACGGGGCATGTGATAAATTTAATGTCGCTGCCACGGCGGAGACGCCGGGAGGGCGGCAGCCGTCACGGACGAAGCGGGCGGCGCAGGGGACCGATCGCGAAGCGGTCGGGACAAATTCCAGAAAAAACCTGT
>SPLK01000068.1_pt1 | contig 63372 bp, 57 predicted proteins | sample 2456111 | NCBI WGS metagenome assembly SPLK01 (sample SAMN11156906, study PRJNA527647) | hot springs metagenome | biome: Geothermal region; feature: Hot spring; material: tree branch in hot spring; isolation source: hot spring sediment rich in lignocellulosic material ... | reverse complement strand
CCGGTTTTCAGGGCGCAAGCCTTGCCAATGGGCGAGACCGGCGTACAGCCGGCAATCTTGTGTTTCATGCGTTTTGTGGCGGCGTAGCTCAGCTGGCTAGAGCGTACGGTTCATACCCGTGAGGTCGGGGGTTCGAGGCCCTCCGCCGCTACCAGATCACATGTGGACATTTAGCTCAGCTGGGAGAGCACTACCTTCACACGGTAGGGGTCGGCGGTTCGAATCCGTCAATGTCCACCATTTTTATGCGGAGCTGTGGTGTAGAGGCCTAACATGCCTGCCTGTCACGCAGGAGATCGCGGGTTCGAATCCCGTCAGCTCCGCCACTTCCTTGCGGCTCGGTAGCTCAGTTGGTAGAGCAGAGGACTGAAAATCCTCGTGTCGGCGGTTCGATTCCGTCCCGAGCCACCATCTCCTCTGACAAGTTCGATGTGACGGCCACGGGCATCGGGCTGGCGTGGAGGGTTAGCGAAGTGGTCAAACGCGGCAGACTGTAAATCTGCTCCCTGACGGGTTCGGTGGTTCGAATCCATCACCCTCCACCACGAGCCATTAGCTCAGTTGGTAGAGCACCTGACTTTTAATCAGGGTGTCGGAGGTTCGAGTCCTCCATGGCTCACCACCTGCAACATCCATACCAGGGCGCGAAGCGTCTTGTCTGACTGTCGGAATCATTTCCGACAGTTTTTTGGTTTTTTGGGGATTTTTCAGACCGCTTGACGGTGGATCGGGACCCGGTTTGGCATGGCCTTCGGCGTCGCCGCGGACGATGTGGTACAATGGGGGTTGGGAGACGTAAAAAACGCAGAACCCCATGCAAGAACGGGACGGTCGAGGCATGAACGAAGCGAAAGCGCAACAACTGGAGACGTTGCTGGGCGTACGGGTGAGGCTGGTGACGGTGCCCCGCCGCGTTTGGGCCGAACGGAGCGGAGGCGGGGATCCCCAACCGGGAGATGCGATAACGATCGATGGGCGGAGCTGTCTGCTCATCGAAGCCGATGAACGGACATGCCGGGTGCTCGAAATTGAAAAGCCGTTGACCGACGTGGAATTGGCTTTGCTTCGCTGGGCGTTTCGGGAGCGGGCCGCGCAGGCGCCGGATGATGAAGGAAAGCCGCCGATGCAGGAGCGGCGGCTTGGGGAATGGGTCATGCGCCGGTTGGCCGGCGAAGAGGGGCCGGAGGCGCCATTTCCCGAAGAGTGGGCCGGCCGGCTGCCGGAAGGCGTCATCCCGTTCCTGCTGTTGTACGAACAGTCCGATGCCGATGAGGACCAGTTGCAAAACGTGATCTGCTCCTTTTTGTCCGACGATACGCTGCTTGTCCCCTTGCGCAGGCATGAATGGCTCATTCTGGCGCCCGACCGGTTGTTGTTCGAATTGGAAACGCCCGGTCTGGACGAGGATCATCCGGAAGAGACAAAGGAAGCCCTCGCTTCGCTGGCCGAAGGGCTGCAGCAGGCGATGACCGGTGAATGGGGCGGCGACTGTCATGTGGCCGTGGCGGAGCCGGTGCAACCGGGAGAGGAACTGGTGTCGGCCGCGGCGCGGCTGCGCGAAGCCATCGCGCTTGGACGTCGCTTTCATGCGGAACGGCGCGTCCACCTGCCTTGGCAAATCCATCTGGAATGGCTGCTCGGCCATCTCTCGGGGCCGGCCCTGGAGCGGATCACCGCGGAAATCCAGGGCGCTTCCGACTGGTTTTCCGATCCGGAAACCGTGTCGATGCTGGAACTGTTCTTTTCGCTGGACTGCAACGTAAGCGAAACGGCCAAAAAATTGTACATTCACCGCAACACGCTGCTGTACCGGCTGGACAAGTTCAGGCAGGAATCCGGACTGGACGTGCGTTCGTTCAACGATGCGGTGAAAGTTCGCATTCTGTTGCTGTTGTACAAAATGACGAAAGGCAAATGAGATTTTTGTACGGGATGTGCATAGTCATTCGCGGGTTCGTGCGTTAAGATTAAATTGAACCTAAACGAATGACTAGGGGGAAAGTCCATGGCAGGCGTACGCTTGGAGCATGTGTACAAGAAATTTCCCGGTTCCGACAAGCCCGCGGTAGCCGACTTCAACCTGGAAATCAAGGACAAGGAATTCCTGGTTTTGGTCGGCCCTTCCGGTTGCGGGAAATCGACCACGCTGCGGATGATCGCAGGTCTGGAGGAAATCTCCGAAGGGAAACTGTACATCGGCGACCGGCTCGTGAACGACGTTGCGCCGAAGGATCGCGACATCGCGATGGTGTTCCAGTCTTATGCCCTTTATCCGCATATGAACGTTTATCAAAACATGGCGTTCGGCCTGAAGCTGCGCAAATTCCGCAAGGATGAAATCGACCGCCGCGTTCGCGAAGCCGCGCGCATTCTGGAAATCGAACACTTGCTGGACCGCAAGCCGAAAGCGCTCTCCGGCGGTCAGCGGCAACGGGTTGCGCTGGGCCGCGCCATCGTGCGCGAACCGCAAGTGTTCCTGATGGACGAACCGCTGTCCAACCTGGACGCGAAGTTGCGGACGCAAATGCGCGCCAACATCTCCAAGCTGATGAAGCGGCTGGAAACGACCTGTATTTACGTGACGCACGACCAGACGGAAGCCATGACGATGGGCGACCGCATCGTCGTCATGAAGGACGGCGTCATCCAGCAGGCCGCCGATCCGGAAACGCTCTACAATCATCCGATCAACCTGTTCGTCGCTGGCTTTATCGGCTCGCCGGCAATGAACTTCATCCCGGGTCAATTCGTGGAAGAAAACGGCGAACTGCACTTCAAGGCCACCGGCATCGACGTTGTCATGCCGGAAGGCAAGGCGCAGGTCGTTCGCGGCAAAGGTTACGTCAACCGCGAAGTCATCCTTGGCATCCGGCCGGAGGATATTCATGAAGAGCCGGTGTTCCTGGAAGCTTCGCCGAAATCGATCATCAACGCCAACATCGAAGTGGCGGAAAACCTTGGCCACGAAATGTTCCTCTACCTGGCCGGCCTTGGCAAGGAAAACGTGATTGCCCGCGTCGACGGCCGCGCCGGCCTGCAGGAAGGTCAGAACGTGAAACTGGCGTTCGACATGAACAAGGTGCACGTGTTCGACAAAGACACGGAACTGAACATTTTCGAAACCGAATGAGTCCGCCCCGTGCGGAATCGGTCCGGACCGCCCGGCATTCGCCGGGCGGTTTTTTTGGTGAAATCCGCGTATCCGCGCCCGTCCCCCGGCGTTGGCGCATTGATTTCCGGAACGGTTTCGGCTACCATGAAAAGGTACACGGAAGGAGCGCGACACGGTGGCCAGGAAAGTGAAAGTTTCCGAGCTTGTACAGCAGTTCCAACTGGAAGTGGTCGCAGGCGAAGAGGGCCTGCGCCGCATGATCGAAACGGATAATCTGTATCGCCCCGGACTGGAAGTGGCGGGCTATTTTGCCTATTACCCCTCCGAACGGGTGCAAATTTTGGGAATGACCGAGCTCGCTTTTCTGGATACGTTGTCCGGCGAAGAGCGGCGTGACCGGATGGAAAAGCTCTGCGCCGACAACACGCCGTGCTTCATTATCACGAGGGGCCTCGAAGTGCCCCCGGAACTCAAGGAAGTGGCCTGCCGCAAACAGGTGCCGGTGTTGCGCAGCAACGTGGCGACGACGACGCTGCAAAGCCGCTTGACGAACTTCCTGGAAAAACGGCTCGCGCCGACCGCGACGATCCATGGCGTGCTCGTTGACGTATACGGCGTCGGCATGCTTATTACCGGAGGAAGCGGCATCGGCAAGAGCGAAACGGCGCTGGAACTCGTCAAGCGGGGGCATCGCCTGGTCGCCGACGACGCGGTGGAAATCCGGCAAACGGCGGACAACCTGCTGTACGGGAGCGCCCCGGAACTGATCCGCCACCTTCTGGAAATTCGCGGATTGGGCATTCTGAACGTCATGACGCTGTTTGGCGCCGGCGCTGTGCGGACGAGCAAGCAGATCACGCTCGTCGTCCGGCTGGAAGCCTGGCAGCCGGAAAAACAATACGACCGCCTCGGCCTGGAAGAGGAAACGACGCGCATCATCGACACGGAAGTGCCGCTGATCACGGTGCCGGTGCGGCCCGGACGCAACCTGGCCGTGATTCTGGAGGCGGCGGCCATGAATTTCCGGCTGAAGCGGATGGGATACAACGCGGCGGTGCAATTCACGAACCGGCTGACGGAGGCCATATCCGACGAGGATTACGAATGACGGCCGACGGCCGTTGACGGACCGTTGCGGGCGTCGGCGGGCGCGTGAAATTTGACGGCTTCCCGTTCGCTTCGCGGCGGCCCGGGGCCGCACGGCGGGCCGGACAAGCCGGGTGGGAGGAAGGATATGTTGTTGCCGGCGGTTATCGATCCCGTGGCTTTTTCCATCGGAAGCCTCGACGTGCACTGGTACGGCATCATCATCGGATGCGGCGCGCTCGTCGGGCTTTTGATGGCGATTCGCGAGGGGAAACGATTCGGCCTTCCGAGCGACTTTTTTCTCGATCTGATTCTGTACGGGACGCCCAGCGCCATTATCGGGGCAAGACTGTACTATGTGGCGTTCCGCTGGGACTATTATCGGGAACATCCCGGCGAAATCATTCAGATCTGGAACGGCGGCATTGCCATTTACGGGGCGCTCATCGGAGCCATTCTTTGCGGCATCTGGTACACGCGCAAAAAGCAGGTGCCGTTCTGGCGGATTGCCGACATTTGCGCGCCGTCCCTCATTGTGGGCCAAATGATCGGCCGCTGGGGCAACTTCGTCAACCAGGAAGCGCACGGCGGTCCCGTGACGGAATCGTACCTGCGGGAGACGCTTCATTTGCCCGGCTTTATCGTCGATCAAATGTACATCAACGGCCAATACTATCACCCGACGTTCCTGTACGAATCGGTGTGGAACTTGCTGGTGCTCGTTCTGCTGCTGGTCTTGCGCCGATGGAAAGCGCTTCGCGCGGGCGAGTTGTTCGGGGCGTACTTCCTGCTGTACTCGTTGGGACGGTTTTTCATCGAAGGACTGCGCACCGACAGCCTCGCCTTCCACGGACCGGCTTGGCTGGCGTCCGTCATGGACGGCCTGTGGTCGCCGATGCGGCTCCTGTTTGGCGAACCAGGCTACCTCGACCCGGCGTACGGCAACATTCGCAGTTCGCAACTGTTGGCGCTGTTGCTGGTGATCGCGGCGATTGCGCTGATCGCGGGGCGCCGCGCGGGAGGCCGGGCGTCGGTGTATTACGGGGATCCGATCCCGATGCCGGCCGGTTTTGACCCGGGCGGCAAAGCGGGGGCCCCGGAAGAAACGGTTTCGGGCATCGCTCCGGAGGCGGGAGACGGTCTGACGGACGGCGGCGAAAGCAAGCCGTAAATTCATGAACGGGCGTAGAGCGAAGACGGTGGGAGCATGAGAACGGAGAAAAGCGCTTCCGTTGCGACGACGGTTCCGGTTGCCGCTTTCACGGCCATATTGTTCGATCTGGACGGCACGATCCTGGACACGAACGAACTGATCATCCGGTCGTTTATGCACGCGTTGCGCGGAATCGTGCCGCCCGGCTTCGGCCGGGAGCAGATCATTCCCGCCATGGGACAACCCCTGGCGGTGCAAATGCGGCTGTTTTCGGGGCGGGACGACGTGTCCGATCTGATTCGCGTTTACCGGGAATACAATTTGACGCACCATGACGAGATGGTTGAGCTGTTTCCGGGAGTGGCGGAGACGGTGGCGTCCCTGAAGGCCGGCGGCGTCCGGCTCGGCGTGGTGACCACCAAAATGAGGGAAACGACCGAACGGGCCCTGAACATGTTCGGACTGCTCGGGCAGATGGACGTGATCGTCACCATCGACGACGTGACGCATCCGAAACCGCATCCGGAGCCGGTCCGCAAGGCGATGGAGGCATTGGGCGCCGATCCGGCTCGGACGCTGATGGTCGGGGACAGCCCGGTCGACATGGAGTCGGCCTTGCGCGCCGGCGCGGTACCGGTCGGCGTGGCCTGGTCGCTCAAAGGGGAGAAGGTCTTGCGCGAGGCGGGCGCCGTCCATATGCTGCATCGCATGGAAGACCTGCTCGCCCTGTGCGGAATCGAGGCGGTGGACCGTTGAGAAATGTGGAACGTTACCCCGTGGAGGGGCCGAACGCCCTGTGGCAAATGTACCGGACGGTTCCCTGGTGGAAAGTCGTCCGGAATTTCGTCTTTATCCAGTTGGCGCGTTATTGCCCGAGCCTTGCGGTGAAAAATTGGATTTACCGGCACGTGCTCGGCATGAAGGTAGGCAAGCAGGTGTCGTTCGGGCTGATGGCGATGGTCGATCTTTTCTTTCCCGAACGAATTACGGTGGGCGACAATTCCGTCATCGGATACAACGCGACGCTGCTGACGCACGAATACTTGATCCGGGAATACCGGATCGGCGACATCCGCATCGGTTCCAACGTCATGATCGGCGCCAACGTCACCGTGCTGCCCGGCGTCACGATCGGCGATCACGCGGTCGTGGCGGCCGGCGCGGTGGTGCACCGGGACGTGCCGGCATATGCCCGCGTCGGCGGCAATCCGCTGCGCGATCTCGGGGCGCGGGAGGCGCCGGAGGTTGCGGAAAAGCCGGGGGACAAGCGGGAAGAGGCCTGACGGAAGCGGGCCTTTTTTGCATTTAGGGGGACGGAGCGGGACGCCGTCCGGAGGCGGAACCTCTTGACGCCGGCGCCCCGTCATGATAAAGTGACAGCACGGCTTTATTTTGGCATCATGTTAACTTGGTAGCACTTTAATAAAATAAAGATATTTTTGGCAGGGAGGTGGCGGCATGTCCAAGCCCAAAGTGTTTGAAAAGCCGGTCGGCGTCAAGGATTACTTGCCCCATGCCGTCGCCAAGTTGCGCCGGATCGAACGGAACGTGCTCGAATGCATGCGCCGGTGGGGATACGAACAGATTGTCACGCCGACGCTGGAATATTATGACACGGTCGGGGTGGCGAGCGCCACAAGCGACCGGAAACTGTTCAAGCTGCTGGATCACCGCGGCACGACGATCGTGCTCCGCTCCGACATGACGGCTCCGATTGCCCGTGTCGTCGCTTCGCTGCTCAAGCAGGAGCCGTTTCCGCTTCGGCTGAGCTATCACGCCAACGTGTTCCGCGCCTTCGAGGAGGAAGCCGGCCGTGACGCGGAGTTTTTCCAGACGGGCGTCGAACTGGTCGGCGACGCGACGGCGGAAGCCGATGCCGAAGTGATCGCGCTGGCCGTCGCATCCCTGGAAGCGGCGGGGGTGTCGTCGTTCCATCTTGCGATCGGCCACGTCGGCTTCCTGAACGGCCTGTTCGAGGAAAAGCTGCCCGGCGGGACGGAGGCGCAGGAACTGCTGAAGGAATGCCTGTTGCGGCGGGATTTTGTCGGCTATCGCGAGCAGTTGCGCGCGCTCGGTCTCAAGGAGCGCGACCGCGCGGCGCTGGAGCGCATTTTGCGGTTGCGCGGTGGACGCGAAACGTGCGATCGCGCGCTGGAGCTGAGCGAACATGACGGCGCGCGGAGCGCGATCCGCCAACTGTGCGACATCTGGGACGTGCTCGGCGCGTACGGCGTGCAGGACCGGGTGCTGATCGATCTGACCATGATCGGCGACTTTTCCTATTATACCGGGATGACGTTCGAAGGGTACGCGTCCCGGCTGGGATTTCCGGTGTGCAGCGGCGGGCGGTACGACAACCTGCTCGCCCAGTTCGGGCGGCCGGCGCCGGCCACCGGGTTTGCGCTGAAGACGACGCGTATTTTGGATTTGGTCGGGGAGGCGGAGGAAGAGCGGGAACGCCTGCTCATCCTGTACGCGCCCGGCGCCTGCCGGGAGGCGCTGGCCGAAGCCGCCGCAGGCCGGCGCGACGGGCGGATCGTCGTCACGATGCCGCTCCGTACGGAGGCCGACTGGGCGGAAGCGGAGGAAGCGGCCGCCCGGAGCAAGGCGGGGGCGTTCGCGTTCCGGGGGCGGATGTATGAACGGTTGCGCATCATCGGCAGACGGGAGGTGGACGGACGGTGATCCGGGACGAATGGCTGAAGGTGGCCATGCCGAAGGGGAGAATTTACCGGGCGGCCGCCGAGTTGTTCCGCCGGGCCGGTCTGCCGGTGCCGGACGAGGCCGACGAGTCGCGCAAGCTGATCATTCCGGTTCCCGAAGCCGCCATGGCGTTCATCCTCGCCAAACCGACGGATGTGCCGACCTATGTGGAATACGGCGTTGCGGACGTCGGCGTGGCCGGCAAGGACGTGCTGATGGAAGAAAACAAGGACGTGTACGAGCTGCTTGATCTCGGCATCGCCAAATGCCGCATGTCCGTCATCGGTCTGCCGGGCTGGAAGCCGTCCATCCATCCCCGCGTGGCGACGAAATATCCGAACGTGGCGTCGCGGTATTTCCGGGAACGGGGCCAGCAGGTGGAAGTGATCAAGCTGAACGGTTCCATCGAACTGGCGCCGCTGATCGGCCTGGCCGACCGCATCGTGGACATGGTGGAAACGGGCCGGACGCTCCGGGAAAACGGACTGGTGGAGCTGGAAACGATGTTCGACATCACCAGCCGGCTGATCGCCAACCGCGTCAGCTACCGGATGAAATACGCCGAGGTGCAGTCGCTCTGCGACCGGCTGGCCGCGGCGGGGGAAGCCGGGACGAAGGAAGCGGCGGCAAAGGGAAGCGGTTAGGAAGGAAAAACTTCCCGGGAAGATTTCGGCAAGAAGGCAAGAAGATTTTGGCGGGAAGATTTCGGCGAGAAGTTTGCGGTGGGAAAGGGGAGATCGGCATGTACATCGGTCCGGCGAGCGGGTTCCGGCTGGAGCGGACCAGCGAATACGGCACGCCCGAGCAGAACGCCGCCGTGCGCGAAATTGTCGAAGCCGTCAAACGGGAAGGGGACGCGGCGCTGCTTCGCTACACGGAAAAGTTTGACGGCGTGAAGCTGGAGCCGGGCGAGCTGCGGGTCAAGCCGGCCGAAATCGAGGAGGCGTACGCCCGGGTCGATCCGGCATTTCTCGAGGCGCTGCGCCAGGCGGCGCGGAACATCACCTCGTTCCATGAAAAGCAGAAGCGCACGTCCTGGACGGAATTCAGGCCCGACGGCACGATGGTCGGAATGGTCTTGCGTCCGCTCCGCCGCGTCGGCCTGTACGTGCCGGGCGGCAGCGCGGCGTATCCGTCGTCGGTGCTCATGAACGTGCTGCCGGCGAAGGTGGCGGGGGTGCCGGAAATCGTGATGGTGACGCCGCCGGCGACCGGCGGGCGCTCCGGCATCGACCCGTACGTGCTGGTGGCCGCGGCGGAAGCGGGCGTCAGCGAGATCTACCGCGTCGGCGGGGCCCAGGCGGTGGCGGCGCTGGCGTTCGGAACGGCGACCATTCCCGCCGTCGACAAAATTTGCGGACCCGGCAACATCTACGTCGCCCTCGCCAAGCGCCATGTGTACGGGGCGGTGGATATTGACAGCATCGCGGGACCCAGCGAAATCGTCGTGCTGGCTGACGACAGCGCGGACGCGCGGCTGGTGGCCGCGGACTTGCTGTCGCAGGCGGAACACGACGAGATGGCGTCGGCGATCCTGGTCACTCCGTCGCCGCGCCTGGCGCGCGAGACGGAGGCGGAGCTCGGGCGCCAGTTGGCGGCGTTGCCGAGGAAGGACATCGCGGCCCGTTCCCTGGAGGATCGCGGCGCCATTCTGCTCGTGGAAGATCTTGAGGAGGGCGTGGCGGTGGTCAACCGGCTGGCGCCGGAGCACTTGGAAGTGATCACGGCCGAGCCTCTGGAACTGGCGGCCCGGATCGAAAATGCGGGCGCGATCTTCCTGGGGCCGTTCAGCACCGAGCCGGTCGGGGACTACTTTGCGGGACCGAACCACATTTTGCCGACCAACGGAACCGCCCGTTTTTCCTCGCCGCTCAATGTGGACGATTTTGTCAAGAAAACAAGCCTGATTCGCTACAGCCGCGAGGCGCTGCGGCGGGATGCCGCGGCGATCGCGACGCTGGCCCGCCGCGAGGGACTGGAAGCCCACGCGCGGGCGGTGGAAATCCGGTTGGAAAGTGGGGATGCGCCATGACGCGCGAAACACAGGCCGGAGGGGCCGCTTCCGGCGGCCGGCGCGCCGAAATTGCCCGCCGGACGAACGAAACCGACATCAAGCTCGCCTTCAACCTGGACGGCACCGGCGACGTGTCGATCGAAACCGATGTGCCGTTCATGAATCACATGCTCGACCTGTTTGCCCGGCACGGCCATTTCGACCTGCGCGTCGAAGCCCGCGGGGACGTGGACGTTGACGACCACCATACGACGGAGGACATCGGCATCTGCCTCGGACAAGCGATCCGCGAGGCGCTCGGGGACAAGACGGGCATCCGCCGGTACGCCAGCGTGTTCGTGCCGATGGACGAAGCGCTCGCGCAGGTGGTCATCGACGTGAGCAACCGGCCGCATTTCGAGATGCGCGGCGATTTTCCGGCGGCGCAGGTGGGCAGTTTCGCCGTCGAGCTGGTCCATGAGTTTCTGTGGAAACTGGCGTTGGAAGCGAGATTGACGCTGCACGTCATCGTGCATTACGGACGCAACACGCACCATATGATCGAAGCGGTGTTCAAGGCGCTCGGCCGGGCGCTGGACGAGGCCACGTCGCTGGATCCGCGCGTGAAGGGCGTACCGTCCACGAAAGGAGTGCTCTGACCGGGTGATCGCCATCATCGACTACGGCATGGGCAATTTGCACAGCGTCAGCAAGGCGGTCGAGCGGCTCGGTTGCCCGGCCGTCGTCACGTCGTCGCCGGCGGAGATCCTGCGCGCGGACGGCGCCATCCTTCCGGGCGTCGGCGCGTTTGGCGACGCGATGCGCAACCTGCGGGAGAGCGGTCTGGATGAAACGGTCCGGACGTACCACGCGTCGGGACGTCCGCTGCTCGGCATTTGCCTGGGGATGCAGCTCCTGTTTACGGAAAGCGAGGAGCACGGCCTGCACCGGGGGCTCGATCTGCTTCCAGGCCGGGTGGTCCGTTTCCGGGGCGACCGCAAGGTGCCGCACATGGGCTGGAACGAACTGTCGTTCGTTCGTCCGGATCCGCTGCTGGCGGAACTTCGGCCCGGACACGTCTATTTTGTGCATTCCTATCACGTGCTGCCGGAACGGACCGACGACCTGCTTGCCGTCACCGATTACGGCGGGCCGGTTACGGCCATCGTGGGGCGCGGGCAACTGTACGGCATGCAATTCCATCCGGAAAAGAGCGGGACGCTCGGCATGGCGCTTCTGGAGCGCTTTGTCGCGTTGGCCAACCGCTCCAGGGGGAGGGTGGTGTCATGAGCGATTTCGTCCTGTACCCCGCGATTGACCTTCGCGGCGGCAAATGCGTGCGGCTTGTGCAGGGCGATTACAACCGGGAAACGGTGTACCACGACGATCCGGCCGCCGTCGCCCGGGATTGGGAAGCGCAGGGCGCCAGGTGGCTGCATGTGGTCGACCTGGACGGCGCAAAGGAAGGACACCCGGTCAACGCCGAGTGGATCGGCAGGATCGCCGCCTCCGTCGGGATTCCCGTGCAGGCGGGCGGCGGACTGCGCCGGGAGGAAGACGTCGAGCGGCTCATCGGTCTGGGCGTCGCGCGCGTCATCCTCGGCACCGCGGCCATTGAGGATCGCGCCTTCGTCACCCGGATGCTGGCCCGGTTCGGGGACAAGATCGCCATCGGCATCGACGCGCGGGACGGGTACGTGGCCACGCGGGGCTGGCTGGAGACGTCCCGGGTGAAGGCGGAGGAACTGGCGGCCGCGCTGGCGGCGGAAGGCGTGTCCACCTTTGTGTTCACGGACATTTCCCGCGACGGTACGCTCTCGGGGCCGAACGTGGAGGCCATCGTCAACCTGGCGCGCGCTTCGGGCCGCACCGTCATCGCGTCCGGCGGCGTGAGCAAGGTGGAGGACCTGGAACGCCTGGCCGCGCACCGGGACGACGGCGTCGGCGGCGCGATCGTCGGCAAGGCGCTGTACACGGGCAGCATCCGGCTTGCCGACGCGCTGGCGCGAATCGGGAGCCGAAATTGACGCGCGTGGCGGCGGGCTTGCGTTCGCCGGCCGGTTCCGAAGCGGAGCAAAAGGAGGTTCCCCATGCTGGCAAAACGGATTATTCCCTGCCTGGATGTGAAGGACGGGCGCGTGGTCAAAGGCGTCAATTTCGTGCAGTTGCGCGACGCGGGCGATCCGGTGGAACTGGCTGCCGCCTACGACCGCGAGGGCGCCGACGAACTTGTGTTTCTCGATATTTCCGCCTCGGTGGAGGGGCGGGCCACCATGGTCGAAGTCGTCCGGCGCACGGCGGAAAAGGTGACCATTCCCTTCACGGTGGGCGGCGGCATTTCGTCGGTGGACGATATGAAGCGGCTGTTGCGGGCCGGCGCGGACAAGATCAGCGTCAACACGGCGGCGGTGCGCAATCCGCAGCTCATCGCCGACGGCGCCCGTACGTTCGGCGCGCAGTGCATCGTGCTGGCCATCGACGCCAAGTACAACGCCGATTGGGACGACTGGGAAGTGTATACGCAAGGCGGCCGGCAGCCGACCGGCATCCGCGTGCTGCAATGGGCGAAGGAAGGCGAGCGGCTCGGGGCCGGGGAGATTCTGCTGACCAGCATGGACGCCGACGGAACGAAGGACGGCTTCGACGTGAAGCTTACCCGCGCGGTCTCCGACGCCGTGGGCATTCCGGTCATCGCTTCGGGCGGGGCCGGCAACGTGCGCCATTTTGTCGAGGTGTTTGTCGACGGCCATGCCGACGCGGCGCTGGCGGCGAGCGTGTTTCACTACAAGGAACTGACGATCCGCGAAGTCAAGGATGCGTTGCGTAACGAAGGAGTGAACGTGCGATGAACCGGCGGGACCAATCGGCCGAAGCCTGGATCGGCGACATCCGCTGGGATGAACGCGGGCTCGTGCCGGCCATCGTGCAGGACGACATCAGCAAGGAGGTGCTGATGCTCGCCTATATGAACGAGTCGTCGTTGCGCAAGTCGCTGGAAACCGGGGAAACCTGGTTCTGGAGCCGCTCCCGCGGCGAACTGTGGCACAAGGGGGCCACGTCGGGGCATACGCAGCGGATCGTGTCGATCCGCTACGACTGCGACAGCGACGCCCTGCTCGTGCGCGTGCGGCAGAACGGGCCGGCTTGTCACACGGGCTCGTACAGTTGTTTCAGCCGTGAGGCGCCGACGGACGGCGGCCAGGCCTCCGTCCCGGCGGGGGAAGGAACGTCCGGCGGCACGACGCCGGATCGGTTCGGGCCGCTCAACCGGCTCGAGGCGACGATCGCCCGGCGCCACGCGGAACGGCCGGAAGGAACGTACACCACCTACCTGTTTGCCAAAGGCCTGGACAAGATCCTGAAAAAAATCGGCGAGGAAACCGCGGAAGTGATCATCGCCGCGAAAAACCGGGACAACAGCGAGTTGCGCTGCGAAACGGCCGACCTGCTGTACCATCTGATGGTTCTGCTCCGCGAGCGGGAGTTGCCGCTGGACGACGTGCTGGCCGAACTGGACCGACGGCACCGGCCGGATCAAGCGGACCGGCGGGAGCCGTCGGACCGGCCGGACAAGCGCAGGAACGGCGCCGGCCCGGCGGGCGGGCAGGAGGACGAACGCCGTGCGCATTGACTACCATACGCACCACGCCCGCTGCGGCCACGCCGTCGGCACGCTGGAAGAATACGTGCAGAGCGCGATCCGGCTCGGCCTCGAGGAGATCGGGCTGTCCGACCACATGCCGCTCCTTCATGTCGATCCGGCCGACTATTATCCGGACATGGCGATGCCGCTCGAAGAGCTGCCGCGCTATGTGGAAGAGGCGCTGCGGCTGAAGGAGAAGTACCGCGACCGGATCCGGGTCCGCGTCGGCCTCGAGGGCGATTTCATCGAGGGGTACGAAGAGCAGATCGCCCGCATCGTGGAAGGATATCCGTGGGATTACGTCATTGGCTCGGTTCACTTTCTCGGCCGCTGGGACATCACCGATTTCCGCCAGGTGCACAACTGGGAAGGCAAGCGTGTCGTCGAAGTGTACGAGCGGTACTACGACGCCGTGAAAAAGGCGGCCGCCACCGGCCTGTACGATTTTATCGGACATATCGACGCGATCAAACGGTTCGGGTACCGTCCCGAGGAAGATGTGACGCCGCTGGAGGATGAGGCGCTCGCCGCCGTGGCACGCCACGGCCTGGCCATCGAGCTGAATGCCGCGGGCCGGCACGCGCCCGCCGCGGAGATGTATCCGTCCGAGCGGATGCTGATGCGCGCGCGGGAGCTGGGCATCCCCGTCACCTTCGGCTCGGATGCCCACCATCCGGAAAAGGTCGGCCAATTGGCGGAGGAAGCGTCCGCTTTGTTGAAACGTGTCGGGTATACGCACCTGGCCACCTTCGAAAATCGTCGAATGGTGTATAAATCTTTTTGAAAACTCGCCGCTCTCTTGTATAATGGTTATTGGACTACGGCCTGCTTATGGCTTACGGTGAAATACGGCCGCGATGGAGGCGCACATGTACGGAAGCAAGAAACTCCGGATCTTTTCCGGATCGTCCAACCCGGAGCTGACCGCCCGGATTGCCGATCACCTCGGCGTGCCGCCGGGCAGGATCAAGCTGTCCCGATTCAAGAGCGGAGAAATTTACGTCCACTACGAGGAAAGCATCCGCAACTGCGACGTCTTTCTGGTCCAATCCCTGTCCCATCCGATCAACGAACATTTTGTCGAACTGCTGGTCATGATCGATGCGGCGAAACGCGCATCCGCCCGCACGATCAACGTCGTGATGCCCTATTACGGATACGCCCGCCAGGAACGCAAATCGGCCCCGCGCGAACCGATTTCCGCCAAGATGGTCGCCGATGTGTTGACGACGGTCGGCGCCACTCGCGTGGCCACGATCGACCTGCACGCTCCCGCCATCCAGGGATTTTTCGACATTCCGGTGGACCACCTGACCGCCCTCGACCTGATCAGCGATTATCTCAAATCCAAAGGAATTCGGAATCCCGTCGTCGTATCGCCGGACGCGGGCCGGGCGTCCACGGCCGAGAAGCTGGCCAACCAACTGGATTCCCCGTTCGCGATCATGATCAAGAAGCGGCCGGCGCACAACGAATCGGTGATCACGCACGTCATCGGGGAAGTGGAAGGGCGGACGCCCATCATCATCGAAGACATCATCGATACCGGATCAACGATCGTGAACGTGGTGGACGGGCTGAAGGAGCGCGGCGCCGCAAACGCTTATGTTTGCGCGACTCACCCGATTTTTTCCGCGGACGCCCTGCAGAAGCTGGATCACCCGAACATCGAGGAAATCGTCGTTACGGATTCCATACGTTTGCCGGAAAAACATCCGCCCCGCCTGAAGGTGTTGACGGTCGCGCCGATGCTGGCGGAAGCGATTCGCATCATCGTGGAGGGCGGTTCGATCAGCACGCTGTTCAAAAACAAGGGAGTCTGATCCCGAGCGGGACAAAGACAGGCCACGGGAGGCGCGCGGCGCTCCCGGCGGCCTGCTTGTTTTTTGCGGCGGTGCGGGCGCCGGTCGGGCGGCGCGGATGCTGGTCGGACGTTCCGGTTTTGGCTGGGGACGCCAATTTGTTTTAACATGCGTCCGGCTATGGTATAATCTTCGGTGATGAAGAAACGCGAAACCACGCACCCGGGGAGGTGCCTTGCCGATGAGTCAGCGCAATTCGCGCGCAGCCGACAAACGGCGCCCAAAAGTCATCCCGATTCGGCTGGACGCGACCTTTTTCTTCGAGCGCGCCGTTCAGTCGCTGGACCGGTTTCATTACGACAAGGCATTGAAGTACTTCCGCCGGGCGGTGGAGTTTGAGCCTGACAATCCGGTGAACCATTGCAACATGGCCGGCATCCTGTCGGAGATGGGGCGGTACGAGGAATCCAACTCGATTCTTCGCGCCATTCTGGAACGCATCGACCCGGGCATGACGGAGTGCTATTACTATCTGGCCAACAACTACGCCAACATGGAGCTGTACGAAGCGGCCGAGGAAGCGCTGGTCCGCTACCTGGAAACCGATCCGGACGGTCATTACCTGGAAGAGGCGGACGAGCTGCTTGATCTGCTCCATTACGAGCTGAACCGGCCGCCGCGGCTGAGCACGATCAAGTGCCGGGAGAACCTGTTCGCGCACGACAAGGCGCGGGCGTTGCTGGAAGCGGGCCGGTTCTCGGAAGCGGTGCGCATCCTGGAGGAAATTCTCGAGCGGCAACCCGATTTCCTGGCGGCGCGCAACAATCTCGGCCTGGCCTATTATTACATGGGCTTGTTCGACCAATCGCTGCAAACGATTCTGGAGGTGCTGAAGGCCGATCCCGGCAATCTGCACGCGCTGTGCAACCTGGCGATCTTTTACCGGCACGCCGGCCGGGAAGCGGAGCTGGCGGAACTGCTGGACGTCCTCAAGCGTACCGTTCCGTTTCATCCCGAGCATGCCTTCAAACTGGCGACCACGCTGGGCATTATCGGCGAGCACGGAGAGGCGTACCGGCTGTTCCGGCGGCTGCTCCGGCGGGGCGAACTGTCCGGCGAGCCGAGCCTGCACCATTTCGCGGCCATCGCCGCCGCCAACATCGGGCTGTTCGACGAGGCGGAAAAATGGTGGCGCGCCGCGCAGCGGCTGGATCCCCAGTCGCCGGTCCCCGGGTTCTACCTGGGCAAGCTGGAGCGCATCCGGGCCGGTCTGGAACCGCCGCCGACCCATTATCATTACCACCTGCCGATCGAGGAGCAGTTCCGGCAATGGGAGCAGTCGCCCGAACAGGTGTCCCGGGCGCTGAAGGAAGATCCGCTGATCCGCTCGTCGTTTTTCTGGGCGCTGCGACACGGCGACCGGCGGACGAAGATCCAGGTGATCCAGGCGCTCGGTCTGGTGGCCGACGAAGAAGTGGTGGAGGCACTGAAGGCGTTCCTGATCGATCCCAAGGAGGACGACGACCTGAAGCGGATCGCCGTGCTGGTGCTGCGGTCGATTGGCGTTGAAGACAAGCTCGAGGTGAGTTTTGCCGGCCGTCACCTGACGCTGGAAACGCGGCGCCGTCCGGCGCGGCTGCCGTATTGGGACAACGCCTGGCAGACCGTGCTGGAGCAGGCGATGGAAGGGATGGCGGGTCGCTACGATGTGGTGGAGCAGCACGACATGATGACGCTGTGGGTCGATTTTCTGGCCCGCGTCTACCCGCGCGTCCCCCGGCTGAAGAAACCGGCCGCATGGGCCGCCGCGCTCGAGTACTGGGTGGCCAAAATGCACCGCAAGCCGATCACCTACGCCGAGCTGGTGAACCGCTACGGCGTGTCGCAGGCGAGCTTGAGCCGCTACGTCAACCGGATTGATGAGGTGTGCGGCATCCGGGAAAAACTGAAGTTGACGACCGATGCCTTTTTGCTGCAAATCCCGAAATCAACCGAGGATTCTTCGCCGTAATCGCAGCCTCAAGGAGCCAAGGAGGAGAAACCCGCATGCACAAATGCATCATTGTCGGCACCGGACCCGCCGGGCTGACGGCGGCCATCTATCTGGCCCGCGCTAGCCTGAATCCGCTTGTGATCGAAGGTCCGGAACCGGGCGGCCAATTGACGACGACGACGGAAGTGGAGAATTTTCCCGGCTTCCCGGACGGCATCATGGGGCCGGAGCTGATGAGCCAGATGCGCAAACAGGCCGAACGCTTCGGCGCGCAGTTCCGTTCGGGATGGGTCGTGTCCGCGGACCTGTCGAAGCGCCCGTTCACGCTGCATCTGGAAGGCGGGGAAACGCTGCAGGCGGAAACGCTGATTATCTCGACCGGCGCCTCCGCGAAATACCTGGGCATCCCGGGCGAGAAGGAGAACGTCGGACGGGGCGTGAGCACCTGCGCGACATGCGACGGCTTTTTCTTCCGCGGCAAGAAGCTGATCGTGGTCGGCGGCGGCGATTCCGCGATGGAAGAGGCGAATTTCCTGACCCGATTCGCCACGGAAGTGACCGTCGTCCATCGCCGCAACGAGCTGCGCGCGTCCAAGATCATGCAGCAGCGGGCGCGGGAAAATCCGAAAATCTCCTGGGCGCTTAACCGCACGCCGCTGGAGATCGTCGCCGGCGAGCAGGGCGTGCAGGGGCTCAAGGTGCGCCACAACGAAACCGGCCAGGAGGAGATCATCCCGGCGGATGGGGTGTTCGTGGCGATCGGGCATACGCCGAACACGAAATTCCTCGGCGGTCAGGTTGAGACCGACGAGCACGGCTATATCGTGGTCAAGCCGGGAACGACCGAGACGAGCGTGCCGGGGGTGTTCGCCTGCGGGGACGTGCAGGATCGCAAGTACCGCCAGGCGATCACGGCGGCCGGCAGCGGCTGCATGGCCGCGCTGGATTGCGAACGGTTCCTGGAAGGATCCGCGGCGCACGATTGGAGCAAGGCGCTGTAAAGGACGACGAAACCGGCAGCGCGGACGGCGAGCACCGTCCGCCTGCCGGTTTTTTTGGTGCGCGACGGCGGGCGTTGCGCGGCTGGGGGATTGGGGCCGCCGCGACTTTCGTTTGTTTTCGAATTCATAAATATCACGCCGCGCCGGGAAATACCCTAACAAAAGCGGAATGCGCCGGAACGCGCGATCGGCCGCCGTCTTCTTGACCGGGGAAGGGTGTTCGCTTATAGTGGGTACAGCGGCAATCGTCCGATCAATCCTTTATTTATAGAGGTGCCGGAAATGGCGGAAAAGCTTTATGTCGGCGTCGACATCGGCGGGACGGCCATCAAGGTCGGCCTGTGCAACGGAAACGGCGATTTGCTTCATACGTTTGAAGGACCGACGGAGAGCGAGCGGGGCCAGGACCACATTTTGCGCAACATCGCCGGATACGCCCGGCGGTGCGTCGAGGAGTCGTCCTTCGCGTGGGACCAGGTCGCCGGCGTGGGCGTGGGCATCGCCGGGTTCCTCGATCTGGCGCGGGGCTTCATCAAGTTCTCCCCGAATCTGCCGTTGTCCAACGTGCCGCTCAGGGATCACCTGGAAGCCGAGCTCGGCAAGCCGGTGCGCGTCAACAACGACGCCAACGTGGCGGCGCTCGGGGAAGCCTGGGGCGGCGCCGGCCGCGGCGTGTCGAGCAGCGTGACGTACACGCTCGGCACGGGCGTGGGCGGCGGCATCGTCGTGGACGGCCGGCTGATTGAGGGGTTTACCGGCATGGGCGGAGAACTGGGGCACATCGCGATCGTGCCCGATCTCGAAGCGGTCCAGTGCGGCTGCGGCAAGATGGGGTGCCTGGAGACGGTGTCGTCGGCGACGGGCATTATCCGCATGGCGCGCAGCGCCGTCGAGCGGGGCGACAAGACATCGCTGGCGCTCGTCGAAAACTTGACGGCGAAGGACGTGTTCGACGCAGCCAAGGCGGGGGACGAGGTGGCGAAGCGCATCGTCAACCGGGCGGCGTACTACCTTGGCAAGTCGATGGCCGTGGTGGCGGTGATCGTCAACCCGCAGCGGTTCATTATCGGCGGCGGCGTCAGCAAGGCGGGCGAGTTTCTGTTCGCGCAGGTGCGCGAAGCGTTCCGCCAATGCGCGCAGGAACGGGCCCAGGAGGGCGTCGAGATCGTCGCCGCGGAGTTGGGCAATAACGCCGGCGTCGTCGGGGCCGCCGGACTGGTGCGGGATTTGTAATCCCGCAAGGACGGGGGCGGCAGAGGCGGCGCAATCGGGACGAGGAGGAAACGCGCGTGCAGGGCGCAACCATGACGAATCCGCTGCTCGTCATCATTACGGGCATGTCGGGGGCCGGGAAAACCATCGCCGTAAAAAGCCTGGAAGACCTCGGTTTTTTCTGCGTGGACAATTTGCCTCCGGTGCTCATTCCCAAGTTCGCCGAACTGATCGAACAGTCGCAGGGACGGATCGGCAAGGTCGCGCTGGTGATCGACCTGCGCGGCCGCGAATTTTTCACGGCGCTGTCCGAAGCGCTGAACGAAGTGCGGGACCACTTCACCATCCGCTGCGAAATTCTGTTTCTCGACGCGACCGATGAGGTGCTCGTCCAGCGGTACAAGGAAAATCGCCGCCGCCATCCGCTGGCTGCCGACGGGGCTCCGCTCGAGGGCATCCGGCTGGAACGCCGCCTGCTGGAAGATCTGAAGGGCATGGCGACGCAGGTCATCGACACCAGCAATCTGAAACCGGCGGCGCTGAAGGAGCAGCTCGTCGCCCGCTTCACCTGCCTGGAGCGGAGCACGCTCAGCATCAACGTCATCTCGTTCGGGTTCAAATACGGCGTGCCGATCGACGCGGATCTCATCTTCGACGTCCGTTTTCTGCCCAATCCCCATTACGTGGAGACGCTGCGATCCAAGACCGGGGTCGAGCCCGACGTGTACGAATATGTGATGAAATGGCCGGAAACACAGCAATTCCTGACGAAATTGCTCGATTTGCTCACCTTCCTCATCCCGCAATATCACAAGGAAGGCAAGAGCCATCTGGCCATCGGGATCGGTTGCACGGGCGGCAAGCACCGCTCGGTGGCCATCGCTGAATATTTGGCGCGGACGCTCGGCGCCAGCGAAACGGAGACGGTGCGGGTGACCCACCGCGACGCCGAGCGCGACCGGCAAGGGTGAACGGCGTGATGGCGCCCTCTCGCGCGGCCGGTCGTCCCCGGGTCGTCGTCATCGGCGGCGGCACCGGTCTGTCCGTTTTGTTGCGCGGGCTCAAGCGGCGGGAGCTCGACATCACGGCGATTGTCACGGTGGCCGACGACGGCGGCAGTTCCGGGATTTTGCGGGAGGAACTCGGCATGCCGCCCCCCGGCGACATTCGCAACGTCATCACGGCGCTGGCCGACGCCGAGCCGCTCCTTGCCGAGGTGTTGTCGTATCGCTTCAGCAACGGAAAGGGATTGGCGGGGCACAGTCTGGGCAACCTCATTCTGGCGGCGATGCGGGACATTACCGGCGATTTTGTGTCGGGGATCCGGGAGCTCAGCCGGGTGCTGGCGGTGCGCGGACGGGTCCTGCCGGCCGCCCATCAGGCGATCGTGCTGAAGGCGGAGATGGCCGACGGGTCGGTGGTCGTCGGCGAATCGGCGATTCCCAAGGCGGGGCGGAAAATTCGCCGCGTATTTATCGAGCCGCACGACGTCGAACCGCTTCCGGAAGCGGTGGAGGCGATTCGCCAGGCGGACGCGATTGTGGCCGGCCCCGGCAGCCTGTACACGAGCATCATTCCCAATCTGCTCGTGCCGAAGCTGGCGGAAGCCATTGGCTGCAGCAATGCGGTGAAGATTTATATTTGCAACGTGATGACGCAGCCGGGGGAAACGGACGGATACTCGGCATGTGACCATCTGGACGCGATTGAGCGCCATGTCGGCCGCCGCCTGTTCGATTATGTCATTGTGCATCGCGGCCCCATTCCGCCCGAGGTGGAGCGCCTTTACGCCGAGCGGGGCGCGCAACTCGTCCGCCCGGACGTGAAGGAAGCGGCCCGACGCGGGTACAGGGTCATCGCCGATCATCTGGCGCAGTTTCAGACGTACGTGCGACACGACGCGGCCAGACTCGGCGATCACATTTGCCGGCTGGTGGAGGATGGTATGACAGCGAGGGGGTGAGGTACGTGTCGTTCGCATCGGAAACCAAGAAGGAGCTGACCCTGCTGCAGGCGGATCCGTGTTGCGAGCGGGCGGAATTGTCGGCCCTCATCCGCATGAACGGGGTTGTCCAGCTTACCGAACGGCGCGTGGTGCTTGACGTCTCGACCGAGAATGCGGCCATCGCCAGGCGGATCTACACGTTGCTCAAGCGGCATTTCAACGTGCCGACCGAGGTCATCGTTCGCAAGAAAATGCGCCTCAAGAAAAACAACGTGTACGTCGTGCGTGTCCTGGACGGGGTGGAATCCCTGTTGCGGGAATTGTCCATCGTCTCCGAAGGGTTCGCGTTCCGCCCGGACATCGACAAGGCGATCATCCGCAAAGCCTGCTGCAAGCGCGCCTATTTGCGCGGCGCATTTCTGGCCGGCGGTTCCGTCAACAATCCGGAGGGTTCCTCCTACCACCTGGAAATCGCCTGCATGTACGAAAGCCATTGCCGCGCCCTGGTGGAACTGGCCAACAAGTACCGGTTGAACGCCCGGTTTATCGAACGCAAGAAAGGGTTCATCCTGTATATCAAAGAGGGCGAGAAAATCATCGAGTTCCTGAACATCATCGGCGCGCACCAGGCGCTGTTCAAGTTCGAAGACGTCCGGATCATGCGCGACATGCGCAACTCCGTCAACCGGATCGTCAACTGCGAAACGGCCAACCTGAACAAAACGATTGGCGCGGCGGTGCGGCAGATCGACAATATCAAGCTGCTGCAGCGTGAAATCGGCTTGGAAAATCTGCCGGAAAAGCTGCGGGAAGTGGCGGAGATCCGGCTGAAGCATCCGGACATGAACCTCAAGGAAGTCGGCGATCTGCTCAAGGGCAAGGTGAGCAAATCCGGCGTAAATCACCGGCTCCGGAAAATCGACGAATGGGCCGAAAGAATCCGGAACGGCGGGCAAATCACGGCAGTCGACAAAAGACGAGTAGCAAAACATCCCGGAAAAATGGTATAATATTTCGAGAGTGTCGGAAATTACGTGATTAATCCAGTAAGGGGGACCGTCCATGACCAGGCAGGCCGTCGTTGTCCGTTTGAAAACGGGCCTTCATGCAAGGCCGGCTGCCCTGTTTGTACAGGAAGCCAACAAGTTTTCTTCGGATATTTATGTGGAAAAGGACGACAAAAAGGTTAACGCCAAGAGCATCATGGGCATTATGAGCCTGGCCATCAGTTCGGGAACCGAAGTGGCCATCAGCGCCGAAGGCGCGGATGCGGAACAGGCTGTAAACGCTTTAGTTCAATTGGTCAGCAAGGAAGAACTGGAGAATCAATAAGGCGCGCAGGCGCCGGAAAGGGAACTCCCGTGAGGGAGTTTTTTATTTTGGCGTGGACGGTGCCGCCGGTGCAACATTCCACCATCCCCGTTCGTCCAAATAGGAAAAATCTGTGAAAGGGGATGCATGTCATGCGCAAACGCGTGATCCGCCGGACCGGATTGGTCCTCGTGGCGGCGGCGTGGCTGCTCAACGCCTCCGCCGGCGGAACGGGCGGCATCGCCGCCGCGGAGACGTCCGCCGCGGCCGGGACGGTTCCCACCGTCTCCGTCAGCGCCGAGGGCAGCGTCAAGGTCGAGCCGGATGTGGCGTACGTACAGTTCGCCGTAGAGACGCGCGGGAAAAGCGCCAAGGATGCGCAGCAGTCCAACGCGGAGATCTTTGCCGGCGTGGAGAAGACGTTGAAGGAGACGTTCAGGGTGGCGGACCGGGACATCCAGACCGTCGGGTTCAATGTGTATCCGGAATACAACTACACGGAAAAGAACGGCCGCGAGCTCAAGGGATACGTGGCCGCCCATGCCGTCCGGGTCACCTGGCGCGAGCTGCCGGATGTCGGCCGGCTGCTGGACGCCCTGGCCGCTTCAGGCGTCAACCGGGTGGACGGCGTGACGTTTGCCACGGAAAAGCTGGAGCAGTACGAGCTGGAGGCGCTGAAAAAGGCGATGGCGGCGGCCCGGGCCAAGGCCGACGTATTGGCCGCATCCGCGGGTCGTCAGGTCAAGGGCGTCCTGCAGATTACGCAGGGAAGCCCGGTGGCGGCGCCGGTCGTGTACCGGGACGGGCTGGCGCTGAAGACCGAGGCGGCGGGCGATGCAACTTCGATTCAGGCCGGGCAGATCGAGATCCGGGCCACGGTGTCCGTCCAGTTCGAAATGCAGTGAAAATGCGGATCTGAAATAAAAATCCCCGTGCCGTACGGCCGGGGATCTTTGCATTTGTCCGATCGATGTCGGGTGTTTCCGAATCTATGTTCCTACGCCTGGATGCGTTGTTCCAGTTGGCGAAGCGAAATGGCGTCCTCCAGCAACTCGATGAACTCAGCGGACAGGTTCATCTTCTTGGCTTCCCGATAGACTTCCAACAGATGCTCATCTTTCAAGGGACGCAACAAGGACGCCTTATCGTTCAGACGTCGAGCCGCTACAACAGCCCCGGAAAACGACGGGGCGGAACCGGAAGACTCCTGACGGGGCACCAGCCGCAACGAATGCGACGCCTGGGACATACGGATTCCCCCTCTCCTGCAGGAATTCCTAGAGCATCACTAGATTTGGTTCTATATGGTATTCCTCGTCTATTGTAAAGAATACCACGGGTTTGCCCGGCAGAAGAGGGGGGATTCATCGGATTGAATTTTTCTTGACGATAGGTATATTTCGAGTTAAAATATTAAATTTTGTCAATTACCTTATCAATGATGCCGTATTCCAGCGCCTCCTGAGCACCCATGAAGTAGTCGCGGTCGACGTCCTTCTCGATCCGTTCCAGCGGCTGGCCGGTGCGTTCGGCCAGGATCGCGTTCAGTTTGTCGCGCATTTTGATGATGCGCCGGGCGCGGATGGCGATGTCGCTCGCCTGCCCTTCGGCGCCGCCCCAGGGCTGGTGAATCATCACTTCGCTGTTGGGCAGCGCGTAGCGTTTGCCTTTCGCGCCGGCGGCCAGCAGAAATGCGCCCATGGAGGCGGCCATGCCGACGCAGATGGTGGACACGTCCGGCTTGATGTATTGCATGGTGTCATAAATGGCCAGACCGGCGGTGATGGAACCGCCCGGACTGTTGATGTACAGATGGATGTCCTTTTCCGAATCTTCGGCGGCCAGGAACAGCAGTTGCGCAATGATGGAATTGGCGACTTCGTCGGTGATGGGAGACCCCAGGAGCACGATGCGATCCAGCAGCAGACGGGAATAGATATCGTAAACCCGTTCGCCGCGGTTCGTTTGCTCGATCACCATGGGGACGTAATACATGGCGGTTCCCTCCTTCGGATTTCCGGAATGAAGCGCACGGCGGTGGCGACGGCTACCGCGTACGCACTAGTTATCATACCGGATCGCCGCCCAAAAGTCAAAGATAGTCAAACGGGAAAAACAAAAGAAGCGGCTTTCGCCGCTTTCCGTTTTTTCGGCATCGCATCTTCGCGTATTTCCACAACAATTTTATGAAGGAAAATATGGCGCGCCCGCAGGGAATCGAACCCCGATCTCAGGCTCCGGAGGCCTGCGTCATATCCTTTGGACCACGGGCGCCCGAAACAACAGCAAGGGTTATTATAGGGGAATTCGACGCAAAAATCAAGACATGCAAAACGGAAAAAATGTTCACGCCGAAACGGGGTGTCTTGCGACGTCCGGCGGTTCGCGTTTCGACGAACGATGCCGGGCGTCGAGCGCGGACGGCATGGCGGATGAACCGGACAAAAACAGGAGAAGATGACAGGGAGCACCGATTTTCGCCAGGAAAGGCAATACCACCTTGCATCGCGACGGTTCATTCGATACAATACAAGTGGGTCAAAAAATGTATCGCCGGGACGATTTGCGTCCCGGTTAACCGCCTTCGCGCAGGCGGCCGATCGCTTGCCGGGAGGAGCCGCAAAAGCATGCGCAAAATGGTGGAAATCCAGCAAAGGTTGATTCCCGACTTGCTGCACGTCATGCGCAAACGGTACGACATTCTCCGTCAGATCCAGCTTTCGGGGAAGACCGGCCGCCGGGCGTTGGCGGCCTGCGTTGACATGACGGAGCGTTCGCTTCGCACCGAACTGGATACGCTGCGATCGCAGGGACTTCTGGAGATCGATCCGTCGGGCATGACGCTGAGCGAGGACGGGCGCCGCCTGCTGGAGGAGATGGAGCCGTTCGTCCGGGAATGGTTCGGGCTGCCGCGGCTGGAAGAAGCGCTGCGGAACGCGTATGCCCTGCGAAAGGTGATCGTGGTGCCCGGCGACGCCGACGAATCGGACGCGGTCAAGCACGAGATGGGGCGCGCCGCCGCCAAGGTGTTGACGAGCGTGCTCAAGCCGGGCGACATCGTGGCCGTCATGGGCGGGACGACGATGGCCCGCGTGGCCGCGCACATGTCCTCCGCCGTTTCGCTTAAGGACAACTGGTTCGTACCGGCACGCGGGGGCCTCGGCGAAAGCGTGGATGTGCAGGCCAGCACGATCGCGTCGGAGATGGCCAAGCGGACGGGGGCCCGATACCGGATGCTGCACGTGCCGGACCATCTGGGCGAGGAGGCGTACCAGTCGATCATGCTGGAGCCGGAGGTTCGGGAAGTGGTGGAGATGATCCGCAGCGCCCGCATCGTCGTTCACGGCATCGGCGACGCCATGACGATGGCCCGGCGGCGCAAGCTCGACGCACGGACGATGGAAGAGCTGAAGCGGGAAGGGGCGCTGGCCGAAGCGTTCGGTTATTTTTTCGACCGGTCCGGCCAGGTGGTGCATCGGATGGCGACGGTCGGGCTTCGGCTGGAGGACATCGAAGCGGCGGATACGGTCATCGGAGTCGCCGGCGGCCGCAGCAAGGGAGAAGCCATAGCTGCCGTGCTTCGCTACGGCCACACGGACATACTGGTTACCGACGAAGCCGCCGCGACGGACGTGCTGGGTCGCCCCTGATCCGACGCAAAAGATTCCGTTTTCAGGGTTGGCAAAGGCACTTTGTGCCTTCCAAAATATTTTTTCCACTTCAAAGGAGGAGTTCCGAATGGTGAAAGTCGGGATTAACGGGTTTGGCCGCATCGGCCGCAATGTGTTCCGCGCAGCGCTGAACAACCCGGAAATCGAAGTGGTGGCAATCAACGACCTGACGGACGTCCAGACGCTCGCTCACCTGCTGAAGTATGACACGACGCACGGCAAACTGGACGCGACGGTGGAAGTCGGCGATGGTACGCTGATCGTCAACGGCAAGGCGATCAAGGTGTTTGCCGAACGCGATCCCGGTGCGCTGCCGTGGGCGGAAGTCGGTGCGGAAATCGTCGTCGAGTCCACGGGCATTTTCACCAAACGGGAGCAAGCGGCGCTCCACCTGAAAGGCGGGGCCAAGAAGGTTATCATCTCCGCGCCGGCAACGGACGAGGACATCACGATCGTGCTGGGCGTGAACGAGGACAAGTACGATCCGAAGGCGCATACGATCATCTCCAACGCTTCCTGCACGACCAACTGTCTGGCGCCGATGGCGAAAGTGCTGAACGACAAGTTCGGCATCGTCAAAGGTCTCATCACGACCGTTCACTCCTACACGAACGACCAGCGCGTGCTCGATCTGCCGCACAAGGATCTGCGCCGTGCGCGTGCCGCGGCCGAGAACATCATTCCGTCCACGACGGGCGCGGCCAAGGCGGTCGGCCTCGTGCTGCCTGAGCTGAAAGGCAAGCTGAACGGCATGGCGATGCGCGTGCCGACGCCGAACGTGTCCGTCACCGACCTGGTGGCCGAGCTGAAAGTGGACGTCACCGTGGAAGAAGTGAACGCCGCGCTGAAGGCGGCGGCGGAAGGCCCGATGAAAGGTATTCTGGCCTACTCCGAAGAACCGCTCGTCTCCAGCGACTACAACGGCAACCCGGCGTCCTCCACGATCGACGCGCTGTCCACGATGGTGGTGGGCGGCAACATGGTCAAAGTCGTTTCCTGGTACGACAACGAGTGGGGTTACTCCAACCGCGTCGTCGACCTGGCGATCTACATTGCCAAAAAGGGTCTGTAATGGAACATCCGTTTGAATAACGAACGAGGATCAGGGGAGAGAGGAGTCGCGCACTCCTCTTTCCGTCCGTCCAACGACCATTTCATACCGGAGCGGGGGAGAACGACCATGAACAAGAAAAGCGTCCGCGACGTGGACGTCGCCGGCAAACGGGTGTTTGTCCGGGTGGATTTCAACGTGCCGCTCGAGAACGGCCGGATCACCGACGACACGCGCATTCGGGAAACGCTGCCGACCATCCGCCACCTGATCGAGCGCGGGGCAAAGATCATTCTGGCCAGCCACCTCGGACGTCCGAAAGGTCAGGTGGTGGAAGAACTGCGTCTGACCCCGGTGGCGCAACGGCTGTCCGAATTGCTCGGCAAGCCGGTGCAGAAGGCGGACGATTTGGTCGGCGACGCCGTCAAGGCGAAGGTGGACCAACTGCAGCCGGGCGACGTGCTGCTGTTGGAGAACGTCCGCTTCCATCCGGGCGAGGAGAAGAACGACCCCGAACTGGCAAAGGCGCTTGCGGAATTGGCGGAACTGTACGTAAACGATGCGTTCGGCGCCGCGCACCGCGCGCATGCCTCGACGGAAGGGATTGCCCACCACCTTCCGGCGGTCGCCGGCCTGCTCATGGAAAAGGAAATTTCCGTGCTCGGCCGGGCGCTGAACAATCCGGATCGCCCGTTCACCGCGATCATCGGCGGTGCAAAGGTGAAGGACAAAATCGACGTCATCAACAACATGATCGAAATTGCCGACCACATCCTGATCGGCGGCGGGTTGTCGTACACGTTCCTGAAGGCGCAGGGCAAGGAAATCGGCAAGTCACTGGTGGACGATTCCAAGCTGGACGTGGCGCTTGAATTCCTCGAAAAGGCGCGCCGGCTCGGCAAGGACTTGCGTCTGCCGGTGGACATCGTGGTGGCCGACGATTTCGGGCCTCACGCCAACACGAAGGCGGTCGGCGTGGACGAGATTCCGAACGACTGGGAAGGCGTCGACATAGGCCCCAAAACCCGCGAGCAGTACGCGGACGTGATCCGCAACTCCAAGCTCGTCGTCTGGAACGGACCGATGGGCGTGTTCGAGATCGATCCGTTCTCGCACGGCACCCGCGCGGTGGCCGAAGCGTGCGCGGAAACGTCGGCCTACACCATCATCGGCGGCGGCGATTCCGCGGCGGCGGTGGAGAAATTCCGTCTGGCCGACAAAATGGACCATATTTCCACCGGCGGCGGGGCGTCGCTCGAATTCATGGAAGGCAAGGCGTTGCCGGGCGTCGTGGCCCTTAACGACAAGTAAAGGTGAGGCGAATGAGCAGAACTCCGATCATTGCGGGCAACTGGAAAATGCACAAGACGGCCGCCGAAGCCGTCGCTTTCGTGCGGGACGTGAAGGGCAAGGCGGAGATTCCCGGCGTCGAGAGCGTCATTTGCGCGCCGTTCACCGCGCTGCCCGCCCTGGCGGAAGCGGTGAAGGGAACCTCGCTCCGGCTCGGCGCCCAAAATCTGCACTTCGCCGACCAGGGAGCGTACACCGGCGAAGTCAGCGGCGGCATGTTGAAGGAACTCGGCGTGACATACGTCATCGTCGGCCATTCCGAACGCCGCCAGTATTTCGCGGAAACCGACGAGATCGTGAACAAGAAGACGCACGCGGCGTTCCGGCACGGACTCGTGCCGATCGTCTGCGTCGGCGAAACGTTGGAAGAGCGTGAGGCCGGCCGGACCAAGGAGGTTTGCCGCACGCAGGTTGAGGCCGCGTTCCAGGGGCTGACCGCGGAGCAGGCGGCGCAAGTCGTTGTCGCTTACGAGCCGGTCTGGGCGATCGGTACCGGCAAATCGTCCACGGCCGAGGACGCGAACGAGGTGATCGGCTTCATACGCGGCGTGATCGCCAATCGGGTCGGCGACGGCGTGGCGGCGCAGGTGCGCATCCAGTACGGCGGCAGCGTCAAGCCGGAGACGGTGGCCGATTTCATGCGGCAGCCGGAAATCGACGGCGCGCTCGTGGGCGGCGCCAGCCTCGAGCCGGCCTCGTACATTCGCCTCGTGGAAGGAGCGAAAGGATAAATGGGGTCTGAGTCCAGGAAGCCCCGGCCGGTCGCGCTGATCATTCTCGACGGATTCGGGTTGCGCGAGGAAACGGAAGGCAACGCGGTCGCCCAGGCGAAGAAGCCGAATTTTGACCGTTACTGGTCGACGTATCCCCACACGACGCTGACCGCTTCCGGGGAAGCGGTCGGGCTGCCGGACGGGCAGATGGGCAATTCCGAAGTCGGACACCTGAACATTGGGGCCGGCCGCATCGTGTATCAGGATTTGACGAGGATCACCAAGTCGATTCGCGAAGGCGAATTTTTCACCAACGAGACGCTGCTCGGCGCCGTGCGGCACGCCCGGGACAACGGCAAGAAGCTGCACCTATGCGGCCTGATGTCGGACGGCGGCGTGCACAGCCACATGGATCACGCCATCGCGCTGCTGGAACTGGCGAAGCGGGAGGGGCTGCAGGACGTTTACGTTCACGCTTTCCTCGACGGCCGCGATGTGGAGCCGGACAGCGCGGTGCGGTATTTGCAGCGGCTGCAGGACCACATCAACGAGCTCGGCGTCGGCCGGCTGGCGACGGTGCAGGGACGCTATTTCGCGATGGACCGCGACAAGCGTTGGGACCGGACGGAAAAGGCGTACCGGGCCATGGTGTACGGCGACGGTCCGAAGTACCGCGATCCGATCCTGGCCGTGCGCGAGTCGTATGAAAAATCGGTCATGGACGAATTTGTCGTCCCGACCGTCATCGTGGACGAAAACGAAAACCCGATCGGCCTGGTGGAGTCCGGCGACGCGATTATCTTCTTCAACTTCCGTCCGGACCGGGCCATCCAGTTGTCGCAGGCGTTCACGAACGCCGACTTCCGCGGCTTCGATCGCGGACCGGACCATCCGCGCGACTTGTATTTCGTGACCATGACGCTGTTCTCGGAGACGGTCAACGGCTATGTCGCCTACAAGCCGAAGGACCTGGACAACACGTTCGGCGAGGTGCTCGTGCAGCACGGCCTGACGCAACTGCGCATCGCCGAGACGGAGAAATATCCGCACGTCACGTTCTTTTTCAGCGGCGGACGGGACATCGCGCTCGAAGGCGAGACGCGCGTGCTGATCAACTCGCCGAAGGTGCCCACCTACGACCTGAAGCCGGAGATGAGCGCGTACGAGGTGGCGGAGGCGGCCGTACGGGAGATCGAGTCGGACAAACATGACGTGATCATTCTCAACTTCGCCAACCCGGACATGGTCGGGCATTCCGGCAAGCTGGAACCGACCATCCGGGCGGTGGAAGCGACCGACGAATGCCTCGGCAAGGTCGTGGACGCGGTGCTGGCGAAGGGCGGCGTGGCCATGATCATCGCCGACCACGGCAACGCGGACATGGTTATTGACGAGAATGGAAATCCGCACACGGCGCATACGACCAACCCCGTCCCTTGCATTGTGACAAAACCCGGTGTTACACTGCGGGAGGGCGGCATTCTGGCGGACGTGGCGCCGACGCTGCTGACGCTGCTGGGCTTGCCGCAACCGCCGGAAATGACCGGGAAGTCGCTGATTGTATGAACGGGCAAGAACGCCTCAAACGACCGAAGTGGAAAAGGAGTGTTGGCTGGTGACGATCATTTCTGACCTTTACGCGCGCGAAGTGCTGGATTCCCGCGGCAACCCGACCGTCGAGGTCGAAGTCCGGCTGGAGTCCGGCGCGTTCGGCCGCGCCATCGTGCCTTCCGGCGCCTCCACCGGAGCCCATGAAGCGATCGAATTGCGGGACGGCGACAAGAGCCGTTACCTGGGCAAGGGCGTCCTCAAGGCCGTCGAGAACGTGAACAACGTGATCGCGCCGGAAATCATCGGGTACAACGCCCTGGATCAGGTCGCCATCGACCGCCGGATGATCGAGCTGGACGGCACGCCGAACAAGGCCAAACTCGGAGCCAACGCGATCCTGGCCGTGTCGATGGCCGTGGCCCGCGCCGCGGCGGACGCCCTCGACGTGCCGCTGTACGTGTATCTGGGCGGGTTCAACGCCAAGACGCTGCCGGTGCCGATGATGAACATCCTGAACGGCGGCGCGCACGCCGACAACAACGTCGACGTGCAGGAGTTCATGATTTTGCCGGCGGGGGCGCCTTCCTTCCGCGAAGCGCTGCGCATGGGCGCGGAAATTTTCCACGCGCTTAAGGCCGTGCTGAAGGGCAAAGGGCTGAACACCGCCGTCGGCGACGAGGGCGGCTTCGCGCCCAACCTCGGCTCCAACGAAGAAGCGCTGGCGACGATCATGGAAGCGATCGAGAAAGCCGGGTACAAGCCGGGCGTCGACGTCTTCCTCGGCATGGACATCGCGTCCACCGAGTTCTTCAAGGACGGCAAGTATCATCTTGAGGGCGAGGGCAAATCCTTCACCTCGGCCGAATTTGTCGACCTGCTGGCCGGCTGGGTCGAGCGGTATCCGATCATTTCCATCGAGGACGGCTGCGCCGAGGACGACTGGGACGGCTGGAAGCTGCTAACCGACCGGCTCGGCGGCAAAGTGCAGCTCGTCGGCGACGACCTGTTCGTGACGAACACGGCGCGTCTGGCGGACGGCATCCAGCGCGGCGTCGCCAACTCCATCCTGGTGAAGGTGAACCAGATCGGCACGCTGACGGAAACGTTCGACGCCATCGAGATGGCGAAACGGGCGGGCTACACCGCCGTCATCTCCCACCGCTCCGGCGAATCGGAAGACAGCACGATCGCCGACATCGCCGTGGCGACGAACGCCGGCCAGATCAAGACCGGCGCGCCGTCCCGCACGGACCGGGTGGCGAAATACAACCAGTTGCTGCGCATCGAGGATCAGCTCGGTTCGGTGGCGCAATACGGCGGCAAGGCGGCGTTCTACAACCTCCGCGGCCTGAAATGAGCGGGCTTGCCGGGCGGACGGCGGGGTCCGGGAGCGGGCCTGCCGAGAGACGCTATGGAATGAAGGCGGAGAAAGCGCATGGCGCTTTCTCCGCCTTCTTTTTTTATGGGTGAACGCCTGTTGCCGAGCATCACCGGATGAAGTTGCAAAAACATTCAAAAACTTTGCAAAAAACCCTGTAATTGCATAAATAATAACGCTTACAATGGAATTATCAATCCGAAAGGGGGCGATGACCAAGCTCGCGCGATCGGGATCAGATCGAGATCAAAAAATCTCATGATGCTTGGAAAGGATGGATGCATGATGTTCAGGAAAATGGCTTAGGGCTTCCTCATCGTTGCGTTCGCGCTGGTCACCGTGTTGTCGGTCCATGTCCCCGAACCGGTCCGGGTTGGGGCCGCACCGGCTTTTGCCAAGGGCGCCGACATCAGTTGGGTGCCGGGGCTGGAAGCGCAGGGGTACCGGTGGAAAGACAAAAACGGCGTGCAGCGGGACATTCTGGACATTTTGAAAAACGACTACCAGATCAACGCGGTCCGCATCCGGGTATTCGTCAATCCGTCGGAGGATTACGCCAACGGCTATCTGAACAAGGAACGGGCGGCCGCGCTGGCGCAGCGCGCCAAAAACGCCGGATTGAGCGTCATGCTGACGTTGCACTACAGCGATTCGTGGGCCGACCCCGGAAAGCAGACCAAGCCGGCCGCATGGCGGAATTACTCGTTCCAGCAACTGATGGACGCGGTCTGGAACTACACCCGCGACGTCATGTTCGCCATGCAAAGCAGGGGCGTGACGCCCGACTGGGTGCAGATCGGCAACGAAACGAACAACGGGCTGCTGTGGGAGGACGGCAAGGCTTCCGTGAACATGCGAAATTACGCCTGGCTGATCAACACCGGCCATAACGCGGTCAAATCTGTCAGCAGCACGAAGACGATCGTGCACCTGTCCAACGCTTACGACAACGCGCTGTATGTCTGGAACATCGGCGGTCTGATCAGCAACGGCGCCACGTTCGACATCATCGGCATGTCGCTGTACCCCTCGCCCACCGACTGGCAAAGCAAGGTCAACCAGACGCTGGGCAACGCCCAGGACCTGATCGCCCGGTACGGCAAAAGCGTCATGATCTGCGAAATCGGCATGGATTACGACCAGCCCTCGGCGGCCAAAAGCTTCATTTCGGACATCAAGACGAAGATCCGCAACATTCCCGGCGGGAAAGGCCTCGGCGTGTTTTATTGGGAGCCGGAAGCTCCCCCGGGTTACAACGGCGGATACAACAAAGGCGCCTGGCAGGCCGACATGCGGCCGACCATCGCCCTGGAAGGTTTTCCCAATTAAGCGGAGGGGTCATACGGCAAGGAGCCTCGGGCGGGGAACCGCCGGACGAAGGCTCCTTTCTTGTTGGGTTCTGGCGGCCCAAGCCCATTTGTCATTTGTAACCGCTGCCTATTGGCGCGAGTCCGGGAAACCGGACTTTTTTGGTTTTCACCATGTCTCCAAATTATAAAAAAACGACTTCTATCCCAAAAGACCGCCGGGCGGGCTCGGGTTTACACTGAAAGTAATTGAAAACGGATACACGGGGAGATCCAAACATGTCCATGAAAACCGTCGAACTGTTACGGCGCGTTCTCGTCTACGGATTGCTGATCGCAGGCAGCATCGTGTTTATCATGCCGCTCGCCTGGCTGCTTTCCACGTCGCTGAAGGGGGACACCGGACTGTTCCAGATTCCGCCGCAATGGATTCCGGAAACCTTCCACTGGGACAATTACCGGAAAGCCGTGGAGACGTTCCCGTTTTTCCGGTACACCCTGAACACGGTGTTCATCACGGTCATGTCGATGATCGGGGCGATGCTGTCCTCGTCCTATGTCGCCTATGCGTTTGCGAAATTGCGCTGGCCGGGGAGGGACGTGTGGTTCGTCATTTTCCTGGCGACGATGATGCTTCCGGGACAAGTGACGATGATTCCGCTGTTCATCCTGTTCAAGAACCTCGGCTGGGTGGATACGTACTTGCCGCTGATCGTGCCGTATTACTTCGGCAGCGCCTTTTACATTTTCCTGATGCGGCAATTTTTCCTGACGATTCCGAAAGATCTGAGCGAAGCGGCGAAGATGGACGGCAGCTCCGAACTGTACACCTGGTGGCGCATTTTCCTGCCGCTGTCGATGCCGGCGCTCGCCACCCTCGGCATTTTTACGTTCACCCTGACCTGGAACGATTTCCTCGGGCCGCTGATTTATTTATCCAATCCCGATGATTTCACGCTGGCGCTCGGATTGCGGGGCTTCCAGCAGCAGTACGGCACCCGCTGGAACGTCATGATGGCCGCTTCCCTGCTCGTCATGCTCCCGACGCTTGTGTTGTTCTTCTCCTTCCAGCGCTACTTCATCGAGGGCGTGACGCTGACGGGCGTTAAAGGCTGACGGATTTCCGCCGCCAAATGGCCCGTGAAAGGGGTGATGGGCAACCGGTGAAGGTTTGCTGTCCGGCTTATGCATGAACCCAGAAAGGAAACTCAAACGGGAGGTCAACCATCGATGAAAACCAAGAAAAGTTGGATCATGACGCTCGTGCTGGTGCTCCTTGTCTCCCTGCTGGCGGCCTGCGGCAAGAAAGACGCGGGCAACGCGTCCCCGTCCGCAAGCGCTCCGTCTTCCAGCGAGCCGGCGGGCGAAACGGCGCAGGAAACGGTCAAGATTTCGTTCTGGCACATCTATACCGACGGACCGATGAAAACGTTGATGGACGAGCTGCTCGCCGACTTCGAGAAGCAACACCCGAACATTAAAGTGGAGCAGCTTGGCATCAACTTCTTCGATTACTGGACGAAGCTGTCCACCGCGATGGCCGCCGGCAGCGGTCCCGACCTGGCGTTGAACGATACGAGCACGGTGGCCGCCCGTGCCAAATCGGGCGCGATTCTGAGCGTGGACGAGTATATCCAGCGGGACGGCATCAACCTGGACGATTACTTCCCGATCCTGGTCGAGCGGATGAAATACAACGGCAAAATGTACGGTATGCCGAACGACACCGACGTCCGGGTGCTTTACTACAACAAGAAATTGTTCCGGGAAGCCGGGCTCGATCCGGAAAAACCCCCGGTCACCTGGGACGAACTGGAGCAATACGCCGAAAAGCTGACCAAATGGAACAGCAACAAGTTGCTGGATGTGATCGGCTTTTCCCCGGCCATCGGCAACCTGCACCTGTGGACGCTCGCCTGGACGAACGGCGGCGACTTCTGGGATGACGAAGGGAACCCGACGTTCAACCGGCCGGAAAACGTGGAAGCGCTGCAATGGGAGAAGAAGATTCAAGACAAGTACGGCGTGAAGGCCATGTCCGCCTTCAACTCGCAGGCCAGCGCCCTCGGCTTCAGCCCGTTTATCGCCGGCAAGGCGGCCATGGTGGTGGACGTGAACAACCTGTATCGGGAAATTCAGCAACGCGCGCCGGATCTGGAGTTTGGCGTCGCTCCGATCCCCTACAAGAAGGAGCCCGCAAGCTGGTCCGCCGGCTTCGATCTGGAACTGGTGAACAACGGCGATCAAAAGCGCGCGGATGCGGCGTGGGAACTGATGAAATACCTGACCAGCGCGGAAGTACAGGTCAAGATTCATGAAGCGTCCGGTTCGCTCGTGTCGAACATGAAAGCGGCGAAGGATCCGAAATTCATGGCCGATCCGAACTGGCAGATGATCGTCGAACAAATGGAAGTTTCCCGCTTCATCGAGTACATCGAGGCCATGCCGTCCTGGCACGGCGAACTCGACCAGATCGAACAGGCGGTGCTGAACTCGGGCAAGGATCCGAAGGAGTTCCTCGACGGGGCGCAGAAAAACGCCGAAAACGCTCTTGCGAACTATGCCAAGACGCAACAGTAACCTTCATTGGTTCTCTCCGTCCGCCCGCGGGCGGGCGGAGAGAACGTCCGGAAAGGGGGGCGGTTCGCCGTGCACGGCAAACGGCCGATGAAACTGAGCACGCGGGAAGCGATAAACGGCTATCTGTTTTTCGCGCCCGGGCTGATCGGTTTTCTGGTATTCATGGCGTTTCCGATTCTGTTTTCGCTGTATCTGAGCTTTACGTCCTACAACATCTACAGTCCGCCCAAGTGGATCGGTTTTCTTAATTACAAGATCATGTTCACCCAGGATCCGCTGTTCTGGAAAAGCCTGGGCAACACGCTGTACTACGTGGCGCTCAGCGTTCCCCTGAACACGGTGCTGGGCGTGCTGATTGCCCTCCTGATGAACCAGAAAGTGTTCGGCATCCGGGTGTTCCGGACGATTTTCTTTCTGCCGAGCGTCGTCTCCGGCGTGGCCGTCGCCCTGCTCTGGCAGTGGATTCTCGACGGCAATTTCGGGCTTTTGAACACGTTTTTGGCCAACCTGGGCATCAGCGGTCCGGGCTGGCTGACCGACGAGCGTTGGGCCAAATTTTCCATGGTTTTGATGAATTTGTGGGCCGTGGGCGGCAGCATGATCATCTACCTGGCCGGCCTGCAGGGCGTGCCGCGCAGCCTGTATGAGGCCGCGAAAGTGGACGGCGCGGGGCCTCTGCGGCAGTTCTGGAACATTACCATTCCGATGCTGACGCCGACGATTTTCTTCAACGTCATCATGGGCATTCTCGGCGGGTTCCAGGTCTTTTTGCAGGCGTACATCATGACGGGCGGCGGCCCGAACAACTCGACGCTGTTTTTTGCGCTGTACCTGTACAACAAGGCGTTCAAGGATCTGCAGATGGGCTACGCGTCCGCGCTGGCCTGGGTGCTGCTCATCATTTCGATGGTGTTGACGCTGATCATTTTGAAGTCAAGCAACCGCTGGGTGTATTACGAAGGCTCGGACCCCCGTTAAAGGTGCGGCCCGCACAAGGATAGGGGGGATCGCGTTGGCGAGAGTGAAACGGACGAGGATCCGGAAGGCCGGTCTTGCGTTGGCGGCCGCCGCGGCGGTGGCTGCCGTCCTGCTGGCGAGGGCGCCGGGCGATGGAAACGACGACCGCCGGGCACCGGATACCGCGTACGGGGAGTGGCTGCCCGTCGCGTCCGTGACGGCTGCGGCGATGGACGGATGTGACGCCGTCAACGCCGTGAACCAGTCCGGCATGTCGGGAACGGCCGCCAAATCCCATACCCACGGCAACCGACCGGGGACGATGTGGTGCGTGGCACCGCAAGAAGGGGAGGCGGCGGTCATCACGTTCGACCTCGGCCGGGTGGTTCCACTCGGGGAAATGTGGGTTTGGAACTATAACGAAGCGGATACAGGCACCCCGGAGTCGGTCAAGATTCACCGGGGTTTGAAAAACATCCGCATCTATACATCGGCGGATGGCGATACATGGGACGAATTCAGGGGAGAGGGCTATCCCTATCAACTCGCCAGGGCTGACGGCTCCGACCGCCTGGCGGCGACCAATCTGAACGACGGCAAGCGCAGCCCCGTCCGGTTCGGGGGGATCCCGGCGCGCTATGTGAAGCTGGTGGCCGACGAGGCGGCGGGCCGGGGCAACTGGTCGGACGACGGCCATCCGGAGCGCGCGTTCGGGTTGAGCGAGGTGCGGTTTTACCGCTACGCCCGCAAGGTGGTGCACGGGGGCGCCATCGATCCCGTCGGGGCCTTCGACGCTGCCGACGGGGAAGCGTCGCATCCCGAACACACCATCAACCATTACGGCATGTCGGGGCTGGACGGGCGGCATGACACGCATGGCAATGACCCCCGCACAATGTGGCTGCTGCGCGGGGAGCCCGGCCTCGAACCGGCGCTGACCGTCGACCTGGGCGGCACGTACCCGCTCGGGGAAATGTGGATCTGGAATTACAACGGCACGGATGAACACGGCCGCCCGCAAACGGACCGGGGCGTGCGGGACGTCCGCATTTATCATTCGCTCGACGGCGAGAACTGGACCGAACTCATGGGCGAAGGCTATCCGTACCGGTTGGCGCAAGCGGACGGAAGCGGAAACCTGGCGGCCACCAATCTGGACGGCGGGCGGGGGCCGGTCGACTTCGGCGGGGTCATGGCGCGTTACGTCAAATTGGTGCCGGCCGGCGGAGCCGGCGAAGGCAACTGGGGTGCGGAAGCGGACGGGCGGCCGCTGTACGGGCTGAGCGAGATGCGGTTTTTCAGCGCGGCGGGCATCGCGGTGGAGCCGGCGCCTGAATGGACGGCCCTGTTCAGCCGGTACGAGGGCTGGACGGGGGCGGACGGCATTTACTCCATTCCGCTCAACGGGGATGACCGGCCCGGCGCCGCCGAGCGGACGCCAACGCTGTTCCTGTTCAGCGATACGTATGCCGGCCGCGTCGATCCCGTGAGCCGGATTCGCGAAGGCAAGGGCCTGGTGAACAACTCCGTGGCGTTGCTGCAAGGCGGCGAGCCGGATCCGGCGGCGATCCGCTTCAAGTGGGCGCCGAAGACGGCCGATCTGTCGCTCTTTACGCCGCATACGCCGGCGGCCGGCGCGCTTCCGGAAAGCTGGTACTGGCTGCAGGACGGTCTGGCGCGCGACGGCAAGCTGTATTTGTTCCCGCTGCTGATGACGCGGGATCCGGCGCAGCCTCCCGGTTTCCAATTCGCAATCCGGGGCGTGTCGCTCATCACCGTGCCGCTGACGGAAGACGGCCCCGACTTCGCGCGGCAGACGCAGACGGACACGCCGCTCTACCGGAAGCTGCCGGACGGCAGCGAGCTCGTGTTCGGCGCGGGGATCCTGGATCTGACCGAACAGGCGGGCGCGCCGAATCCCGACGGGCACATCTACGTCTACGGCTACCGGAATGAGCCGTCGGGCCTGAAACGGCTGCTCGTCGCGCGCACGCTTCCCGATCAACTGGAAACGTTCGCGGCGTGGCGTTTCTGGGACGGCGAAGGATGGTCGGAGCGGATCGAGGACGCGGCGCCCCTGGTCGACGGCGTATCCGCCGAACTGAGCGTGACGGCGGTGGCGGAGGGTCCCTGGAAAGGGAAATATGCGGCCGTCTTCGAGCTCAATACGCTCAGCGGATACATCGCATACGCCGTCGCCGATTCGCCGGCCGGTCCGTTCAGCGAACCGACGCCGATCCATTACACGCCGGAAATCAAGGACGGGCAGGGGATCATCACGTACAACGCCAAGGCCCATCCCCACCTGTCGAAGGCCGGCGAGTTGCTCATTACGTACAACGTCAATACGACGGATGCGATGGCGGACGCGATCAACGGGGATATCTACCGGCCCCGCTGGCTGCGGATCCGGGAAATCGCGCCGGCATCCTGACGGCCGGGGCGGCGGCGTCTGCCCCGGCGACACGTCCACAAGGAGGGTTCCGCAATGAAGGGAGAAGAAGACCGGGTGCCGCGCAGGAAAGGCGATCCCATTCCCGTCCGCCGGGTTTGGCGCGAAGGTCCGGCGCCTGACGCGAGCGGCGCCGGCATGGGGGAATGGACGGTTTTTGATTTCGCGGCCACCTACCCGGTGGGGGAAATCCGGCTGGCGCCGGAATGGTTCGCGGCAGGGAAAGATCGGATCGCAATCGAATATTCCTTAAATGGAAAGCAGTGGCATCCGGCGTGCGAGGCGTCGCGTCCCGCGAATGGCGAATCCGCGGCGCTAGCGGGCGACGTTCATGCCCGTTACGTCCGCATCGCCGCGACGTCGGACGCCTCCGCACCGCCCGCGGCGCATTTCGCGGCCGGAACCGGACTGGCGGCCGAACCGGCCGAGGACTGGACCCGATTGTTCCACCGGAAGAAGGGTTGGACCGGCGGTGACGGGATCTATTCCATCGCCCTGAACGGCGCGGATACGCACGGTCGGGCCGCGGAGACGAAGACGCTGTTCGTGTTCGGCGACACGTTCATCGGCGATGTGGACGAAGCGACGGACGCGCGTCTCGAACCGGTGGTCATGATCAACAATTCGCTGGCGATTCTGGAAGGCGACCGGCCGGATCCCGCGGCGATCACCTTCCGGTGGAACCGGGAGGGCGACACGCCGGCCAGCGCGATCGTGCCGACGACGCCGAACGCGTTGAAGGAAAAGGGCACGTATTATTGGCTGCAGGATGCCGCTTCGGTCGGCGGCTGGTTCCATTGTTTCCCGCTGATCATCGGCCCCAATCCGGACGGGCCGGAAGGGTTCCAGTTCACCGTGCACGGCGTCGCCCACGTGGCCGCTCCGATGGGTCCGGACGGCCCGGAGCTGGAACGCCAGGTTCAGCAGGACACGCCGCTGTATTTCCGGTCGGCCGGCGGCCATACGACCTACTTCGGCGCCGCCATCATGCCGAATACGGAAGAGGCCGGCGTTCCCGATCCGGACGGGTATGTGTACATCTACGGCCTGCAGCAGGACGGCGGAACGAAGCTGGTGGCCGCCCGCGTGCCCGCCGGCGATCTCGGGCGGATCGAATGCTGGAGGTACTGGAACGGCCGCGAATGGACGGAGCGGAAAGAAGACTGCGCGCCGATCGTTCCCGACGTTTCCTGCGAACTCAGCGTATCGCCCATGGTCGGGGGATTCCTGCACGGCAAATACGTCATCGTGTGCCAACTGGGAGGCATAACCGGCAACTGTGTTGCCGTCTATTGGGGCGACAGCCCGGTCGGCCCGTTCGGCCCGTGCGTGCCGCTCCATTACTGTTCGGAACCTGAAGAAGGAAAGGGCATTTACGCTTACAACGCCAAGGGCCATCCGCACCTGTCGCCCGCCGGCGAACTGCTGGTCAGCTACAACGTCAACACCACGAGCATGGATGCGCATATGGCACATGCGGGCATTTACCGTCCGAGGTTCGTCCGGATCCGGCAGATTTCGTGAGAGCGTGCGATTCCGGCCCCGTCTGACCAACCGAATTGGATAGGAGTTGCAAACATGAATCGATACACCATCGTCTTTGATGTGGGCGGTTTGTTCATCAAGACGGCGGTCCTGAACGAACGCGGACAGATGGTTCCGGATACGTACATGATCTATCCCGCCCGATCAAAGGAATCGAAGGAAGTGATTCTCGGTCACTTCGCCGCAATGATCAGGGATCAGACGAACCGGATCATGGACCGGCATTTTCGCATCGACGGCATCGGCTTTGCTTTTCCCGGGCCCTTCGATTACGAGCGAGGCATCTGTTACATCAAAGGGGTCGACAAGTTCGAGAGCCTGTACGGCGTGAACTTGCGGGACGAACTGACCCGCCGGATCCGGGACGAGAGCTTTTTCAGGCACAAGCGGACGCCCGATTTCTGCATCGTGTTCGAGAACGACGCCAATCTGTTTGCGTTGGGCGAATATGCGGCGGGAAAAGCCGGGCGGTACCGAAAGGCGATTTGCATCACCATCGGCACCGGCGCCGGTTCCGCCTTCCTGGAAAACGGCGCGCTGGTCAAGGACCGGCCCGATGTGCCTCCGAACGGATGGGTGTACAACCAGCCGTTTCGCGAATCGATTGTGGACGACTACATTTCCAAGCGCGGCATTCTCCGCCTGATGAAGCAGGCGGGCCTCGACACCGCCAACCTGGACGTCAAGCAACTGGCCGAGATGGCGACGGGCGGCGACGCGACCGCCATCGGCATTTTCCGGCAGTTCGGCACCATGATCGGGGAGATGCTCGTTCCGTTTGTCCGCTCGTTTCAACCGGAAGCGGTCGTGATCGGCGGCCAGATCGCCAAGAGCCAGCACCTGTTTCTGGATAGCACCCGGGAAGCGCTGCGGGAATTCTCCGTCGCGCTGGAAGTGTCGGACGAAACGTCGATCAGCACCTTTGTGGGCGTGTCGCAGTTGCTCAAGCTGTATCGAAACGCGGCCAAATCCTGATGCGCCGCCATATGTGCAAGCCATCACGCGAACCGAAACGAGGCGAACCACATGTCCACCATCAAGGAAATCTGGATCTACCACCACAGCCACCTGGATGTCGGCTACACCCATACACAACCCGTTTTGTGGGAGTTGCAAAAGACCTACATCGACCAGGCGATCGATTTGTGCGAGCAAACCGCCGGCGATCCGCCTGAAGAGCGGTTTTACTGGACGTGCGAAGCGACGGCTCCCGTGCTGAAATGGCTGGAGACGGCCGACGACCGGCAGGTGGAGCGGTTTGCCGCCTGCGTGCGCAGCGGGCAAATTTGCCTGACGGCGTCGCTCATGCACAGCACACCGCTGTGCACCGCGGAAGAGATGGCGCGCGCGCTCTACCCGGTCAAAATCCTGCGCGAACGGTTCGGCGTGCCGATCCGCACGGCCATCAACCACGATATCAACGGCCAGCCGTGGACGTTCGGGCAGATTCTGCTTGACGCGGGCATCGAGCTGTACACGACCGGCATCAACATCCATTTCGGGGGCATTCCGCTGTCCAGGCCGGGCGTGTTCCGCTGGGAAATGCCGGACCGCAGGCAGCTTCTGACCTTCCACGGCGAACATTACTCGCTCTTTACCCAGATCGGCGAGCTTTGGGAAAACAGCATGGAGAAGATGAAGGCCGGCATCGACCGGTACATCGCCCGGCTGGAAAGCCAGGGGTATCCGTACTCGTTCATTTATTTGTCGGCCACCAACGTCCCGATGCTCGACAACACGCCGCCGGATCAGGAACTGCTCGGCATGATCCGCCGCTGGAACGCGGAAGGACGCGGGCCGCGCATCCGCCTGTTCACGCCGGAAATGCTGCTCGACAAACTGCGCGAGCTCCCCGCGGATCAGGTGCCGGTCGTACCGGGCGACTGGACGGATTACTGGAACTTCGGCGCCGCCAGCTCCGCGGACGAGACGCGCCTGAGCCGCCGGGCCAAGGCCAGCCTGCAGGGCGCCGAGTTTCTGGCCGCCTTCCGCCGGGAGCGGAAACCGCAGGAAATCGCGCTGTACCGGGACGCCTGGGAGCAGGTGCAACTGTTTGACGAGCATACGTGGGGGGCCAACATATCGGTCACCGACCCGGACCATCCGTTTGCGAAAACGCAATGGATGCACAAGGCGCATTATGCCCATCAGGCCGGCAGCCTGAGCGGTTATTTGTTGAATCGCGAACTGGAAACGTTCGCCGGCAACCCGCTGCAGTCCGGGAAGCCGGAAGGCGTGCTGCTGGTCAATCCGACCGGCGTTCCGCAGACGGTGGAGATTCGCACCGCCGACGACTGGTTCCACGAAGGCCGGCACACGTCCGCGGCCCGTTTCCACGTTCACCGCAATACCCTGGATACCGACTGGACCTTGCCGGTCCGGGGGACGGTCGAACTGGCGCCGTTCAGCTACCGGTTCGTGCCGCTGAAAGACGGCGAGCGCCCGGCGGCCGGCGATGCCGGCGTCACGGTGTCGGACGGGCTGGTTGAGACGCCGTTTTACCGGCTGTCCTACGATCCGGACACGGGGCGGATCACCGGGCTGACCGACAAGCAAACCGGCTGGCAGATGATCGATCCCGACAGCGAGTGGACGTTCTTCCAGTACGTGCGGGAAACGCCCGATCCGCTGCGGAACCGGCGGCACCGGAAAACGCTGTTTGACCGGGATATCGAAAAGTGCAACAACAGCATCAGTTGCTGGAACCACGACTGGAAAGCCGTCCGCCGGGGCGCGGAGAAGCTCGTTTCGCTGTCCGTCGACCGGCACGACAGCGGCGTGACGCTCACGTTCGTCTGGGACGCTCCCGGCGTTCACCGGCTGGAACAGCGGATCACGCTGTTTTCGGCGCGGCCCGGCATCGAGCTGATCGCCGTGCTCGACAAGACGGACGACCGGGAGCCGGAATCGATCTATTTCGCCTTCCCGCTGCGCCTGAACCGGGGATGGGAGGCGGTGTTCGACAGCGCGGGCACCCTTGTCCGGCTGGACCGCGACCAGTTGCCCGGCGTGTGCCGGGATTGGGTCACCGTGGATCAGGCGGTGTCGGTCTACGACGGCCAACACGGGGTGACGCTCGTATGCCCGGACGCGCCGCTCGTCCAGATCGGCGGCTTCCATTTCGGCAAAGAACAGCGGGCCGTCCCGCGGGAGGAGAATCCGCTGCTGTTGGCCTGGCCTCTCAACAATTACTGGGACACCAATTTCCGGGCCAGCCAGCCGGGGCGGATCACGCTCAAATACGCCCTGTTCCCGTTCGCGGAGTTCCGGCCCGAAGAGATGATCCGGCGCGGCATCGAAGTCGCCCGCCCGGCGCAGATGTATCCCGCCGTCCATTGCCCGGAGGAAAAGGGAGGCACCTGGCTCGAGGTGTCCGGCGAAGGCGTCGTGCCGACGTATGTCAAACCGGCGGAAGACGGCGACGGGCTCATCGTCCGCCTGCACAACCTGACGGAGCGGGAGGTTCCCGTGACCGTCCGGTTACCGGAGGCCGGCATCGAGCGGGCGTTCCGGACCAACATTCTCGAGGAGAACATATCGGAGATTCCCTTGTCGGACGGCAAAATCCAGGTGCGGATCGAGGCGGGGCAATTGGCCACGCTTCGCATCCGTCCGACCGCTCCGCACGCCTGATGCATTCTTCGCTTGTTGCTGCCGGATGAGGAAAACCCCCTTTGGATCGGCAATCGCCGTCCAAAGGGGGTTTTTGGTCCGATCCGGTTGCGGGCCGGAACCGGTTTGCGGGAGCCGGTCTGCCGGAACAGGTCTGCCGGAACCGGTCCCGGTCAGAACAGGTCCCGGTCAGAACAAATCGGTATGTTCCCTGAATTTCTTGCGGAACTGGCCGGGCGGCTCGCCCATTTCCGATTTGAACACGGCGGTGAAGTAATGCACCGTGTCAAACCCGGTTTCTTCCGCGATCTGCTTGATCGACAGGTCGGTGGAGGACAGCAGGACGACCGCCTGGCGGATCCGCTCCTTGCGCACGTACTGGGTGTAGGATTGTCCCAGTTCCTCTGTAAAGAGCCGCGACAGGTGCCGCGGCGACACGTGCAGATGTTTCGCCACCTGCGAAAGTTTAAGTTCCTGCGACAGGTTGTCGCGAATGTACAGTTTCGCCCGGTGGATCAGCGTCGAGGAAGAAGGCGCCGTCGCGCCCGTTTTCGGGTTTTGCCGCTGATCGGCGAAGGTGCTCTCGAAGGACGCGAGCAGCGCGCAGGACAGGTTTCCAATGCCGTCGGCGGCAAAGTGCCGGGCTTGCTGAACGTATTTCAGCAGCGCCATCCACATGAGGACGGCCGGTGTATTTTCCGCATGTTCCAGATAGAACACCGCGGATTTCTCCAGGTTGCGGAAACGCCGCCCCCCTTCCTCCGACGACTCGGACGGGATGAGCTCAAAGGCGACGAACACGATGCCGAGGCCGTCCTCGCTGATGATCTGGTGCTTGATGTGGGGACGGGACATGAACAGTGTGCCTCTGGACAACGGATAGCGGCGATTTCCCTCCTCGTAGGTCCCTACGCCGTCCATCACGTAACAGATTTCGAAAAACGAATGTTTGTGGATGTGGTTGGTGCAGAGCCTGGTTTCGCCGCCCCAGTAGTGGACGTAAAACGACAACTCCGACCCGCGCAGGTTGACGGCGTGGTCGTTCAATACGGTCATGGCGTTGTCCAGTTCCTGTTGTGTAAACTCCATGTTCCACACACCGTCCGGAAGAATTAACCTCATCATAATCAAGCGTACGGGCCATTTCAACTATCGGAGGAGAACTGTCCCTTTTTTATAAATCGCTGTCTTTTCCATGCAAAGACGCTGATCCGGCGGTTTCCTATAATGAAACCGATCACAACGGGACAAGGGGAGTTGCTTCGTGCCGTCGTACAACAAAGAGCCTGTCGTTCGCATTGACGGATGGGAACGGGAGGCCTGGGCTGGTTACGACTCCATCGCTGCAGAGCTGGCCGGACGGATCCGGCAAGAGGGAAAAACCGTCATCGTGGTGGAATGTTACCCGGCGGTCCGGATCGAGGAGATTGTCGACGGGCTGCGGCCGCTGAACCCGGCGCTGGTCGTCCGCGCCGAGGAAGCCGCCCTGGAGCCGCACCAGTTGAACGCGCTGCTGGCGCGGTATTTGACGGACGACCGGGTGTTCGGCTACATGGCGCCCTTCACGATCGACGAATTTTACGATCCGGACAAGCTGCGGGAACTGAGACGCAAAGTGGAGGAGGTTCAGGAGGGCGTCGTCCTGGTGATCGGTTTCGGCGCTTCCCTCCTCGGCGAAGGGGACATTCTCGTATACGCCGACCTGGCCCGCTGGGAAATCCAGCAGCGCTACCGCAGCAAGGAGTTCGGCAACTGGCGGGCGGACAACCGGGACGAAGACATTCTGAAAAAATACAAGCGGGGCTTTTTCGTCGAGTGGCGGGTGGCGGACCGGCTGAAGCGGTCCCTGTTGCCGCGGGCCCACTACTACCTGGATACGAACCGGAAAGACGATCCCCGGATGATCACGGTGGACGCGCTGTTCGCCGGGATCAAGCAGACGGCCCACCGGCCGTTCCGGCTCGTGCCGTATTTCGATCCGGGCGTCTGGGGCGGGCATTGGCTCGAAGAAAAAATCGGCCTGGAGCCCACCAAGCATCCCTACGCCTGGGGCTTCGACGGGGTGCCGGAGGAAAACAGCCTGTATTTCCTGTACGGCGATATCCGCGTCGAGCTTCCTTCGATCAACGTGGTGTTTTTTGAACCGAAGGCGTTGCTGGGCGAGAAGGTGTACGCCCGTTTCGGCGCGGAGTTCCCGATCCGCTTCGACTTCCTGGACACGATGGGCGGCGAGAACCTGAGCCTGCAGGTCCATCCGCTGACCGATTACATCAAAAACAAGTTCGGCATGACGTACACCCAGGACGAAAGTTATTACCTGATGGATGCGAAACCGGGAGCCGTCGTCTGGCTGGGCCTGAAGGAAGACGCCGATCCCGAACAGATGATGGCCGACCTCGAGCGGGCGCAGCAGGGCGGATTCTCGTTCCCGGCGGAAAAGTACGTCAACACGTTCCCCGCGAAAAAACACGACCACTTCCTGATTCCGGCAGGGACGATCCATTGCTCCGGCACGGACTGCATGGTGCTGGAAATCAGCGCGACGCCTTACATTTTCACCTTCAAGCTGTGGGACTGGGACCGCCTCGGGCTGGACGGCAAGCCGCGGCCGGTGCACGTGGAGCACGGACGCCACAACATCCAGTGGGATCGCCGGACGGAATGGGTCAAGCAAAATTTGATCAACCGCGTGGAAAAGGTGGCGGAAGGCGACGGCTGGGTCGAGGAGCGGACGGGGCTGCATGAGCTCGAGTTTATCGAAACACGCCGCCACTGGTTTACGGGCAAGGTGCCTCATCATACGAACGGCGGCGTGCAGGTGCTGAACCTGGTGGAAGGAGAAGAGGCAGTCGTGGAAAGTCCGACCGGCGCCTTCGAACCCTTTGTGGTCCACTATGCGGAGACGTTCATCGTGCCGGCCGCCGTCGGCGCCTACACGATCCGTCCGACCGGCCGCAGCGAGGGACAGCGGCTGGCCACGATCAAGGCGTATGTCAGAACCTGATCCGGACCTGGGGGATTTTCTGTGAATGTCACCATCGATTTCGGCGGAACGAACATCAAAATCGGTCTCGTCCGGGACGGCGAAGTGCTGGCCAGGACCAGCATGCCGGCGTATTCGGAACACGGCCTGTTCCCGCGGCTTCCCGCTGTGGAGCGCGCCGTGCGGGACCTGATGGCCGAAGCGGGCGTCACGCCGGGGCAATGCCGGGGCCTCGGCCTGGCCCTTCCGGGCATCGTGGATGCGGAGCGGAAAACGCTGACCTCCATCAAGGACAAATATGAAGACGCCGTCGGGTTCGATTTCGCCGGCTGGGCGCAGTCCGCTTTCGGCCTGCCGCTGGCGGTGGAGAACGACGCCCGGGCGGCGCTGCTCGGCGAAGTGGCGTACGGCGTCGCACGCGGCGCCACGGACGCGGTGCTCGTCATCTTCGGCACCGGCATCGGCACGGCGGCGATCATGAACGGGCAGGTTGTGCGGGGACGGCATCATCAGGCGGGCATCCTGGGCGGGCATTTGACGACGGACCTGCACGGGGAACCGTGCGCCTGCGGCAACGTCGGCTGCATGGAAGCCCAGGCGAGCCACTGGGCCATCCCGATCCGCGCGCGCAAAATGCCCGGCTTCGCCGCCAGCGCCCTGGCACGGACGGCGGAGCAGGGGTACGAGGCCGTCTTCCGGGCGAGCCAGGACGGCGACGAGTGGGCAGCGCGTCTGCTGGACGATCTGATCGGCCATTGGAGCGCGGGCATCGTCAACCTGATTCACGCGTACGATCCGGAAGTGATCGTCCTCAGCGGCGGGCTGATGAAATCCGCGGACTGCCTGCTCCCGCGCCTGACCGAACACATTCGCGCGCGGGCCTGGACCCCGTGGGGGTCGCCGCGCCTCGTCGTTTCGAAGGATCCGGAAGCGTCAGTGCTGCTTGGCATGTCCTACTTGCTGACCCAGGCGTACGGAGAATCATGATCCGGATGTCACCACCAAGACTTGAGGCGTCCTCAGGGCGTCTCGTTTTTTCATTAGTATGCCGTACGGGCATTGCCCCAGCGGGGGAAGCCTGGACGGTCGAATCGACCGGGACTGGTGGCTGAGCGTCGATTTGGGAAAAACCTGCGCGATCACTTGGCGGGTCCTCAAACACGCGGGCCACGCGGGCGAAGCGACGGCGGAAATTGTCCAGACGTGCAACCTGCAAAAAAGCATAAGAACCGGAAAAAGGAGCGTACCCGATGGAGGAAAAAGCAAGCGGTCTTTACATTGAAGAAGGCCCCTCCCCGTGGGCCGTGCTGCAACAGACGGACGGTTTCGCAACCGTCGCGCTGGGCGGCACGTGGCGCATGCAGGGGGAATACGATGCGGAGCGGGTTCAGGCCTATGCGCGGATCGTTCGCGAGGCGGACGGCGGCATCGTGGTCCCCTGGCAGCCGTGCCGCATGCTGGAGAACCGCCGGTGGTCGGTCGAGCTGACCGTGCCGGCGGGCGGCCTGTACCGGGTCGAGACGTGCCTTCGCGTCCGCAAGGACGATCCGGCGATGGAATGGCCGGTGCGGGGAGACATGATTCACCATCTCGGCGTCGGCGACCTGTGGGTCATCGCCGGGCAGAGCAACGCCGCCGGTTACGGCCGCGGGACATGCGACGATGCGCCGGAGCCGGGCGTGCACCTGTTGCGGCTGAACGGGCATTGGGACATGGCCACGCATCCGCTCAACGATCCGACGGACACGCGGTTTCCCGCGAACCGCGAATGGTCGAATCCGGGCCACTCACCGTTTCTGGTGTTTGGAAAACGGTTGCGGCGGGCGACGGGGCATCCGATTGGCCTGATTCCGGCCGCGCTCGGCGGCTCGCATTTGGGGAGCTGGAACCCGGAGGAGAGCGGCGAGCTGTACCGGAACATGCTGGAGATCGTGCGCCTGGCGGGCGGCAAAGTTCGCGGCGTGCTGTGGTACCAGGGGTGTTCGGACGCGAACGTGCCGGGGAGCGGGGAGGCGGAAACGTATCTGGAGCGGTTTGCGGCGTTCGTACGCCGCTTGCGCGAAGATCTCGGGGCGGGATCGCTGCCGGTGCTGACCGTTCAGCTCAACCGGCTGATCGGCTGGGAAGAGTCCGACGACCTGGACCGATGCTGGGGGCTTGTGCGGGAAGCGCAGCGGCGGGCGGCGGAGCGCATTTCCGGCGTGTACGTCGTGCCATCGCTCGACTGTCGGGTGTCGGACAACATTCACAACGGTCCCGACGCCAACCGGACCATCGGCGAGCGCTTGGCGCAGGTTGCTCTGTCCGCCGTGTACGGCCTGGGCGACCCCGTCGGCGCGCCGCGCGCGGTGAAAGCCAAGGCCCGCGTTCATCCGGATACGGGAGCGGGCGAGATTGTTCTGCACTTTGCGGACGTGAAAGGGCATCTGCTGGCCCATACGACCGAAAAGGTGTTTACGGTCGAGGATGGCCAGGGACGGGCGGACGTGACGGCCTGGCGCGTGTCGGGCCGGTCGGAAATTACGCTTGAGCTGGCTCGCCCGCTGCACGGGGAAGCGTTCGTTCACGGTGCCTTCGAGACGAATCCGGCGTACTACGTACCGTTCGACGACGCGACGCGCTGGCCCATGCTCGCCTTTTACCGCCTGCCGGTGGAAATGGCCTAGGAAGTAGCGGCCGAGCGGCCGCCTGTGGTGCCGCCGGAGACCAAATGGAATACAAAATGGGCAAAAACCTTGCTCGCGAGCGGGCTTCATTTTTCCCTATAATGAGGAAGACTGATCGAGTGACCGCGCTTTGACGAAGACGAAAAATGGAGGTTTTCCTCATGGCCAGACCGCAAGTGGGCATTCAGTTGTACTCCGTCCGCGATCGTTGCCAGCGGGACTTCCTCGGCACGATCTGGGAGATGGCCGAGATCGGCTACAAGTACGTGGAGTTCGCCGGATTTTACGGCGTGTCCGCCAAAGAGGTGCGCGCCGCGCTGGACTCGGCGGGAATCGGGGCGGTATCCGCGCATATCGGTCTGAACGTGCAGAAGGACGCGCCCGTCGACCTTGCGGCGGTGCGCGAACACGTCCGGCGCCAGGCGGCGTACGCGGCGGAGCTCGGCCTTCGCTACTTCATCGTACCGTGGTATCCGTTGCCCGACGAGCCGACGGAGGACGACGTGGCCCGGATGGCGGAGACGCTGGAAGCCGCGGGCGAGATCGTCCGCGAGGCGGGGCTGTCGTTCGGGTATCACAATCACGCGTTCGAATTCAGGAGCGTAAACGGCCGGACCGCGATGGACCGGTTGCTGGAGCGTCTGCCGTCGCTGCTCGCCCAATTTGACCTCGGCTGGGTGAAGGTAGGCGGTCAGGATCCGGCCGCGTACGTGCGCAAATACGCGGGTCGGGTGCCGCTGGTGCACGCGAAGGATTTCAAGGCCGACGGCACCGACGCGGAAATCGGGAAGGGCTCGGTGGACTGGGACAGCGCGCTGGCAGCCTGCGAGGCGGCCGGCGTCCAGTATGTGATCGTCGAACAGGAACAGTACGAAGTTTCCTCGCTCGAGAGCGCCAAACGGAACTTCGCCTGGTTCCGTGAACGCGGCTGGGCGTAAGGGGCGAAAACGACGCGTTTGAGTCCGGGAAACCGGGCTCTTTTTTCTTGTCGATGTACATGTATGGTTGAAAGAGATGGAAGGAACTTCCGTCACTGCAACCGGTTTCGGTATAATGGAACATATTTGGGTGGGGGGATGTGCAGTGGAAATTCGTCAATTGCAGGCGGAACACTTCGAGGAGCGCATGGCGCTGTCCCAGTTTGCGTTCCAATACACGCTGGCACGGGAACAATTGGAAGAGCGTCGGGCGCGGTTCCGTCCCGAACGGGTATGGGGCGTGTTCGAGGACGGCCGGCTGCTGTCGGCATTGACGCTTTTGCCGCTGGAAATCTGGCTCGGCGGGCGAAAGTTTGCGATGGGCGGCATCGCGGGCGTGGCGACCTGGCCGGAAGCGCGGCGCAAAGGGTGCGTGGCCGGGCTGCTCCGGCACTCGCTGGAGATCATGCGGCGGGCGGGACAGACGGTCAGCATGCTGCATCCGTTTTCTTTTCCGTTTTATCGCAAATACGGGTGGGAAATGACGATCGAACGGAAAACGTACACGGTGGAAACGCGCCAATTCCCGCCGTCCGTTCGCGTTCCGGGAAAAGTGATGCGCGTGCCGAAGGACGCCGGCCTGCTTGACGGCGTGTACGCGGCGTTCGCGTCGAGGTATGACGGGATGCTCGTCCGAACCGCCGAATGGTGGGAGGAAAGCGTGTTTTCCAAGCCCGGGCAGGCGGCCGCCTATTTCAACGAACGAGGGGAGCCGGAGGGGTATCTGCTCTACGAGGTGAAGGATCGGACCCTGACGGTGCACGAGTGGGTCAACGCAACCGAGGAGGCGCGCCACGGGCTGTGGCAATTCGTCGCCAATCACGATTCGATGGTTGAGCGGCTGACGATGATCGTGCCGACGGACGATCCGCTGCCGTTCCTGTTGCCGGATCCGCGGATCAAACAGGAAATCGTGCCCTATTTCATGTCCCGCATCGTCGATGTCGAGGCGTTCCTCGCGGCGTATCCGTTCGCCTCGGCGGACGGGGAAGACATCGTCACGCTGGCGGTGGAGGACGAGCATGCGCCCTGGAACAGCGGGGTGTTCCGGTTGCGGATCGGCGGCGACGGGCAGGCCCGGACGGAGCGCGTGGCGGAGAAGCCGGGGGCCGTCGACGGTCCGGCGGCGGAATCCGAACCTGTCGTCGCTTGCGACATTCAGACGCTGACCGCGCTGTTTCTCGGCAACCGCGCCGCGACGTTCCTCCGCGACATCGGCCGTTTGCGGGGGGCGCGGGAGGCGGCGGAGCGGCTGGAACGGCGCATCCCGCGGCGCGCGACGCATTTGGCGGACTTTTTCTGAGCGGGAACCAAGGAGCCTTGCTGTGAAAAGAAGGGGATTCAAGATGACGGGCCCTTATGAAATAGCGGACGCCGCGCTTGAGGACCTGGAGCGGATCGTGGAGATTTACAACTCCACTGTCGCGAGCCGGATGGTTACGGCCGATCTTGAACCGGTGACCGTCGAAAGCCGAAAGCAATGGTTTCTGAGTCATTCTCCCGCTTCCAGGCCGATTTGGGTGGCCAAACAGGACGGCCGGGTCGCGGGGTGGTTGAGCTTTCAATCGTTCAGCGAAAGGGCGGGGTACCGGCCGACCGCCGAGATCAGCATTTACATTGCGCCGGAACACCGGTCCCGGGGGCTGGGCAGCCTGTTGCTCGGAAAAGCCATTCAGGAATGCCCAAGGCTGAACATTCGAAATTTGATCGGGCTTGTGTTTGCGCATAATGAACCCAGTTTGCGGCTGCTGAGAAAATTTGGTTTCGAACAGTGGGGTTGTTTGCCGAAAGTCGCAAACATGGACGGCGTGGAACGGGACGTCCTCATCCTCGGCAGAAGGGTGTAACGGATGCAAGCCGGATCCCGGACCCAAAAAACGCCGTTCCCGGGCATAGAACTTTCCTCCCGAAGCACAATAGAACATGGACATGCAACGAACCCATTGGCGAAGGAGGAAAGACCATGGCCGTATTGCCGGGGGGAACCGCCACTGCCACCGCGCCGGCCGGCGGCACCACATCCAACCGCAACCTGTTGACCGACAAGGAACTGCTGTATGTGAAGGACTTTCTGTCCTGGGAACTGCTGGCGATCAAACGGTTTTCCGAAATCGCCGGCGCGTGCCAGGATGCGAACCTGCGCACGCTGGTCGACTCCGTCGGGAAGCGGCACCAGGCGCATTACAATAAGCTGCTGTCCCATTTGCAGCGGCACAGTCAAGGGGGCGCCGTACCGTCATGAACACCCAGATCGCCCAACCCCAGACCGGTCAGTTGCCGAAAGTGAAAGGTCCGGAGATCAACGACCGCGACCGGCTGAACGAAGTGCTGAACTACGAGAAGTATTTAAGTTTCGGTTACAACACCGGCCTGAACGAAATGCAAAATCCGGATCTTCACCGCGATGTGGAACAGATTTTGCACGACGTTCACGCGCTGCAATTCCAGTTGTTCGAGGAAATGTTCAATCGCGGCTGGTACAAGATGACCGCCGCCGATACGCAGGAGATTGCCCAGGCGTGGCAGCAGTTCAACGGTTATCACTCGCAGTTTCCCAACTGAGCCGTTCTTCGGAACGGCTTTTTTTGTTGCATGGAATTTGGGCATTGCCCCGGAGGTTGCCGAATGGGGTCGATGAAACAAGAGAATGGAAACTTTTTGGTGATCGGTGCGTAAGTCATGTTGGATGCATTTTGGTTGCGGGGGGATCGTGATGTTCGACGCCGGGCCGGCACTCGGAGGCGGATTCGGTTTTTTGTTTTCGGTGGCGCCGATCCTGATTGTGCTCATCTTTGCCGTCGCGATTGTGTCGGCGATGAAAGACGGCGCCCGCTATATAAGAAACGCGCACGCCCCGCGGGAAACCGTCTATGGGCGCGTCGTCAACAAGCGGATGGAAGTGCGGCACCGTGCCGGCCATCACCACCATCATCCGGACGGCACCGTGCATCACGTCCCGGGAACTTCCCGAACGTTCTATTACATCACGCTGGAACTGGACAACGGCGAGCGCAGGGAGTACCTGGACGTCAAAAATCTGTCCGGCCTGGTCGTCGAGGGAGACGAAGGATACGCGTCCGTGCAGGGCGATTGGATTGTGGCGTTCGAGCGGAAGTAGGTCTTTTACGGTTCATTTCCGGTTTTTTGGGAGATGGGATCATGCCTTTCACCGTGGTCCGGCAGGACATTACGACCATGAACGTCGATGCCGTCGTGAACGCCGCCAACACCGCATTGCGGATGGGCGGCGGCGTGTGCGGCGCGATCTTTCGGGCGGCGGGTGCTGCGGAACTCCAGGCGGCTTGCGACAAGCTGGCCCCGATCCGGACGGGGGAAGCGGTCATCACGCCGGGGTTCAACCTGCCCGCCCGCTACATCATCCATACGGCGGGCCCCGTTTACCGGGACGGCAAACAGGGCGAGGAAGCGCTGCTTCGCTCCTGCTATTTGAACAGCCTGAAACTGGCCGCCGAATATCAATGCAAAAGCATCGCCTTCCCGCTGATTTCCGCCGGCATTTACGGCTATCCGAAACAGGAGGCGATGGCCGTGGCGGAACGCGCCATCATGGACTTCCTGAAGCAACGGGAGATGGATGTGTATCTGGCGTTGTTTGACCAATCTGTGCCGCAACGTTGAGTTGACGCGCAGGTTGCCAACCGGGCATCGAATGTGATAATATTTGTTTACTGTGTTCAGATGCATGTCTCCGTCACGCGGGAGGTGGATTCGGTGGAAACGCTGGAAGTCATCCTGAAAATTCTGCTCGTGATCTTCTCGCTCGGCCTCATTGCGGTGGTGCTGCTGCAACGCGGGAAAAGCGCCGGGCTGTCGGGCGCCATCACCGGCGGCGCGGAGCATTTGTTCGGAAAACAGAAGGCTCGCGGTCTCGAATTGTTCCTTCAGCGCCTGACCGTTGCGCTGGCGACCGGGTTCTTCCTCCTCGCCCTGATTGTCGCGTATGTTGTGCAGGCGTAATGATACAGCAAACCAGCAGGGAGCAGGGGCTTCCTGCTTTTTTCATTGTTTGGGACGGCCATACTAAACAGTAAAGGAAAAGAGGTGATCCGATGCCCATTTGCACCGAACAGGAACTGCTGGATTTTATGCGGGAAAAGGCGTACAAGCCGATGACCTCCCAGGAGTTGGAGCAGCATTTCGGCCCCGGCAGCGCCGAGGATTTCAAGGCGTTTATCCGGATGCTGAACGAGCTGGAGCGACAAGGCAAGATCATGATGACCCGTTCCGGACGCTACGGCGTGCCGGAGCGCATGAACCTGCTTCGCGGCAAGCTGCAGGTGCACCCGAAGGGGTACGCGTTCCTGTTGCCGGACGAGCCGGGGCATCCGGACGTGTATATCCACGCCAACGATCTGAAGGGCGGGATGAATGGAGACACGGTGCTGGCGCGCATCACGCACAAAAGCGATGACGGCGGCCGGTTGGAAGGGGAAGTCGTCCGCATCGTCTCGCGGGCGGTGACCCAGGTCGTGGGGCTGTACGAAAATTACGAAAGCTACGGGTTCGTCATCCCGGACGACCGGCGCATCGACAAGGATATTTTTGTGCCGAAAGAGGCGTCGATGGGGGCGGTGACCGGGCAGAAAGTGGTGGTGCGCATTGTCCGGTATCCGGAGGGCCGGTCCGCCGCCCAGGGCGAGGTCGTGGAAATCCTCGGCCACAAGGACGATCCCGGCGTCGATATTTTGAGCATTATCCGCAAGCACGGGCTTCCGGAGCAGTTTCCTCCCGAGGTGCTGGCCGAAGCGGACGCGGTGCCCGACGCGATTACGGAAGAGGAAATCGAGCGCCAGGGACGGCGCGACCTGCGCGACAAGACGATCGTCACCATCGACGGGGAGGACGCCAAGGACCTGGACGACGCCGTGCATGTGGAAGTGCTGCCGAACGGCAACTGGCTTCTGGGCGTGCATATCGCCGACGTGGGATACTATGTGAAGGAAAATTCGGCGCTCGACCGGGAAGCTTACCGTCGGGGCTGCAGCGTTTACCTGGTGGACCGGGTCATCCCGATGTTGCCGCACCGGTTGTCCAACGGCATCTGCTCCCTGAATCCGCGGGTGGACCGGCTGACGCTGACGTGCGAGATGGAGTTCGACCGCGAGTCGATGCGGCGCGTGCGCTACGACATTTATCCGAGCGTGATCCGCACGACGGAACGGATGACGTACACCAATGTCCGCAAAATTCTCGAGGACGAAGACCCGGAAGTGATGGCGCGTTACGCCGGCCTCACGGATCTGTTCCGCACGATGCGCGATCTGGCGCTGGCGCTCCGCGAGCGGCGGATGCGCCGCGGGGCGATCGATTTCGAGTTCGCGGAAGCGAAGGTGATCGTGGACGAACAGGGCAAGCCGGTGGACATCGTCAAGCGGGAGCGCTCCATCGCCGAGCAGATCATCGAGGAGTTCATGCTGGCCGCGAACGAGACGGTGGCGGAGCATTTCCACTGGCTGAAGGTGCCGTTCCTGTACCGGATTCACGAGGAGCCGGACGGGGACAAGATGATGAATTTCATCCGGTTCGTCGGCAATTTCGGCTACGCGGTGCGCGGCAAGGGCAATTCGGTGCACCCCCGGGCGCTGCAGACGTTGCTTGAGGAGATCCGAGGCACGAAGGAAGAAACGGTCATCAGCACCATGATGTTGCGCTCGATGAAGCAGGCCAAATACGATCCGCAGAGCCTGGGGCATTTCGGGCTGGCGGCCGAGTTTTACACGCATTTCACGTCGCCCATCCGCCGCTACCCGGACCTGGTCATTCACCGGATCATCCGCGAAGTGCTGGAAAACGGCGGCACGTTGCCGGAGCGCCGGATCGAGGAACTCGCCGCGCGCATGCCGGACATCGCCCGCCAGTCGTCGGAGCGGGAGCGGATCGCGGTCGAGGCCGAACGGGACACGGAGAAGCTGAAGAAAGCCGAATTCATGCTGGACAAGGTCGGCGAGGAATTCGACGGCATCATCAGCGGCGTCACCAGCTTCGGCATGTTTGTCGAGCTGGAAAACACGGTGGAAGGCCTCATCCGGCTCAGCGACATGACGGACGATTATTACCATTTTCACGAGCTGCACATGGCGTTGATCGGCGAGCGGACGAGCAAGGTGTATCGCATCGGGGACGAGGTGCGCGTGCGGGTCGCCCGCGTGAACATGGACGAACACGTCATCGATTTTGAGCTGGTGGACATGAGGCCCCGCCGCGCGAAGAAGGTAAGCTGGGTGGACGAGCGCGGACCGGAGAGCCGCGGCGGCCGCAAGCGCCGGAAAGCGCGCGGGTCGAAGCGCGATGACCGGGCGGATGCGGGCGTGACGAAGCGGAGCGGAAAGGCGGCGGGGCGGCGCATCGGCGGGAAGGGGCGGCACGGCAAGCGTCGCCGGTGAACCGGCCGGGAAAACAGCGGCAAGTCGGGCGCAACGCTTCCGGGAATCAAATCCGATTTACTTTTGTCCGCATATTTTATAGGATAGGGTCGTGTGCGGTTGCGGGAGAGCATTCTCCCAAACCACGGGTTAGTCGCCGGAACGTCCGGCTGTACGGTTACGGGAGAGCGAGGAAACGAAAGTGGAGCGGAAATTGTACCACGTGATCGGGGCGAAGCAGTTTTCGCGGGCGGAACTCGAGGCCCTGTTCGACGCGGCCCAGGAAATGGAATCGGTTGTGGCGCGCGGCGGGGATCGCCGGTTTGCGGGGAAAATCATGACGACGCTGTTTTTCGAGGCGAGCACGCGGACCCGACTGTCGTTCGAATCGGCCATGCACCGGCTGGGCGGCAGCGTCATCGGCACGGAAAATGCCGCGCAGTTCTCGTCCGCGATCAAGGGGGAGACGCTGGAGGACACGATCCGCATCGTCAGCGGCTACAGCGACCTGATCGTCATGCGGCACACCGAGATCGGTGCGGCGGAGCGGGCGGCGAAGGTCGCGACGGTCCCCGTCATCAACGCGGGCGACGGTGCGGGCGAGCATCCGACGCAGGCGCTGCTGGACATGTACACGATTCGCAAGGAGTTCGGCCGAATCGACGGGGTGCGCATCGCCATGGTCGGCGATCTGGCCTACGGGCGGACGGTCCATTCCCTCAGCTACATGCTGACGAATTACGACGACGTCACGATTTATTATATCGCGCCGGATAATGTGCAAATTCCCGAAAACGTCAAGCGTTTTCTGGAAGAAAAAGGCGTGCGCTATGTGGAGACGGCCGATCTGGAAGCGGCGGCCGGCGAGGTGGACGTCGTGTACCAGACGCGCATCCAGAAGGAACGGTTTCCGTCCTTGGAGGAGTACGAAAAGGCTTATGGGAAGTACATCATCGACGCGGCGCTGCTTCGGCGGATGCGCAAGGACGCGATCGTGATGCACCCGTTGCCGAGGGCCGGGGAGATTACCGAAGAGGTGGACGCCGATCCGCGCGCGGCCTATTTCCGCCAGGCCCAAAACGGGTTGTACATCCGGATGGCGCTGATCGACAAGTGCCTCTCCGGCGTGCTATAATTAGCTCTTGCAGCCGAGTCGGCAAGGGGCGCGGCGGACGGTCCGGACGGTCCGTCGTCAAGCGTCTGCCGGCAAAGGCGTTCATTCCAAATCGCCTGCGTGTTCGGGGGAGGTGAAGGGCGTGGGCAAAAAGGATCAGTCGGACAAACCGCTGGTGCAAAACCGCAAGGCGTCCCACGACTACTTCATCGAGGACACCTACGAGGCGGGCATGGTGCTGACCGGCACCGAAATCAAGTCGCTGCGCGCCGGCCGCGCCAACCTGAACGACGCGTTCGCCACGATCCGGAACGGGGAGATTTTCCTGCACAATATGCACATCAGCCCGTTCGAGCAGGGGAACCGGTTCAACCCGTCCGACCCGACACGGGCGCGCAAGCTGCTGCTGCACAAAGCGGAGATCCACAAGCTGCTCGGCCTGACCAAGCAGGAAGGCTATACGCTCGTGCCGCTGAAAATATACATTCGCAACGGCTACGCAAAGGTGCTGCTCGGCTTGGCCAAAGGGAAGAAGCTGTACGACAAGCGCGAGGCGATGGCCAGGCGGGATGCGGAGCGGCAGATTCAGCGGGCGCTGCGCGAGAAGCAGAAGTATTGAACTGTTGGCTGCCGGCGCGGCAGGTTGTCGGTTCGGCGGTTCATGGCACAACTGCCAGCAGTTTATCCGGAAATCATCCGGAAAACCGTTGTGATTTATTGAATTGGTTGTGTTATAATAAAGATTGCATCCTTGACGGATGCGTTTCGTTTCCGGCCCGGCACGCCGGCCTGGCTGGAACGGCCGTGCCAACCGGCCCTGATCAACCGATCCAACATGCTTTCCCAATTGTTTTCTGATCTTGGGGGCGTTTTTGGATTCGACGGGGGCAGTTCGAGCACGGGTAGCGGGTAGAGGGGTCGCGTCCTGCTTTACAAACGCGAAGCCAAATTTAAACGGCAACAGAAGAATCCAAAAGCGTTCTTCGCAACGCGCTCTGGCTCTGGCCGCCTAAAAACGGCCTCCAGGCTTCTATCCGGCATCGCCCACGTGCCGGCATAGGGGCTTAACCGCAGTGGGCTACGTCGTTTAGCCTCCGCCTGGGGCTGACGGAAGAAGACAATCAGGCTGGCCTTGGTGAGAGCCGGTTACGGGGCGCTCGCCCGGGCGACGACAAAACCGTGACTACACCCGTAGAAGCCTGTGTGGCGTTGCCTTCGGACAGGGGTTCGAATCCCCTCGCCTCCACCATACCCATCAGAAAAGACACCGTGTTAGGTGTCTTTTTTGCGTTTTCGGTATTTGTGGTGGGTAGAAAATATGCGTAGTTATTGGATATTGCCACTTCTGAGATCGAATACGAAAAATTTCTGATGGTGTGTATGTTGGAACCACAATGAATACCAAAGGATTTTAATGTGATTATGTCGAATATGATAAAAAATACTTGGATTGGTTTGTTTGGATGATAAAGTCGATGATGAGCTAAGCGTCAATTATAACTCATAATAAGCAGAGTTATTAGTGGGGAGTAATTATGAAAGAAGAATTTCTTCAGGGCTCTTTATTTGAAGAAGACTACTTAATTCGAACTCTTGGATCACTTGTATCTCAACCGGATATTGCTTTAACTGAATTAGTTGCCAATGCATGGGATGCAGGAGCAACTGTTGTACAAATTAATATACCTAGTGATCTATATGGGGAAATAATTGTGGAAGATGATGGAACAGGATTAACGCCAGAAATGTTTCGTAAACGATGGATGACCTTGGGTTATAATCGTTTAAAATATCAAGGTGAGTACGCTGAATTTCCTCCCGGGCGAGAAAATATGCACCGAAGAGCATTTGGAAGAAATGGTGTTGGTAGACATGGTATGTTATGTTTTGCAAATCAATATTTAGTTCAAACATGTAGAGATGGTATTGGAACACGTTTTATTGTTTCTGTAGATAGTGGTGTCCAACCGTTTAAGCTGATAAGTGAGGAAACGTTTCCTTGTAATTCTCACGGGACAAAATTGGTGGCTAAAGTAGAAAGAAATTTGCCGAATGTGGAAGAAATTAGAGAGATCTTGTCTGCAAGGTTCTTATATGATCCACAATTTCGCGTGTTGGTAAATGGGAAATCTATTGATTTAACTCAACATAAAGGGTTAATCGATCAAACAACTCTTCGTATTTCTGATACTTTGTCCCTTGAATTATACGTTATTGACTCAAGCAAAATGTCAAAAACCACGAAGCATCATGGCGTTGCTTTTTGGGTAGGAAATAGATTGGTCGGAGAGCCTAGTTGGAATTTGGGAGGGATATCTGTAATTGACGGAAGGACTGCCTTTGCTAAAAGACACACAATTGTTGTTAAATCCGATAATTTATATAATGAAGTACTTCCAGATTGGTCGGGTTTTAAAAAATCAGAAGTTATGGATTGTGTGTTTAAAAAAATTGAAAGTTATGTTGATACATATTTCCGTAATTTGATGAAAGAAAGGATAATTGAAACTAGAAAAACTGTACTTTCCGAACATCGTGCGGAACTTACCAAATTACCTGCGTTAGGCAAATTTGAAGTATCAAAGTTTGTTGAAGATTTGACAAATGATCATCCGACTATTCAGCCAGATTTGTTATCAGCGGCAGTAAAAGCTATTATTCAACTTGAAAAAACTAGAAGTGGAGTGGGTTTGCTTCAAAAGATTTCTAAGCTATCAGAGGAAGACATTGAGGGACTTAACAAATTACTTGATGAATGGAGCGTAAAAGACGCATTAGCCGTTCTTGATGAAATTGATAAACGATTGCTTGTTATTGAAGCACTTGAACGATTTTCTAGTGATCCTGACATAGATGAGCTTAATACTTTGCATCCACTTGTAATACAGGCAAGATGGTTGTTTGGACCAGAATTTGATTCTCCTTTATATACATCCAATGTATCTCTAACTAATGCAGTATATAGGCTCTTCGATAAAAAGGTAAGTAAAGAAAGTTTCGTCAATCCCCGTAATCGCCCAGACATAATTGTAGTTGGCAATTCGACCATAAGTGCTGTTTGTTCGGAGGAATTTTCAGAACAAAATGGTTTAGTCACTATGAGGAGAATATTAGTGATTGAATTAAAAAGGGGCGGTTTTTCGATTGGGAGAGAGGAATTGAATCAAGCTAATAACTATGTGGACGATTTGTTGAATTGCGGTTTATTGGATGGTGATCCTTATATCAATGCATTTGTTGTTGGGCATAGTGTTGATCAAAGAATTGGCAATAGCCGAATTCGAAAAGTTGGTGATCCTGAAAAAGGACGAGTCGAAGTCACCACATATGGTCAGTTAGTTCGAACTGCTCAACAACGGCTATTCAAATTGAAAAATATGCTAAATTCAAGGTATAAGAGTATTACAGACGAATCATTAGTTGAGAAGGTTCTCAAAGAACCTGAACAGATGAGATTGTTCGAGGATATAGAATCAGCATAGTGTTATATATTATCGCCTATGCATAGGAGGGGATTATTTCCTCTCCATTTTTTTGCGTTAATGGTTGTAACTTATGATTCATACTTTGAATTGGGAGTGATTTTTCTATTATTTTTTCACTTTCCCGCTCCACCTCGCCAATCTGAATAGAGCGGTTGACCGATATCATGCCAACAGCTCTGAATTCACTTCCCATATATTTCTCCATATCCGAAAATTGTAACGATGACAACACAATGATGCTGTCATCCATTCAAACCATACCAATCGTCTCCGTTTGATTAAAAGCCTCCAAAACGTCTGAATTGATCTTCAAAATGAGTGGCCAGCGCGTAAAATGCGATGCCAAGGATAAACACGAGGCAACCGATTCTTGCGCTTTTCTTGATGATTTTCGCTACGATGAAATACAGAATGCCAAGCCCGATGGCGGAGAAAGCTAAAATTTTGAAGAACAACGCAAGCTTCAATGTCATCATGTCTGATCTGCTCCTGTCCGTTTATGCTGTGTATTGAATCCACAAAAAGGCGAACAATGCAATGACGCCGATCAGCGCGGCGGACAACGCCCATCTGCGAATGTTTCTGATGGGCGTCTTGCGTTTGCCATACGCATCTCGAATCAAGTTATTGTCCCTACTAGTGG
>SPLK01000066.1_pt1 | contig 63758 bp, 38 predicted proteins | sample 2456111 | NCBI WGS metagenome assembly SPLK01 (sample SAMN11156906, study PRJNA527647) | hot springs metagenome | biome: Geothermal region; feature: Hot spring; material: tree branch in hot spring; isolation source: hot spring sediment rich in lignocellulosic material ... | reverse complement strand
GTTCAACCGCTAGAACCAGTTGCTGTATTACAGAAGTAAAATTAGGTGTACGTCTCTATAGCGGAATTTCCACCACTTGACGGGACACTATCCAAAAAGTTAACAAATGAAATCATAGTGAAACTATTTATAAATCTGGTGTGTCATAGAAAATGGAACATACTGGAAGGAGTGATGAATTAAATCCATGCGACATATAATTTGAATCTTCTGATGGCGCAATTTCAAATTTTCTTGAAAGAAATGAGGAGGTTCAAATTTTCTTATGAGAAGGTTAAAAATTCATCTGTTGTTGAGTGCATTCATCATCTCTTTCATACTCTTTTCACTTCCGAATGCCAATGCGCAAGCAAATGATGACGCGAGGTTTGCAAAAGAGAAAGTGATGACTTTAAGCAACGGGATGAAAATTACAGTGCGTCAACCGCCTGCCGACTTTAATCCGCTGACTGCAAGTAATGAAGAATTGGCCTATTATCTTTATCCTAAACGTCCTGATGATCCCGCCGAGCTTGAGGAATGGAAGAAACGAGTGGATTTCCAATGGGTCATGCCAAGTTTCAGGGTTGGGAAGTTTGTGAACCCCAAAACTGGAGAGCAACTTGACATCAGGTTTGGAAAAATGCCATGACCGCTTGATCAATGGGCGAGTCATACTGCCTTTTGACGCGCGGGAAACAGGACCATCATCGGCCCATCCGACGCCGGTTGATGGTCCTGTTCTTTTCCCTTTCTCTCTGGTTCGGGACCATCATTGTCCGACGGCTTCCCGTTCGCGGATGACGGACATGACGATGAAGGCCACGAGAACATTGGCCGCCCCGCACAGGAGACCGATGGGCCAGAAGGATTCCGTTCGCAGCAAAGCTGCCGCCAATGCCGTCATGGCGCCTGCGCCAATGTACATGGCGGAACTGTTGAAAGACAGCACCGCGCCTCTTGATTTTGGTTCCAGCTCCGAGACGAGAGCGGTGAATGCGGACTGGCCGGCGGCGTAAAAGGCAGCCCAAAGGATGTGCAGGAGAACGGACACCCACAGGTTGACGGTGAACAGGCTCAAGGCGAAGACAAAGACGCCGGTCAGCACGCTGGCGACGGCAACCACGCGATTTTTCCGACGCCGGTCCGCCCATTTTCCGCCAAGCAAACTGCCCGCGACGCTGCTTGCTCCCGCGGCCGTCAACAGGAGGCCGGTTTCGCCGGAGCCAAGCCCATAAGATGTATAGTAGAATGCGCCAGCCAAAGCAAACATGCCTTGCAGCGCGCCGTAATACAAAAAGGAGCCCAGCAGGGAAAAGAACACGGACGGGTTGCGAAAAACGTAACGGAGCTGCGTCGCCCGGACGGTCACCGGGTGCGGGCGGACCGGTCTTGCTTCCGGAGCAACGGCCGTGACCCCGGCCAGAGCGGCAACGGTCAGGATAGCCACGATCCAGAACGTCCAGCTCCACGAGGCCCATTCGGTGACGGCGCCGGCAACGGGAACGCCTAGCACGCTGGAAGAGATCAAGGCGGCGGTGATGATCCCCATGGCGCGGCCGCGCTCTTCATAGGCGAATGCATCGCCGGCGATCGCATAGACGACCGGCTCGATCATGCCGGCACCGATGCCGGTCAGGATGCGATACAGGATCAGTTCGGCAAACGTCTGTCCCATCCCGACCAAAGCCGTGGATCCGCCTAACAACGCAAGGCCGATCAGGAGGACGCCTTTCCGGCTCCAGCGGTCGGACAGGCTGCCCATCCACGGGGCCGTAAGCGCATAGGCTGCGGCATAACTGGTGTACAACAGGCCGCCGGATGGAAGGGGCATATCCGTCGACGCCGATATGGACGGCAACAGGGGGACGGTGGCAATGGAATCGAAACCAACCAGAAAGGAACAAAACGCCAATACGGGAAGCAACCCGGCTGCTTTTTTTGCAATCATCATGGAAATTACAAACCCTCCGTACGATCTTTCGTGATTTTATAATTAAATCATTTATAGTTAACCAGTTAATAATCTGGCGAAAAAATGGCGGTCAGCAACCGCAAGCGGGGATGGCGTTCATGTTTTTGCCGACAGCTTACGGAGAATCATAAGCAATATGGTTTTTTCTTCCTCGGTCAAGGCCTTAAACAGTCCGTCGATCGTTTCTTCGTAGATGGGCCATGCCTTTTGCAAGGTTTCGCTTCCTTTGGGTGTCAGGTGAACCCAAATTCGCCGCCGATCGGCCGTATCCACCTCCCGGCGTACCATCCCGTTTTTTTCCAACCCGTTGAGCAGACCGCTGATGTTGGCGCGGGTGACCGCCAGATCATCCCCGAGCTCGGACGGCAATGCCGGACGTCCGATGCGTTGCAGCGCGTACAATAGGCAAAGCCGGCCCAACGTCAACTGCAACGGCGCCAGCTTTTCTTCCATTTTGCGGACGTTGGCCAAATTGGATTTGCAGATCGACAAAAATAACTCAACGGATATCGAAGGGTTCTGAAACGGGTCGTAGAAGGAAATGGCCGTTCACCTCAGAGTGATTTAATTAACTGATTAACTATTTGTTTGGTAATTATAACGGGGCGAACGGAACCTTGTCAACGCCTGCAACGGCATAAGCCCCGCGGCCATTCCGTCGGTGAGGCTGCCGCGGGGTCACCTTCCGGTTGAAGTCCGACGGTTTTTCCGGCGATCGGGGCTGCAAATGGAAGTCGGCCGCGCATTACCCGGAATTATCCGGCCGACGATTTTCCAAGTTCAGCCCCCGCGGGAAATTCCATCACCGCCGTCAGGCCTCCCCGACCCGGCGGGCTTTCGAGCGTGAATTGCCCGTGATGGGCCTTCACGATTCTGGCGACCATCGGGAGTCCCAGACCGTGGCCCTGCCGGGGAGGCTTCGTCCGCCTGGACGAATAAGGCAGTTCCGTGATTTCCGCCAGTTGTTCCTGCGGGATGCCGCGTCCGTTGTCCCTGACCACGCAGCAGTACCGGGTGCGGTCCGCGGACAGGTACGTTTCCACCGTAATGTCGCAGCCTTGCGGGTTATGGTGCACGCTGTTTTGCATGAGGTTGCCGATCGCCCGGAGCAGCAACCGCTTGTCCCCGTTGATCTGCACTTCCTCATCGGCCAGCCTGAGCTCGATGGCATACCGCTCGCTCAATCCGCCGTTCAGCATATCCGCGGCCGCCTGCCTCACCAGCGCCGCCAGACGGACGCGCTCCCAATGCAGCGGCTGCATGTCATACTCCAACAGGGAGACCAGGTTCAGGTCGCTCACCAGGGAACGCAGCTTCTCCCCCTGGCGCCGGATGATCCCGGCCTGTTGCCGCTGCTCCTCCGGACATTCCGGGTTTTCTTCGAGGGCGCTGGCATATCCGAGAATCATCGAAAGCGGCGTCCGAATGTCGTGGGAGATGCCGGCGATCCAATTCGAGCGGGCTTCGTCCCGGGCTTTCAGGGCGGCATTCTTGCTTTGCAGAACCGACGACGCCGCGTTGATGCTCCGGGCCAAATCCCCGAGCAGGCCGCGTGTGTCCAGGTTCACGGGCTCCTCCCGGGCCAGCTTGTGGACGCCCGTGACCAGCGGGCGGATGCTCCGCCCCAGGCGCATGCCCATGAGGATGGACAGCAACAGCGCCACGGCCGCGTTGAGAAGCAGCAGCACCACCAGCCGCCACGGCAACGAGCGCACCCAGTCGGCCTCCCAGTTGATTTGATATTTCCAGTAGCTGCCCTTCGGGTACCCCACCATCACCAAGCCGTCTTCATGCTCCCAAATATAGACCGGGTATTCCGACAAATAATAGCGCGAAAACTTGGCCACGTCGGTTAAACGGTAGGTCCGCGGAACATCATCGGGCAGCCGTTCCTCCCATTTCACGCCGCCGTCCTCGCCGATCAGCACGGCCCAGGCCTGATGTCGCCGGAGCAGCCGGGCGGCCTCCTCTTCCAGCAAGTAACGGCCGCCTTTGCGCGTCAATCCCTCCGCCACTTCCCGGACCACGCCTTCCGGCGACGGGCGCTGTCGAATTTCTTTGAACACCACCGTGCCCAGCAGGATGAAGTTGAAAACAAGCAGCAGAAGGGAAAGCAGGATGGTTGCGGCGACAAACCGGCGCAGGATGCGAACGATGCCGTCCACTTAATCCGACTCCTTCACCAGCAGTTTGTAACCGAGTCCGCGAACCGTGAGCAGATGGACGGGGTTCGAAGGATCGGGTTCGATTTTCTCGCGGATTCTCCGAATATGGACCATGAGCGTGTTCTCGTATCCGCAACTGTCGTCGCCCCAGACGGCCTGGCACAGCGCATCGCTAGTGACGATCCGGTTCCGTTGCTCGTACAGCTTCACCAGAATGGCGTGTTCCTTGGCGGTCAGGGGAAGTTCCTGCTGCCGGCCGCGCACGACGGCGCTGTCCAGGTCGACCAGCACGTCTCCCAGCCGGAAAGCGGCCAGGCGTTTTTCCGCCGGAGAGGCATAAACCCGTTTCAAAATCGCCGTCAGCCGCAGCACCAGCTCCCGCGGCAGAAACGGCTTCACCATGTAGTCGTCCGCTCCCAGGCCGAGCCCCAGCAGCCGATCCTCGTCTTCTCCCCGGGCGGAAAGATACAGGACGGGCATATCGGAGAACGGCCGAATCGAAGACAGGAGGGAAAACCCGTCCCCGTCCGGCAGCATGACGTCCAGAATCGCGATATCCGGCTTGACCGTCCGGCACAGCGACAGCGCCGAGGCGCAGTCCCCAGCGGTGTAAATGCGGTAGAAGCCTTCCCGTCGCAGAAACCGTTCGATCATCTCGCTCATTTCCGGTTCGTCTTCGACGATGAGAATTTTTCGGTCCTTCACGTTGTCCATCGGCGTCACCCAATGTTGATTATAGCTGAACGGCGGGACGTTCACGGCTGTTCCGGGCGATTTAAGGCTGGCGTAAGGTTGTCTTCAGACGCAAGTAAGACGGGTCTGATACAGTGGCCCTCAGAAAGCCAAACCATCCGGAATGGAGTTGATGGCGCGCATGGGGGCCGCGATTGTCATCCAGACCCGCAAATTGACCAAGACGTATGGCGGGACAAATAGCGTTCATGAACTGGACCTTCAGGTGAAGGAAGGGGAAATTTACGGTTTTCTGGGGCCGAACGGCGCCGGGAAAACGACCACCTTGAAAATGCTGCTCGGCTTGGTCAAGCCGACTGCGGGAACCATTCACCTGTTCGGGGAAAGCCTGAGCCGAAACCGTTCCGCCATCCTGAAGCGCACGGGTTCGCTTATCGAGTCGCCTTCTTATTACGGACATCTGACGGGTTTGGAAAATTTGAAGGTCGTGCAACGCCTGCGGGATGTGCCGGATCGGAACGTGGAGGAAGCGCTGCGGATCGTCCGGCTGGAGAAGCACCGGGACAAAAAAGCAGAAGCCTATTCACTCGGCATGAAGCAGCGGTTGGGCATCGCCATGGCGCTGCTTTCCTTCCCCAAGCTGCTCATTCTCGACGAGCCGACGAACGGTCTGGACCCGGCGGGCATGGAGGAAATCCGGGAACTGATTCGCGCGCTCCCCGGGCGTTACGGCATGACGGTGTTGCTGTCCAGCCACCTGCTTGCGGAGGTGGAGCAGATCGCCACTTCGGTCGGCATTATCCGCGAAGGCCGTCTGATCTTTCAGGGAAGTCTGGAAAGCCTTCGCGCCCGCGGACAGGCCACGATCCGTCTGAAAACCGGAAATCATGTTGCCGCGGAGCGGGTGCTGCTCGAGCATGGTTATCGTCCGGTGGAAAGCGGCGGCTGGCTCACGTTCGATCACCTGCCGGACCGGGAGGTGGCGGAGATCAACCGGCTGCTGGTCACCCGCGACATTCCGGTTACCCGGATCGAGGAGCGCAGGAGAAGTCTGGAAGATCTTTTCCTGGAACTGACCGGAAGGGAGCGAAGCTTGTGACCCGGTTGCTGAAGCTGGAATACTTCAAAATTCGCCGCAAGAAGATCGGCCTCATGATGACCCTGTTTCTTGCGGCGGAGATGCTGTGGGCCTTCATGTCCACCAGCATGTCCATCGCCCGCAATCCGGATCAGGCCGTCTGGGCGTCGATTCTGTTCACGGTCTCTTCCATGAACGGGCTGTTCATGCCCATGGTCACCGCCGTCGTCGTCTCCCGGATTTGCGATATGGAACATAAAGGGGCGACGTGGAAGCTGCTCGCCTCGTTCAACGTGAGCCGCAGCCGCCTCTATGCGGCAAAGTATGGGTGCGCCAACAGCCTGTTGCTGGTCGTCGTCCTGTTGCAGGCGATCCTGATCGCGGGGTTCGGCTTGATGAAGGGGGTTCCGGGCAACCTTCCCGTCGCATGGCTCATCCGGTTTACGGGCGGAACCATGCTGGCCACGCTCGCGGTGACGGCCATCCAGCAGTGGATCGCCATGGCCGTCAAAAATCAGGCCTTTGCGCTGTGCCTGGGCATGCTGGGCAGCTTTGCGGGACTGACCGCTCCCCTGTTTCCCGCCGATGTCCGGCGTTGGCTGGTCTGGTCGTATTATCTGGACCTCGGACCGGTTACCTATCAATTTGCCGAATCCTCGGGCTCCTATATCGCGCAGCCTTGGAGCCCGGGAATCGCGGCGGCGGCATTGGGGACGGCCCTGCTGTTCTATTTCGCCGGCAACCTTCATGTCGCCCGGCAGGAAATCTGAGGAGGGGCACGATGAGACGGAGCATTTCTGCTGAATGGCTCAAATTGCGGCATTCCCGAATCGGGCTTGTCCTGGTGACGCTGCCGGTCATCAGCCTGCTGATCGGAAGTGTGAATTATGCCTTCAACCGGGGTGTCCTGGTCAACGGGTGGTACAGCTTGTGGACGCAGGTCAGCCTGTTTTATGGGGAATTCTTTCTGCCCATTTTGGTGGCCATTTTGTGCGCCTATGTGTGCAGGCTGGAGCACCTGAACCGGAATTGGAACATGGTGTTGACCGCACCGGTATCCGTCGCCAGTATATTCGCGGCCAAATGGTTCACGGTGGGACTGTTGATCCTGTTCGCCCAAGCGCTGTTCTTGGGACTCTACTGGGTTGCGGGACTGCTGTTGTCGATGCCCGGCCCGTTCCCTCCGGAGACGATCGGCTGGGCGATGCGCGGATGGTACGCTTGTCTGGCCATCAGCGCTTTCCAATTGGGCTTGTCGCTGCGGATTCGCAGTTTCGCCGTGCCCGTCGGCATCGCGCTGGTGGCGGTGCTGATCGGTCTGGGCCTGTATGTGGCGAAGCTGGGGCTGTTTTTCCCGTACTCGCTGCTGACGATCGGCATGGAAGCGCTGAGCCAGGACAAGCTTGACCCGCTGCAAAACGCCCTGTTCTGGATCATGAATTCGGCGTACGGAATGCTTTTTGCTTTCTGGTCCATCCGCGGATTGAAGGACCGCGATGTCAAGACGGCTTGATCGGCGGGGGGCGTCACGCAAATTGTAAAATTTTATGATAGCATGCGAAAATTACAGCTTAACCAGTTTGTTTCCCCCGTGCTAAGATGAAGACAGCACCACTCGGGAGCGATGAATTCCATGCATGCTGCGTTGCTCAAGGGAAAGGAACAACTGGTTTATACCGAAACGGACAGGCCGTCCATCGGACCCCGCGAGGTGTTGCTGAGGGTCAAAAACTGCGGCATTTGCGGTACGGATGTGCACTTGTTCAAAGGAGAGCCCGGTTCCGCGGCGGTGACCTTTCCGGTCATCCTCGGCCACGAACTTTCGGGAATCGTGGAGGAAACGGGAGAAGCCGTCACCACGTTGAAGAAAGGCGATCGCGTCACGGTGGATCCCAATCTGTCCTGCGGCCGTTGCGCCCAATGCCGGAGGGGACAGATTCACCTGTGCAGCCATCTGCAGGCGGTGGGCGTCACCCGAAACGGCGGGATGGCCGAGTTTGTGGCGGTTCCGGAGACCAATTGCCATTTGCTGCCGGATTCCGTTTCCTTTGAGGAAGGGGCGCTGGTGGAACCGCTGGGCTGCGTGCTGCACGGCGTTCACCAACTGCGGCTGACCTTCGGCCAATCGGTGCTCATTCTGGGCGGCGGGTTTATCGGCATGCTGTTTCTGCAAGTTCTCAGGCAGTACGTGCCCTCCCGGATCGTCGTGAGCGAACCGGCGGAAGCCAAACACGCCCTGATCCGTTCCTTCGGGGCGGATGAGGTGATCAATCCGTTAACCGCGCCGCTGAGAGAAACCTTTGATATCGTCATTGAATGCGTCGGCAAGCGGGAAACGATGGAAACCGCCGTCCGCACCGCGGGGAAAGGCGGTCAAGTCCTGTTGTTCGGGGTTTCCTCGCCGGAGACGGAGATCCGGGTGTCCCCTTACGAGATCTTTTCGAAGGAATTGACCATTAAAGGCTCGTTCATTAATCCGCACACCCATCCGGAGGCGATTGAGCTGATCCGGAAAGGGGTTGTGAACCTGTCGCCCCTGATCAACCACCGCATCGGCCTTTCGGAGGTTCCCGACGTCCTGGGGCGGTACGCCTCTCTGGGCGCTTCCAAAGTGATGATCCATTGCTAGGAGTTTCAGGTTTGTCGAAAAATTCCCGCCGAAATGGCGGGCTTTTTGATTTTCGGGGACCTGTTTCGGGCGGCAACCGACAACGGGGCATGATTTTTCGAGATAGGAGTGAAATTTTGTGCCATTATCCGCGAAAAAACGGCCTTTTATAATGGGGGATGCAACCGTTTGTAAACGCTTCTAAAAAGGGGAGGTCAATCGAATGCATCTGATCCGCAGAGGAAAAAAACGGTGGCTCGCGCTGGCGATGGCGGGAATGCTGGCGCTGACGGCTTGCGGAGGAGGCGGCAACGGCTCGAAGAGCGGCGGGGCGTCCCCCGAACCCTCCTCCGGCGGAGAGTCGAAAATTGAACTTACGCTGTGGAACATTTGGACGGACCCGTCCGCGGAGCACCAGTCCAGTCTGAAACAAGTGGAAAAATTCATGGAAGAACATCCGAACATCGTCATCAAGCAGCAGAACATTCCGCACGACCAGTACAAGGTGAAACTGAAAACCCAGGCCGCCGGCCGTGAACTTCCCGATTTGATTCAGGTGTGGCCGGGGGCGGAGCTGGCGCCGCTGGTGGAAGGCGGGCTGGTGCAGCCCATCGACGAGATCGTCAGCCATTGGGACGGCCTCATCATCAAGGAATACCTGAAGGATTACAGCGTGGACGGCAAAGTCTATGCGATCCCGGCGCAAGTGGTGCCGACGCACGTGATCTACTATGACAAGGACCAGTTGGCCGAGGCCGGGTTTGAGACGTTCCCGAAAACGTATGAAGAGTTCAAGACCCTGATTCAAAAGCTGAAAGAAAAAGGGCTGATTCCGATCACCGTGGGCAACAAGGGGCAATGGGTGCTGCAATCTTGCTACATCAGCACCATTGCGGACCGCCTGACGGGAAGCGATTTCCTGCACGCGGTGCTGGAAACGGGCGAACGGAAGTTCACCGATCCGGAATTCGTCCGCAGCCTGGAAATCATCAAGGAACTGGTCGAGCTTGGCGCGTTCAACGAGGACTTCAACTCGATCGACAACGACCAGCAGCGGGATTACTTCATCACCGGCGAAGCGGCGATGATGATTGACGGCTCCTGGGGGCTGGGGCCGGTGCTGGATGCCGCACCCGACAAAAATGTGGGCGTGGCGGTCTTCCCGGCCGTCGAGGGCGGTCTCGGCGATCCGAGCGCCGTCTCCGTGGTTTCCGGCATGGGCATCGCCGTCAACGCCGAACTGCAGGGCGAAAAGCTGGAAGCGGCCCACACGTTCCTGAAAGGCTTCTACACGGAAGAATACTTCAAGGAAATGCTGAAAGCGTCCATTCTCGTGCCGGCGGATATCGAAGCGCCCGCGGAAGTCAGCCCGGTGCTGATGGAAGTGGCCGAACTGGCCGGCAAGAAGGTGGCGCCGGTCTATGACGCGACGCTTCCGCTGGAGATTACGAACATCTTGAACGCCGGCCTGCAGGAGCTGAGCATCGGGTTCGTGACGCCGGAAGAGCTGGCGAAGAGACTCCAGGACGCCGTGGACAAGCAAAACTCATAATGATTCGCATTGGGAAGGAAATCAGGGCGCCGCATGCCCTGGTTTCCGTTCCTTTCGGGTCCAATGACAAGGGGCGCTTGGCGGTTCTCGTCCGGCGCCCGCGAGTTTGCAGCAGGGAGGAAGGCGGATGCACCTGTTTACCCGCAAAAAGTGGCCGTTCCTGGCCGCTCTCGCTCCGGCCGTCGCCGTTTACACATTGTTCGCCATTGTCCCGATTTTCGTGTCCTTTTATTATTCGCTGGTGGAATGGAACGGCTTTACGGACATGAAATTCGTCGGGCTGGCCAATTTTGCGGAGAGCTTTGCCGACCCGATCTTCTGGCATGCCTTTACGAACAATCTTTATGTGGTGGCGGCTTCGGTATTCGGACAGGTGCCGATTGCGTTGTTTTTCGCGCTGCTCCTGAACCGAAAGTGGAAGGGAAGCAAATTTTTTCGGACGGTTGGCTTTCTTCCGGTCGTCATTTCCACCGTGGTCGTCTCCCTGGTCTGGGGGATGATCTACAACGCCAGGCGGGGACTGATCAACCAGATGCTGTCGGCGTTCGGGCTGGAGGAATGGCGGCAGAACTGGCTGGGGGATCCGAAGCTGGCGATGATCGCGGTTTGCGTCACGATCATCTGGCAGTTTGTCGGACTGTATCTGATCATTTTTCTCGCGGCGCTGCAAAACATTCCCGGCGAAATCGACGATGCGGCCAGGATCGACGGTGCGTCCGGTCTCAAGCAGACGATTTACATCACGCTGCCGATGATCTGGGACACCCTGATCGTCGCGGTCGTGCTGTGCATCAGCGGGAGCCTCAGAACCTTCGACCTGATTTACGTCATGACATCCGGAGGTCCCGGGCACGCCACCGAAGTGCTCGCCACCTACATGTTTGACGAAACGTTCTCGTCCACCCGTTACGGTTACGGCAGTGCGATTTCCGTCTGCATCTTTTTCTTCAGCCTCATCCTGATCGGGCTTTCCAATCTGATCCTGAGGCGCAAGGCGATTTGAACAGGGAGGTGTTTGCATGCCGGATGCAACTGCGGCCGCCATGAACCGTACGGCCAGACTCCGCAAAACGTTCTGGCGGACGTTCGTTTATGTTCTGCTCATCGTCTACGCGTTGATCAACATCTATCCGATCTTCTGGATGGCCTTGAATTCGTTCAAGCCCAACACCGAATTTGCCCGGAATCCCTTCGGTTTTCCGCGCGAACTCTATCTGGAAAACTATCGCATCGCCTGGGAAACGGCCAGGCTGGAAGTTTACTTTTTCAACAGCGTCCTGGTGTCCGTCATGGCCGTGATCCTGACGGTCCTCTGCGGATCGCTGGCTTCCTATGTCTTTGCAAGATTTTCGTTCAAATGGGGAGCCTGGGTTTACTGGTTTTTTGTGTTCGGCATGCTGATTCCGATTCACGCGACGCTGGTCCCGCTGTTTTTGCAGATGCGGCAGTTGGATCTTCTGAACACGCATGCGGGCATCATCTTGCCGTACATGGCCTTCAATCTCCCGGTCACCGTCTTCATTCTGACCAGTTTCATGAAGTCCTTCCCGAAGGACATTGAGGAGTCGGCCATCATGGACGGATGCGGCGTGTTTCGCGTGTTCCGGAGCATCATTTTGCCGATGTCCGCTCCCGCGCTGGCCACGGTGATCATCCTCAATTTCATCAACAACTGGAACGAATTTTCCTTTGCGCTGGTCCTGATCAACGAGGAGTCGCTGAAGACGCTGCCGCTCGGGCTGGCGAATTTTTCGGGACAGTTTACCACCAACTACGGCGCCCAGATGGCGGGTCTGACCATGGCCATCCTGCCCGTCGTTGTCATTTATTTGTTCCTCGAAAAATACGTGGTCAAGGGGATGACAGCCGGCGCCGTCAAGGGGTAAACTGGACAAAAACGCGAGGCGCATCATGAGACGGGTGAAGAACTTCTCCGACTGGTCGATTCAGTGGAAGTATGTGTTGATTTTCATTCTGTTTGTTCTTGCACCCATCCTGGCTTTCAACCTGTACATCTATTCCCAGGCCAATCGGGCGGTTCAGCTTCAGGCCGTCAATAACACGAAGGAGCACCTGGAGAAAGTCAACCAGACCATTCTGACCGTGCTGAAGGACATCGAGAGCATCTCCAGGTTTCTGATTTACAGCGACGATGTCCGCGCGTACCTGAAAATCCCGGATCAGGCGGATCAAGTTGCCGAGCTGCGCAGGCGGGAAGAACAACTGAACGGGTACGCGGTGTTTCATTTGACGTCCAAATCGTACCTGCATTCGTTGTCCTTGGCGGGATTGCACCATCAGTTCCATATTGGCGTCGATCCGGCGGAATTTGCATCGCGCGAGGCGATCTGGAAACAGGAAGCGGTTGTGCGCAAGGGAAGAGGATTGTGGACGGACGTCTATCCCGTGAAGGACGCCTGGAATCGCGAGGCCGAAGTCATCAGCCTGTTTCGCGTCATTAACGATATCAACCAGGTGTCCAATCCGATCGGCATGGTCGCGATCCGTCTGGACGTGCGGAAACTGTATGAATACATCCGGACCGATTTTGGCGATCTGGCCGACATGATCGTGGTGGATCGCAACGGCACGATCGTCATGGACGCCCGTTCGAGCCGGATCGGTCAGCCGCTGAAGAATTCTCCCCTGGCCGGCCTGCTTTCGGCCGATATCCGCCAACCGATGACGCTGGATTACCGGGAAGACGGGGTGAATTACCATGCGGTGGCCATGCCGGTGGCCGGAACGGATCTGGTCACTATCGGCATGGTCAACGAGGACAACGTGGCGCGGGGGATCAAGGGCATCCGGCAAACCATCCCCTGGATGATGGCGGTGCTGATCGGCCTGGGCGTGATCGCCATGATCGGCGTTTACCACGTCATCATCAAGCGGATCGGGGATCTGATCAAGGGAACGCACCAGGTGGAGCGGGGAGATTTCACGGCCCAGGTGCCGGTGACGTCGGGAGACGAAATCGGCCTGTTGGGCACCCGCTTCAACAGGATGGTGCTCCGTTTGAAAGACCTGATTGAAAACGAATACCAGATGGAATTGCGGAACCGGGAGTCCGAGCTGAAATTGTTGCAAAGCCAGATTAATCCCCATTTTCTGTACAACACGCTGGATATGATCCGCTGGACCGCACGACTGGAAAAGGCGCCCGAGACGTCCCGGTTGATTGAGTTGTTGTCGCGGATTTTCCGCATCAGCCTGAGCCGGGGGCAGATGTGGATTCCGCTCAGCGAGGAACTGGCCTATTGTCAAAGTTATCTGGAACTCCAAAAACACCGGCTGGGCGGCCAATTGGTCTATTCGCTCCATTGCGAATACGACGTGGCGGACGAACCGATTCTGAAAATGACGATTCAGCCGCTGATCGAAAACAGCATTCATCACGGCTTTGCGGGCATGAAATCGCTTAAGCGCATCAAGGTGCGGTGTTTCCGGGAAGGGGAGCGGCTGATCATTGACGTGATGGACAACGGCAAAGGGTTTGCGGGCGAACCGTCCGCGGCCTTTCAGCGGGGATACGCCCTGCGCAATATCCGGGAACGCTTGCGCATCGCTTACGGCGGCGAGGCGGCCATGTCCATCGAAGAGGAAGCCCCTTCCGACGGCGATCGGCCCGGCGGCGCCCGGGTCCGGCTTTCGTTCCCCCTGGGCCGCCGCCACCATGGTGATCCGGACGGAAAAGCGCAGGTGATCAACCGCCATGAAACTGAACGTGCTGATTGTGGATGACGAGCCGATTGTTTGCAAGGGACTGAGGGAAACGGTGCCCTGGGACGAGTGGGGGGTGCGGATTGTCGGCGAAGCCCATGACGGCGAAGAAGCGCTGGCGGCGTTGGCCGGTCAGGACGTGGATCTCGTGCTGTCGGACATCCGGATGCCCGGCATGGACGGATTGGAACTGGCCCGGCGGATCGGCGAACGGTTTCCCGGCAAGCGGGTGGTCATGCTGAGCGGGTACGACGAGTTCGAGTACGCGAAACAGGCGCTCAGGCTCGGGGTGAAGGATTACCTGCTCAAGCCGGTCAACATCGAGGAATTGCGGTTTGTCATCGGGAACATCCGGAACGAACTGGCGGAGGAACGGGGGGAGAAATGGCGGACGGCGGCCTATCAACTGCTCTCGGCCCTTGCCGTCGGGGAACCGGCGATCGTCCGCCCGCCGGAACCGGAGCCCGCTTCCGGCCGGCGGTATCGGCTGATGGCGGCGGCCATTGTCCATGACCCCTCCGGAGCTTCCGTTGCCCGGGAAGAGGAACGGACGGCGGCGAAGGGGGTATGGGCCGATAGGGTCGAAGAAATGCTGAACACGGGGGGCAATCTTGCGGCGGCCTTGCCCATTGGGCCCAACCGGCTGCTCGCGCTTTGCGGGATGGCCGGCCCGGGCGACGACAAGGCCGTGTTCCGCCGGATGATCGAAAGGATTCGGCGGCAACCGGGCGTCCGCATGTGGTGCTGCCTGTCCTCTTCCTTTCGGGACCTGGACGACGCGGGCGAACGCTGCCGGGAAGTGGTGAAAGGCTTGTCCGCCTTTCCGGTGATGGGCGACGTCGTGTATGAGTCGGCGGAAATTCCGGAACCCGAATGGATGAGCCTGTCGGAGGAAACGGCGCAGTTCCGGTCGCTGATCGAAAGGGGAGAGGAACGCGAGACGTTGCGGAGGATGGTCGACCAGTTGTTTGACCGGTTCCGGGACCGCCGCTACGGTCTGGACGACGTCGCCGCGGCGTTGCAACAACTGGAGGATCGGCTGTTTGACGGTCTCCCGTTCCGGGAAACGCTGCACTTCGCGGCGGGACCGGACGTCAGCCGGTACGGTTCGTACGACGATCTGAAAGCGCTGTTCCTTCAGGATTTGGAACCGTTTGTGGCGCGGGATGGGAAGAACGTCTGCGTGGAACAGCAGATGCTGGTCGACAAGGCCCTCCGGTACATGAAGGACCATTACAACAAGGATCTGAGGGCCACGAAGGTGGCGAGCTGGATCAACGTATCGCCCAACTATTTCAGCCAGTTGATCAAAAAGGTGACCGGCAAGCATTTCAACGACCTGCTGCACGAGATTCGCATCGACCGGGCGAAACGGCTGCTGGAGGAGACGGATTACCGGATCTTCCAGATCGGGCGGCTGGTCGGTTACAAGGAATACAAATACTTCGTCCATTCGTTCAAGCGACTGACGTCCGTATCGCCGTCCCGATACCGCATGCTGGCCTATGAGTCGAAGCGGAAGAACTTGGCGGACGATGAACGGAATCCGGCAGAACCGGCCAATACATGGGGAGGATGCTCATGAAACTGACGAACAACTGGAAATTGCAATGGTTCGAACCCGGGGAACGGCCGCCGCTGGAACTTGCCTCTCCCGAGTTTACCGACTATTTCTGGATGGACGCGCAGGTGCCGGGGGACGTGCATTCCGCCCTGGTTCGCAAGAGGGTGATCGACGATCCCTTTGTCGGGCACAACGACTTGAAGTGCCGCTGGGTGGAGGAAAAGGAATGGTGGTACCGGACCACGTTCACCTGGCAGGAAGAGCCGGAGGATGACGAGGTCATCGAACTGCTGTTTGAAGGGCTCGACACCTTTGCCACCGTTTACCTGAACGGCCTTGAGATCGGCAGCACGGAAAACATGCTGGTGGAGCACGCCTTCGACGTCACCGGCCTTCTGCGCCAAGGGGAGAACGTCCTGGCGGTCAAGTTCGATCCGGTTCACCTCCGGGTCAAGGAGAAAGAGAAAAAATATTGGTGCGGCTTCGAAAAGGACCGGATCTGGGTCCGGAAGGCCGCCATGAACTTCGGTTGGGACTGGGGACCGCGCCTGGTGACCGTCGGGATCTGGAAGGACGTTCACGTCCGGAAATGGAAGAAGGCCCGGATTTTCTCCGTGTTTCCCCGCACGGCCGCCCTGGCGAAGGACAAGGCGGTGGTGGAAGTGGACGCGGAGATCCTGCGCCGGCCGGGCCATCAAGAGCCGCTGACCGTGGATGCGAGTCTGACGGCGGACGGCCAGACGTTCTTGGCCAGCGCCGGCCTGTCGGGACAGGAAGCCACGCTGGTTCTGGAGGTGGACCGGCCGAAGCTGTGGTGGACGCACGATCTGGGCGAACCGTATCTGTACCGGCTGGACGTGACGCTGAAAGATGCCGGGGGACGCGTCCTCGACCGGTATGAGCAAGCCTTCGGCATCCGGGAAATCGTGCTGGAAGAACGGCATGAAAGCGGAGAAAACCTGTTTGCCTTCCGCCTGAACGGCGTTCGCCTGTTCGCCAAGGGCGCCAACTGGATTCCCGTGCACAGTTTCATCGGGGCGGCGGAAGACGGGCGATACGAGAAATTGCTCGCCTTGGCGCGGGATGCCGGGATGAACATGCTGCGGGTCTGGGGCGGCGGCATTTACGAGAAGGATGTCTTTTATCGCGAATGCGACCGGCTGGGCATCCTGGTGTGGCAGGATTTCATGTTCGCCAACGCCCTGTATCCGGATTACAACCGCAACTTCATGGCCAACGTGCAGGACGAAATCACCAAGGTGATCCGGCGGCTCCGGAAACATACCTGTCTGGCCCTCTGGTGCGGCAACAATGAAATCGACTGGCTCTATGAACGGGAGAAGACGGCGGGCCGCATCACCACCCCGCTGTACGGGCGCAGGATCTGGCATGAGCTCATTCCGGAATGGCTGCGCAAGCTGGACCCCACCCGGGCCTACCGGTCGAGCACCCCTTACGGCGGCAACGACCACAACTCGGAGGAGGTCGGCAACCGCCACAACTGGCAGGTGTGGCACGGCAACGTGGAGCCGCGGAAGTTCGGGGAACCCGCGCTGCAGGATATTTCCGTGGAAGGCGTGTCGTTCAAAAACTACAAAAAGGACCGCACGCGCTTTTCCAGCGAATTCGGCATGCACGCCTCGTCCAATCGGCATACGCTCAAAACTTACATTCCGGAAGGCCAATTTTATTGGAAAAGCGAGGAGTTGGCCTACCGAAACAAGGACATTTACCATGAAAAAGGCCTGCTGCTGATGGAAGGATACACCGGCGTTCCCCGGGATCTGGACCAGTATATCCGCTATTCCATGCTGACGCAGGCGGAAGGATTGAAGTACGGGATCGAGCATTACCGGCGCCGGAAACCGTTCACCGGCGGCGCCCTCATCTGGCAGTTGAACGATTGCTGGCCGGGGACCAGTTGGTCGCTGATCGATTACGAGCTGCTGCCCAAAGCCGCCTACTATTACGCCCGCAAATTTTTCTCGCCGGTGGCGGCGTCGATCGATCACGATCCCGGAAAGCCGGTGTCCGTCTGGCTCGTCAATGACCGGCCGGAGCCGGTGCAGGATGAGCTGGTGCTGGAGGTCAAAACCTTTGCGGGTGAAACGTTGCGCGCCGAATCGATCCGGATCGCCGTCGGTCCCAATGAAGTCCGGCAAGTGGCGGAATATGCCGAAGATGAACTGCTGGGCGGGGCCGCGCCGGAAACGGCGGTCATCCGGCTGAGATCGCGCGGCGGCGTGTTCCCGGACAACATCTGTTATTTGCGGGATTTCAAGGATCTTCGTTTGCCGCCGGCGCGTCTGGAAGTTCGCCGCTCCGCCGAACGGCAAACGATCACCGTGACGGCCGACCGGCTGGCGCGTTTCGTCATGCTCGACATTCCGCAGGAAGAAGTCGTGTGCTCGGACAACTATTTCGACCTGTTCCCGGGAGAGACCCGGACGATTGAACTTCGCCACCTGTCCGGCCGGGAGATCCGGATCGGGGACATTGAAGTATCGGCGATCAACGGGGCAGGTTGAGGTTTGGAAGCAACGGCCATGAACACCCGCGCAGGATCTGGCGGGGTTCATGGCCCGCTTTTTTTGTGACGACGCAGGAAAAGGTCATGGGCCAAAAATTCAAACTTTACGAACATGATATTCGATTGAATCCCTGTCATTTCCTTCCCTATGCTAGTGTTGCCGGAAGAATTCCAGATCTGGAACAAAGGGGAGGAGAACGCGGGGATGAAAAGGCTGGCGTCGATCGTTTTTGCGGTGGTTTTGGCATTCGGTCTCTTCCCGGCCGTTTCGACTTTTCCCGCATCGGGGGAAGAAGCGATTGGGGATCCGCCCGCGGAGGAATGGCTCTACGAGGGGCCTTCCGCCGGGGAACCCGGACCGGAAGGTACGCCGGGCGAAGAACCGCAAAGCGGGGAAGAACCCGGCGGACAGGAACCGGAACCGGGTGGATGGGAACCGGAACCGAATGAACCGGAGTCCGGCGATCCTGGCCCCGACGGGGATGAACCGATCCTCCCGATTGCACGGGCCGAAGAAGACGGATTGCTTTTGCATTACGACATGAAAACGCTGACAGAAACGAATGGGCAAATCGTCTTCCAAAACGTGGCCGGTCCGCCCGGCTTTGACGGCCTGCTTCGAAACCCGGCCAACGGGATGGTCGTGAAGAACAGCGAAGCGGGGTTTGTGTCTTTCAATACGTCGTCTACATTGCCCAAAAGCTATATTGAAATCCCGAAGGCAGCCGACGGTTCCGACCTTCTGGCGGGTTTGACCGAAATTACGGTGTCCGCCCTGATCGAGTGGGTCGATGACGGCCAAAACCGTTGGGTGTTCGGTTTTGGAACGGTCTCGGACGACGGCGAGTACGGGAACAAATACTTTTTCTTCACCCCGCGCCACAGCAACGGCAACGTGATGGCTTCGGGCATTTCCAGGGCCGGTTGGAGAAATGAGGCGCTGGTCAGGGGTACTTCTCGCTTGCCGGCGGGCGACTGGAAGCTGGTGACCGTGGTATTCTCGGAAGCCGCCGCCACCATCACGGTCTACGTGGATGGAGCCCTTGCGTTCTCCGGAAACGCCGGCGACCGGAAACTGTCGGAAATCATCGATCCCGGCGCGCCTTTTTCCGGGTTTGTCGCAAAATCCATTTTTCGGAACGACCCGTATTATCAGGGAAAAATTGCGGATTTCCGGGTTTACGGAAAGGCGCTGACGGAGACGGAAGTGGCTTCGCTGTACGCGGAAACCAGTCAACTGGTGCCCGAGTTGCAGAACCTGGTCCTCCAGGATGCCGCCGACGCCCTGGATATGACCCTGTATCTGGGACCGGGCGATGAAAGCGTCGACCAGGTAACGAAGGACCTGGCGCTCCCCGCGGTGGGAAAACACGGGGTGGCCATTTCATGGCAATCCAGCGATCCGTCGGTGATCTCCGACACCGGCGCCGTCACGCGGCCTCCCGCCGACGGGTCGGACGTGGAGGTGGAGCTGACGGCCACATTGACCTACCAGGGCATCACATTGCAGAAGACGTTTGCAGTTCAGGTGCTCAAAGCATTCGATGACACGGAAGCCGTGAGCGCGGACGCGGCCAAACTGGTGATTTACAACCAGAACAACATCAAGGGCAATATCCGGCTGCCCGTGGCCGGAGAGAACGGCACGACGATCCGCTGGACTTCCTCCCACCCCCACATCGTGAAAGGGTCGCCGGAAGCGGAAGCCGCCGGGGATCCGGCGCAGCTCGGCCGGGTCGCGCGTCCGGAGGACGCGGATACGGCGGTAACGCTGACCGCCACCGTCAGCAAGGGGAACGCTTCCGTGCAAAGAACCTTTGACCTCGTGGTTCGGAAAAAACCGGAACCGCTCGAATACGATGCCTATTTCTTCGCCTATTTCACGGGCGAATACGAAGGCGGCGAGGAAATTTCCTTCGCCGTTGCCGAAGATCCGCTGAAGTGGAGGGCCCTGAACAACGGAAAGTCCGTTCTTCAATCCACGATGGGCGAAATGGGCGTCCGGGACCCGTTCATCATCCGTTCGCCCGAAGGCGACAAGTTTTATCTGCTGGCCACGGACTTGAAGATGGGCGAAAGCACGAACTTTGATCAGGCTCAGATCACCGGAAGCCATCACATCATGATTTGGGAGTCGGACGATCTGGTCCATTGGAGCCGGCAGCGCATGGTCGAAGTGGCCCACCCGAGGGCGGGCAACACCTGGGCGCCGGAAGCGTTTTATGACGAAACCACGGGCGATTACGTGGTCTTCTGGGCGTCTTCCATGAAAATCGGGGACACGTACGGCAAGTATCCGAACGGAAGGCCCGCCGGACAATACAACGTCATGTATTACGCGACCACGCGGGATTTCTACACATTCTCGGAACCGAAGGTGTTCATCGACGACGCGTTTCCCACGATCGACACCACCATCGTGGAACACAACGGGACGCTGTACCGGTTTACCAAATCGGAAGTGAACTACAGGGTCTATTACGAAAAGGCTCCCCACGTTTTCTACGACAAAGACGGCATCGCGGCAAACGGGTTTCAATGGGAGCTCATCGAGGGCACCCGAACCGGCAACCAGGGCCTGATCGGCCATGGGGGCAACAATGAGGGCCCCACCGTATTCAAAGATATTCGTGAGGATAAATGGTACCTGTTCCTGGATTCCTGGCCGTATCACGTGCGGGTGTCCACCGATCTGGAGGACGGCGCGCAGTTCCGGGACAATTTGTTGCCGGAGAACGCGTATGCGCTTCCGCCCGGCCCCCGTCACGGCACCGTGATCCCGATTACCCGGGCCGAATACGAGGCGCTGGTGCAGGCTTACGGCGTCCCAGGGTCGCAGCCGTCGGCGGAGCCGGTGGTGCATTACACTTTCGATCCGGATGATGCCGCAGGTTTCACTATCAAGGATGTCTCCGGCAACGGCCATGACGCCCTGTTGGTCGGAGGGGCGGAGATTCGCACGGACGACGCCGTGGAAGGCGGCGCCGTGCACCTGGATGGCACCACGGGTTATGTGATGCTTCCGGACAATTTGATCCGGGATTTGAACCTGGAGCAAATGACCGTTGCCGCATGGGTCAAGGTGGATCGTCACCAGGCCAACCAGCGCATCTTCGATTTTGCCTCAGATACCGGCCGGCAAGTGAACCGGAACAGCATGTATTTGAGCATGCAAGGCGATACGGGTGTGCTGGAGTTTGCCATCGTGACACCGTTTACCGAGAAATTCGCCAACGAATCGGCGCCGCTGGCCTCGAACTACAAATACGCGCTGCGGGCCGGCCGTCCGAGTGCGGGGGCATGGCATCACATCGCCGTCACGATCGGCGGTTTCGACGCGGTGCTGTACGTGGACGGCGAGGAAGCGGCCCGAAGCTCCGTCTACAACGTGGAGCCGCGCATGCTGCTCGAGACGTCCATGAACTACATCGGCAAGTCCCGGCAGGATGCGCATCCGCTGCTGGCTGGAAAGATCGACGACTTCCGGATTTACAACCGGCCTCTGACGGCACAGGAAATCGCGGCATTGGCGCAGGCGGAAAACGGGGAGCCACAACCGGAGGATCCGACCCTGCCCGCACCCGTCCTGCATTACGACCTGACGGACGTCACCGGGGAGACGGTGAGGGATCGCATCGGACGTTTACACGGAAAATGGATCGGTACAGACCGCGCGCAGCTCGTCAGGTCGGAGAACACCGGATTCCTTGACTTCGAAGGAGGCTCGACCGCCTCGTATGTCGAGATTCCGGGAGGGGTGTTGGACGGTCTCACGGATGTCACCGTTTCCATCCTGATCAACTGGAAAGGCCAGGCGGGCGCGGAGTGGGCGTTTGCCCTCGGCCGGGATCGGAACCGGTATCTGTATTTCACGCCCAGATACAATGCAGGCGATTATTCCGCCCGCTTCGGCATTGCCACCAACGGCTGGCAGAATGAAGTCACCGCGAGAACGCCCACTTTGCCGGCCAATGAGTGGAAGCTGATTACCGGCGTGATGTCCGGGACGGAAGGAAAACTGACGCTGTATGTGGACGGTGTGGAAGTCGGTTCGGCTTTTACGGACTTTACCCTGGAGGACATTCGCAATCCGGGCGGCATCAGCGGTTATCTGGCCCGGTCGTTCTACGCCGAGGATCCGTATTTCGGCGGCGCCATCGCGGAGTTCCGGATCTACGGCGAGGCCCTGACGCCAGCGCAAGTGGCGTTGCTGAAACAGGAAGCGGACCGGAAGATCGGCGATCTGAGGGTGCTGGAGGTTGAACAGGCGGCGAAGGAGCTGAAGGTGGACGATCTGCTCGGCTCCAATGCCGGCAAGGACGAAATCACGGCCGACCTGCGGCTTCCCGGCACAGGCAAATATGGCACGCAAATCACGTGGCAGTCGCGGAGCCCCGAAATCATTTCTCCGCAGGGGAAGGTCAACCGTCCGCCTTTCGAACAGGGAAATCGGACCGTGGTGCTGACGGCCACCATCTCCAACGGCATCCATTCGGTGACCCGGGAATTCACGTTCACCGTGATCCGGCTGCCCCGTGCGCCGGACATTCTCCGGATGGACGCGGAATGGCTGAAGATTCCCAATCTGGAAGACGTGCGGGGCCATCTGACGCTGCCGGTCCGGGGCCCCAACGGGTCCGCCATTTCGTGGACATCCGACAAGCCGGACGTCATTTCGCCGACCGGGGAATTGACGCGTCCCGCATACGGCGAGGGGGATACGACGGTCCGATTGACCGCGACCCTCACTTTAGCCGGAATCTCGATCAAAAAGGGATTTGTGGCGACGGTTTTCCAGGAGGACGAACTGTTTCCCGTCGTAGAACAGATCGACCGCCTTGTCGTGGGCCAGCGGCAACTGCCCAAGCCGGAACCGTACGTTGCATACCTGTTCGTCTACTTCACCGGGGAAGGCAAGGCGAACGGCGAGCAGGTCTATTTCGCCCTCAGCGACGAGGAGGATCCGCTGCACTGGACCGAAATGAACAACGGTGCTCCCGCGCTGTTCTCCAACCTGGGCGAAAAAGGAGTGCGCGATCCGTTTATCATCCGTTCCCCGGAAGGCGACAAGTTCTACATGATCGCCACCGACCTCAAAGTATACGGCACCAACAATGATTGGAACCGGGCGGCGCGCTACGGCAGCGATTCCATCGTGGTGTGGGAATCCACCGATCTGGTCAACTGGTCCGAACCGTGGCTGGCGAAGATCGCGCCGCCCAGGGCGGGACACACATGGGCTCCGGAAGCCTTCTACGACAAAACGACCGGTGAATACATCGTGTTCTGGGCGGCCGCCGTATTTGACAACGACGCGCATGCCGGACCGATCAACCACAGCATCTGGTATGCGAGAACGAGGGATTTCCGGACCTTCACCGAACCGCAAATTTACATGAATTATGAGGATTACGGCTTTCCGATCATCGACACGACGATGATCGAGCACAACGGAAAGATTTACCGGTTCACGAAAGAAGAGCACGGCAACGCCCCCTTTGGCCGATTCGTGTTCCAGGAAGCGGGCAATTCCGTCTTCGATCCCGACTTCCGGATGATCAAGCGGGGCATCGGCATCGGGACGATCGCCCGCGGGGAAGGTCCGCTGATCTTCAAATCGATCACGGAAGACAAGTGGTACCTGTTCATCGATGAATTCGGCGGACGGGGTTATGTGCCGTTCGAGACGACGGACCTGGATTCGGGCGAATGGGTCGAGTCCCAAAACTATCGCCTGCCTTCCAGCCCGCGCCACGGGACGGTTATTCCGATTACCGCATCCGAATACGCCCGGCTGCTGCAGAAAGTACCGGGGGTGAAAGCGCCGGATTCCCGCGTCCGGGTTACCGGCGTCAGCCTGGATCAAACGTCGGTGAAGCTGAAAGTAGGGCAAGAACTGCAGCTTTTGGCCATCGTGACGCCGTTCGGCGCCGCCGACAAGTCGGTGGTCTGGGCGAGCAGCGATGATTCGGTGGTGTCGGTGGACGGAACCGGCCGGATTCGGGGCCTGAAAGAAGGCACGGCCTATATCACCGTCACGACGGTGGATGGCCAATTTGTCGCCATCGGTGAAGTGACCGTGGAAAAAGCGACTTCTCCCGGCGGTCAGCCCGGCGGCGGGGGACAGCCCGGCACGGGCGGTCAACCGGGTGGAGGCGCCCAACCTGATGAAGGCGCTCCGTCCGGAGAAGGCGATCAGCCTGACGGCGAGGATGGTGCATCCGGCGGCGCCCGGCCCGGACCGGAAGACCGGCTTCCCGCCTTCTCCGACATGGAGCGCCACTGGGCGGCGTCCGCTGTTCAGGACATGGCCGCGCGCGGAATCATGGAAGGCTATCCGGACGGCACGTTCCGGCCGGACCGGAACATGACGCGGGCCGAATTTGTTGCGGTGTTGTGCCGTCTGCACGGATTGCAGCCGGAAGAAGGGGATTCCGCGTTCGGAGATGTTCCTGCGGGAGCATGGTACGCCAAGTACGTGAACGCGCTGCACCGGGCGGGATGGATCAGCGGATACGGGGACGGCACGTTCCGACCGGATCGGGAAATCACGCGGGAAGAAGCGTTCGTGCTGGTCTGGCGGATTTTCAGGGACCGGCTGGAGGCGTCCGTTGCAGGCAAGACCTTCACGGATGAAGCGGATATTTCGTCGTGGGCGCAGGAAGCGGTGCGGGCGCTGGCCGCGGCGGGGGCGGTCACCGGCTATGAGGACGGTTCGCTCCGGCCGAAGGAGCCGATGACGCGTGCCGAGGCGGCCGCCGTTCTGGCAGCGTTGCTGTAAAAGCAAACGAAAAAAGGCCCCGCCCGGCGGCAAGTCCGGGCGGGGATTCTTTTTCATCCGTTCCAATTTACTCAAAAAAAGGCCAGCCCATCTTCTCGTCCCTGTCGTAAATCATGGTGCCCGTGTCCTGGTATTTATCCACCTTTTCTCCATTGCGCATCTGCAACAGCGTGTGGACGATCAGGCTTCCCCAACGGGATTCCCCCTGTGAAACGACGTGGGTGATTTGTCCGTTGCGGACCGCTTCCCGGACTTCCGGGGTGAGCCCGAAGGCCAGCAGATACTGTTTGAGTCCTTTGGCCTTCCAGAAAAGAATGGAGCTCGAAACGGAAATCGGATCCAAGGCGATCAGCGCGTCGAAGTGGGGATGGTTTTCCGTCATAATCTCCAGATCGGCGAGCGCCGTCTGATCGTCTCCTTCGTGATACCGCACATTCAGTACCCGGATTTCCGATCTTTCGTCGATGTAGGACAGAAATCCCTCCAGCCGTTTCTGCAGCGAGTGCATCCGGCTTATGCCGCTTTCCAGGATCACCATGCTATTGTCCCCCAGGAGGTCCGCCAGCCGGTCCGCCAAAACGCGTCCGGAAATCAAATTGTCGGTACCGATGAAGGCCATCCGTTGGCTCCGCGGCGCGTCGGACTCGAAACAGATGACGGGAATGCCGCTTTCGACGGCGTGATTGATGATCGGGACAAGCGCGTCCGAATCCACGGGGGCGATGGCGATGCCGTCCACGCCCTGCTTGATCAGGGTTTCCATCATGCGGATCTGCTGTTCGAGGTGCGCCTCGTCCGGCGCCTTCACCATCAGTTTCACCCGGTGTTTTTTGGCCGTTTCCTCGGCCTGTCTGGTGATCCATTCATAGAGCGGGTGGGCAAAAGGGTAGATGATGCCGAACACGTACGCGGGAGATTCCGGTTCGGCGGCCTCGCCGGTGCCGGGCGGGGCCTCCGGCATTCCGCCCCGGCATCCCGCGGCCGCACACAGCACCATGACGGCCAGCCAGACGGCGAGCCACGGCCGCCGCGGCTTCTCACCCCTTCGATGCGGAGACATTTCCGGAAAACTCCCTTCCGGCATCCGGATTCAGATCGGTTCTCAAAGCGCCCCGTTTCCGGAATTCCTTGGTGGTCATTCCGGTCATTTTTTTGAACAGGCTGGAAAAATAGTGCGCGTCGTTGTAGCCGACCCGGTACGCCACTTCGTACGATTTGAGCCCGGTGGTCAGCAGCAGTTCCATGGCCTTGCGGATGCGCGTCCGGGTCAAATACTCGATAAACGTGATCCCCGTCCCCTGGCTGAAAATTTTGCTCAGGTGGCTGGGACTCACGCCCGCGTGTTCGGCCGCCTGCTGCAGGGACAGATCGTACCGATCGTAATGCGTTTGGATGAAACGTTTGGCCTTTTCCAGAATCGGGCCGTACCGGTCGGCCGTCTCTTCCCGCCAGTCCAGGATCTGCGCGGCCAGCCGTTTCACGTAATCACAGGCGTTTTCGTGCGAACGGATGAGCTGGATCGATTTCTGCCATTCCCGATACCGCCGTTCCATGGTTTCCGCATCCCGGATCAGATCCTGGGAGGCATGGAGCGCCGTCAGCGTTAAATCGTTCAGCAGGAAGTACCCGTACATGTTGGCATGCCAATCGATTCGCTTCAGTTCGGAAGCAAAAGAGGTGATGAAGGCGTCCAATTCCGTCTTGTTGCCGATTTTGAGGAATTCGAGAAAACGGTTCCGGTCCAGCCAAACGTTCTCGCCGGGAACGCCGGATTTTTCCATCTGGCGAAAATTGGCGCGGATCAGCTTCCTGTAGGTTTTCTCTTCCTCCGCCACGAGATAGGAAGCGTGGATACCATGCAGCCGCCGCTGCAGGGAACCGGCGCCCGCGATGATTTCGCAGCCGCAGGCCGACTCTGCCCGCGGAACCAGCTCTTCTTCCAGGAGGCGCAAGCCTTCCCGCAAAGCCTTTTCCCTATCTCCTTTCAGCACCCAGACGGTTTCCGTCCGGCTGCGCGGATAGGACAACACCGCTGCGAAGGGCGACAGGCCGGAAACAATCCGGCGGGAAATGTCCCGGACCGGCGGGTCGGTCGTTTCGGCGCGGCCGCCGTCCGGATGCAGCACTTCCGTGATGGCGACGACGTAATGGCTCGCCGTCAGGTCGACGCCAAGGGTGGCCGCCAGGTGGAGCGCTTCCGGCGTGGAAATGAGACCCGTGCACAAATCGCTGAGCAATTTCTGGCATCGCAGATCCCGGCTCGCTTCCAGGAGCGATTCCATTTCCACCAGGCGGTCCAGATGCCTGCGTTCCTCATCGATCCGTGCCGCGATCGATTTGAGCGTATTCAATAGTTCCGCCGATCCCACCGGTTTCAGGCAGTACTCCGTGATCCCGAGACGCAGGGCCGAGCGGGCATATTCAAATTCGTCATGGCCGCTCAGAATGACGATTTTAATGTGCGGGTATTTCTGCCGGACGATGCGGGCGAGTTCGAGGCCGTCCATGAACGGCATTTTGATGTCGGTAATCAGGATATCCGGCTGGTGGGATTCGATGAGCGGAAGCGCCATTTCCCCATCCGGCGCTTCGTCGCAGAACAGAAAGCCTTCGCCTTCCCAGTCCACATTGTCCCGGATGCTTTCGCGCACCAAAATTTCGTCGTCCACGAGCAGAATCTTTTTCATGCCGATCCCCTTTCGCTGTCTGGAATCCGCAGGGTGACTTCCGTGCCTTCCGTGTAAGAACTTTCAATTTGCAGACCGAAAGGTTCTCCGTAATAGAGGCGGATGCGCTGATGCACATTGCGCAGCCCGAAGCCCTGGCGGCGGATTTCCTCCGGGTTGCCGGACCGGATTTCGAGGCCATTGGACAAGGAGCGGCGAATCTCGTCCAGACGGTCGGGCGTCATGCCGATGCCGTTGTCGGTGATCTTCAGCCAAATGGCCCCCTGGCTGTCCCGCGAACCCCGGATCTCGATTCGCCCCTTTCTCCGCTTGTTTTTGATGCCGTGGTAAAGCGCGTTTTCCACCAGCGGTTGCAGCGTCATTTTCAGGATTTGCCGGTTCAGAATCTCGGGATCGACCTGGATGTCGTAGTCCAGGATATCCCGGTAGCGCATTTGCTGGATGATGAGATAATTGCGGATGTGCTCGATTTCTTCCCCGATGGAGATCACATCCCTTCCTTGGCTCAGACTGATCCGGAAGAAATTCGAAAGCGCTTGCACAATGCGAATGACCTGATCGTGCCTGCGCGCTTCGGCCAGCCAGACGATGGAATCCAGGGTGTTATACAAAAAATGGGGATTAATCTGCGCCTGCAGGGTGCGCAGTTCCGCCAACTGGATCTGTTTCTGTTCCTCGATGCTGCGGTCGAGGAGCTGCTTGATCTGTTCCAGCATCACATTGAAGCTTCGGCCGAGATCGGCGATTTCGTCGGTGCCGTCCGTCTGCACCTTGGCTTCCAGGTATCCGGATGCGGCCAGCCTCATCTTGTTTTTCAGCACCTGGATCGGCCGCGTCATGCGGTAGGTGAGATAAAAATAGAGCGTAATGGCCACCACCACGCTCAGGATGGCGCTGGCAAAGATCAGATTCCGGATTTGCGCCGCGTCTCGGGTGATTTCGGCGAGCGGAACCTGGCCCACGATATACCAGCCGGTTTGCGCGGAAATGGTGTAGATGACAAACACCGGCCGGCCCAGACTGTTGTCCACCAGTTGGCCTTTGGTCCCGCGGAACAGGGCGACTTTTGTCAGGGGCGGCAGCCAATCGGGATCGGAGGGATCGGCCGCCTCCGGTCCCGGCAGAAAAATGGGTTTTCCGTTTTTGTCGGCCACGAAAAAATAGCCGGTTTTCCCAATCCGGTTGGTTTCGCTGAACTGTTGCAACACTGAACTGTCGAGATCGATGGTGATGAATCCGATCACCTGGTGGGTGATGGGCTGCTTGATGGTGGATATGATGGAAATCGTCCGCTTGCCGCCGTAATCCAGTCCGTCCAGCCTCGGCACGGCGGGGACCGAAGGGGGGACGTACAGGGTTTCATCGGGGTGGTCCAGCAGCGTCTGAAAGTAGGGTTCTTTCCGTAAATTCTGATTCAATTGAAAAACGCCTTTCCGCTCGCTGATCCCCTTTCCGTACAAATTGACCAGGGTGACGTTCAGAACCAGCTCGTTCAACTGGTACATTTCCCGGTACAGTTGGAAGGTTTGCAGAATACCCATGGCTTCCGGATACGTCTCGGTCTGGGAAAACAGAAACCGGCGCACCATCGGGTTGTTTTCCAGTTCCAGGAGCCGGCTGGCATTCAGAAACATCATGTCGAGTTCGCGCAGAAAGTTCTCGGCGACCAAGGTGTTGGCGGCTTTGCTGTAATCGGAAAGCGTCTGGAACGACTTCTGGTAGGAGACGATGCCAACGGCGATGAGCGGCGCCGAGGTCAGAACGACAAACAAAGCCATGAGCTTGCTTCTCAGGCTGTTGAACGGGATCCTTCGCAGCACCATGGGGACATCGCCTGCTTCACACCACTTCATTGTGAAGTCTAATATATCAAAATTGAGGAAGAAAAAAACAAGAAAAAACGATGTGACAAAAATTTTACACCTTTTGAACAGAAATTCAAAACTTCCCACCGAAGAGCTTCGGAAATTCTCCCAAAATTCCCACCAACCAAAAAAGCCTCTCTGTATCCGCACCGCGGATTTGTCTCTACAATGAAGCTGCATCATGAGTCCATGGGTCATGGTGATCGAATTCTTCCATTTTTACGGGGAGGTTGATCACACCTTGCGTAAGCGCTTTACAGGAAAATGGGCGGGTCTTCTGTTCTTGCTTTGCGTCGTCGTGGCGTTCATGGCGGCCTGCAGCTCCTCCGGGAGTAACCAGGCGCAGCCGTCCGGCAGCGAATCGCCGGCGGCGTCGTCACCCGGCGCCGACACCGCTTCTTCCTCGTCCGCCCCTGCGGATAAAAAGATCGTGCTTGGTTTCTCGCAGGTGGGCGCGGAGAGCGGTTGGCGCACGGCGAACACCAAGTCGATTCAGGAATCCGCCGCGGCGGCGGGCATCGAGCTGAAGTTTTCCGACGCGCAGCAGAAGCAGGAGAACCAGATCAAGGCGATTCGTTCCTTCATCCAGCAGAAAGTGGACGTCATCGCGTTTTCGCCGGTCGTGGAATCCGGCTGGGACACGGTGCTGAAGGAAGTGAAGGATGCGGGCATTCCGGTCATCCTGACCGACCGCGCCATCGATTCGTCGGATGATTCCCTGTATGTGTCGTTCCTCGGCTCCGATTTCGTCGAAGAAGGGCGGCGCGCCGGAAGGTGGGTGGTGGAGCAGTTCAAGGATCACGAGGGCGACGTGAACATCGTCGAGTTGCAGGGAACGGTCGGTTCGGCGCCGGCCATTGACCGCAAGGCGGGTTTCGAGGAAATCATCGGCGCCGATCCCAAATTCAAGATCATCGCTTCCCAGACCGGCGACTTTACGCGGGCCAAAGGCAAGGAAGTGATGCAGGCGTTCCTGAAGGCGCACAAGGACATCGACGTGCTGTACGCGCACAACGACGACATGGCCCTCGGCGCGATCCAGGCGATCGAAGCGGCCGGCCTGAAACCCGGCGAAGACATCATCATCGTGTCCGTCGACGGCATTCGGGACGCGTTCGTGGCCGCCAGCGAAGGCAAGATCAACTTCATCGTCGAATGCAACCCGCTGCTCGGCCCGCAACTGATGGATCTCGTCAAAAAGATCGTGGCGGGGGAACCGGTGCCGAAGCGCATCGTCACCGAGGAGCGGACGTTCACGATCGAGGAAGCCACCGCCGAACTGCCTAACCGACAATATTGAGGCGGCATCCGGCACGCGCACGAACCAAAGCCGCACGAATCGCGACGGCCAGCGGTTGGTGCGGCTTTGTTCCGCCCAAGGGAAGGAGGAACGGGATGGGGGAAAAGGAACCTCTTTTGCAAATGACGGACATCTGCAAGTCGTTTCCCGGCGTCCAGGCGCTCAGCGGTGTCCATTTCCGGCTGTTTCCCGGGGAAATCCACGCGCTGATGGGGCAGAACGGGGCCGGCAAGTCGACGTTGATCAAGGTGCTCACGGGCGTCTATCCGGCGGACCGGGGACACATCCGTCTGGAGGACCGGATCATCCGGCCGCACAGTCCCTTGGAAGCGCAGATGATGGGCATCAGCACCGTCTACCAGGAAGTCAATCTTTGTCCCAACCTGTCCGTGGCGGAGAACATTTTCATCGGCCGCGAACCGCGCCGCTTCGGGAAAATCCGGTGGAGGGAGATGAACGAACGGGCGAGGCGGCTGCTGGAGGAACGGCTGCATGTGCGCATCGACGTGACGCGGCCTGTCAGCTCCTATTCGGTGGCGATCCAGCAACTGGTGGCCATCGCCCGGGCCCTGAACATTTCGGCCAGGGTGCTGATTCTGGATGAGCCCACCTCCAGCCTGGACCGGAGCGAAGTGGAGCAGTTGTTTGCGGTCATGCGCAAATTGCGGGACGACGGTTTGGCCATCCTGTTTGTCACGCACTTTCTGGATCAGGTGTACGAAGTTTCCGACCGAATCACCGTGTTGCGCAACGGGAAACTGATCGGGGAATATCCGACGGAGGAACTTCCCCGCCTGGAGCTGGTCGCCGCGATGATCGGGAAGGAATTGCAGGCGTTGGAGGAAATCCCGAGGGAGGAACGCCGGCCGGCGGTTTCGGAGGAGTGGACGCTCGAAGCCGTCGGGGTCGGCCGCAAGGGGGCGGTGGAACCGTTCGACCTGCGGATCGCCAAGGGCGAGATCGTCGGCTTGGCCGGACTGCTCGGTTCGGGCCGCACCGAGGTGGCCAGGATGCTGTTCGGCGCCGACCGGGCCGATCAGGGGCGGCTCAGGGTTTCGGGCGAGGAAACCGTCATCCATTCGCCCCTGCAAGCTATCAACAAAGGAATTGCGTTCTGTTCGGAAAACCGCAAGACGGAAGGCATCATCGACGAGCTGACCGTCCGGGAAAACATCATCGCCGCGCTGCAGGCGTCCCAGGGATGGTTTCGCGCGCTGGGCCGCAAGCGGCAAGAAGAACTGGCGGACGAGTACATCCGGGTCTTGAACATCCATCCCCCGGACCCGGAAATTCCGGTGAAAAACCTCAGCGGTGGCAACCAGCAAAAGGTGCTGCTCGCGCGCTGGCTGCTCACGAATCCGAAACTGTTCATCCTGGACGAGCCGACCCGGGGCATTGACGTGGGAGCCAAAACGGAAATCCAGAAGCTCATTCTGGCCTTGGCCCGGGAAGGCATGTCGGTGCTGTTCATCTCCTCCGAGCTGGAAGAGGTGCTGCGGATCAGCCACCGGATCGCGGTAATGCGGGATCGCCGGAAGGTAAGCGAAATCCCGGGCAAAGACGCAAGCCGCGAGCGGGTCATGCAAGCGATTGCGGGAGGGTGATCCCATGGAACGGATCCGAAGGCATCATCTGTTTTGGCCCCTGATGGTGCTGGCCGCGCTGCTGTTGTTCAATCTGCTGTACGATCCCGATTTTTTCCGGATCCAGATGCGCGACGGGGCGCTTTACGGGAGCCTGATCGACATTCTCTTTTTCGGATCGCCGCTGGCGCTGGTCGCCATCGGCATGACCCTGGTTATCGCCACGCGGGGCATCGATCTGTCCGTCGGTTCGGTGGTGGCCATTTCCGGCGCCATCGCCTGCCTGACGATCAGCAAGGGAGCGGACCAGAATGACCCGAGCCTGGTGCTGGCCGCCGTCGGACTGGCGTTGGCCGCATCCGCCCTGCTCGGCCTATGGAACGGTTTTCTGGTAACGCGCGCCGGCATACAGCCCATCGTGGCCACGCTGATCCTGATGGTGGCCGGCCGGGGCATCGCCCAGCTCATTACCAGCGGGCAAATCATCACAGTGATCAGCCCGAATTATGAAATCATCGGCGGAGGCGCGCTGCTTGCGCTTCCCGTATCCGTGTACATCGTGGCTTTGGTTTTCCTGCTGGCCGTGTTCCTCACCCGGAAAACGGCCCTCGGCCTGTTCATCGAATCGGTTGGCTGCAATCCGACGGCCAGCCGGCTGGCCGGCATCCGCTCGGACACGGTCCGGCTGTTTGCGTACCTGTTTTGCGGTCTTTGCGCCGGCATGGCGGGGCTCATTCTCAGCTCCAACGTGTCCAGCGCGGATGGCAACAACGCCGGACTCTGGTACGAGCTGGATGCGATTCTGGCCGTGGTCATCGGCGGCACTTCGCTGAACGGGGGACGCTTTTTCCTGACGGGCACGCTGCTGGGCGTACTGATTATCCAGACGCTGACCACGACGATTTACATGACGGGGGTTCCGCCTGAGATTACGCTGGTGGTGAAGGCCGTGGTCGTCCTCGCGGTGTGTCTCGTCCAGTCGGAATCGTTCCGCCGGAAGCTGGTCCATTCCCTGGCGACGGCGCGCAGCCAGCCGGTTGAACGGGAGGTGACGCCCCGTGGTTGATGCGTTCAGAATCAAAAAGCAGCATGTTCCGATCATCGTGACCACCGCGCTTCTTGCGCTCATGTTTGCCGCGGGTTCCCTCCGCTACACCGGCTTTTTCTCCTGGCAGGTGCTGCTCAATCTGCTCATTGACAATGCCTTTCTGCTGATCGTGGCGACGGGCATGACCTTTGTCATCTTGTCCGGGGGCATCGATCTGTCCGTCGGATCCATGATCGCCCTGACGACGATGCTGTCCGCCGCCTTGGTGGAACAGGCCGGTTGGCCGCCCGCGGTGGTCATCCCCCTGGTGCTGGCCCTTGGTTCGGTGATGGGAGCCGGGATGGGGGCAATCATCCATTATTTCCATATCCAGCCCTTCATCGTCACGCTGGCCGGCATGTTTCTGGCCCGGGGATTGTGCTATGTCATCAGCATCGACACCATCACGATCCGGCATCCCTTTTACGTGAACATGGCGCAGACGAGGATTCCCCTTCCGGGCGGGAATTTCATCTCCGTCAGCGTCGTCATTGCCCTGATCGCGGTGGCCGCGGCCATCTATCTGGCCCATTTCACCCGGTTCGGACGCTGCGTCTATGCCATCGGCGGCAATGAGTATTCAGCCCTGCTCATGGGACTGCCGGTGGGCCGAACGAAGGTCCTGGTCTATGCCTTCAGCGGTTTCTGTTCCGCCCTGGCGGGCGTCGTGTTTACGTTTTACATGCTGTCCGGATACGGTCTGCACGCGTTGGGGCTGGAATTGGACACGATCGCGGCGGTGGTGATCGGCGGGACGCTGCTCACGGGAGGCGTCGGGTTCGTGTTCGGCACCTTTCTGGGCGTCATGCTGCAAGGCATCATCCAGACGATCATCAGCTTTGAAGGGACGCTGAGTTCCTGGTGGACCAAGATCGTGATCGGCATCCTGCTGCTCCTGTTCATCCTGCTGCAGCGGCTGCTCAGCGCCCGCGGCGAAGCGCGGGACGCATAGCCCGGTCAGGGAGCGCGAAGGTTGCCCGGATGCATCTTTCTGTCGGGGCTCGACCGGTGCGGAAAGAGGCGGTTGTCCTATGGCCGGGAGCCACAAAATAATCAGAGAGTAACTGGTCATGCTGGAAGAAAATATGAGAGAATGGCCCATGCGGGAGATGGATGTCCCGCGGATGGCCGGGAATCCGGCACATGGTCAGGGGGGTTGAAGATGCAAAGGCGACGGAGGGCGCAATGGGGATGGCTCATCCTGATCCTGCTTCTGCTGGCTTGTGACCGGAAGGAACCCGTGGTTTCCTGGGGACCGTCTCCCGATCTTCCGGGTCGGGCCCGTGTCGAACCGTCCGCCGTCCTTCCCGCGGGTTCCGTCTCCAGACGGCCCATCACGCTGGGCTTTTCGCAGCTCGGAACGGAAAGCGACTGGCGCAACGCGAACAGCGAATCGGTCAAGGAAGCCGCCGCCGAGGCGGGGATTGAGCTGCTGTTTGAAAACGCGGAACAGTCCCAGGAGAAACAGTTCGAGGCGATCCGTTCTTTCGTCGAGAAAAAAGTGGACGTCATCGCCATCGCTCCGGTTATCGAGACGGGGTGGGAACCCATCCTGCGGGAAGTGAAGCAGGCGGGCATCCCGGTGATCATGGTCGACCGCGAGATGAAAATCAGCGACCCTTCCCTGTATGTGACGTTTATCGGTTCGGATTTTTACGAGGAGGGTCGAAAGGCGGGCAAATATTTGCGGGATGCCCTGCGGGACGAGATCGGCCCCATCGGGATCGCGGAGCTCAAGGGAACGGAGGGTTCCTCTCCCACCATCGAACGCGCCAAGGGCTTTCGGGACATCATCCGGGAGCGCTCCGATTTCCGGATTATCCTGAGCGAACACGCCAATTTCACGGTGAAAGAGGGCAAACGGGTGATGGAAAAGTTTCTGCGGGAGAAGGGCCGTGAAATCCGGGTGCTGTTCGCCCATAACGACGACATGGCCCTGGGCGCCGTGGAGGCGATCAAGGAATACGGTCTCAGGCCCGGCAAGGACATCCTCATCATTTCCGTGGACGGATCCCGCAAAGCCCTGGAGAAACTTGCGGCCGGAGAAATCAATTTTGTGGTCGAATGCAACCCGCTCATCGGTCCGCAGATCATGCAGGCGGTGCAGGAAATTATGGAAGGGCGCTCACTGCCCAAGCGCATCGTGTCTTCTGAAACCGTTTTCACACAAACTTCGGCGGCCCGGGAACTGCCGAATCGGCGTTACTGAACCGAAAAAAAAGAACGAATCGTTCGCCCTCATTCTGTATGAAAGACAGGAAGGGGTGATCTATTTCTCATGGATCATGTTTGCCTCAGCTACAACCTCACAATAAATTAAACATTTCAAAAAAGAAATTATATTCCCATTTTCATTACTTATACCCAAAATGGAATTGGAAATTTGATGCATCATTCCCAAGAAGGAGGGTTTGCAATCGTGTATAGAAAAGTTCTTCTCTTGTTGTTGGTTATTTCATTGTTTTTCAGCTTTATGCCCGGCCCATTGTCATATGCGCAACAAGCTGAAGATACTTTTGAGAATCCAATGATATGGGCCGATGTTCCGGATCCCGACGTCATACGGGTAGGCGATGTTTATTACATGACCAGTACGACCATGCATATGAATCCAGGGGTTCCGATCATGAAATCCTACGATCTCGTTCACTGGGAGATCGTCAATTATGTCTACGATATTCTGGACTATCAGGATGAACAAACTCTTAGGAACGGAAAGAACGAATACGGGAAAGGTTCTTGGGCAAGCAGTCTTCGGTATCATAACGGCACTTTCTATGTGGCGTTTTCATCCAGCACGACTGGAAAAACCTATATCTTCCAGACTCAAGATATTGAACGCGGGCCATGGAAACGTTACACTCTCCCTTTCTACCATGACATGTCCCTGCTGTTCGACGATGACGGACGGGTATATTTGGTGCATGGCAGTGGTGATATTCAAATTGTTGAATTGACTTCCGATGCAACCGCTGTCAAAGAGGGGGGACTTAATAAAGTTATTATTCCGGACGCAAGTCTGGTGGCAGGTCCCAACGTGGGGCTGCCGGCGGAAGGCGCACATATCCAAAAAATTAACGGGGAATACTATATTTTCTTGATTACGTGGCCTCAAGGCGGTCGTCGTACCCAGTTGGTGTTTCGTTCGGATCGAATTGATGGACCCTATGAGGGAAGAGTGGCTCTGGACGATTCCGGAATTGCTCAGGGTGGAATCGTGGACACCATAAACGGTGATTGGTATGCCATGTTGTTCCAGGATCATGGAGCAGTAGGTCGTATTCCTTATCTAGTTCCTGTCAAATGGGAATCTGGATGGCCTGTTTTCGGGGAAAACGGCAAAGTTCCGCTGCAAATGAAAATCCCGGTCAGTGGCGCGAAATCCGAAAGCTATATTGTGGCTTCCGATGAATTTTATCAAGGATCCGAGAGAATTGGATCTTATCACACTGTCATTGAGAATCGGCAAACCTCCAACTTCGTTACGGCTTCCGAGACTGAAGTCCGGATTTCTTCCATCGAACCGCTCGAAGACGGGAGTAACCACACGGAGTTGCTGGTCAACGGGGGAATGGAGGATGGCCTGGAGCCGTGGACGGCTCATGGTGCCGCATCCGTTTCGGTAACCCAGAGTGTGTATTTCAGCGGCTCCTCCAGTCTGTTTGTCAGCGGCAGACAAGCCACCGGAGACGGGCCTCTGCAATTCATTACCGGCAAAATTAAAGTCGGAGGCGTTTACAAGTTTTCGGCCAAGGTGAAATACACCGAGGGTCCCGACCAAAAGAGGTTTAACATCTCCATCCAACACGGTCCCAGTTGGCAAGGGATCGAGATCATGGGGTCGGCGGTCATCAACAAAGGCGAGTGGGGCACCATTGAGGGAACCTATACCGTTCCGAAAGACGCCGATCTGTCGCAGACTTTCATTTTCATTGAGACCACCTGGACCGCAACGCCGGATCCGGTGTTGGATCTGATGGATTTTTACGTGGATGATGTGTCCTTCGTGGAGGAATCGGTACCGGAACCGCAGCCGCAACCGCCGGAGAAGGAATTGCTGGTCAACGGGGGAATGGAGGAAGGCCTGGAGCCGTGGACGGTGCACCGGGTGGCGCAAGTAGAGATTACCGATCGGGAGAAATACAGCGGTTCCTGCAGTTTGTTTGTCAGCGGCAGACAGGAGACGGGAGCCGGGCCGCTGCAATACATTACCGGCAAAATAAGTGCCGGAGGCGTTTACAAGTTTTCGGCCAAGGTGAAATACACCGAGGGTCCCGACCAAAAGAGGTTTAACATCTCCATCCAGCACGGTCCCAGTTGGCAAGGGATCGAGATCATGGGGTCGGCGATCATCAACAAAGGCGAGTGGGGCACGATTGAAGGAACCTATACCGTTCCGGAAGACGCCGATCTGTCGCAGACCTTCATCTTCATTGAGACCACCTGGACCGCAACGCCGGATCCGGTGTTGGATCTGATGGATTTTTACGTGGATGATGTTTCATTGATCGAAATATCGACAGGCACAATCGACCAACCCCAAAACGGCGAAAACGATTACAACGGATCCAATCTTGCATTGGTGTGGCAGTGGAATCACAATCCGGACAACAATTCCTGGTCCCTTACCGAACGTCCAGGGTATTTGAGGCTTAAGAACGGAAGAAAGAGTACCGGTATTCTCGATGCCCGAAACACGCTTACCCAAAGAACCTTCGGCCCTGAAAGTTCGGCGAGCGTGGCCGTGGAGATCGGCAACATGAAAGACGGAGATGTTGCCGGGTTGGCTGCCTTTCAACAGAATTACGGGTATGTCGGCGTTAAAATGTCCGGCAATTCAAAGTCGATTGTCATGGTGAATGCAGGTTCCGGAACTCCCCAGGAAGTGGAGAGCGTACCTGTCACCCAGAACAGAGTTTACCTTAAAATCGAGATGGACTTTAAAAATCGAACAGACAAAGCATACTTCTATTACAGCCTTGATGGTGTTCATTGGAGGCAGATCGGCAACACGCTCCAAATGACCTATACACTGCCCCATTTTATGGGATACCGGTTCGCTTTGTTCAACTATGCAACCAAATCAACAGGCGGATTCGTTGATTTCGATTACTTCAGAATTGAAGATAAAATGACGGGAACCAATGAATCGGCCACCGTGCTGCAGGCCGAATTGGGTGATGTGCCGGAAGTGACAGGCGTTCCGAACATGGAGTTTGAAGTGCCGGTGATGATGGAGGCGCTGCCGGCAGGGAAATACAGCTCCATTTCGGCTTCCCTTAACATTCCGAATGTCTTTTCCGTGACGGATGTCAAATTCAACTCGGCGAATATTGTTGGAAATACCTCGTACCAATACGCCGGCAATCGGTTGCAATTAGAGGTAACGGGAGATGAAGTGGATTTTTCCAATCCATCTTCCGGCCTGTTTGCCACCATCAAGCTTAAGGTCAACAGGTTTATACCTTCAGACCGGACAGTGGAAATTCGAATGGATTATGTCAAGGTGGCTGGCGGGAATATTCTATACAATGTTCACGATGCGGCAGCCCGAGTTGGATTGAAGGCTTTGAACACGGGAGCAATAGCGAAAATTCCGGGCTATTTCAATCCGCTCATAAGCCACAAATTCGGAGCTGATCCGCATGCGGTGGTTTACAATGGCAGAGTTTACCTCTACATGTCCAGCGATGAGTACGAGTACGACCATAACGGAAACATCAGAGATAATACGTACCAAAATTTGACCAAAGTTTACGTCATTTCTTCCGACGACTTGGTCAACTGGACCGATCATGGCGCCATTCCGGTAGCCGGACCGAACGGCATTGCCAAATGGGCTGATCGCTCTTTTGCGCCGGCAGTCGCCTACAAGAAAATAAACGGAGTCGATAAATTCTTCCTTTACTTCGGAAACGGCGGCGGAGGCATCGGGGTGCTTACCGCAGACAGCCCGATCGGCCCGTGGACAGATCCGCTCGGGGGGCCCCTTGTCACCTGGAGTACGCCTGGAGTCGCCGGTGTTGTATGGCTCTTCGATCCGGCCGTTTTGGTTGATGATGATGGGAATGCTTACATGTACTTCGGAGGAGGGATCCCGGGAGGATCCAATCCGTCCGAGGAGCAAATTGCGCATCCCATGACCGCCAGGGTTATCCGCTTGGGGGAGGACATGATCTCGACGGTTGGATCGGCGGTTCCGATTGACGCACCGTATTTCTTCGAAGCTTCTGGCATCAACAAGTATAACGGCAAGTATTACTACTCTTATTCTGTGAATTTCTCGGGCACACGTCCGCCAGGAACTCCTCCGACGGGATCGATTGCTTACATGATCAGTGACAACCCGATGGGACCGTTTATGTACGGGGGAACCATTTTGAGGAATCCGGGAGAATTTTTCGAAGATGGCGGAAATAATCATCATTACATTTTCCAGTTGAATCATGAATGGTACATCGCGTACCATGCCCAAACCCGCAGCAGAGCTCTCATAGGCCAGGGGAAAGGATATCGATCGCCTCATATCAACAAACTTGAATTCTATGAAAATGGAACGATTAAAGAAGTACAAGCGGACAGGGAAGGCGTTCCTCCGATCAAGAATCTAAATCCGTACGTAAGAACGGAAGCGGAAACGATCGCCTGGAGTGCCGGCATTTCGACGGAGAGTTTTGATGTGTCCGGCAGCCAGGTTCCCAATCTCTATGTCACGGCTATCGACCAAGGTGACTGGCTGGCGGTTGCGAACGTCGACTTCGGTGAAAACGGTGCCGCCTCCTTTGAGGCCAACATCGCATCCAACGCGGAAGGCAAAATCGAAATTCGCCTCGACAGCCCGATTGGAGATGTGATTGGCACTCTGGATGTTCATTCCACCGGAGGACAGTGGGAGATGATGAAGACCGAAGTAAGCAATGCCAAGGGAGTTCACCATATCTTCTTCATGTTCTCCGGAGAAGGTGGAAGCGATCTTTTCAACATCGATTATTGGCAGTTTCATCCTGCCGGGCCGGGGACGGATGTCATTCCCGTGCAGTCCGTCCGCATCATGGGCGGTTCGGAATCGATCAGAGTGGGCGAACTGGCGACGATGAATGCCATGGTCCATCCGCCCAATGCCACGAACCCAACGTATCGGTGGGAAGCGAGCGGCGCGATCAACATCGTGGGAGCCAGCGACCAAAATACGGTTACCGTAAGAGGCGTGCATGCCGGCACCGGAACGCTGAAGGTGACGGTTGAGGCTGGAGGCGCTGAGAAAACAGCCGAAAAGACGATTACGGTAAAGGGTGTCGGCAACAACGATCAAAGCGGTCCCGGCAACGGCGGCAGCGCACCGACCGCACCTCAGACCGGGAGCAACAGAATCGACATTCTGATCAACGGCAAAGCGGTAACGGCAGGTACGGCCACGACAAGCGATAGGAACGGTCAGAGGGTTACGGTCATTACGATCGATCCCTCGAAGCTGAATCACCATCTTTCAGCCGGGGACGATGGCGCCGTCATTACGATTCCGGCAACAGGCGAGTCTGCGATCGCGATCATCCAACTGGACGGCCAGACCGTCAAAATGATGGAGGACAGGAACGTCGTTCTGGAGATCAAGACGGATCGGGCGACGCATACGTTGCCTGCCCGGCAGATCAACATCGGGGCTGTCTCCCAAACGTTCGGCTCCTCAGTTCATCCGCAAGACGTCACGATCGAGATCGAAGTTGGAGTTCCGTCGGCGGATCTGGTCAAAAAAGCAGAACAGGCGGCCGAACGGGAGAAGTTTACGCTTCTCGCACCGCCCGTCACCTTTATGGTTACGGCAAAATACGGCGATAAGAGCTCCGGAATTTCGAAGTTCAACGCTTATATCAAACGCTTTATCGCGATCCCGGATGGAGTCGATCCGAACGCCATTACAACGGGTATTGCGATCGAGCCAGACGGAACCGTCCGCCATGTTCCGACAAAAGTGGTCGTGATGGGCGGCAAATCATATGCTCAAGTGAGCAGCCTGACGACCGGCACCTATGCCATTGTCTCGCATTCGTTGGCGTTCAGGGATGTTACGTCGCATTGGGCCAGGGAGGCCGTGAACGACCTGGGCTCGAGGATGGTTGTCAATGGCGTCGGCGATGGCCTGTTTAATCCCGATGCAACGATAACCCGCGCCGAATTTGCGGCGATCATCGTACGAGCATTGGGCTTGAAGATGGAGGGCGAAACGGCGGGATTTTCGGACGTGAAGGCGACGGCGTGGTACAGCGATGCGGTGGCGACGGCTCGCTCCCATGGTCTCATCGATGGATTCGAAAACGGCACGTTCCGGCCGCAAGACAAGATTACCCGCGAGCAAGCGATGACGATCCTGGCGAAAGCGATGGCGCTCACCGGTTTAAAGGCGAAGCTTTCAAGCACGCCTGCGGATGATCTCCTGAAGCCTTACAGCGATGCGGCAGATGTATCCGGCTGGGCGAAGAGCGGAGTCACGGATTGCATCCATGCGGGTATTGTCTCAGGAAGAAGCGCAACTGTGCTTGCTCCGAAAGCGGAAGTGACGAGAGCCGAGGTTTCCAAAATGATCCAGAATCTGTTGCAGAAATCGGACCTGATATAAACACCATGCAGCCGGAGCGGGACATGCTGCGTATGTCCAACAAAGATTTGATCCGCAGCGCAAAAGGCTGCCTATCCAAAACGGAGAGGCAGCCTTTTTGTTTTCCCCGGTATCCCCGGCGGGGACATCCCGGCATGTTCCTTTCGGTCGATCTTTGGTTCTTCTTCGAAACGTGGCCAAATGAAGCGCAGGCCATTTTGGCGGCGTGGGGAATTGCCGTGCTAAAACTCACGGGTCCGACGGAAAGTTGCACTCGGTGCCCTGCGTATTCCGCACCAGCAGGTCGTATTTGTAGCGCAGCAGTTCGACGGCGTTGTCCGCATCCCTGGCCGTTTCAACGAAGACGGAGACCCAGCCGGAATCCGGAAAAAGGTGGTGGGGTTTGGCGCGTCCCGAACCGACGAGCCGGTCGCGGACGGCTTTCGGAAAGGGGATATCGACCAACCGGTCCCCGTGCAGATGGCCGATCTCCTTTCCCGCGTATTGAAATTCGATACCGCCAAACCGGTGGGGCTGACGGATGACGCCCGGCCAGGCCAGCACCCGTTCGGCGATGATGTCGCTTGCGCGCCGGGTCATGGAGATTCACCTCTTTGATTTTCTTTGAACCAGGACAGGTACGACGTCAGGATCGCCGCGTGCAGGACGGCCAATACGAGATACAGATTGCTGTATATGCTGCCGTCTGCGCCGGCGTGCACCGGATTCCAACTGGCGGCGGCGTGCCATTCCACGGCGATGCCGTACACGCCGACGGCCAACCCCTGGGCAATGAAGTTGAGCATCGAAAACAGGCCCATGCCCACGCCGGTCTGGTCTCCCGGGAGCGTGCGGGATATCGTATTGGCCATGGCGACGCCGATGAACGATTGCCCCACGCTGCCGAAGACGAGAAACGCCGCAATCCAGAACGGGGACACGCCGGCGAAGGCGGACAGCAGCAGGAAGCAGGCCATGAGCGACGCGGAGGCGATCCGGAACAGGAACGGGTTGCCTTTCAGGTCGGCGAGTTTCCCGCCTTTTCGCCCCAAAACGGCGGCCGCAAGGGCGGCGGGCACCATGGCCATACCGATCTGCCCGGCCTCGAGCCCGTTAGCATCGGACAGCAATTTCGGTGTGAGAACGTGCAAGGAAATGCCGACAGCATGGATAAGGAAAGAAAGCAGGAGGGCGAGGGAATACCGTTTGTTCCGGAACAACGCCGGCCGGATAAACGGCTGGGCCGCGGTGCGGATGCGCAGGACAAAAAGCGTCAGGACGGCAAAGCCCGCCAGCATCAGAAGCCCGTTCCGGTTGGTCGTGCCGAGCAGGAACAAGCCGACGGCGGCGGCCAACAGTCCGCCTCCCAACCAATCGAAGGGTTCGTGCGCTTTTTGGGGCTTATCGTCCAACGATTTGCGGAAGAACGGCAGCAAGGACAGGGTGATGAGCGGGGGCGCGAACAGCCAGCGCCAATGAAACGCGCTTACGATGAGAGAGGAGACGATTGGAGCGAGCGCTCCGCCCAGGGCCACCCCGACGGCGGACATCGCCATCGCCCGGCCCCGTCGTTCCGGCGGGAAATAGCGCGTCGGAACGATCATCGCCATGGCGGGGATGCAGGAGGCGCCGATCGCCTGCAGGCACCGTCCCGCCAATGCGGTCCAGTAGGAGAAAGAGACCAGCCCCGCGAGGGAACCGGCGGCAAACAACACCAGCCCGATCGAAAGCAGATTTTTCAGCCGATACCGGTCGGCCAGCTTGCCGTACGTCACCGTGCCGAAAGCATACAGGATGGTGTATCCGGCGGAGAGCCAGCCGGCTTGCGCATAGGAAAGGCGGAACTCTTCGCTGATTTGCGGCAGCACGATGTTGAACATGAGCGCGGTCATCGAGGACAGGGTGACGGTGAGCATCAGCAGACGCATCAATTTGGATCCGCGGTTGATTTCCGGCGCGGCATGCATGGAAGACACTCCTTTCCGAGATTGAAAGCAAGCACTTACTTGCATATCCTGCAAAAAATCAAGGGGTGATCCCCCGGACAAACAGTGAGACGCTTTCTTCGATGAAATCGTCCAGCGTCACGTCCGGTCCCGGATTTTCGCCCAGCTTGCTGATGAAGGCGCCGTAATTCATCCACATGAAGGACAGGGCCACGAGATCGGGACGGGACGGGACGATCTTCCCGCGTTCCGCCATGGCGGAAAAATAGTCGGTAAGCAGACGTTTGAGCTGCTGCGGATGCCGCAGCGCCCGCTCATGAACCCTTTCGGGGAGGTTGTTTCCCTCTTTCTGCACGATCATGATCAGTTTGCGGTTCCGGTTCATGATCCGGTGGTACGTCCGGCTGATGAACAGAAGGTCCGCCTTCAGCTCGCCGCTCAGGCGCTCCCGGAACAATTTTTCCATCTCATTGCCGTAATGAAACCGGTCGAAGGCGGCTTCCAGCAGCTTCTGCTTGCTGCCGAAATGCCGGAACAGCGTCACTTCATTCACGCCGGCCTGTGCGGCGATTTCTTTGGTGGTGGTGCCGTGGTAGCCTTTTTCCGCCATGAGGTCGATGGCGGCCAGCAAGATTTTGTCGGCGGTGCCGGATGACTGGCTGGGCGGGCTCTGTTGGTCCTGTTTCTCCATGTTCCCCTCACCTTAATGCAAGTGCTTGCTTACATCTTGGATGATAGACTTCATTTACCAAATTGTCAAGAAGACATGTAAAATCCGCCTGATCACCCTGTCTCCGGTGTCGGCACAACAGTTTCAATTTGGTGCACCGGCATGTTCGCGGGTTGCGAGCTCCGCCATTTTGCGGTATAACTTAATTAAACCGAACGGTCAGATTATTAAGGGGCGAACGAACGTGGCCAGGAAAACCGCGGAAGAAAGCGAACGCACGCGTCAGCAAATTTTGAGCGCCGCCAAAGAGCTGTTCATTCGCAAAGGATACAGCGCGACGTCGATGGAAGACATCCGCAGCCATGCGAACGTGAGCAAAGGGAGCATTTATTATCATTTTCGCAGCAAGCAACAGTTGTTCCTGGAGATCATGGAACAGCACATGGTCGAATGGATGGACGGCTGGCAGCGGAGAGTGAAGCCGGACATGACGGCGGTCGAGAAACTGTACGCCCTTGCGGCGTACTGGGTCGACGAATTCGACGATCCGTTGCTTAAAGTCGCCGACGAATTTATCGCCAATCACGGGACGGAACCCGGCATGATGGAGAAGCTGGTCGCGCTTGTCGGGCTTCAGTCCCCCCCCATCCGGGCGGTCATGGAGGAAGGGATCGCGTCGGGCGCCTTTCGGCGGGACGATCCGGAGACCCTCACCCACATTTTTGTCGGATTGATGGGCGGGCTCGGCGTGACCTATTACGAGGCTATATCCCTGGAACGAAGACAGGCGATGTATCGGAAAGCGGTGGACGTGTTCCTCCACGGAATCGGCGCGAAATGAAGCGCCTCTGTTCGTCCTTAATTATACTGACCGGTCATATTAATTAAATGGGGAACGGGAGGTCTCGCCATGGCACCGTTGTTGCGCAACCGTGTCTTCCGCATTGTCGCGGGCGCCGATATTTTGCAGCAAGTCGGCATCTGGATTCGGAACATGGCGCTGCTGTTTTACGTGATGGAGCAAACGAGCAACAACCCGACGGCCGTCGCGCTGTTGTCCGCGCTGGAATATTTGCCCATTTTCGTGTTTTCGCTCATCGGCGGCACGTTCGCGGACCGTTGGAATCCGAAGCGGACCGTGGTGATCGGCGACGCGCTGAGCGCCGTGTCGGTGGCGGTGATTCTGGGGCTCGTGCTGGGCGGATGGTGGCAAGCCGCGTTCGCCGCCACCGTCGTGTCGGCCGTTGTCAGCCAATTCTCGCAACCTTCTTCGGCCGTGCTGTTCAAACGGCATGTGCCCGACGAACACGTCAGCACGGCGATCGGTTTCACGCAAAGTCTGGCAGCGCTGTTCATGATCCTGGGACCGATGCTCGGCACCCTTGTCTATGTGCGCTTTGGCATCGCATATTCGCTTGCGGCGTTGGTGGCCATTTTCGTCTTGGCTTCTCTCCTGCAGCTTCTGCTTCCCTCTTCATCCCGGCCGCAGACCGGCGAACCGAAACCTTCTCCGCTGCGGGATTTGCGGGACGGTTTCCGCTATGTGGCGGGGCGACCGAACCTGCGCCTGACGGCGGTCATGTTCCTGCTCGCGGGCCTCGCTTCCGGGATCGTCGCTCCGCTCGACGTCTTCGTCGTGATGGAGCGGCTCGGGTTGCAGAAGGAAGCGGTGCAATGGTTCGCCATGCTTGAAGGAACCGGCTTGCTCGTCGGCGGCGCTTTGGCGGCTGCGGTCTCCGGTTGGGTCGACCGGCACCGCAGCCGGATCGTTCCGTGGACGCTCGTTGTCTTCGCGGTCGCGACGTTGCTCGAGGTGATGTCGATATGGCCTTTCCTGACGGGCACCCTTCGGCTCGCCACCGGGGTGACGATGACGTTCTTTCAAGTGGTGCTGGGCGCGCTCATGATCAAGGAAGTGGAAGATGCGTACGTGGGACGGACGAACGGCATCATCTTGCCGCTGATGACGGGCGGGCTGCTCATGGGCACCGGATGCTCGGGGCTGTTGGTCCACCAGGCGACGCTGTTCGGCGCTTACGGCGCGTCGGCGGCGCTGCTCATCCTGTGCGCGGCGTTCGCGACACGGCTCCGGTTCGCCGCCGCGGACGCTTCGAAGCCGGCCGGGATCGCATCCGCGTGAGGACAGTCCGCTTCGGGGCTCGCATCGGCAAGGCTTATGAATGCGGGAAGAGACAAAAAACAGGACCATAATCGGTCAACCTGCGGCCGGTTTATGGTCCTGTCGCGTCATACAAGCAACCGAATCCGGTTGCCGGACGGGTCGGCGGTTTGCCATGCCCCCCGGTCTTCCCGGACGCTGGCGCCGAGCTGCCTCAGCCGGGCAATTGCGCGTTCCCGCGACGATTCGTCGGGGTAGACCAACGAAAACGATTCAAGCCCGACGCTGTTTTCGGGCGGGGGCGGGGCGCCAACCCCGTTCCACGTGTTAAGGCCGATATGGTGATGATACTTGCCGGTCGAAAGGAACAGCGCCTGGCTGCCGAAACGGTTCACCACTTCAAATCCGAGGCCCTGCACGTAAAATCGCTCCGACTGCGGCAGTTCGGAAACGTGCAAATGGATGTGGCCCATCACCGTATCGGCCGGCAAGCCGGTCCATGCCTTTCGCGGCTGGCCGGCAAGGAGATCGGCGAAATTCAAGGGATCGACGGTCATCGTCACCTCGCCGTTGCGCCATTCCCATTCCGCCGGATCGCGGTCGCGGTAAATCTCGATACCGTTCCCGTCCGGGTCGCTGAGATAAAGGGCTTCGCTGACCCGATGGTCCGACGACCCGACCGGCACGCCGTGTTCCGCCAGATGTAGCGTCATTTGCGCGAGATCCGATCGGGTGGGAAGGAGGAGGGCGAAATGGTAAAGCCCCGTGGTCCTTCCCCGCTTGGGCACCGCGTCATCCGGTTGCCGGAGGTGGACCAGGGCGGTTTTGCCGTCCGCCGTCAGACTCGCCGTTTTTTCCGTTCGTTCAAGGATTCGGAATCCGATCACGTTCTGATAAAAAGACAAGGCGCGCTCCAGGTTCAGGACCTTGAGGCGGACCTGGCTCACAAAGATATGGGGGCTGCGGTGAAATTTCATGGAAGATCCTCCTGTTTCGTTTGTCGTTCTTTCTGTTGCCTTATACTTTCTTTATGTAAGTAATTATAGTTAAATAAAGAAAATGGCGTCCAGGGCTTTGGCCATCGGCTGCGCGATGCGTACCGGCAAGTGGCGGAACACGCGGCGCGCGACCTCCTTTGAATGCTTTGCTGCCCGCTCTATCCAAATCGGAACTCTGGCGTACGCTGAACTTGTCCGGTGAGCCTCGGATTTTGATGTAAAAATGCAATTTGTTCGCCGCTTGGATCGCAAAATTCCGCAAATAGATTGTAAAAATACACGATATTAGTCATTTTTGGTCGGAAAACATCAAATTGTATTGTATTTTTGCAGCTTAACGCAACAACGCGCTGCCCTTTGCGGGTCCGCACAGGGCAGCGCGCTTGCTGTTTCCGCTTAAAACGTTTGCGGAGCGGTATAGGTCGTTTTCAGCCAGTATTTCGGCTTATCGTTGCCGGGCGGCGTGTTGTAGCTGCGTATGTTGTAAGTATACCAACCGGTGCTGCTCGGCGTATGGGAAAACGATGCTCCCTGACCGGTGCTTGCGTAGTAATCCTTATAAGCTTTTCTGGTTCCATCCGGCCCGACAAGTTCAACATAAATGCGGGTGGAGGATGTCCAGTCTGCGGTGTCATAGTACAGCTCAGTCGTGATCGGTTTACCCGATCTCGCGTAAATGCGTCCCACCGTCACCAATGAAGTATTGTCAGCCGGTTTGATATCCAGATCCATGGCGCCGGCAAATTCCTGGGTCACCGATTTTTCAACCGTTGCGAATCCGCCGGTGATCCCGGTTTTCGAATAGGCCACGTAGCCGTTCCTGGGCACCGTGATGGTCACCCTGCCGTTGCCGTCCGTCCACACATCCGGCCCGTGGCCGGTGTAATCGTGGAGCTGTACATTCGCACCGAACCCGGTTTGAACGGTAACGGTCAGATCGCTGATCTGGTTGTCATTTAAGCCGACCAGCAGGTGATGGCCGCCCATACGTTCATAGACGAATACGTCGGCATCCTTCCATCGTTCCTGTGTCGTTCCTTCGGCGATCTTTTCATGAATCCAGACCAGATTGTCAATCACGGGCCGCATGCCGTAATTGTAATAATCTTTCCAGAAAACCACAGGATAGCCCTCGGACGTCAGAATGTAGGCATAGGCCAGATGCTTGTTTTGGGTAATCGGGTTGTGCATATCGGTATCGTGGTTTTCCACAAAGGTAACGGACTTGAATGGATTGATTCCGGTCAGACCGGCGTGATCCAGTCGCCGCATGTCATAATAGCCGTTTCCGTCGGTCATGGCCTTCAGCTCGTCGCGAAGGGCAAAATCAAAAGCCGAGGCGCGGCCCGCCATGGCGGAATTTACCCACCAATTCAACGTATCGCGGTTGCCGTCCCAATACTCGCCGACAGCGAACTTTCCGTTCATGGCTCCGTAATTTAAGTAATCCTTCAAAAAGCAATAGCTGATCCCTTTGACATAATCAAGCCGGAAACCTTGGACATCCAGCGCTTTGACCAGCCAATCGCCGGCTTCTTTCAAACCGTTGGCTACATAAGGATTGTCGTGGGCCAGATCGCGGCCGAAGGAACTGTCGTCGTTCGGCACGCAACTGTCCTGTTGTTTGTAACCCGGGTGAAAGTCGTAGTACCCTTTTTGGAACCGGCCGGAATTGGGGGTGCCGTAAGCATTCTTATAATAAAAATTCCAGTTTCCGTCGTCTCCGTTCCGGTGATTGAGCACCAGATCCACATACACGTCGAGCCCGTTGGCTCGCATGACCGCGACGGCCCGCTGCAGTTGTTCGCGGGTCCCCCAGCGGGTTCCGATCGTGCCTTTCTGGTCCTTGCTGCCGATATCATAATCGTCAAACGGATCGTAGCCATTGGAATATCCGCCCGAAGCCCCTTTGAGCACAGGAGGGATCCAGATGGCGGTAAACCCGGATGTTTTCAACTGATTGGCGTTTTTGGCCATTTTATCGTACCAGGACATCGAACTGTCATAGGCGTCCCAATAGAATCCCTGCATGATGACGCCGGCTGAAGCGGAGGGCGCGAACACGGCAACCGCAAGCTGGATGGCAAAAAACAGGGCAGCAAAGCGTTTCATCCTGCTCATACTCCTCATCCTCCCGTACAAGTTTTTGAGGATACTGGCGAGTCGCTCGTCGGTTCTGTAAATTCAAACGTTTGCACACCGAATGTTACCTTCACCATAACCAAAATGAAAGCGCTTTGAAAAGATAATATGATGGCAAAAATGTTATCAAATGGAATACGCGCGAAAAAAAGTGAACCTGTCATGAAGTCGGGCGGGACGCCGCCTGGTGCCGCTTCCGGTATTCGCCCGGCGTCATCCCCTGAAATTTCTTGAACACCTTGCTGAAGTACTTTTCGTCCCGGAAACCGACCCATTGCGCCGCATCGGATATTTTCACGACAGGGTTGGCGAGCAGCAGCCGGGCTTTGTCGATGCGCACCCTGGCGATGTAGTCGGACAGATTTTCGCCCGTCTCCTGTTTGAATTTCCTTGAAATGTACTCGCGGCTCATATAAAAATGGCGTGCGATGTCCTGAAGCGTCAGTTCCCGGTCATAGTGGGTTTCTACATATTTTTTGATCTCGGACACGATGCTGTGTTCCGCCCGCATTCCGCTTCGCTGCATGCTTTCGAGCAAAAGGAGAAAATCGTCCAGCAGCGCATTTCCCCACATTTCGGCAGAGAAGCGGCCGTGGGCGTCAACAGGAATCGCCGGCCGGTCCGCCTCCGGCACCCGGACATCCTCCCCTTCCCGAACGACGAGATCGTAAACCAACTGGGCGCGAAACACCTGATATTCCTTCCACCAAAGCTCGATCTGTTCCGGCGTGATGCGGTCCAGGCGCTTGATCTTGTCGATCCACGAACGGATGGCGGACACGGCCAACTGCGGATTGCGGGTCCTAATCGCCATCCGCAGATGATCCTCCGTCTCGGTGAAGTGAACCGGCGGGATGGGGGCCGGCGTTTTCGCAAACGGATGAATCCAGCGATCCTGCTGCAGCAGGTTTCGTTGCCGCAGCGCCTGGCGCGCTTCACGGCAGGATTGCGGCAGTCCGGCCGGAAAAGGCTGGACGGTGCCCACGCCGATATGCAAAGGCGTCTTGATCACCCGGCGCAACGCTTCATGGATGTCGGCCAACCGTTTCCCGACGTGGTCGAACCCGCGCCAGAACAAGAGGACGACTTCGCTGTCGCTGTTCCAGTACCGGAAGGCGTAACCTTCCCCGCGATGGCGCAAAAAGTCGTTGCAAATGTTGGTGATCGCAAAAAACAGGAGATCCCGGTCGGCGCCAAAGGGGCCGCCGCCATCGCGGTCTGCCGCCTCCACATGGAGAATCGCCACCTGGGCGTCCGAAGCGGGCCGGTCCAGGCCGAATTCCTCCTGCAAAAGCCCGGCGGCGGACGAAAACGTGCGGGGCTCCTCCAGCAAATCGGAAAACACCTTGTTCCAGTACACGGACTTCAGCCGGTTCATCTCGATAGTCCGTTTCTGCTCCGACAGCAGGCGCTCCCGTTCTTCCTGCAGGCTGCGGATCGCCTTTTGGGCCGCCTCCAGCAGTTCGTCGGGATCGACGGGTTTCAGAATGTAGTCCAACCCGCCATACTTCATGGATTGGCGGACGAACTCGAAGTCGCTGTACCCGCTGATGACGATGGTTTTGCTGTCCGGCGCGTGCCGTTGCACCCATTCCAGCAGTTGAAGGCCGTTCGTCGCCGGCATCATGATATCCGTAAAAATCAGGTCAGGACGTTCCCTCTGGATGGTGACGATGGCTTCCATGCCGTCTTTGGCCTCATAAACGGCCGAAAACCCCAGTTCGTCCCACGGAAGCAGCATCCGGATCGCATCCCGGACGTGATCCTCGTCGTCCACGATCAACGCTTTCATGTTCATCCTCCTGCCGTTAAGGTCGGTTGCTCGTTGGACAGCGGAATGATCAGTTCCACCCGCAGACCGTGAGGGTGAACGGCGCTGAGCCGCATGCCCGCCTCTTCGCCGAAATGGAGCTTCAACCGGGCCAGGGTGTTGGCGAGTCCGATCGTCTCGAACTCGTCCATCCGTTGCAACGAAATCCGGTTGAGCCGCATTTGCAACCGGCGGAGCCGGTCTTCGGGCATGCCGGTTCCGTTGTCTTCCACCGCAAGCATCAGTTGTCTGTCCGCCACGCGGCTGGCGATCCTGATCTCCCCCGCTTGCTGCTGCGTGTTGAAACCATGTTTGAAGTAATTTTCCACCAGGGGTTGCAGGATCATTTTGGGCACCCGGACGGAGGCGGACGATTCGTCCACCGACCAGCGGATCCGGAGCCGGTCGTTAAATCGCTGTTTCTGCAGCGCCAGATAGGATCGCACGTAATCGAACTCCTTGGACAGGGGCACGACCGTTTCCCGCGTATCCATGTTGTAACGCATCATGCGGCCCAGTGCGGAAATCAGCGAATAGATCCGGGAAACGTTATGCTGCAGCGCCAGGGTGCCGATCGACTGCAGAGCGTTGTAGAGAAAATGCGGGTTGATCTGAGCCTGAAGCGCTTTCAATTGATTCGTTTTGTTGGCGATTTCCAGCCGGTATTCGCGGGTGATCAGCTCCCGGATGGTGCCGATCATCGCGTTGAACCGGTCCGCCAGCACGCCGATTTCGTCCTTCCGGCGCAGGTCGATCGCCACGTTCCATTTCCCGAGCTGAATGTGATGGATCGCGCGGATCAACTGTTTGATCGGTTTCGTGAACCAGAAGGAAATGAACGTCGTGGCGATGACGACCACCACCAGGGTGGCCACCAGAATGAACGTGTTGATCCGGGTGACCGTGTCGGCATAGGCGTAGAGATACCGGTACGGAATCTGTTTCAAAATCGTCCATTCCATATAATCGGTTTTGATTTTGTCATAGATCATGATGCCCGCAAAATCGTCCGTTTTCCATTCGAAACTGCCGCTGTCCCCCTGAATCAGCCCTGACCAGTCCCACGCCAGGCTTTGGCCGAGTTCCCGGCTGTCCGGCGAATAGATCACGTTCCCCTGATGATCCACCACATACAATTTCTCTTCCGACGGGTTGAACAATTGACGGGCGATCAGATCCAGCTCGCCTGGTCGGAAATCGATCGACAAATACCCCATGATCTGGTCGGCGGGGGTTTTGATGATCGGGCGATGAAAGGTCAGCACCGTCTCGGGAACCGACTTGGCGGCGGGGAAATTGACGGAAAGTCCGTAACGATGGATCACGTGGGGCGGTTCCACGTAGGCGCGATTGCCGGAAGGAGCCCCCGCCGGCACGGAAAACCGGAAATTTTGCATGCGGCGGAAATACCCGTTAAACACCAGGTTGGATTGCCGCCATTCGTGGATGTACAGATGGATTTGGGAAATATCCTTCACCGAATTCATCATGTTGAGCAGGTGATTGTAGATCGTATCTCCTCCGGTTGCAGGGCCCTGCAGGTCCGAGTCGGCCGACGAGGCCTGTTCCAGCACGGTGAACAGGGATCGCGGCCGGTTGATGCCGTTGTAGACCGTAAGCGAAATCCGGTTGTAGGTGTCCATGTAATGGTGCAAATTGGAAGCGCCCAGTTTCAGCAGATTCGTATTTTCATAAATGGCGCGCTTCGTCACGGCGTGCTTGATGGAATGGGAAGAGATGAGCATAGAGACCAGCATCGGGATCAGGGTGGCTGCCAGGAGAAAGAGCGTCAGCTTGTTCCGGATGTTGTTTCTGAACATCGTGGCACGCTCCCGGGTGAGGTCGAATGTTATCCCCATTTTAACAGGTCAGGAAGGAAGGTCAATATATTCCACCCGATCCGTCACCATCTTCGGTGGTTCCCGCCCGGCGGCGCGCTTATAATGGTCGTAAATTGACGAAAACGGAAAGGAGTGTGACGGACGGGTGGCCGGCAGGACAAGAAGCGGCGAGTGGATGCAGCAACTGGTGTTTTTGGGGCCGGGCCTCGTTTTTTTCCTCGTTATTGTGCTGGTTCCCTTTTTGTTGGGATTCTATTATTCGTTTACCGACTGGAACGGGTTGGACCTTGACAAAGCCAAGTGGACGGGGTGGAGCAACTGGAAACGAATATTTTACGAGGATGACAACTTCTGGAGTTCCTTCTGGTTTACGGTCAAATTCACCGCCGTGACCGTGGCGGCGTCCAACATCCTCGCGTTTTTGCTGGCTTTGGCGCTCACCAGACCGCTCAAGAGCCGGAACCTGCTGCGCACCGTCTTTTTCGTTCCCAACGTGATCGGCGGCATTTTGCTCGGGTTCATCTGGCAGTTCATTTTCACCAAAGGATTCGCCACCATCGGGGAACTGACGGGTTGGCCGCTGTTCCAATTGCCGTGGCTTGGAACGCCGGAGACCGGCTTCTGGGGTCTGGTGATCGTGTTCGTCTGGCAGACGGCGGGCTACATGATGGTCATTTACATTGCCGCGTTTGCCGGCGTGCCGCAGGACCTGATCGAGGCGGCCCACATGGACGGGGCGAACTACTGGAAACGGGTGCGGCACATTATCGTTCCGCTCGTGATGCCGGCCGTGACCGTGTGCCTGTTTCTGACGACCTCCAACGCTTTCAAGATGTTTGACCTGAACCTGGCCCTGACCAAAGGCGGACCGGGAACGTCCACCCAGTCACTGGCCTACAATATTTACGCGGAAGCGCTCAACAACAACCGGTACGGGCTCGGTACGGCGAAGGCGATGCTGTTCTTTTTCTTCGTTTCGGTCATTACGATGGTCCAGGTATGGCTGACGAAGCGAAGGGAGGTAGAGGCTTAAATGGAAAAGCGTTACAACGCCCGGCTGGCCGCGCTGGAGATCGGCGTCCTGGCGCTGGGGCTGCTGTTCCTGTCGCCGTTTTACTTTGTTATCGTCAACTCGTTCAAAACGCTGCGGGAAATTCTGCTGGATGCGGCCCGGCTGCCGGAAGTCTACCGTTTCGAAAATTACCGGGACGTTTGGGAGATCATCCATTTTCCCCAGGTGTTCCTGAATTCCCTGATGATCACGACGCTCAGCGTGGCGTGCATCGTGGCCGCCGGCGCGATGGCGGGGTACCGGCTGGCCCGCAGGCCCACCGCGTTCAACCGGTTCGTGTTTGTGCTGCTCGTGTCGGCGATGATCATTCCGTTTCAGTCGATCATGCTGCAGCTCGTCCGGGTGACCAGCCTGCTGGAACTGAGGGGAAATCTGTTCGGCATCGTGGCCAGTTATCTCGGCTTCGGCCTCCCCATGGCCATGTTCCTGTTCCACGGCTTTGTCCGCTCCACCGTGCCGCTGGAACTCGAGGAGGCGGCCATTGTCGACGGCTGTTCCCCTTTCGGCGTGTTTTGGAAAATCGTGTTTCCCATGTTGCGCCCGGTCATGGTGACCGTCGTCATCCTGAATACGCTCTGGATCTGGAACGATTACCTGCTGCCCGTCCTGATCATCGGCGGCAACAAGGAGTTGACGACCATTCCGCTTGCCGTCACCCGCTTTTTCGGTCAGTATACGAAGCGGTGGGATCTGGCGCTTGCCGGGCTGGCCATTGCCGTGGCGCCGGTGATTCTCTTCTTCCTGCTCCTGCAGAAACGGATCGTGGAGGGGGTCGCGGCGGGGTCGCTGAAGGGATAATCAACAGATTGCACTTTTTTGATCACATTTGTCGGTGTACAGCCTGAAAGCGTTTCAACTAAAATGGGCTTGCATGCATCATTTCCAGGGAGGTCTTGCACATGAAGGTGAAAACGTTTGCGCTAACCGCTTTGGTTGCCATGTTGCTGCTTACGCTCGTACCCGGTTGCGGATCGAACAAGAGTAACGAAGGGGCGGCCTCCTCGCCCTCCAACACGGGCGAATCCGCGCCCTCTTCGGCGGACACGGGCGGATCCGCGGCTCCGGAGAAAAAGGACGTGACGATCAAGATATTCCAGTTCAAGGTCGAAATCGCCGAGGCGCTGCAGCGGATGGCCGAGGAGTACGAAAAGGAAACGGGCGTGCGTGTGGAAGTGGAAACGCACGGGGGAGGCGAAGATTACGGCGCGCTGCTGAAAGCGGAATTCGCCTCCGGTTCGGAACCGGAAATTTTCAATAGCGGCGGTTTCTCCGCGCTGGAACTGTATCTCGATCGGGCGGAAGATTTGACGAACGAGCCCTGGGCGGCGCATCTGATTCCGGCCGCCAAGGTGCCGGTCACCGTGGACGGCAAACTGTACGGCATGCCGATGAACATCGAAGGTTACGGGTTTGCCTATAACAAGGACCTGTTTGCCAAAGCCGGCATTACGGGAGAACCGCAAACGCTCCCCGAGCTGGCCGAAGCCGTCAAGAAGCTGAAGGACGCCGGTATCACCCCGTTCATGGCGACGAACGAATGGTGGTCTCTGGGTATCCATCTGGTGAACGTCGGTCTCGCCTATCAGCCGGATCCCGCCAAGTTCATTGAAGATTTGAAGGCGGGGAACGCCACGTTCAAGGACAACGCCGTCTTCAAGGACTGGCTGGACCTGGTCGACCTGATCTTCAACAACGCGCAGAAAAACATGCTGACCACCGACTACGCCACGCAGGTGGCCGAATTCGCCGCCGGGAAAGCGGCCATGATCCAGCAGGGCAACTGGATCCAGGGCGACGTGGACAACGTGGACCCGAACCTGAACCTCGGTGTGCTGCCGATACCGATCAACGATCAGCCCGGGCATGTGTTCGTCGGCGTCCCGAACAACTGGATCGTCAACAAAAAATCGAAGCATCCCGACGAAGCGAAGAAATTCCTGGAGTGGATGGTCACTTCCGAAACCGGCAAGCGTTATCTGGTGAAAGAATTCAAGTTCATGCCGGCGTTCGACAATATCGGCGCCACCGCCGAAGATATCGGCGATATCGCCGTCGGCGTGAAGGAAAAAGCCGGCGACGCGCTCGGCTGGCAGTGGGACCGGTTCCCGGACGGCGTCACCCAGGGATTCGGCGCGGCCATGCAGGAATATCAGGGAGGACGCATCTCCCGCGAAGAGTTGCTGGAGAAACTGGATAAGGCCGTTCAGGACATCGTGAAAAAATAAACGGCTGTCTCCGTCATGCCGGCAGGCAGGGCGTCGGGAAGACGACCCTGCTTGCCGGGCAAACCGGCTTTGCAGGATCCGGCGGCATGTTTTTTTCAAAAAAATGGAAACGTTTGCACTTTGTTTCAATTGCCGCACTTGATTGTCAAAACGCCAGTTTTGGCGCCAATCTTACACATCGTGGAGGTTGTCTGGGATGCGCAGGCGAATGGCGACGATCCTGTCCCCGCTGGTGTGCCTGGCGCTGACGTTGCAGTTGTTTGTCGGCGCGCTATTTCCGGCGCCGGCAAAAGCCGCGACCGTCGGCGATGACAAGCGGATCACGTTCCGGCTGTCGGACCAGGACATCCGGCTGACAGTCAAAGGCTCGTTCAACGATTGGGGAAATGATTCGAGCGTGCAGCAGACCATTTACGCCACGGAACAGGACGGTCTGGTCACTTATGAAGTGATCATCAGGGATCTTCCTCCGAATCAATCATTCGAATACAAGTTTCTGATCAACGACGAATGGATGCCGGGCCCGAACAGGGTCGAGACATCGGACGCGGAAGGGACGCTTCGTCTGGCGATCTCGCCGCAATTCTATGTGGCGGGGAGTTTTGACGACAACTGGAATACGCGGCACCGGCTGATCCGCAACGGGGAGGGGTACGAATATACGACGGACGTTTTGCCGGACGGGACTTATGAATACAAGTTTATTGCCGTGCTGGACGGCATAGGCGACATCTATTTCCGGGATCCGGCCAATCCGAATGTGGCGCTGAACGGCAATTCCGTTGTGGTCGTAGGGACGTCGCCCGAACCGTCGCTGGAACCGGACGTGTTTGAGGAGCAGCCCGGCGGACGGACCGCCTGGTACATCGCCGGAAGCTTCCAGGGGTGGAACAACCAGAACGAACTGACGCGCATGAAGCATCTGGCGGACGGCTTCTACGCCTTTTCCATCGTCCTTCCGGCGGGCCATCACGAGTTCAAGATCACGAAAAACGGCACGTGGGACGGCTTTTCCGATCAAGGCAACAATTTTTCGATGGACCTGACGGAAGACACGAAAGTCAACTTTTACGTCAACGAGAAGATCGGTGAAGCACGCATCAGCGTTCCCGGCGTGGCGGGGCTGCCGCAGTACGTTCCCTCGCTCCCGGAAGACCGGTGGCCGCGTTTGGTCGGCACGGTGCAGCCGTTGTTCGGGGAAAGCGAATGGAGCCCCGAGCAGGCGAAACAGATGTTCGTGGACTACTACTTCAACGGGACGGTTTACAAAATCCAGCGCACGCTGCCGGCCGGAACCCATGAGGTGAAGGTTGCGTTCGGGCCCAACTGGAACGAATCCTACGGCGGCAATCCGAACAATCCCAACGACAATCTTGTGCTGACGATGCTCGACCCGGCCGACGTGGTCTTTTCCATCGATTATTCCGCCGGCGCCAGGGTGCTGACGCACAATTACAAACCCTTCGACGGCTTTGACGGCATGATCCAGGCGGGCAAGATCGAGTTCGACAGCCGTTCCGCCAAATTCAAGAAGCCGTTCGGGGCGATCGCGGCCGGTACCCAGGACGTGACGCTGCGCATTGCGGCGCAGAAGGACGACGTTCAACTGGCGCGCGTGGAAGTGATTGATCCGGAAGGGATCGGCACCACGTTCGACATGCGCAAGGTGACGACGGTCGGCGACCAGGACTTTTTTGAAGTGACGATTCCGAAATCGACCTTCCGGACCATCGGGATATGGGGGTACAAGTTCATCCTGATCGACGGTCCGGCAAAGGTGGAATACGGGGACGACGGACTGCGCGGCGGGAAAGGGATTGCACAGGACGAAGGCGCGGTTCCGTTTGATCTCACCGTCTACGATCCGGCATTCCGCACGCCGGACTGGATGAAAAATGCCATTGTCTATCAGATTTTCCCCGACCGGTTCTTTGACGGCGACAAGTCGAACAATCGCGCCAAGCTGGTCGACGGCTACCGCGGCGTTCGCGACGACAGCGTGCCGGGTGCCCCGATCCAGAAGCAGCCGCTGCAATATTTCGACGGCGGCGTGCCGAACGACCCTGCACCCGGCCAGGTGTGGGGCAACTGGTCGGACGTGCCGGAAAACCCGGACCGCGTGAAGCCCGAAAACAGGCCGAATTATCCGGACGCCAAGAGTGACGGGGTGTGGACGAACGAATTTTACGGCGGCGACATCAAAGGCATTGAAAAGAAGCTGGACTATCTGAAATCGCTCGGCGTTACGGCCATTTACCTCAATCCGGTCGCCTGGGCGGCGTCCAACCATAAGTACGACGCGACGGACTACAATCACCTGGACCCGATGTTCGGCGAGCCGGTGTACAACGTGCCCGGCGATCCTGCCTCCGGCCTGAACTACGCCGAGACGAAAGCGGCTTCCGACCGGGTGTTCATCGAGTTCGCGAAAGCCGCCCGGGCCAAGGGAATCCGGCTGATCACCGACGGGGTATTCAACCATGTCGGCGACGACTCGATCTATTTCGACCGGTACGAGAAATATCCGGAAATCGGCGCCTATGAATTCTGGGCCAAGGTGTATGACAAGCTGAACGCCACGCCGGGCATGACGCTGGAGCAGGCGAAGCAGGCCGTCATCAACGAATTCACGTCCAAAGTGAACCCGCTGACGGGGAAGAATTACAAATATCCGGATGATTTCGAGTTCACGACCTGGTTTACGATTCACAACAAGAAAGTGAAGGATCGCGACGGCCGCACGATCTATCAATATGACGCCTGGTGGGGGTACGACTCGCTGCCGGCGATGGATGCGAAGGAACCCCAGCCCGGGGACGACCAGGCGATTGAGGGCAGCCATGAATGGAACAATGTCAGCTACCGGAACCATGTCATCGGATCCAACCTGACCGGCCTGTCCGATGCGGAAGCGGAGCAGGCGATGCAGTTCGCGACTTCCCAGCGTTGGATCTGGATGGGGTCGCGCGGTTGGCGCCTGGACGTGGCGCCGGACGTGTCGGGCGAAACGTGGCGGAAATTCAGGGAAGCGGTGAAGTCCGCCGCCGGCCGGAAGGACGCGAACGGCGAGACGATCGACGATCCGATCATTCTCGGGGAGATTTGGGACAACGCCGCCACCTACCTCTTGGGAGACAAGTTCGACTCCGTCATGAACTATCGTTTCCGGGGGGCGCTGCAAAGCTTTCTCCTCGGCGGAAAAGCGGAGCATTTCCACGAGGCGCTCGAATCCATCCGCGAGGATTACCCGACGGAAGCCTGGCAGGTGATGCTCAACCTGGTCGGGTCGCACGATACGACGCGCAACATCACCAAGCTCGACCATCCGGAGTGGGAGGAAGAGCATCTCGTCATCGCGCCGGAACCGAGCGACCGCGCGCTCAAGCTTCAGGCGCTGACCGCCATTTTCCAGATGGGGTATCCCGGTGCGCCGACCATTTACTATGGCGATGAAGTCGGGCTGGCCGGCACGAAAGACCCCGATTCCAGACGGACGTTCCCCTGGGAGCGGGTGACGGAAGAGAACGGAACCTATGCGGGAACGGGGAGATACGCGGAGCTGTTTGACGTCTACCGGAAAGCGGCCGACATCCGGAACCGCCACGAAGTCTTCCGGACCGGCGACCTCAAGGTCGCCTACGCAAAGGACGGCGTGATCGCCTATTCGCGGAAATCGGCGGGGCAGGCCGGTCTGGTCGTGATCAACCGCGAACAGACCCCGCAAACGATCCAGGCGAACGTTTCCGGCTTCCTGCCCAACGGGCTCACGCTGAAGGACCAGCTTTACGGGCAGGTGCAGGGGACGGTGCAGGACGGCATGCTGACGCTGACCGTTCCGGCCATGACGGGGCTCATGATGGTATCCGAGGGGACGTTCAGCGAAGTGCCGGCGGTGCAGGATCTGACGGCAACGGCCGGCAACGGGGAAGTGCGGCTGTCCTGGTCGCCTGTCAACGGCGCCGACCATTACAACGTCTACCGCGCGCCGATCGAGGGCGGCGACCTGGAGCTGATCGCCGGCGGGTTGACGGCCACGGACTACACGGATACGAACGTGGTCAACGGCACGAAGTACTATTATGCGGTGACCGCCCAGATCGGTATCGGGGAAAGCCCGGTGACCGGCATGGTGTCGGCGACGCCGTTCTTCCCGGTTCAGGACGTCGAGATCACGGCGCCGGCTGCGGACATGACCATCGGAGTCGGCAAGCGGACGAACGATATCCTTGTCGCCATCCAGGCGGACGGCCTGACGGACGATCCGACGTTTGCGGGTGCCGCTGCTCCCGGCTTGATCGCGAAGCTCGCCTATTACAAGGACGGGGAGGACCGTGACAAGGCCGGGGAGAACCGGCTGCGGTACCGCGAGGATACGCCGGACGGCAAGAAGAAAGTGTACTACGGCTTCTTCGAGCCGACCGAACCCGGCATTTACAAATATTTCGCCAAGGTGTCGACCGACAACGGGGAAACCTGGTTCGAGTCGCAGGAGTTTACGCTTGTGGCGAATGCCGATCCCGCGGATACGGTGCCGCCGGCCGCGCCGCGGCTTGAGGACATCATGACGGAGTCGAACCGGGCGACGCTCCGCTGGACACCGTCCGATGACGCCGCCGGGTATGACATCTATCGCAAGGCCGCGGGCGAAACCGTGTTCACGAAGATCGCCACCGTGGACAAGACGGTCACGGAATATGTCGATTTTACGGTCAGCAACGACACGACCTACACGTACAAGGTTGCCGCGTTTGACTTGGCGTATAACCGCGCCTTTTCGGAAGAAAAAAGCGTAACGCCCAAACTGGTCATGGTGGATGTCACCCTGCGCCTGCATCTGCCGGATTACACGCCGGCGACGGACGACATTTACATCGCGGGGACGTTCAACGGCTGGAACGCCGCGGGCAACAAGCTCACGGTCCCGAGCGGGGCGACGGATCGCAGCGTCGTCGAATTCAAGTTCAAAATGATGGCCGGCAAAACGATCGAATACAAGTACACCCGCGGATCGTGGGAGACCGAAGCGTTGACCAGCCACGCCCGCATTCCGGACGACAAGACGGATTACGGCAACTGGGGATACAGTTCGACCGACACCAACATGAAACTGACGATCCAGAACCAGGGCGGCAATCGGATGATTGTGAACGATTACGTGCTGCGTTGGGTCGATATGCCGATGATCCTGTACATGCCGAGATTTTCGCTCGGCAGTGACATCGCGTACAGCACGTCCGAAGATCATTTCACGCTGAAAGCGAATGTGCCGTACGGCGTTGCCTTCACCATCAACGGCAAGCCGCTTCCGGACGGGGCGATGGATGCGTACGGGAACGTCTATGCGGAGCGGATTCCGCTTGAGCCCGGCCCCAACACGTTCGTGTTGCACATCGAACCGACGCAGGAAACGCTCAATCAGCCGTGGTTTACGGATAAAGGCAGGGCCAAGCAGGCCACCAAGACATTGACCTTGCAAATCAACCGGACGTCCGGCACGCCGGGCGACGGCAGCGATCCCGGGCATGCTCCCGGAGGCGACGATGGTTTCGGCGGCACCCCCGGTCATGGCGGCACCGGCAGTACGCCCCATCATGACGATGCCGGAGCGGACGGGACCGCCGTGAAAATCGAAAGCCTGCCTCCGGCCGTTGACGGCATGGTGGCAGTGACGCTCGCTCCGTCGGTGCAACGGGTGCTCCTGTCGATGCAGGCCGTCGCATCCGCCGCCGGCAACCGCCTCGTGCTGGATAACGGCAGCATGAGAGTGGAATGGCCGCAGGAGGTGCTGACGCAACTGCTCGCGCTGGTTCCTGCGGAACAACTGCAGAAGGCCATTCTTTCGATTCGTCTGGAGCGCTTGACGAAAGAGCAAGTCGAGGCGCTCCTGCCGGAGGGACGCGACAAGGCGGGAATCGACGTCCATGTCGCCGGCCAGGCACTGAAGATCGGTCTGTCCGTGCTGACGCCTTCCGGTGAAACCGCGCTGACCGGTCTGGATGCGCCGCTGACTCTCGTGTTGCCGGTGGATGAGGGCGCGGATGCGGATGTGCTCGGCGTGTACAAGATGGCGGACGACGGCGGACTGGCGTATGTGGGCGGCCGACTGGCGGGAGGCAAGCTGTCGGTTGAAATCGACCGTTTCGGCACCTTTGCCGTCCTGACGTATCACAAGCGGTTCACCGATCTGCCGGACAGCCACTGGGCGGCGAAGGCGGTTCGGATCCTGGCAGCCAGACACGTGATCCGGGGCAAAACGTCCGACCGTTTCGCGCCGAACGATGCCGTCACGCGCGCGGAGTTCGCCGCGTTGATCGCGCGGGCGCTCGGCTTGCGGGCTTCCGCTGCCGCGCCGTTCCGGGATGTCGCGCGGGACGCGTGGTTTGCGGACGCCGTGGCGGCGGTTCATGAGGCCGGAATCGTCACCGGGCGCAGCGCGGACGTGTTCGATCCGTACGCGACCATCACCCGCGAGGAAATGGCGGTCATGATCGTCAGGGCCTACCTGCATGCGACGGGACGGGAGATGCCGCAAACGGACGGCGCGGCCTATTTCGCCGACCGGAGCGAGCTTCATGAATGGAGCGCCGCTTACGTTGACGCCGCCTATTCGCTCGGGCTCGTGCGCGGCAAGCCGGACCTGCGCTTTGCTCCCGGCGATGTCTCGACCCGGGCCGAAAGCGCGCAGGTGATTCTGAATTTGTTGCTTTCTTCCGCGGACTGATCGCGAATTCGTGTACACGGAAGGGCTGATGTTCCGCTCAATGAGCGGAGCGTCAGCCCTCCTTTTTGGCGATCCGACATGCGAGAGTAACGTCTTTTAAAGCTTGATCAATGGTTTTTTTAATGAACAGCTTGGGCGAATTGTAATAAATGTAATAATAAGCTGAACCAATAATAAATAAAACCACAAAAAATAAATGATTAGAAATATATTTTTTTAGGTTTATTCATATCGCTTCTCCTAATGGAATGTAAAGGACCCTTTAGGGTCCTTAATGTTTATATTGCAGGTTTAATACGGAAACGTTCCTGGAGTAGCCCAGTTTTCCAATCCTAACATAATGTTTTTATTTTAGTCTGCCCTTATCATCAAATTGCGTTTCTTCTTTCTAATCGAGTTAAGTCACTAGCTATTTTATTACTTACTGTCACCGCCGGGATATAATTGACCC
>SPLK01000065.1_pt1 | contig 63857 bp, 48 predicted proteins | sample 2456111 | NCBI WGS metagenome assembly SPLK01 (sample SAMN11156906, study PRJNA527647) | hot springs metagenome | biome: Geothermal region; feature: Hot spring; material: tree branch in hot spring; isolation source: hot spring sediment rich in lignocellulosic material ... | reverse complement strand
TTTTACTTTCGAAATTCAGGTTTATTTTTCCGGAGAAACCGATACGGTTTTGGGGGCTCTGAGCCCGAAATAGGCCTTATGTCGATCAACAGCCAATCGTTTGATAATTTGATCTCACGGGCGGGGTCAATCCTTCGGCAAACTGTATGCTATAATCATCTACGATTCGACAGCTTCCGCATATTTCGGTCCAAAGGGGGAACCGCCGTGAATCGCCATTGGGGGATGGTGCTGGCGGGAGGTTGTTTCGAGATCGGCTGGGTGGCCGGCCTGAAATACGCTTTCGCTTGGTGGGAGTGGTTGCTGACGGCAGGGGCGCTGTTGGCCAGTTTCTATTTGCTGGTGGAGGCGTCGAAAGGGCTCCCCGCGGGAACGGTTTACGCCGTGTTCACCGGCATCGGCGCGGCGGGTACGGCCGTGGCGGAAACGGTGCTGTTCGGCGAACCGTTCCGTCCCGAAAAAATGGCGCTGGTGCTGCTGATGGTGATCGGGATCGCCGGTCTCAAGCTGACGACCGATGCGGACCAGCGGCGGAAGGAGGAAACCTGATATGGCGTGGCTGCTCCTGGTGCTGGCGGGGCTGTGCGAGGTGATCGGCGTGGCGGGCATGGGCCGGTTGGCCGTCAAACGGGATGCCCTCGCGTGGATTTTGCTGCTGGGCGGGTTTTCCACGAGCCTGTCATTGCTCGGAGAGGCCATGCGTTCAATCTCGATGGGCACCGCCTATGCCATTTGGACCGGTATCGGTTCGGCGGGCGGCGCCATCGTGGGGATGGTGTTTTACGGAGAATCCCGCCGCGTCAAGCGGTTGCTTTTTCTTGGCATGGTGATCGCCGCCGCGATCGGGCTGAAGTGGCTCGAATAACCGCTTTGCCCCCGTTCCGTTACGATACCCGGAAGGGTTCCCGTTGACCTGCAGCCCCCGCGCATATTTCCCGCGTGTTGCGGTTCATAATGATGACGATCAGAGTTTTCCGAACCCGAAAAGGAGACGAGACCCATGAACCGTCAACGCGCCCAGGAGATCGCGGCTTCCCCGGTGATGGCCCATGTAACGTTTAACGGGGTCCCGATTTATATTCAGCATGTGGACGAGCATAAAGACACCGCGCGCATTTTTCCGCTGGATCATCCGGAGCAGGAAATGGAAGTGCCCCTGGACAGTCTGGTGGAACACGACGAGCCTTTGAACGGACGGTAGAGGAAGGTTGAGGAAGGTTCCCACTGACAAAACGCGCGGTTCCGAACTCCCGAAACGGGAGTTTTTTTATTTTGGGTAAAAGGGAAAGGAGGCGGACGCTCTGCCGGGATCCGCCCCGGGCCTGTTTGCGGCGTGACACGACACGACTCCGGGGACAAATATTTTAAACTTTCGACAAAAACATATTAATTTTTACATTGAAATGATTATAATTATCGTCTATAATCCTGGTCAGAGGCATTCCCGGGAAGCCCATTGCCACATATGCGACAGTCGTTTTCCGTATGGGTTCCAAAACTGAACTGTCCAATGGAGGGTGTTTGCACATGTTTTTGCGTATCAACAAGCTGCAGATCGAGCTGCCCCAACCGAAGGAAGGCGACGCCAACGCCGCAGCCGCCGTGCAGGAGCTTCTGGGCGGACGTTTCGGTGAAATGTCCACGTTGATGAACTACATGTATCAATCGTTCAACTTCCGTGAAAAGCAAAAACTGAAACCTTATTACGACCTCATCGCCAATATCGCTACGGAAGAGATCGGACACATTGAACTGGTGTCCGCCACCATCAACGCGCTGCTGGAAAACGCGGCGCCCAACAAACCGCCCGTGGACACGCCGTTTGCGGCGGCGCGCGGTTTCCGCAACACCCACCACTTCATTGCCACCGGCCAGACGGCTCTCGTCGGCAACTCCATGGGACAACCGTGGCAAGGCGACTACGTGTTCAACAGCGGGAACCTGGTGCTGGATCTTTTGCACAACTTCTTCCTGGAAGTGGGGGCCCGCACGCAAAAAATCCGGGTGTACGAAATGACCGACAACCCGGTGGCCCGCGAAATGATCGGCTATTTGCTCGTGCGGGGCGGCGTCCACGCGCTGGCCTACGCCAAGGCGCTGGAGACCCTGACGGGCGTTGACGTGAAAAAGATGCTGCCGATTCCGGACATCGACAACCGCAAGTTCCCGGAAACGCAAAAATTCGAACAGATCGGCAGCCATCGCACCATCTACCGGTTCAGCCCGGACGATTACAAGGACATCAAATTGATCTGGAACGGCACGCATCCGGACGACGGCGGGGAACTGGTCGTATCCGACCAACTGCCGAACGGCGGCCCGGTGCTCGACATGCCGTCGCAACCCGAATCGGGCGCGCCGGCTTACGAACCGGAGCTTCTGTTCGAAATCGCCCGGAAACTGCAACAAAACCTGTAAGATCGGCGTCGGCCTTCCCGGCGCCTGCCGGACCGGCGCTCATTCCTCCTCTGCCAGAACGTTGTTGCCCGCAAACCGCCCGCAAGGCTTTTCCGGCCTTGGCGGGCGGTTTTTTGGTGAAAGCAGCAGGAAGGAAAACTCGCGTACGGTCGGATGAGGAAGAGCCGGCCCCTCACCCCTTCACTCTGGCAAGTGCTCCTCTGCCTCTCCCAAACATCTGTAATTTTTGATCATTCTCCTTACTTTTGTTGATTCATCCCGTCCGGTGGACCTTTTAGAATGAGACTTGCCAGCGTGCAGACTTTCACGCTGCACCGCATCGTACATTGCAAGGGAGGTCTCACCAACATGCGCAAAGCGAAATGGCTTGCAGGCTTGCTCACCATGGCACTTGTGCTGTCGGCCTGCGGCTCCAAGTCGTCCGAAGGGGATGGCCAGCCGGCAGGATCCGCGCAACCTTCCGGTTCCGAAAGCCCGGGCCAGAACGTGGAACTGCGTTTTGCCTGGTGGGGGTCGGAAGAACGGCACGAAAAAACGCTCAAGGTCATCGAGCTGTTCGAGCAGAAAAATCCGGGCGTCAAGATCACGCCGGAATATTCCGGTTTCGACGGTTACCTGGACAAACTGAACACGCAGATCGCCGCGGGCAACGCGCCGGACCTGATTCAGATGGGCGGCAACATCAAGGAGTACGTGGACAAGAACGCCCTGCTGGATCTGCAGCCCTATGTCGGCAGCATCATCAACCTGGACGATTTCAACCAAAGCCTGGTGCGCACCGGCATGTTCGACGGCAAACTGTACGGCGTACCGCTCGGCGTGAGCTCGTTCGGGCTGCTGTACAATGCCGATATGTTCAATAAAGCGGGGGTTCCGTTGCCGTCTCCCGACTGGACCTATGAGGACCTGAAGAACACGATCATCCAGATTTCGCAAAACCTTGGTGAAGGCTTCTACGGCTCTTACGACCTGTCGAGCGACTCCTCGACCCTCGGTTCGTTCCTCGGCAGCATCGGCAAGGAACTGTACCGCGACGGCGAACGCCGGTTCGACCGGGAGGACCTGATCAGCTGGTTCACATACTGGGACGAGCTGCGCAAAGCGGGGGCCATCGTGCCGCCGGACATGCAGGTCGCCAATCCGCCGACGGCGGTTGACAAGTCGCTGGTGGTGCAAGGCAAGGTCGCCATCCAGAGCATCGGGGCTTCGCAAATTTACGGTTTTCAGGAGCTGACCAACGATCAGCTCGGCATCGCCCTGTATCCGCACGGTCCGTCGGGCAGCGGCATGGTGCCGCCCATCGCGGGGCAATATATCACGGCGTATGAAAAGACCGCGCATCCCGAAGTGGTGGCCAAGTTCATCAACTTCATGGTGAACGACCCCGAAGCGGGCGTCATTCTGGGCAACTCGCGGGGCGTGCCGCCTTCCGCCAAAATCCGCGATGCGCTCGCGGCGCAATCCACGCCGGTGGACAAGGTGCTGTACGATTACATCTCGCTGGTCAGCGAAAAAGCGCCGGACATCGAATTCCAGCAATTCCCGCTGGATAACGAGTTGACGAAGCTGTTGCAGCTGACGAGCGAAAAGATCGCCTTCGGCGCCGAATCGATCGACAAGGCCGTGGACGAGTTCATGACGGAGTTCGACAAGCTGCTGGCCAAGGCGAAAGGCCAATAAGGCAACAGTCGGTGCAGTGATCAATAAAGGTTCATCAACAGTTGCATTTGCACAAAAATGTACCGTTCATGGAAAATCGGAAAGTCGGGAGCCCTCACCAGGCTCCCTTTTCTTAAGAGAAGGGAGCGGACATCATGCAAAAATACAAGGAGTATGCAGCCGGCTACCTGTTTCTTGCGCCCTGGCTGATCGGTTTTCTCCTCCTGTTTCTCAGCCCGGTTGTCGCCTCGTTCTATCTGGCGTTTACCGACTATAACCTGCTGACGGCGCCGAAGTGGATAGGTCTGGACAACTTCCGGGAAATGTTCACCTCCGACAACCGCATGGGAGATTCGATCCGGGTGACGTTCCAGTATGTGTTCCTTTCGGTTCCGCTGCGGCTGGCGTTCGCCCTCGGGCTGGCCATTTTGCTCAATCAGGGCATGCGGTTTCTCGGGTTTTACCGCACCATTTACTACATTCCTTCCCTGCTCGGCGGCAGCGTGGCCATCTCCCTGCTGTGGCGGGAGGTGTTTGGCCGGGAAGGGCTGTTCAACCGGTTTTTGGCGTGGTTCGGCATTGACGGGCCCAACTGGATCGCCGATCCCAACTACGCGATCTTTTCGCTGATCGGGCTGGGCGTTTGGCAGTTCGGGTCGATCATGATCATCTTCCTGGCCGGTCTCAAGCAGATTCCGCAGGAGCTGTACGAGGCGGCGACGGTGGACGGAGCCGGCGCCATCCGACGGTTCGTCCATATCACGCTGCCGATGCTGTCACCGGTCATTTTCTTCAACCTGACGATCTCGCTGATCCAGTCGTTCCAGACGTTCACCAAAGCCTACATTATCAGCGGCGGTTCGGGTGGACCGATCAACTCCACCCTGCTGTACTCGCTGTACCTGTATATCAAGGGCTTCTCGTTCATGGAAATGGGCTATGCCGCGGCTATGGCCTGGGTGCTGCTGGTCATCATCGCCGTTTTCACCGCCCTGCTGTTCCTGTCCTCGCGCTACTGGGTCTTCTATTCGGATGGGAGGAATTGATCCATGGTTCTGAAAAAACGGCTCAAACCGGCGGTTTTCCACCTGCTCGTCACGGCGTTCGGCATCTTCATGCTGTATCCGGTGCTGTGGCTGTTCAGCGCATCGGTCAAACCGACGACGGAAATCTTTACGTCGAAGTCGCTCTGGCCGAGCGAATTCACGTGGGAACATTATTACAACGGCTGGTACGGGCTGCATAACGTCCAGTTCGGACGCTTTTTCGTCAACTCGTTCATCATTGCCTCGCTGGCCGTTGTCGGCACGCTGATCAGTTCGTCCTTGGCCGCCTTCGCCTTTGCGCGCATCCGCTTCCCGCTGCGAAATGTATTTTTCGCCATCATGCTGGGAACGTTCATGTTACCGGGGCATGTGACGCTGATTCCGCAATACATCATGTTTCATCAACTCGGCTGGGTGGACACGTTCCTCCCGTTGACGGTGCCGAAGTTTGCGGGTGATGCGTTTTACATTTTCCTGATCGTCCAGTTCATCCGGGGCATTCCGCGCGAACTCGACGAGAGCGCCAGGATCGACGGCTGCGGCTGGTTCCGCCTGTACAGCCGGATCATCCTGCCGCTGACTTCTCCCGCCTTGCTGACGGCCGCGATCTTTACGTTCATCGGCACGTGGGACGACTTCTTCGGGCAGCTGATCTACCTGAGCGACGTGAACAAGCTGACCGTCCCGCTCGGCCTGCGCCTGTTCCTGGATTCCACCGGCAGTTCCAACTGGGGCGCGGTGTTCGCGATGTCGGTGCTGTCGATTTTGCCGCTTCTGGCCATCTTTTTCGTGGGACAAAAATACTTCACGCAGGGGATCGCCACAACCGGTCTGAAAGGCTAAGATAGAAGCGACAACATGACCATGCCCGGGGACGGAATCCGATGCTCAGATGGACGAAACAGCCGGCAAAGCTGTTCACTCTCCTGGTGGTCTGCTTTGTCGGCTTCAACAGTTTGCTGCTGCTCTTGTCGGGGCTCGCGTTTTACGGGACGTATTCGGATGTGGCTTACCGGGAAATCCGGGACGCCAAACAGCAACTGCTGGACGAAACGTCGCGGAAGCTCTCCAACTATGTGGCGGGCATTCAGGAAACGGCCCGTTTTGTCGTGACCAATACGCTGGTGCAGCAAATATTGTCCGAAGCGCCCAGGAGCACGTTCGATTATGTGTCGAAAAGCCGCCGGCTGCACGAGGAATTCCGCAAAATGGTCACGGTGAAGCCGGGGCTGCATTCGATCGAGCTGTACACCGACTGGTCCGCAGGGTATCCCCCTTTTCAGGAGCAGTTCCTGCACACGCTGCAGCAGGCGGCCGAAGAAGGGTGGCTGACGCGCCTGGAGAGGGCGGACGCCTTCTGGCTGCCGTCCCGGGAGGTCTCGGTTTCCGGCAGGACGATCCGGATGGTCAGCTATGTCCAGCGGATTCAGGACTCCCGGGGAAAAAGCCTGGGCGTGGCGAAGCTCAACATTCCCGAGGAGGAGCTGTTCGATATCCTGCGCGGCGATGCGCCGGATGACGACCTGAACCATTTCGTGATTGCGGACGCCGGCGGCAATCTCATCGCCGCCCGCCTGCCGTCCGGGATACCCGCACAGAACAGTGTCGAAGACATCCTGCGGGAAGCGGCGGATACGCCGTACAACGTCATCCGGTCCGACGCCGGTTCGGAATACTGGACGCTCATGCAATTCATTTCCCGGGGCGTTTTTCAGCAAAGCGAACGGGAACTCCGCCTGCTGACGGCCGGTCTGCTCGCCGTCCTGCTGCTGGTGTCGGTGCCGCTTGCGCTGTGGCTGTCCCGGATGCTGGCCGCGCCGATCCGGGGCATCGTGGAGGGCATGCACGCGGTGGAAAAAGGCGATTTCAGCGTGCGCCTGGAAGGATCGCGCGTGCAGGAATACATGGTGCTGACCGCGAATTTCAACCGCATGGTGCAGCGACTGGACAAGCTGATCGACCGGCTGGACCGGGAGCACCGGAAGCGCCGGGAAGTCGAGATGCAGCTGATGCTGGAGCAGATCAAGCCGCATTTTCTGTACAACACCCTGGACATGATCCATTGGCGGGCGCTCGACTACGGCGCGCACGACATCAGCCAAATGGTGCAGCAGCTGTCCCGTCTGTTCCGCATCGGCCTGAGCAACGACCGCTGGTACGTCACGCTCCGGGACGAACTGATGCATGCCCGCACCTACATCGCCATCCAGCAGTTTCGCAAGGCGTATCCGATCGCCTTCCGGGAGGAGGTCGATCGCGAACTGTACGAGTGCTACCTCCCGAAGATCGTGCTGCAACCGTTCCTGGAAAACGCTGTCGTGCACGGTTTTCGCAACTGGCCGGCGGAGCGGCAGGCGGACATCCGGGTGACCGCGACGGCGCACCGGGAGCCGGACGGGGAGGAACTGCGGCTCACCGTCGCCGACAACGGCCACGGCCTGCCGGAATCGTTCGACCTCCGGCGCCACGGCGGCATCGGCATCCGCAACGTGCAGGACCGCATCCACCTGTACTTCGGCTACCGGTACGGCGTCACCTTGCGCAGGCGGGAAGAGGGCGGCACGATCGTCGAGATCCGGCTGCCGCTCATCCGCAACGAGGACGAGATCCGGAAGCTGACGGGGGGTGGGGATCTTGAAAACGATTCTGCTGGCGGATGACGACCAGTACGTGCTCGAAGGCCTGCTTCGCCACGTTCCGTGGGAAGGCATGGGCGTCCGCATCGTCGGCACCGCGCGCAACGGCCGCGAGGCGCTGGACCTGTACCGGTCGCTGAAGCCGGACATCGTCATCACCGACATCTACATGCCGGAGATGGACGGCTTTCAGCTGACGGAGGCAATCCACCGGGACAATCCTTCGTTTCCGGTCGTCATTTTAAGCGGTTACGACGATTATGAGAACGCCCGCCGGGCGGTCCGGTCGGGCATTCAGCATTTTCTGCTGAAGCCGCCCAGCCTGGCGGAGATCGAGTTCGTCATCGGCGAGGTCGTACAGGCGCTGGAGGAGTCCCGCGAGCGGGAGGAGCTGCTCGCCGGCTATCTCCGCCAGCAGGAACTGCTCCGGCGGACGATGCGGGAGGCGTTTATGCGGGAGATGCTGTCGACCCGCTATCGGGCCGACGAGCTGCCGCGGGAGCGCATCGAATTCATGGGGCTGCCGCCGCGCCCGGCCGTGCAGGTGCTGACCCTGAGCCTGATCCGGCCGGACCAGCTCGGCCGGATGCGGGAACGGGAATGGCAGCTGATCCGCTTCGGCACCGGCAACATTCTGCGGGAAATGCTGCGCGAGCGGCTCGGCGAACACGGGCCGGTGCGCGCCGAGGTGGTCGATTACTCCGACCGGGAGTTCGTGGTCGTGTTTCTGGCGGAACGGGACGGGGAAGCCGGCGAGCTGGACGCGCCGCTCATTCGGGAAGTGTCCGACGTGATGGCGGAGCGGGTGCTGCAATACATGAAGGTGTCCCTGCTCGGCGGTCTCGGCAGCGCGCGCGTCGGCTACGAACAGGTCATCGATTCGTTCCTGGAGAGCCAGGCGGCGGTGGAGACGGCGGAAATGAGCGGGCTCAACAAGGTGTTCCGCTACGGCGAGGACGGCGCGGACGCAACGGCGGCCGAACTGCCGCAGATGCTGTTGCGTCGGTTGCTCGACGACATCTTCCGCCGCAATCTGCCGGAGGCCGGCGAGTGGTGGTCCCGGCTGAAGGAAGCGATCGCCGGCTCGCCCGCGGCGTTGCCGGTGCTGAAAGGCGTGTGCGGCGGGGTGTTGAGCGCGCTGTGGAGCGCCTGGCCGTCTACGGCGGCCGCGCCGGATGCCGCGCGGGACGCTGCGGCGGCTTCCGTCCCGTCCGCTTCCGACAACCGGGCGTTTCGGCTGGACGAGCTGCTGCTGGCGCTCAATCGCTGCGGTTCGGCGGCGGAGCTGGCGGAGTGGATGGACGAGCAGGTGACCCGGATGCTGGCGCAAATCCGGGAAGAGGTGCAGGGACGCAAGAGCCACATCCTCGTCGACCGCGTCATCCATGAATTTATCGAGAAAGAGTACCACCGGGATCTGTCCCTGGAGGAGATCGCCTCCGCCCTGCACGTCAACCGCAACTATTTGAGCCAGCTGTTCAAGAAAATCACAGGCGAGCCGTTCGTGACGTATCTGAACAAGTACCGCGTGGAAAAGGCGAAGGAACTGCTCATGACCGGCCGCTACATGGTGTACGAGATCAGCGAGATGGTCGGTTTTCAAAATCCGACGTACTTCAGCCAGGTGTTCAAGTCGCTGACCGGCTGCAGTCCGTCGGCGTACAACCGCTGAGGGGGTTGTGGCTCGGCGGCCGGGGCACTGCAGGAATCAGCGACAGCGAATCATTGGCCGGGACGCTTTAGGCGGTTTGCGGTTCTGCGGTCGGGACGCTTCAGGCGGTTTTCGGTCCTATCTCGTAACGAGACCTCCTTCGGGCCACCGCAAGGCTGCCCCGAGACCGTCTCGGGATCGGTTCGGGATCGGCTCGGGGCGTGGAGATGGTCGGAAAAACCGACTAACTCACGCTCGGGAGAGGCTTCCGACGAGGAGATAGTCGAAAAAATCGACTAACTCGCGTTCGGATGGGGCTTCCGCCGGGGAGATAGTCGGAAAAATCGACTAACTCAGGCGCAGGATGGGCTTTCGGCGGGGAGATCGTCGAAAAAATCGACTAACTCAGGCGCGGGATGGGCTTTCGGCGGGGAGATCGTCGAAAAAATCGACTAACTCAGGCGCGGGATGGGCTTTCGACGGTGAGATAGTCGAAAAAATCGACTAACTTGCGAGGGGGAGACGATGGTGCAGTTGCAATTGGAACCGATCACATTCCGGACGTCGTCGGGGCAATTGGACAAAGTTCACGCTGAAGCGCTGGCGCGCCTTCCCGCGTGTGTGGCGACGGATCCGGACGGGCAGCCCATGCTTCTTGAGGGAGGCGTCTACCGGGGGTGCTGGCTGGAAAGCACGGGAACCATCAACGCGGAAATTCTGGCGCGCTTCGCTCCCGCCCTCGCGCAATCGACCTTCGGGCGGTTCGCCCGCTGGCAGCGGGAGGACGGCCTGCTGCCGTACAAAGTGACGGAGACCGGCCCGGTGTTCCGGCAAATCCAATTGGTGACGCCGCCGGCGCGGAGCGTCTGGAACCATTACTTGCTGAACGGACAGGATAAAGCGTTTTTGCGGACGATGTACGAAACGCTGTCCCGCATGGACGACTGGCTGGCCGCGCACCGGGATACACGCGGCACCGGATGCGTCGAGGCGTTTTGCACTTTTGACACGGGTCACGATTTGTCGCCGCGGTTCTGGCATGTGCCCGATACGCCGCATTTGAGCGATCCGGCGTCGTGCGATCCGGATTCGCCGATTTTGCCGTTTCTCGCTCCGGATCTGACCGCGAGCGTTTACTGCGGCCGCAAGTATCTTGCCCGCATGGCGCGAGAACTGGGCGAACCGTCCGACGGCTGGGAGGCCAAGGCGGCGCAATCGCTGCGCAGCCTCATGGCGCACTGCTACGACGAGCGGGACGGCTTTTTCTACGACCGGGATCGCAACGGCGCGTTCGTGCGCATCCAGTCCGACGTGCTGTTGCGTGTGCTGGCCTGCGAAGTGGGCGACGGCGAATTTTTTGCCGGGGCGCTTCGCCGGTATCTGCTCAACACCCGGAAATTTTTCGCCAAATATCCGTTCACGTCCATCGCCATGGACGATCCGCGCTTTGATCCGTTTTCCCACTATAACACCTGGTCCGGCGCAACCAATTTCCTCAGCCTGATCCGCGCCCCGCACGCGTTCGAGCGGCACGGGCGGCACGTCGAGCTGACCTGGGTGTTGCAGCCGATCGTCACCGCCATGGCGAACATGAAGCGTTTTGCCCAGTGTTTGAGCCCGTGGACGGGCGAGGAAGGGTTCACGGAAACCTATTCGCCGGCAATCCTGGGCGTACTCGATTTCATCGAACGGCTGAGCGGCATCTTGCCGACCCCGGAGGGTGAGCTGTGGTTCACGGGTCTCTTGCCGAAGCCGATGAACGCCCACATGGAGCCGGTGGAACACACTTCATACAGCCGTACGGTGTCCGGCGTGACGTTCGAGCTGAGGAATGGGCGGGAACGCGCGGAAATTTACCGCGACGGCCGGTTGCTGTGCGATTTCCCGGCCGGCGTGCGGGTGGTGACCGGGCGCGACGGAGCGCTGAAGGCGTTGGTCGGGATGACGGTGCGTCCGGTGGAGGGCGAGGTTCGGTACGAGGGGAAACGATACCCGTTCCGGGTGAACGGCAACGAGACCCTCGTGTTCGAAGACGGCGGGTTCCGCTCGGCGGGAGGTCCCGGCGTCGTCATGCCGACATATGAATGAGCCCGGGCGGCAGCCGGACGCGCGCCGGCGCGTACTTGCGAGCACACGGGGCGGCATGGAATGAAACCGGGTCCGGGTGTGATCCGGGCATATCAACCGGGAAGAATGCGGAGAGGAGAAGAACCGACATGTCTGAACGGCTTTGGAAACGAAGCGAGATCCAGATTCGCGATCCGTTTGTGCTGCGCCACGACGGGGAAGGTTGCTACTACCTGTTCGGCTCGACCGACAAGGACATCTGGAAAAGCAAAGGGACCGGTTTTGACGCTTACCGGAGCACCGACCTGGAAAACTGGGAAGGACCGTTCCCCGCGTTCCGGCCGGAGCCGGATTTTTGGGCCGACCGGAACTTCTGGGCGCCGGAGGTGCACGAATACCGGGGGCGCTATTACATGTTCGCGACGTTCAAGGCGGAGGGCGTTTGCCGCGGCACGCAAATTTTGGCCGCCGACCATCCGCTCGGCCCGTTCCGGCCGCACAGCGACGGACCGGTGACGCCGCGCGACTGGGAGTGCCTGGACGGCACGCTGTATGTCGACGGGGACGGGCGGCCATGGATGGTGTTTTGCCACGAATGGGTGCAGATTTACAACGGCACGATTTGCGCGCTGCCGCTGAGCGAGGATTTGCGGGAAGCCGCCGGAGAGCCGGTGGAGCTGTTTGCCGCCAAGGACGCGCCCTGGACGGAACCGGTCAAGGGAGGAGCCGGCTACGTGACCGACGGGCCGTTCCTGTACCGGAGCCGCGACGGCCAACTGCTCATGCTGTGGTCCAGCTTCCGGCACGGCAAATACGCCCAGGGCGTCGCGCGGTCGGTGTCCGGAGACGTATTGGGACCGTGGGTGCAGGAAGAGGAGCCGCTGTACAATGACGATGGCGGTCACGGCATGCTGTTCCGCACGTTCGACGACCGGCTCATGCTCACGCTGCACGCCCCCAACAAGACGCCCGACGAACGAATGGTGATGATCGAGCTGGAGGAGTCGGACGGACGGCTGCGTCTGGTCAGGGGGCCCATTTGAGCCGGTGAACCCGTTTCGCGCCGTCTTTCCTGGCCGTCACCCCGGATTTCCGGGGGGACGGTTTTTTCGTTTGTACCATTTCCACGTTGCGCTGGCGACCTCCGCCAGCAATCCCGCCGCCAAACCGATCAGGGTGACGAACATCAAGGCCATCACCCCGATCAGATCTTCCCAGCCGGCCATGTCGGACGCCGCGTAGACGTGCAGCAGGGCGACCCCGATCGCCGCGCCCGCGATGCCGCATCCCCACAGCCACCTCCATCCGAACCAGCCCGCGGCGTGAACAAGGGCCGATTGTCCAATGGCGGTCAGGGCCGTACGGGCGGCGACGTCCGGAGACCACTGACCATGGAGGACGGGATGCAGCCACAGCCCGGCGGTCAGCAGCAAGGCCCAAACCACTCCCAGACAAAACCAGCCTCCGCTGCGGCGGGAAGGCAAAAGACGGCGCATGTTCGGCACCTCCCGGATTTCCGTCGTTCCCGGTATTTTTAGCAACCTTACGGATTCAACGTTCCTTTTTATCTTTCTCCTATTGTCAAATCCCTTACCCAAGGATACACCTGACCGGCCGGGTCTGGCGATATCCCGGTTCGATCCGGCAATCCCCGCGGCACACGTTCGACCGCCGAAAGATACGGGAAAATTCCGACGAGCCTGAAAAGTGCTAAGCCAAAAGAAAAATGTTTGTACGCCCAACGCGATGCAATCGCTTAAAATTTAAAATGTGGACGAATAAACCGCCGTTTCGGACAACGTTCCACCCGTACCACTTCATCAAACCGCAAAAGGAGAGGGATGCCCATGGTGAACGTGGCGATCGTCGGCACCGGCGCCATCGCCAATGCGCACATCCAGTCGTATCTGACGTTTCCGCAGCGGTGCAAAATCGTGGCACTGGCTGACATTTATCCGGAAAAGGCCCAGCGGTACAAGGAAAAATACAACCTTCAGGCCGACGTCTACGACAACGCCGAGCAGGTCGCCCAAAATCCGGACGTCGACCTGGTGTCCGTCTGCACGCCGCCGTACACCCACGCGGAAATCACCATCCGGATGCTGCAGGCCGGCAAGCATGTCCTGGTGGAAAAGCCGATGGCGTCATCCCTCGAAGAGTGCGATGCCATGCTGGCGGCGGCGGAGGCGAGCGGCAAAGTCCTGTCGGTGGTGGCGCAAAACCGGTTCCGCACGCCGATCATGAAATTGAAGCGGGTGCTGGACAGCGGGCTCATCGGCAAAATCGCGCACGTTCAGGTCGATTCGCACTGGTGGCGCGGCTATTGCTATTACGACCTGTGGTGGCGGGGAACGTGGGAAAAGGAAGGCGGCGGCTGCACGATCAATCACGCCGTCCACCACATTGACATGTTGCTGTGGATGAGGGGCATGCCGCGGAGCGTAACGGCCGTCATGGCGAACACGATGCACGACAACGCGGAAGTGGAAGACCTGTCGGTGGCGATTTTGCACTATCCCGACGGCACACTCGGCCAAGTGACCAGTTCCGTCGTCCATCACGGCGAGGAGCAGCAGCTTGTGTTTCAGGGGCAGCACGCACGGGTGTCCGTTCCGTGGAAAGTGGCGGCGTCGGTGTCCAGATCCAACGGCTTTCCCGAGGCGAATCCGGATTTGGAGCGGCAATTGCAGGCGTTGTACGAAGGATTGCCGGCCCTCGTGCACGAAGGGCACACCGGTCAGATCGACGACGTGCTGACCGCCGTGGAGCGGGGAACCCCGGTGCTGATCGACGGCCGGGCGGGCAAAAATACGTTGCAACTGATCACGGCCATCTACAAGTCCGCCAGCACCGGCACGACGGTCAACCTGCCGCTTGCCGCCGATGATCCGTTTTACACCCGGGAAGGCATGTTGCAAAACGCCATCCGTTTTTACGAGAAAAAAGCCCACGTGGAAAATTTCGCGGATCAGGAAATTACGACCGGCGGAAATTACGGGAATTGAACTAGGAATTGGCGGTCGGATCGGGAAACGTTTAAACCATACGGCAAGAAATTTTTGTTCGGTACAAAAATTGAACGACACAAAAAATTGAACGGCCCAAAAATCCGAATGGGCATAAAGATCTGAACGGTACAAAAAATCCGAGCGGTACAAAGTCGTTGGGAACGCCTTTGCCGCCATCCGTCAGGGGGAGAAGAACATGGATCGAAGAGACGGCATGAACTACGCGCCGAAGGGCGTCGCGAAACGCGTCGTGGCTCCGGGCGAATTCCGGATCGCGGCCATCGGGCTGGATCACGGGCACATTTACGGGATGTGCAACGGGCTGATCGAAGCCGGCGCGGAACTGGTCAAAGTGTACGATCCCGATCCGGAGAAAGTGCGCCGTTTCGTGGAGACCTATCCGGGCGTGAAGGTCGCCGCCAGCGAGGAGGAAATTTTGGAGGATCCGTCCATCCATCTGGTGGCCTCGGCCAAAATCCCGTCGGAACGCTGCGATCTCGGCCTGCGGGTAATGAACCACGGAAAAGATTACTTCGCGGATAAGCCGCCGTTCACGACACTGGAACAACTGGAGCGGGCCCGGCGCGGGGTGGCGGAAACCGGCCGCAAGTACATGGTCTATTACAGCGAGCGAATTCACGTCGAAAGCGCCGTGTTTGCCGGCCAGCTTGTCCGGGAAGGGGCAATCGGGCGGGTCATTCAGGTCATCGGCCTCGGACCCCATCGGCTGAATGCGCCCGCCCGGCCCGCCTGGTTTTTCGAGAAGGAGAAATACGGCGGGATCCTGTGCGACATCGGCAGCCACCAGATTGAGCAGTTTCTGTTCTACTCCGGCGCCAAGGATGCCCGCGTGCTGCACAGCAAGGTGGGCAACTATCACCATCCGCAATATCCGGGCCTCGAAGATTTCGGCGACGCGACGCTGATCGGCGATAACGGGGCCACCTTCTACTTCCGGGTCGACTGGTTCACGCCCGACGGGCTCGGCACCTGGGGCGACGGGCGAACGATCATTCTCGGCACGGACGGTTACATCGAACTGCGGAAATACATCGACATTGGCCGGGACCCGCAGGGCGATCACGTGTACCTGGTCAACCGGGAGAAGGAGCAGCATTTTCACGTCAGGGGCAAGGTCGGGTTTCCGTTTTTCGGCGAATTCATTTTGGATTGCCTGAACCGGACGGAAAACGCCATGACGCAGGAACACGCCTTCAAGGCCGCCGAACTTTGCCTGAAGGCGCAGGCGATGGCGATCCGCATCTGACGACAGCCGCCGTTGCGTCAGGCCGGCGCTGCGGCGGGGTTAAGGCGGGGCTGCGCATTCGGGGCGACCCGGTGCGCGCCCTTTTTGTTTTTTTCGCACAGAATTGCTCTTGACGAAGTCAGCGTCCCATGCTAACATGTGGGTTGGTTAAATGTTTAACCATACAAAATAACTATTGATTAAACGTTTAATTGACAACGATTTCAAGATTTTTGCTTGATTCGTATCAGGAAGCGGAGGAAAGCGCTGGCGAGTTTGTGAAAGGTGGTGTTGCCCGGCGTAATGAATCGGTGCAGGACATTCGCGAATTTCACGGGGAGCGTCACATCCTAGACAGAGAGAGAAAACAGGGAAAAGCGATCCAAACATCAGGGAGGAATCACCGTGTCGATCAAAAAGAGCCTTTCGATTTTCGCCTGCCTGCTGCTGGTCGCCCTGACGTTGGCGGCTTGCGGCGGTTCAAAATCGGACCAGGCCTCGAGCAATGCCCCGAGCGGCAGCCCGACGGTCGAAAACACGAATGCTAATCCGGATGCCGGTGCCGGGAACTCTAAAGGTCCGAAACCGGCCGAACTGCACATCTGGGCGGACGACAATCCGGAAAAACTGGCCGCGATCGAGGCGATCACGAAGAAGTACACGGAAACAACGGGAATTCCGGTCAAGATCACGCCGATTGCCATGAACGACCAGCCCCAGGCGCTTTCGCTGGACGGCCCGGCCGGAAAAGGTCCGGACCTGTTCTACCAGCCAGGTATCGGAAGCCTGTCCGTTCAGGGTCTGGTGCAACCGATGAACGTGAGCGAAGACGTGTTGGCCGAATACACACCGGAATCGCTGGAAGCGCTCAGCTATGAGGGCAAGCTGTACGGCCTGCCCTTCGTGGTCGAGACCTATGCGCTGCTGTACAACAAGGCGTTGATTCCGGAAGCGCCGAAGACGATCGCGGAGCTGGAGCAATTGGCCGTCGAGCGCACCGACCCGTCCAAGGACGAGTACGGCTTCCTGTTCGATGCCACCAACTTCTATTTCGCCTGGGCGTTCATGGGCGGAAGCGGCGGATACATTTTCAAGCAAAACGGCGATTCCTTCGACATCAACGATATCGGTCTGAACAAGGAAGGCGCGGTCAAAGGCGTCAAGCTGATCCAGAGCTGGTTCGAAAAAGGCTATTTGCCGAAAGGCGTGAACGGCGATATCGTCGGCGGCCTGTTCAATCAGGGGAAAGTGGCCGCCGTCATCAACGGCCCCTGGGCGATCACCGACCATAAGGCCCAACTGGGCGACAATCTGGCGGTTGCGCCGCTTCCGGTCATGGAAGACGGCAGCCACCCGCAATCGTTCATCGGCGTGAAGGGCTGGATGCTGTCCGCCTATTCCAAACATCCGGAATGGGCGACCGATCTCGCGATCTTCCTCACGAACGCCGAAAATACGCTGGAGTATTTCAAGGCGACGGGCGAAACTCCGCCCAACGTGAAGGTGCTGAACGATCCTCTGCTGAAGAACGATCCGCTGGTGGCGGGTTTCTCGGCGCAAATCCCGTACGGTTTGCCGTTCCCGAACGTCGCGGAGCTGTCGCACGTATGGGAACCGATGGCCAACGCGCTGAAGTTCGCCTCCGAAGGTCAGGACGTTCAGGAAGTGCTGGACGAGGCTGTGCGGCAGATTCAGGAGCGCATCGCCATGTCCGGCGCGGGCGGCAAGTGATCGAACAGCGCTCCTTGCGAAAGCCCGTGAACGAATAAAAGACGATCGTGTGGAGAGGGCGGAAGGCCCTTTCCACACCGATTGAAGAAGGTGGAACCATGGCAACCGAACCGGAATTGCAGCAGAAAGCCCGCCGGCATCAACCGATTCTTTCCGTCGTTTTGTCCATCGTTCCCGGATTGGGCCAACTATACAATCGCAGGTTCGTGAAAGGCACGCTCTTTCTCATCCTTTCCCTGGCCGTGATCTTCCGGTTGTCCGACTTCATGCGAACCGGGTACTGGGGGATCTACACACTCGGCGAAACGCCGATGGTCGACGATTCACGGTCGCTCCTTGCGCAAGGCATTCTTTCCGTCATCATCACGGCGTTTCTGATCATGTTCTATGTCTATAACCTGATCGACGCCTATCGGGACGGGGTCAAACTGAAGCAAGGGTTTCGGATTCCCAGCCTAAAGGAAAGTTTCCACAGCGTCTGGGATCGCGGCTTCCCGTATTTCATGGTGCTGCCGGGCTTTTTTATTTTGGCTTTCGTCGTCGTCTTTCCGCTCCTGTTCATGATCGCGTTGGCATTCACCAACTACAACCTCTACAATTCGCCGCCGGCCAAATTGCTCGATTGGGTCGGCACGGACAATTTTGTCGCCCTGTTCACCGACCCGTTGTGGCGCAAGAGCTTGCTGTCCGTGTTGTCCTGGACGATCATCTGGACGTTCGTGGCGACGACACTGCAGATTGCCGTTGCGCTCTTTCTGGCGGTGTTGGTCAACGATCCCAGGGTCAAATTCAAGCGGCTGATCCGCACCGTGTTCATTCTGCCGTGGGCTGTCCCTTCCTTTGTTACCATCCTGGTGTTCGCCGCGATGTTCAACGACAATTTTGGCGCGATCAATCGTCAGTTGCTCGCCCCGTTCGGGTTGCACATCCCGTGGATGTCCGATCCGTTCTGGGCCAAAATCACGATCATCCTGATCCAGGTCTGGCTCGGATTTCCCTTTGTGTTTGCGCTGTTCACCGGCGTGCTGCAAAGCATTTCGAAAGACTGGTATGAAGCCGCGGAGGTGGACGGAGGAAGCCGGTGGGACCGGTTCCGGCACATCACGCTGCCCCACGTGCTTTACGCCACGGCGCCGCTGCTCATCATGCAGTACGCGGGCAATTTCAACAACTTCAACATCATTTATCTGTTCAACGAGGGAGGACCGCCGGTCCGCAACCAGAACGCGGGCGGAACCGACATCCTCATTTCATGGGTCTACAAGCTGACGTTTGAAAGCAACAACTACAAAATGGCGGCCGCCATTTCCATCATCATGGGCCTGATGGTGGCTCTCTTCGCGTTCTTCCAGTTCCGGCGCAGCCGTTCGTTCAGAGAGGAGAATATCTACTGAAATGAACAGGACCATGAAAAACCGTCTTGAACTGGCGGGCATCTATCTGATCGTGCTGTTCATGTTCGCGGTCATCGCATATCCCCTGCTCTGGACGCTCAGCATGTCGTTCAACCCGGGCACCTCGCTGTTCAGCACTAGCCTGATTCCGGAGGACTGGTCGACCAGGCATTACAGGTGGCTGTTCACCGACCCGCGCAGCGATTATCTGCTTTGGTACAAAAATACGCTGTTTGTGGCGGCGGTCACCTCGCTGGCGTCGGTCATTCTCGTCTCGTTTGTCGGGTTTGCGTTCTCGCGTCACGAGTTTGTAGGCCGCAAATACGGCATCTATTTGTTTCTGCTACTGCAAATGTTCCCTGTGCTGATGGGAATGGTTGCCATTTACTTGCTCCTGAACATCGTGGGCCTGCTCGATTCCCTGTGGGGACTGGTGCTGGTCTATGTTGGCGGCGGCCTGCCGATGAACGCCTTTCTGGTGAAAGGCTATCTGGACACCATTCCCCGGGATCTGGACGAATCGGCCAAAATTGACGGCGCGGGGCACCTGCGCATCTTTTTCCGCATTCTGCTGCCGCTGGCGAGGCCGATCCTGGCGGTGGTGGCTCTGTTCAATTTCATGGCCCCGTTCATGGATTTCCTGCTGCCGCGCATTGTGTTGCGCAGCCCGGAGAAGTTTACGCTGGCGCTTGGCCTGTACAATTTCATCAACGACAAGTTCGCCAATAATTTCACCATATTTGCCGCCGGTTCCATCCTGATCGCCGTGCCGATTGCCATTGTGTTTGTGTTCCTGCAACGTTTCCTGATTACCGGACTGACCGAAGGCGCGACCAAGGGTTAAAGCCACAATCGCAACATGCAGAAAAGGAGAGCGCAACGTGGAGACCAGCTTGTCCATTCATCCGGATCGATTTCAACAGGCAAGACCACGCGAATATCGCACGCCGGGCAACGTGCTTGGCGTGCGCCCAAGCGAGGGCGGCGCGATCTTCGCGTGTGAACGCGGGCTGCTGCATATCCGTTTTTACGACCATGACATCGTGAGGGTATCGTTCGACCCGAAAAACCGCGAAATGGATGCCCGTAGCCACGCGGTGTGCCTGTCCCCCCGGGCAACGAACGTCGAGCGGGAAGAGACGGAGACGGCGATGTTTCTTCATACCCGGACGCTGACGGTGCGGGTCGATCTGTCGCCCGTGCGTGTGACGTTTCTGGACCGTAAAACCGGGGCCGTGCGCTTGGCGGAACCCGAAAACGGGATGTTGTTTGCCGCTTCCGGCGAAGTGGCGTGCCGCAAAACGGCGGAGCCGTACGATCATTTTTACGGATTCGGGGAAAAGGCCGGGTTTCTCGACAAACGCGGCGAACGTCTCGTCATGTGGAACACGGACGTCTATGCGCCCCACAATCCGGAGACCGATCCGCTGTACGTTTCCATCCCCTATTTCATGACGCTGCGCGGCGGGCAGGCGCACGGCATCTTTTTCGACAACACGTACCGCACCGTCTTTGACCTGAAACGCGATTCGGAAATCTGGTTCCAGGCGGACGGCGGCGCGCTGAACTATTATTTTCTGGCCGGTCCGGGACCGAAAGACGTGCTGAGGCAATATACCGACCTGACCGGCAGGACTCCGCTGCCGCCGAAGTGGGCGCTTGGCTACCACCAGTCGCGATACAGCTATGAAACCGAGCACGAGGTTCTCGAACTCGTGGAAACGTTCCGGGATAAGGGTATTCCGCTGGATGCCGTGTACCTGGACATTCACTACATGGACGGTTATCGGGTCTTTACGGTGGATCGGGACCGTTTCCCGAATTTCGAGGGCATGGTCCGCACGCTGCGGGAAAAGGGGGTTCGCGTCGTCACCATCATTGATCCAGGCGTGAAGGCGGATCCCGAATACGCGGTTTATGTGGACGGCGTCCGCAACAGGATGTTCTGTTGTGACGTGGAGGGGAACGTGTACCATGGTCCGGTGTGGCCGGGGAAAAGCGCCTTTCCCGATTTCACGAGCGGCCGGGTGCGAAAATGGTGGGGCGACCAGCACCGGATGCTGACCGCGAGCGGCGTGGCCGGCATCTGGAACGATATGAACGAGCCGTCGGTGTTCAACGAGTCGAAAACGATGGACCTGGAAACGATGCACGACAACGACGGCCGGCCGGGCACGCACCGGGAACTGCATAACGTGTACGGACTGTACATGGCGCGCGCCACATACGAAGGCCTGCTGGAGCAACTGGAAGGGAACCGTCCCTTTGTCCTGACGCGCTCTGGATATGCGGGCATTCAAAAATACGCGGCGGTATGGACCGGGGATAACCGCAGCTTCTGGGAACATTTGCAAATGATGATCCCGATGTGCCTCAACCTGGGGTTGTCCGGCGTTCCGTTCACGGGCGCGGACGTCGGCGGGTTTGCGCACGACACGCAGCCGGACTTGCTCGTTCGCTGGACGCAGGCCGCGGCGTTCACGCCGTTTTTCCGGAATCACAGCGAAATCAAGTGCGCCCGGCAGGAGCCATGGGTGTTCGGCCCGCGGTGCGAAGAACTCGTGCGGGAGGCGATCCGGCTTCGTTACAGATGGCTGCCGCAGCTTTACCTGCTGATGGAAGAAGCGGCGTCTACCGGGATCCCCCCGATGCGTCCGCTGATGCTGGAATTTCCGGAAGATCCGGTGACCTACAAGCTGGCGGACCAGTTCATGCTGGGCCCCAACGTGATCGTGGCGCCGATATTGCGGCCGGATACCACCCACCGCGCCGTGTACTTGCCGGCGGGGGAATGGGTGGACTACTGGACCGGAGAGCGCTGGGAAGGCGCTCGACACATCCTCGTCCAGGTTCCGATGGAACGGATTCCGGTCTTTGTCAGAGCCGGCTCCGCGCTTCTGGAGGAAAACGTGCGGGCGTCCACGGCAGAGCCTGCGGATGAGCTGATCCTTCACTTGTATGTCAAGGAAGGCGCGTTCCACTACCGCATTTATGACGATGATGGTGAAACGTTTAATTACTCGAAAGGTTGCTACTTTGAGGCGACCGGCGCCGTCACGCTCAGGGAAGGATGCCTGTCGGTCGATGAACGGGTGCTATGTTCGGCCTGGCGGCCGCACTGGAAACGCAGACGAGTGGTTGTGCATGCTGACGGTCAAATTCACACCGTGAAATGGAACGGCCGGGACGTCCAGGCGTTCCGTTCAGGAAACGGGGCCGGCGGACGGCTGGAGTTCGATGTCGAGGTGTGGAGCTGAAGGTGTATCGTGGAGACAGTGAGAGAGCCGATGGTGAGAGGGCGCATGCGTCGCCTTGGCATGTTCGGGCCGGTGTTCTTGTTGCTGGGTACGGGGCTCCCCGTCTTTCCGGGCGGGGAGCCCCTTGTGGTGCAGGCCGCGGAAGCCGCGGGTGAAGGGGCGACCGGTGGGCTGACCGGAGGCTCGTAGGACAACACCTAATCCAGCAAAATTCCGCCCGACTGGGGCACGCCGCAGTGGGCAGTCGAATGAGCGAGTACGCGGAAACGCGTTGAACTCCTCTTTTTGTTCATGGACATTAACAAAATATACCATTTATGGTTCTTTCATATTTTATTCATTGGTGTATAATGGATGGGGGTAAAACGTTTAATGTGACGCAGAAGATCCCGTGAAAGAGTGAGAACATGAAAAAAGAAGTCAGCATCGTCGATGTGGCCAAGGCGGCGAAGGTTTCGATCGCGACGGTTTCCAATGTCATTAACAATAAAGGACGCGTATCTACAAAAACAAGGCAGAAAGTGCAGCGGATCATTGCCGAACTTGGCTATACCCCCAATCTGTCGGCGCGGGACCTGATCACGCGGAGGACCGGACTGATCGCCCTGGTGGTCCCGACCCGGCAGCCGGCAGGGCTTCACGATAACCCGTTTTACTGGGACCTTCTGGCAGGAGTGGAGGAAGGCGCGAGAGAACGGCGTTTTAATATCATTCTGAAAGCAATCGAAGAACGGACCGAGACGTTTACGTTTGCCAAGGAACGGAGGCTGGACGGGATCATTGTGATCGGGACAAACGAAGGTTCCCAGGCGGTTGAACGCGTGATGAATCTGGAGATCCCCGCCGTTTTTATCGATAGTTACTTGCGAAATGAAAATCTTTTCCAGGTCAACCTGGACGATCGACTCGGCAGCTACATGGCGACCAGGCACCTGATCGAGTTGGGACACCGCAGGATTGCCGTGCTGCTTGGCGATATCGAAATGAAGGACATCGCCTACTACGGGATTTTGCACGAACGCTGGCTAGGTTACAGGGACGCGCTGGAGGAAGCGGGAATTCCGTACGATCCGGATCTAATGCTTCCGTTTCCCACTTCTCTTGAAGGCGGCTACATGGCATCGGACCAACTGGCCTTGCGGCCGGACGTTACAGCTGTGTTTTCTTTTTCCGACATCAGTGCGATGGGGTTGCTGAAAGGATTGAAGGACAGAGGAATCCGCGTGCCGGAGGATTGTTCGGTCATAGGGTTTGACAACCTGTTTATTTCAAAGTATACATCCCCTTCGCTGACCACCGTGTCCCAGAACATCCTGGAAAAGGGGCGCTCTGCCGTCAAAATGTTGCTCGATCAAATTGACAACGTTCCGATCGTGGAGCGGCGCAAAGTTTTGCCGGTGGAACTGGTCATCCGCGATACGACGGCGCCGGCCAGACCGAAATGTTGATTTCTCGCCGGTCGCCCGGTCCCGCCGGCTTCGCTCTGACGCTGGCCGCGGGTCGGTTTTCGCTTCATACGGAGGAGCCGACTGTTCCGCACTTGACTTTGCAACGGCGGGGCGGCAGACTCAAGGTAGAACCTGTGAGGGATTCGGGAGGATGAACCATGGGGATCCGTTTTGACGGGGAAAAACGCATCTTCCACCTGCAGACGCCCAATTCCAGCTATGTCATCCGATTGATTCGGGGCGTGCCGGCGCATCTGTATTGGGGACGGAAAATCCGCGGCGTCGCCCTGGAGCGTTTGCTGCGCACGGTAGAACGCCCTTCGTTTTCGCCGCAGCCGTTTCCGCGGGAGGACCGGACGCTGTCTTTCGACACGCTGCCGCAGGAGTATCCCGGATACGGGACGGGCGATTTCCGCCATCCGGCTTACCAGGTGCAGTTGGCCGACGGCACGACCGCGGTGGAATTGTCGTACGACAGCCACCGCATCGTGCGGGGCAAGCCGCCGCTCGAAGGATTGCCGGCCACCTATGTGGAGGCGGACGACGAGGCGGAAACGCTGGAGCTGGTGCTCGTCAACCGGTACGCCGGTCTGAAGGCGGTACTGTCCTACACCGTGTTCGAGCGGCATGACGCCATCGCCCGTTCGGTTCGGTTCGTCAACGAAAGCGACAAGGACATGCGCCTGCTGCGGGCGTTCAGCGCAAGCGTGGACTTGCCGGACAGCCGCTATGATCTGCTGCATCTGAGCGGCGCCTGGGCGCGGGAGCGGCACATCGAGCGGCGGCGGCTGGCGCCGGGGATGCAAGGCATCGAAAGCCGGCGGGGCGCCAGCGGGCATCAGCATAACCCGTTTCTCGCGCTGCTCGCTCCCGGAGCGGACGAGGACCACGGCGACGTCTACGCCTTCAACCTGGTCTACAGCGGCAGCTTCGCCGCCCAGGCGGAAGTGGAGCAGTTTGGCACGACCCGCGTGACGATCGGGCTCAACCCGTTCGATTTCAGTTGGCTGCTCGAACCCGGCGCCTCCTTCCAGACGCCGGAGGCGATTCTGGTGTACTCGCCCGAGGGTCTCGGAGGCATGTCCCGCACGTTTCACCGGTTGTACCGGACGCGGCTGTGCCGCGGCGTCCACCGGGACCGTCCGCGCCCGGTGCTCCTCAACAACTGGGAAGCGACGTACTTCAACTTTGATGAAACGAAACTGTTGCAGCTTGCGGAGGCGGCCCGTTCGCTCGGCATCGAACTGTTCGTGCTGGACGACGGCTGGTTCGGCAAGCGCGACAGCGACACGTCGTCGCTGGGCGACTGGAAGGTCGACGAACGGAAGCTGCCCGGCGGGCTGCGTCGTCTGGGCGAGCGGCTGAACGAAATGGGGCTGCAATTCGGTCTCTGGGTCGAGCCGGAGATGGTGTCGCCGGACAGCGACCTGTACCGGAAGCATCCGGACTGGTGCCTCCACGTTCCGGGCCGGCGGCGGACGGAGGCGCGCAACCAGTTGGTGCTGGATTTTTCGCGGGAAGACGTGTGCGACGCCGTGGCCGACATGATCTGCGACGTGCTTCGCTCGGCGCCGATCCGTTACGTGAAGTGGGACATGAACCGGAACATGACCGAGATCGGTTCCGCCGCCTTGCCGCCCGAACGGCAGCGGGAAACGGCCCACCGCTACATGCTCGGCTTGTACCGGGTGCTCGAGCGCATCACCCGCGAATTCCCGGACGTGCTGTTTGAGAGCTGCTCGGGCGGTGGCGGGCGCTTCGATCCCGGCATGCTGTATTACATGCCCCAGACGTGGACGAGCGACAATACCGACGCCGTCAGCCGCCTGAAAATCCAGTACGGGACCAGTCTCGTCTATCCGGTCAGCAGCATGGGCGCCCACGTGTCGGCCGTCCCCAACCATCAGGTGGGCCGCGTCACGCCGCTGGACATGCGGGCGCACGTGGCGATGTCCGGCAACTTCGGGTACGAGCTGGACGCGACCGCCCTTTCGGAGGAAGAAAAAGCCCGGGTGCGCGAGCATATCCGGCTATACAAGGAAATCCGGCCGCTCGTGCAGTTCGGCGATTTCTACCGGCTGCTCAGCCCGTTCGAGGGCAACGAGACGGCCTGGATGTTCGTGAGCGAAGACCGGACGGAGGCGGCGGTGTTCTACTTCCGCGTGCTGGCCGAAGCGAACGGTCCGCTGCGGCGGGTCAGGCTGAAGGGGCTCGATCCCGAGGCGAATTACGCCGTGGTGCCGGCGGCGGAAGGCGCGGACGGCGGAACGGAGGCGGTCTGGGGCGGCGATCAACTCATGTACGCGGGACTGCCCATCGAGTTGCGGCAAGGCGATTTCGGGAGCCGCTTGTGGCGGCTGCGCCGGGTCTGATCCCATGGGCTCGGCGCAACGGCTGTAAAAAGGCGGGAGTCGCGCAACCGGAAACGGGAAGGGACGGACGCCATCATCTGTGACAAAGGCCCGAACCGCAAGGCGGAAAAAGTTTCCGGTGACGGGGCGGACGGTGAAACGGAGCCGGTTTTGTCCGGCTTCGTTTTTTTTGGTGCATAAAAACAGGACGGGGGGAAGAGATTAGTACCGTAATCAAATCAAGGAGGTCAGACATTGATGAGAAAACTGGTATCCGGCCTGCTGTCGCTCTTCGTGCTGGGTTGGGCGTTTGCGATCCCGGCTTACGCGGAGACCAAACAAACCACCCAAACGCCGCCCCGTTCGCCGGCCGTGCAGGATCGCGCGGACATGGGCATCGGCGTGACCGGCACGGGTCTGCCGGCCGACAATCTGCGGCGCGACACGCTGCGTACCGAAAATTACCGGAATGACATGTTCCGCAACGATAACGGAAACGATAATTTTCGGACGAACGCGACCAATACCGGCAGATTCCGCGCCGCCGCCGACAACGACATGGATTGGGGCTGGCTCGGGCTGCTCGGTCTGATCGGTCTTGCCGGTCTGCGCGGTCGGGATCGTGAGCGGACCTGACGCGCCAGTCGCGGTGAGCTCGCATCAAGCGTTTGCATGCGGTGGCCCGGAGCGGGCCGGTCCGTAATCGGACCGGCCCGTTTTTTCGCTAGCCGCCGGGAAACGGTGCGGGGATTACCGGCCGCGCAACCGGGCGGCATCGACGGGAGGCACCAGACGTTCGCGAGCGGCCCTCTCCAGCAGCACCTGGACCGCGTGGTAGCCTTCCTCCCCGAGATCCGCGGTGAACCGGTTCACGTAAAGCTCGATGTGCGCCCGCACCACGTCGGGATCCATTTCCTGGGCGTGGGACATGACATATTCCCGCGACGCTTCCGGATGCGCCCAGGCGTATTCGACGGACGCCCGGATCCAGCCGGCCACGGCCTCCACGTCGAGGGAACGGCGGGCGACGATGGCGCCGAGCGGAATCGGCAGCCCGGTATCTTCCTCCCACCAGGCGCCCATGTCGGCGAGCAGCGACAGCCCGTAGGCGGGATAGGTGAAGCGCGCCTCATGGATGACCAAACCGGCGTCCACCCGCCCGTCGCGAACGGCCGGCATGATGTCGCGAAACGGCATGACGACGATCTCGCCCACACCGCCGGGAACGTGGCGCGCCACCCACAGGCGAAACAACAGGTACGCGGTGGATTTCTCGCTCGGCACCGCCACCCTGCGGCCGGACAGCGTTTCCGGGCTGGCCGGGGACGCCGTCAGCACCAGCGGTCCGCAGCCGCGTCCCAGCGCTCCGCCGCAAGGCAACAGCGCGTATTCGTCGAGCACCCAGGGGAGCGCCGCGTAGGAAATTTTCAAGACATCCGGACCGTCCGGCCGGGACGCCAGATGATTGGTGACATCGATGTCGGCATACAGCACGTCCGGCTTCGGGGCGCCGGGGATCAGCCCGTGCACCCAGGCGTGAAACACAAACGTGTCGTTCGGACAGGGAGAAAAGGCGATTTTCATGACGGCACCTCGGTCGTAAAAAATTTGGGCGTCGGCCATCAGCCGGGAACGGCATGGTCCCGCCCGATCAACGAACCGAGCACGGCCCCCGCGGCCGCCAGCCGATCCAGCGCTTCTTCGATGCGCCAGGCGGACCGGTCGCGCGGACCGACCCGGTTGGAAATCGCGCGAATTTCCAGCACGGGCACGCCGCTCCGGTGCGCGGCCACTGCCACGCCGTATCCTTCCATCGCTTCGGCCGCGGCGCCGGGGATGCGCGCGGCCAGCCGGGCCGCGGTCCCGGCCGTTCCCGTGGCGGTGGATACCGTCAGGATGGGCCCGGTGCGCACCGGCAGCCCGGCGGCGCGAAGCCCGTCGGCGATGCGGGCGGTCCAATGGCCGTCCGCGGGAAAGCGGGCCGCGCCAAAGCCCAGCTCGTCCACGCCGCGGAAACCGTCCGGCGTTTCCGCCCCCAGATCGGCAGCGACGATTTCGCTGGCCACCACAAGATCGCCGATATCGGCTTGCCCGTCGAATCCGCCGCCGATGCCGGCGCTCATGACCAGGTCGTACGGCGCGCCGGCCAGCGCCGCGGCCGCCAGCGCGGAGGCGGTTATCGCCGCCGCCGCCGCCGGACCGACGCCCGCGGCCAGCACGTCGATCGCCGGGCGGGACGGTCCGCCGTCCCGAATTCCCCGCAACACCGCTGCCCTTTCCGCTTCGACGGCGGTGACGACGAGCGCGCGAATGCCCGCCGGTTGCCGTGCCTGATGATTCATTCCCGAATTTCCCCCAACGGTTTTCCCCGATTTCTCCGCATGTTTCCCGAAAAATGACCTCCGCCGTTCCGCTCCGGTGAACTCCAAACGAGACGGAACGCGTGTCCGCGAGCCATAAGACTGTCAATACCCCCATTATAGTGCGGTTGTCCGCGGAAGAAAACCGCCGCCAACGTCGCTCCGCCAAGCCCGGATGTCCGGGGAAACCAGCGAGATCCGGAGAAACCACCGAGATCCGGGGAAACCTCCGAGGTCCGAGCAAACCTCCGAGGAAGCATTCTCCGAATCGCATGGATTCAAATGCGGCTCAAACTGCGATATGCTGATCACAAACCATCCTTTTGTCGAATTCGCTCGGTTACTGTTTTTTCATGCGGACGGGGAGGGACCGCGGCGATGCTTTATTCCTTGCGCAACCGCTTGATCCTGTTTTTCGGCATTTTGCTGTTCTGCTCGTTCGGGCTCGTGTACTACACGCTGTTCAATGAATCCCGGGCGATCATTCGCGGATACATCGAATCGTCCGCCCTCGAAAAAATGGATGAATACGGTTCGCTGGTCCGCATGGGGCTGACGCAAATTTACGACCTTTCGTCGATTATTTACAACAGCGACACGACGCGGCAATGGGACGCCGTCCTGTCGGATCCCGATACGCCCCCCAACGAGAAAACGCTGGCCAACCTGCAGTTCAGCCAGTTTCTGACCCGGACGCTCAACAACTATTCGGGCGTGTCGTCGATCACGGTTTACCGGAAAGAGGGGCTGTGGGTCAGCACCGGCAACCGGATGGCCCATGACCGGTCGTTTTTGGACGCCGCCTGGTTCACGGACTTTTTCCGGCACGGGCGCCATTGGGTGCCCGCCCACACGGATCCGATGGAACCTCCCGGCAGCCAGCGGTATCCGGTGGTCAGCCTGCTGCTGCCGATCGGCACCTTTGAACCGTCCGTCGCCGGCAGCGTAATGAAAGTGAACGTGCGCGCCGATTTCTTTCATGGACCGTTGGAACGCATTCACCTTGGTGAAAACGGTTCCATCTTCCTCCTGGACGAGGAGGGCCGGCCGATGCTGCTGCAGGAAGAATACGGCCTCTTGTCGGAAAAGGCGCGAGGGATCGCGGAAAACCGGATTCCCGGCTTTTCGCAGGGCGTGCTCTATCTGACCAATGAGCAGGGCGAGTCGGAAATTTTGGTGTACAAAAAACTGAAACCGTACGACTGGCTCCTGGTCGGCGTCGTGTCGGAACGCGAGCTGTTCGCCAAACTGACGCGCCTGCGCAACGTGATGATCGCCTGGGCCGGACTGCTGCTGGCGGCGTCCGTCGCGGCGGCGACGTGGATCTCCCACGGCATCACCAAGCCGCTGTCCAGGCTGGCCATCGCCATGCGGGACGTGCAGCGGGGCGATTTCGAGAAGGCGGAAAACCGCCTCCCGCCCAAGCGCACGGTCCGCAACGAGGTCGCGTTCGTCCTGCAATCGTTCCGCAATATGGTCGGACTGCTCCGCAACCATATCCGGACCGAGTTCGAGCTCAAGCTGCTGCGCCAGCAGGCGGAATACAAGGCGCTGCTCATGCAGATCAACCCGCATTTCCTGTTCAATACGCTGGAGCTGCTGAGCAGCCTGGCCATCCAGCGCCGCGCCGAGGATACGGTGCGGGTAATCGACGCGCTGGGCAAAATGTTGCGGTTTTCCCTGAACATCAGCAACGAACGCGTGCCGCTGGAAGAAGAGCTCCGGTATGTGCGGCATTACCTGGACATTCTGCGCATCCGGTTCCGGGACCGTTTGCGCATCTCCGTCACGGAGGAAGGATCGCCCGGCAAGGTGCCGGTGGTCAAGTTTATCCTGCAGCCGCTCGTGGAAAATGCGGTGAAATTCGCCGTGGCGCAAAACGGCGTCGGAGTCGTCGACATCGTCGTGCGGCGCGAGGACGACCGGCTCGTGCTCTCCGTGGCCGACAACGGTCCCGGCATGCCGCCGGAACTGGCGCAGCGCCTGAACACGGAGCCGCTGGCCGCGCAACTGGACGAGGTGTTGCACCGCCCGAACGGGCATATCGGTTTGCGCAACACGTTGGCCCGCTGCCGGCTCCATTACGGTTCCCGCTTTTCCTTCACCATCGGTTCCGGCGTCCGGGGAGGGACACGGATCGAGCTGATCTTGCCCGCAGAGGAGGAACACAACGATGTATCGCGTGATGATCGTGGATGATGAGCCGGAAATCCGGCACGGACTCCGCCTCAAGGTGGACTGGCGCGGGCTGGGGCTGGAGGTGGCCGCGGAAGCGTCCAACGGCGCGGAAGCGATCCGGGAACTGGAGAACCGGCCGGTGGATATTGTCATCACCGACATGAACATGCCGGTGACCGACGGCGTCATGTTTCTGGAAACGTGCCGCGAGCGGTTTCCGGACGTGCGGCTGATCGTGCTCAGCGGGTATGAGGATTTTCAATACGCGCACGCCGCCATTCGCAGCCAGGCCAGGGATTACCTGCTCAAGCCCGTTTCGGGGGAAGAGCTTGAGGCGGCCCTGCGCGGCGTGGTGCGGGAACTGGAGGAACAGCGCCGCCGCCGGAGCGAGGAGGCGCGGATGAAATGGCGGCTGACCGATTATTACAAGCAAATGAAAGAAGCGTTCCTCATCCGGCTCGCCACGGAACCGATCCGGGACGAACAACCGGTCCGCGAACGTCTGGAGACGTTTGAACTGGACCGCTGGGACGCCCGGCCGATTCGCTTCGTCGCGGCCGGGTTGCGGGGGACGGACGCGGCGGCGGGTTCGCCGGAAGGAGGGGACGCCGGCCCGCATGCGGCGCGCCGCGCGATTCCGTTCCGTCTTCCGTTCGAGCTGATGTGCCGGGAAATCGCCGAATCCGATCCCGAACGTCCGCCGGCTTTCCCCGACCGTCACGATGCCGGTCTGTTTCTGTTCCTGCTGCCGGACGACCCCGGACGCATCGCCGCCTTCACCGGGGAACTCGGCGCCTCCGTGCGCAAATTTTTGCGCCAGGAGTGCGTGTTTGGCGTCGGGGAACCGGTCGCGGGCTTCCGCGCCTGGCGGGAAGGATACGTTTCCGCGCTGCTCGCCTGGCATGCCTCGGTGGGCGAAAGCGCCGTCGCGCCGCCCGCGGCCGCCGGCAAACCGGCGGAGCCGCCCGCCGGCGTGTCCGTCAGCCCCGACCTGGAACAGCAAATTTTGCGCTTCCTCGAGCAGGGAAACGTCGAAGCGCTGGAGCAAACGCTGCTGGCGGAACTGCAGAGGGCGCTGGCCGTCTCCCGAAGCCGGTTTGCCAAGACGGTCTTCCACCTCCACCTGCTCACCGACACGGTGGCGCGCACGTTCCAGGTGCCGCCCGGGCCGGAGGAATCGTTGTGGCTGCGGCCGGAACTGGCGCTTCGCTTTGACACCGCGGAAGAGGCGGTCCAATTCCTGATGCGCTGGATCCGCCGGCTGCACCAGACGATCCGGGACCGTTCGGAAGACGCCGACCGGTTCAAGATCGAGGCGATTCTGCGGTTCATTCAGGAAAACTACATGGACGACCTGAACCTGACGATGCTGGCGGAGCGGTTTCATTATCATCCGTCCTATTTCTCCGAACTGTTCAAGGCCAAGGTCGGCAAGTCGTTCATCCGGTATCTCACCGAGGTGCGGATGGAGAAAGCGGTCCGGCTGCTCCGCGAAACGTCCCTCAGCCTGTGGGACATTGCGGAGCTTTGCGGGTTTTCCGGCCCGGGCTATTTCAGCGCGAAATTCAAGCGCATGTACGGCATGAGCCCGACGGAATTCCGGCAGCGGATGTCCGAAAAATTTGCGGGAGGATAACCGAAAAAATCGCATTCCTCAGGCGATCGCGGACCGGTACGCTGGTATTGCGCACACGTATCGGAAAGGAAGGGGGCGCCTATGCGCAGACAAAACAACCGCGTCGCCTATTTGTTCATGCTGCCCTGGCTGGTCGGTTTTCTCGGACTGACCCTGGGACCGATGCTGGCCTCGCTCTATTTGTCCATGACCCGGTATTCGCTGCTCGACACGCCGGTTTGGACGGGGCTGGCCAACTACCGGGAAATGTTTCTCGAGGACGACATGTTCTCCCATTCGCTGTGGCTGACCTTTTCGTACGTCCTGATGTCGGTGCCGCTGCGCCTGGCTTTCGCGCTGCTCGTCGCGCTGGCGCTGAACAAGGGGCTCCGCGGGCTCGGCATTTACCGGACGGTGTATTACATTCCCTCGCTGCTGGGCGGCAGCGTGGCGATCGCCATCGTCTGGCGCAAAGTGTTCGACACGGACGGCCTGTTCAATCAATTTCTGGCGCTTTTCGGCATCAAGGGCCCGTCCTGGGTTTCCCATCCGGATTACATTTTGTACGCCATCGTGGCGCTGGCCGTCTGGCAGTTCGGATCGGCCATGATCATCTTCCTGGCCGGTTTGAAGCAGATTCCGGCCGAGCTTTACGAAGCCGCCGAAGTGGACGGCGCGGGAACGTTCCGCCGGTTTTTCCGGATCACGCTTCCGCTCTTGTCGCCGGTCGTCTTCTTCAATCTGGTGATGGGCATCATCAACTCGTTCCAGGTGTTCACGCCGGCGTACGTGCTGGGCGACGGCCGCGGCGGTCCGATCAACGCCACGATGTTTTACACGCTGTATCTGTATCTGAAAGGATTCTCGTTCTTCGACATGGGGTACGCTTCCGCGCTGGCGTGGATCATGCTGCTCATCATCGGCGTGTTTACCGCCGTCGTGTTTGCCACCCAAAAATACTGGGTCTTTTATTACGGCGATGAATCCGGCGGGAGGGGGAGAGCGTGATGGCGAGACGGAAGGTGTTGACGCGATTCATCCGGCACGCGGTGATTTTGGCGGCCGGCTTCGCCATGCTGTACCCGGTGCTGTGGCTGGTGAGCAGTTCGTTCAAGCCGGACGGCGACATTTTTTCCGATCCGGGGCTGTGGCCGAAGCGGGTGACGCTGGACAATTACGTCAACGGCTGGAAAGGGCTCCTCGGCGTCTCCTTCGGGCGCTTCTTCCTCAATTCCGCCATCATTTCGGTTTTGGCCGTGATCGGCAACCTCGTCACCTGTTCGCTGACCGCGTACGCGTTCGCCCGGCTTGAATTCCGGCTGAAAAAGCTGTGGTTCGCGCTGATGCTGCTGATGATCATGCTGCCGTACCATGTGACGCTCATTCCGCAGTACATCCTGTACCATGAGCTCGACTGGATCAACACGTACCTGCCGCTGGTCGTCCCGAAATGGCTGGCGCACGATTCGTTTTTCATCCTGCTCATGGTCCAGTTCATCCGCGGCCTTCCCCGCGACCTGGACGAAAGCGCGATGATCGACGGCGCGGGAGCGGCGGGCATCTACTGGCGCGTCGTGTTGCCGCTGCTGCTTCCCGCCCTGATCACGACGGCCATTTTCACGTTCATCTGGACGTGGGACGACTTCTTCAGCCAGATGATCTATTTGAATGACGTCCGGTTCTTCACCGTCCAGCTCGGCGTCCGGTCGATGTTCGACCCGTCGGGCGAATCGGCCTGGGGATCGCTGCTGGCGATGTCGGTGCTGTCGCTCGTGCCGGTCACGGTCATCTTTTTCGCGTTCCAGCGTTTCTTCCTGGAGGGGATCGCCACCTCCGGCCTTAAGGGGTGACCGGCGGCGGAACCGAACATCCGAAAAAATCGACACCGGACACCCGAAGAAATCGCATTCATGCCGGGGCTTGCCGAATTTAAGATGAACCTGAAGACATTACACTTTCGAGGGGGAAACCGTATGCGCAAACGTTGGTTGACGCTGCTTGCGGCGGCACTGCTCGCGGCGCTTACCGCTTGCGGCGGCGGCGGAAAAAGCTCCGACAGCGCCCCGTCCGGCACGGAACCGCAAGGCGGCGCTTCGCCGTCGGGCAGCCAGGGGCAGGAACAGGTCGAACTTCGCATCATGTGGTGGGGCGACCAGACCCGCGCCGACATCACGAACCAGGCGTTGCGGAAATTTGAGGAGAAGTATCCCCACATCAAGGTGGTCGGGGAATTCGCGCCGAGCTCCAGCTACTTCGACAAGCTCAACACGCTGCTGGCGTCCGGAACCGCGCCCGACGTGTTCTTCCTCGGCGGGAACTACATCGATTACGCCGACAAGGGCGTGCTGCTGGACCTGGGCCCGTATGTCGGCAATGAGCTCGATCTGTCCGACATGGATCAGGGCCTGATCGATTACGGCACGTACAAGGGCAAGCTGTATCACATTTCGGCCGGCGCCAACTCGCGGGGCATTCTGGTGAACGCCACGATGTTCGAAGAGGCGGGCGTCCCGCTTCCGACGGACGATTGGACCTGGGAAGATTTCGCGCGGATCAGCAACGAAATTTCCCAAAAACTCGGCGACGGCAAATTCGGCACGTACCAGTTCGGCGTCGAGGGGATGAAGGGCGTCTTCCTGGCGACGAGAGGAAAAGTGTTCTACGACACCGAGAAGGACGAAATCGGCTTTACCCAGCAGGACGTGGAAGACTGGTTCACGTTCTGGGATCAGTTGTACAAAGACGGCGGGGTCGTCACGCCCGAACTGCAGGTGTCCAACCCGCCGGACGACGCGAACAAGTCGCTGGTCAGCGCGGGCAAGGTCGCGATGAACCTGATTCCGTCGAACCAGCTCGCCGCGCACCAGAACCTGACGCAGGACGAACTGACGCTCGTGCTGCCGCCGAAAGGGCCGAACGGTCACGGCGTCATTCTCGAATCGAGCCAGGGCCTGTCCGGCTACGCCAACACCAAGCACCCGAAAGAAGTCGCGCTGCTCATGAACTTCTGGATCAACGATCCGGACGCGGCGAAAATTCTCGGCAACAACCGCGGCGTGCCCGGCACGTCCAAAATGCGCGATCTGCTCAAGCAGGACGCTTCGCCGGTCGACAAGATCGTCTATGACTACCTGGACAAGGTGTCGGCGGCGAACAAGGAAAATCCGGTCAAACTGAGCTTCAACCCGCCCGGATACACCGAGTGGAACAAGCTGCTGGAGACGAGCCTGCAGGAAATCGCGTTCGGCCGCAAGGACGGCAAGACGGCGGCCAAGGACTTCTACGAAGGGCTCATGAAAATCGTCAGCAAAAACGCCGGGTAATAAGGAAACCGGCCAGGCGATCCCGTCCGTTACCGGGCGGGATCGCTTTCGTTTCGCCGGCGGAGCGGGGCCGACGTCGCGGCAACCGCCCCGGTTTATGTCCGCACTTGGCTGAAGGCCGCCGGGACTTATCCCGCGGCCTGCAACGTGCGGGGAAACCGTGGCGTTGTGGTGACAGATATGTTAAACTACATTACATCATGATGACTGCGGGAATCATCATACCGCATCAAGGGAAAGAAGATGAGGAGTCGTGGCGCAAGAGATGATGGAACCTGCGGCGGGTAACGCCATCTATTTTCTGTTTGGCGCGACCGGAGATTTGGCCAAGCGAAAACTGTTTCCCGCTTTCTACAGCCTGTACAGGGAAGGCAAGCTGGGCGAGCGCTTCGCCGTCGTCGGCCTGGCGCGGCGCCAACGCACGGAGGAACAGTTCCGCAACGACGTGTACGAATCGATTCGCGAGTTTTGCCGCTACAAGCCGGAAGAAGGCGAGGCGTGGCGGCGGTTTGCCGAACATTTTGTCTATTACTCGCTGGATATCGGCAACACGGAAGGATTTCGCGGCCTGCGCGCGCTGACGGAAGCGCTGGAAGCCCGGTTCAACGTGAGCGGCAACCGGCTGTTTTATCTGGCGCTGGCGCCTGAATTGTTCGGCACTGTTTCCCGCAATTTGCGTGACGGCGGCATGCTCGACTCGCCGGGCTGGCACCGGCTGGTGATCGAGAAGCCGTTCGGCTACGACTACCCGTCGGCCAAAAAGCTGAACGAAGAAATTCGGCAGGTGTTCCGCGAGGAGGAAGTGTTCCGGATCGACCACTATCTCGGCAAGGAGATGGTGCAGAACATCGAGGTGATCCGGTTCGCCAACGCCTTCTTCGAACCGCTCTGGAACAACCGGCATATCGCCAACGTGCAGATCACGCTGTCCGAAACCGTCGGTGTCGAGGAGCGGGGCGCGTACTACGACAAGTCCGGCGCGCTGCGGGACATGGTGCAAAACCACCTGTTGCAGATGTTGACCATGATCGCGATGGAGCCGCCGAGCCGGCTCGATCCGGAAGACATCCGCGACGAGAAGGTGAAGGTGCTCCGTTCCATCCGTCCGCTCCGTTCGCCGGAGGACGTCCGGCGCCATGTCGTGCGCGGGCAGTACACGGCAGGGACGCTGAAGGACAAGGCGCTGAAGGCGTACCGCGAAGAGGAGAAGGTCGATCCGCAGTCGCAGACCGAGACGTTTTTTGCGGCGCGGCTGTTCGTCGACAATTTCCGCTGGGCCGGCGTGCCGTTCTATGTGCGCACCGGCAAGCGGCTGCCGGTCAAGGCGACGGAAGTCGTCATCGAGTTCAAAAAGGTGCCGGACAACGTGCTGTTCGCTAGCCGCCAGCAGTTGCAACCGAATCTGTTGGTCATTCGCGTCAACCCGATGGAAGGCATTTATATCAAGATCAACGCCAAGAAGCCGGGCAACGAACCGATCATCCAGCCGGTCGCCATGGAGTTTTGCCAGAGCTGCCAGATCGGCATCAACACGCCGGAAGCGTACGAGCGGTTGCTGCATGACGCGGCACGCGGCGACTCGACCTACTTCACCCGCTGGGACGAACTGGCGGCGGCCTGGCAATTCGTCGACCCGATCGCGGCGGCCTGGCGGGAAAACGAAGGCCCCCTGCACCTGTATCCGGCCGGTTCCTGGGGACCGCCGGAAGCGGAAAAGCTGCTGGCGGACGACGGGTTCCACTGGTGGCCGGTCAACGGGCAGGAAGAAGACAACGTCATCTGGGTGACGAATTCCGGCAAGTGACGCGCGCATTCGGACAACGGCCCGTTTTTCCGCCCGGCGGCCGGACCGTCCGGGACACCAGGCGAGGAGGCAGGAGGACATGCCGCGCATTTACGACATCTCCATGACCATCCACGAAGGCATGCAGGTGTGGAAAAATTACGAGCACAAAAAACCGAAAATCACCAACGTGCAAAACCACGACATGGGCAAGCCGCACGAAAGCCGGCTGGACATGGACGTGCACGGCGGCACGCATGTGGACGCTCCGCTGCACATGCTGCCCGGCGGCGCGACGATCGAAACGATCGGCTTGGAGCGGCTGGTCGGCCCGGCGCGCGTGCTCGATCTGACCCATGCCGAAGATTGCATCACCCGGGACGACCTCGTCCCCTTCGCGCCGCAGAAAGGTGAGCGCATCCTGCTGAAGACGCGCTGTTCGTTCAGCGACGAGTTCGACGTCAACTTCCCCTACGTGCGGGAAGACGCCGCCCGTTACCTGGCGGAATGCGGCGTGTCGCTCGTCGGCATCGATTCGCTCGGCATCGAGCGCGCACAGCCGGAATATCCGACGCACCGGACGCTCATGCGCAACGATGTCATTATTGTGGAAGGATTGCGCCTGAAAGAGGTTGAGCCGGGACCGTACTGGCTGGTCATCGCCCCTCTGAAGCTGACGGGCATCGATGCGGCGCCGGCGCGGGCGTTTTTGATCGGATCGTAAGGAACGGGCGAAACCATTCGGAATGGAGAGAATCATTCCCACTTACCGGGTTGCCGGGCAGGCGACCCGGTTTTTTTCGTTTTCGGCCTGGTTAAATTCCGTCCCGGGACCGGGCGCCAAAACGTGCCGCAGATGTTCGCCGGCGGCGCCGGCGCTGCTGGCGGCCTGTTTCATGGGGGCGCAAAAGCTTGATCACGCCGACGAAGTCGTCGAACCCCCGAAGCCTCCGAAGTCTCCGGATTTGCCGGAGCCCGGGGAGACGTCGTTCCGCGATGAGACATGGCGCGCCCTCAACCGCCCTCCGCCCGCCGCAAAACAGGCGGAGTTTTTTTGGTGCGTCACGCCGGCCTTTCCGGCCGCGCCGGGCGTTCGTCGTTTCCGTCGTCTTCCGTTGTGATATAATGAGTGCGGTCATTTTTGCAACGGAAAGGGACATGACGATGACAAGCCCAGTGACGCGCGACGAACTCGAACGGGAAGTGGCGAGACGCCGCACGTTCGCGATCATTTCTCACCCGGACGCGGGGAAAACGACGTTGACCGAAAAGCTGCTCCTGTTCGGAGGGGCGATTCATCTCGCCGGGTCGGTCAAGGCGCGCAAGGCGGCGCGCTACGCGACCAGCGACTGGATGGAAATCGAGAAGCAACGGGGCATTTCCGTCACTTCTTCGGTCATGCATTTCGAATACAAGGGACACCACGTGAACATTCTCGACACGCCCGGCCACCAGGACTTCAGCGAAGACACGTACCGTACGCTGACGGCGGCCGACAGCGCGGTCATGCTGATCGACAGCGCCAAGGGCGTCGAGCCGCAGACCATCAAGCTGTTCCAGGTGTGCCGCCGGCGCGGCATCCCGATTTTTACGTTCATCAACAAGCTGGACCGCGAGGGACGTCCGCCGCTGGACCTGCTGGAGGAGATCGAGCGGGTGCTCGGCATCCGCTCGGTGCCGATGAACTGGCCGATCGGGATGGGCAGTTCGCTGCGCGGCGTGTACGACCGGATGGAGAAGCGGGTGGAGCTGTATCAGGGGGACGATCACAAGGAGATCCGGGTGGTGCCGGCGTCCGGCGTCGATGATCCGGTCATCCGCGAGATGGCGGGCGACGAACTTGCGGAGCAACTGGCGCAGGAGCTGGAATTGCTCGACGTCGCGGGCGATCCGTTCGACCTGGAAAAGGTGCGGAGAGGCGAGCTGACGCCGGTGTTTTTCGGCAGCGCCCTCAACAATTTCGGCGTGCAGACGTTTCTCGAAAACTTTCTGCGACTGGCCCCGCCGCCCACGCCCCGCCAAAGCGCGGACGGACCGGTGGAACCGGCGGACGAAGCGTTTTCGGGATACATTTTTAAAATCCAGGCCAACATGAACCCGCATCACCGCGATCGGGTTGCGTTCCTGCGCATCTGCTCGGGGAAGTTCCGCCGCGGCATGACCGTGCGGCACGTGCGGGCCGGGAAGGAGATCAAGCTCTCGCAGCCGCAGCAGTTTCTGGCGCAGGATCGGGAGATCGTCGAGGAGGCGTATCCGGGGGACATCATCGGGTTGTTCGACCCCGGGATCTTCCGCCTGGGGGACAGCCTGAGCGAAGGCCGGGACATCGTGTTTGACGAGCTGCCGACGTTCTCGCCGGAGATGTTCGCCAAATTGACGATGAAAAACGTCATGAAACACAAGCAGTTCCAAAAAGGGCTTCAGCAACTGGCGGAAGAGGGAACGGTGCAAGTGTTCCGGACGGTCGGCCCGCTGGAAGAGACGATTCTGGGGGTCGTGGGCCAGTTGCAGTTCGACGTGTTCGAGTACCGGATGAAGCACGAGTACGGCGTGGAATTGGAACTGACCCGCGTGCCGTACCGGTTTGCCCGCTGGGTGGTGGCGGACCGCGTCGATCCGGCGAAGTTCCGGATCAATTCGCTGCTGGTGCGGGACAAGGACGGCAACGATGTGGCCCTCTTCGAGAATGAGTACGCGATGCGCTCGGCGATGGAGCGGATGCCGGAAGCGCGGTTTCTGGAAACGGCGCCCTGAAGGAAGTCGGAGGGCGGGTTGCAGGGATCCTTTTCCTGGAAAAGAAATGGAGCGTGACCGCCATGAGGCGATTGATCGTGCGCGGCGGGAGAGTCGTGCTGCCCGACGAGGTGAAGGAAGCCGATGTGGTGGCCGAGGACGGGCGCATTGTCGCCGTCGGTTCCGGCATCGGCGCGGACCGGGAGCGACCGGGCGACGAGATTGTGGACGCCGCGGGCGCATGGGTGCTGCCGGGCTTGATCGACCTGCATTGCGATGCGATCGAAAAGGAGGTCGAACCCCGGCCGAATACGCTGTTTCCGATGGAAATGGCGTTCCTCGAGTTTGAGAAAAAGCTCGCCGGACACGGCATCACGACGATGCTGCACTCGCTGTCGCTCGGCGTCGGCCTCAGTTTGCGGGGAGAGCATCTCGTGGCGGAAATGATCGGCCTGATCCGGTCGCTGCGGGAAGAGCGGGCGATGATCCGGCACGGCGTGCACTTGCGCTACGAGGTGTCGCATCTTACCGGGCTGGATCTGGCGCGAAGGTTCGTGGAGGAACGGGCGGTCGAGCTGTTGTCGCTGATGGACCACGCGCCGGGCATCGGACAGTATCGCCGGCCGGGGTCGTTCGAACGGTATGTCATGAAAAATCAGGGGGTCACCCGGGACGAAGTGGCGGAGATCGTGGCGGATCTCCAGGAGCGCCGGCGCCGGATCGACCAGGGGCGGCTCCGGGAACTGACGGCCTTCGCCCGGGCGCAGGGAATCGCGGTGGCTTCCCATGACGACGATTCGCGGGAAGCGGTCGACCGCTCGCTGGCCTTTCACGCTTGCTTGTCCGAATTTCCGCTCAATCTGGAAACGGCGGCGTACGCCCGCGACCGCGGCATGGAGGTCTGCGTGGGAGCCCCCAATGTTGTGCGGGGCGGATCCCACGACGGCAATCTGCGGGCGATCGACGCTATATTGGCGGGAGCGGCCACGATCCTGTGCTCGGATTATCACCCCGCCTCCCTGTTGCACGCCCTGTTCAAACTGCACCGCGAAGGCATGCCGCTGCCCGCGGCGGTGGCGCTGGCCACGCTCAATCCCGCCCGCGCCATCGGCCGCGGTTCCGAAATCGGTTCGCTGGAACCCGGCAAGCGTGCCGACCTGATCGTGGTGCGCGAGGTGCGCGGCTGGCCGCTCGTCGCCTGCACCGCGGTAAACGGCACGGTCGTTTACCGCAGCCGGGATTACCGTGGCCGGGAATACCGGGACTTCCCCGATTGAGCCGTCCGGCCAAAACGATGGCCCGGAAGCATCGCCGCCGTTCGGACCGAAAGAGGATGCAGGGAAGGAAAAAGCACCGTTACGTGGGGGATTGAACCCCCTGCAGATGACGATGCAGCGCCGCCACCATTTTTTGCCGATCCTCTTCGGCGCTGTCCTGCCAAATGATTTCGAACAGGACGCCCAGACCGGGCAGCGTGACTTCGGCATTGCCGATGGAATCCTGGATGATGTCGCGCAGCGCCTTTTCGTCCTTGTCCTTGACGCGGGAGACGATCGCCTGACGCAAGTTCAAATTCATAAAACCGCCCCCTCGGCGAAATGTTCAAGCGGAGTCTCCGGTTTAGCATGCGCCGAAATGCCGGCGTGTATCCTAATCCTCCCGGCGACAATCGGTCCGGGGGTGTCCGGCAGACGCGGCAGCGACGTTCACCGGCGGCGATGTGTCCGGGCGATGCGCAACGGGAGGAATCGGCCGGAAGGTATGGCTCCGGCTTTTGACTTCACATGCTGAAAACAGGGATTCGGAAAGCTGAGGGGCAAGCGAATGAACGGCAATCGCGAAACGATCATCACGTCTGTGCAAAACGCGAAGGTGAAAGCGTGGGCGTCCTTGCAGCATAAAAAGCATCGTGAACGCTCGGGAGCTTTCCTGGCCGAAGGCGTGCATCTGGTGCAGGAAGCGCTGGCGTCCGGCGAGACGCTGGAGGCGATCGTATACGACGCGTCACGAGGCTGGCCGGCGGAACTGGATCGCGAACTCGCCGCCGCCGTCGCCGGCGACATCGTGCAGGCCTCGCCGGCGGTGATGGCCAAGTGCGCCGGTACCGACACGCCGCCTCCCGTTTTCGCCGTCGTGCGCAAGCGCGTCGCCAGTCCGGAAGCGCTGCTGCGTGCCGACGGCTTGGTGGTCGTGCTGGACGGGCTGCGCGATCCCGGCAACGTCGGCACGATCATCCGCAGCGCGGACGCCGCCGGCGCCGACGGGGTTGTGCTGGGGCGCGGCTGCGCCGACGCGTACAACCCGAAGACGATTCGCTCCACGATGGGGTCGCTGTTTCATTTGCCCGTTCTCGAGGCGGATTTGCCGAACCTGCTTCCCCGGGCGCGCGATGCCGGCATTCGATTGGTCGGCGCCGCCCTGCGCGGGGAACGGTCGTGCTATGACTTCGACTGGCAAGGCGGCGTTTGGCTGCTTCTGGGCAACGAAGCGGAGGGGCTGTCCCCGGAAGTTGTCGCCCTGCTCGACGAAACCGTGCACATCCCGATGCGCGGACGCGCGGAATCGCTCAACGTGGCGATGGCCGCCACGGTGCTGCTGTTTGAGGCGATGCGGCGGCGCGCGGGGTTAACTTTCCCCAAATAAAAATTCCTGTCCGTGAATAAAAATAATTGTCCAGAGATAAAAATTAGTGTCCATGAAACGACCAAAGACTGGAAAATGGTCAGGTTTGATCCCGATCATGATCCAGTCTTTTTTCCGTCCGTCGCGTCACCATCTTTGCAGGATTTTCGTGTATTTTCCGAATCATAGTAGGAGCAGGAAAAGGAGCTTTTGGGGGTTCAATATTGGTGAAAAAGTGCGTACTTTATGTAAAAAGCTGAGCTTTCGGGCTTTGCTTTAATAAAAGTGCGTAACTTTTGTAAAAAGCCAAAAAAGAGCGTGTCTTCTAGGAAAGCTGGACTGTTTACATCAAAAAGTGCGTAACTTTTGTAAAAAGATGTATTCATAGTGCGGGTGATTTGTAAAAAGCTATCTGTATAGTGCGGAACTTTTGTAAAAAGTCTTCTGGAACTGGGGTGAGGAAAAAGGGCTGAGGAAGGCGGCATGGATCAAGAAGCCTTCAAGGATCAGCGGAAATAAACCAAAAGTAGAACGGGAATTTGATCAAAAAATAGGCCGATCAAAAGTAGAACGGAAATTTAAAAAAGCAGGATGAAAAGGGCATGGAATAAATTTAGAACGGAGAAATGGTTGAAAAATTGAAATGGAGTACGCGGAAATTGTAAAAATTTTTGATAGAGAAGAGTACGCGGCTTTTGTAAAAATAATGGATTTGGAACGTGGCCTTTGTAAAAATAATGGCAGGGGCAAAAGGAGCGATGCAAGGCGTTGGATCTGGGCATCCAAGCCTGTCACAAGCTTCAGCTCAAGCATTTGTTCAAGCATATTCCTGCTCCCTTGACCAAATCCTTCTCTCTCACAAGGACAATAATTTTTATCTCGTTTTGTTCACAATTGTGCCAGATATTACCTGATTCAACCCCCTCAAACCTCACATGAGTGGACAATAATTTTTATTTTGATTTTTACGTGAAAATGGCTTGGAGGGCATGAGGGGCAAGGCATTTCGGGATTTGTAAGGGATTGGGAATTGGGGACAGGAATTTTTATTTTTTTACAGCGGAGTTAACCGCACCTTGATTTGTGGATGAAATATGATGTGAAGAAAGTGATAGAAGTAATAGAAGAATGAAGTAATTTGCGAAGAATGAAGATGCGAAGAAAGTCTGGATTTGTGCCGCGGGCATGGATTCAGACTTTTTTGCGTTTGCTGGGGCGCGGAGATCGGCGGAAAAACCGTCTAACTCGCGTCCGGGAGTGGCTTTTGGCGTGGAGATCGGCGGAAAAACCGCCTAACTGGCGCCCGGGAGTGGCTTTTGGCATGGAGATCGGCGGAAAAACCGCCTAACTGGCGCCCGGGAATGGCTTTTGGCGGGGAGATCGGCGGAAGAACCGCCTAACTGGCGCCCGGGAGGGGTTTTCTCCATTTCTTTCCTACCCTGTTACAGGAACGTCACTGAACCCTTTACCGGGCGAATGCATAACATAACCCAGATTTCACACCGGGAGGAGTGTACATGAACGTTACGCCTTTCCGCCATCCCCAATGGGAATATCCGGGGATCGACAACTGGCAGACTTGGCATTCCTATTGGTATCCTTATTACACCTACGGCCAATATGATCACCGGCAAACGGACAGGTATCCCTCTGCATACAGCCCCATTGAACTGAAAGATTTTGGCGGGAAACCGTTTGTTGTCAATATCGAAAGGGCCGCGAAGCAAAATCAAAATTACCGCACCGTAATATGGACGGGAAAACATTTGCAGGTCGTGTTGATGAGCATTGAGGCCGGAGGGGATATCGGACTGGAAGTTCACCCTGATGTTGACCAGTTTATCCGCATTGAGCAGGGCCGCGGACTCGTCATGATGGGGGATCGCAGGGACCGTCTGGATTTTCAACGGGAGGTGTCCGATGACGATGCGATCATGATCCCCGCCGGAACATGGCATAATGTTATCAATACGGGCCGCACCCCCATAAAACTTTACACGCTCTATGCTCCGCCGGAACATCCGTTTGGCACGGTGCAGCGTACGAAAGCCGAAGCCATGGCCGCTGCGCAAAAATGACACGTTGGATAAAGGATGAACGGAACTTGAACGGGACCCGATCCCGGGGCGCAAACCGGGGCACGGGTTCCTTTCGTTTTTCGGATCTGTTTTTCGGCCCCCCCTGTGCCAATGCGGGCGGTTTCACCGACGAAGAGGCGAAAAACGATGACACGGGAGACGATCATCAGATCAGATGACGATCATCATCTCACATGTTGGGGGAAAACCGTTGCCTGGGCGAATGTTCACCCCTATGATTAGGATCACACGCTTATTGAAAGCGCTTTAACCCGGATAAGCGGCAGACTTTTTCCACCCTGAAAAACGAAATCGGCGAGGAAAGGAGGCTCGAGCACTCGCCGCTTATCCGGCATCTTTCGGCGTTTCTGTTAATAACAACGTTGTTAGCAATGATCTTGCGGAATGATCCATCATGATGCGAAGCGCGGAGGGATGTCTTTCATGCTGAACGCGAAAGTGAGACGGATCGCCGGCGTCTGGTTGTCGTTGCTGCTGGTTGTGCAATCGCTGGCCTTGTTTGCCGGCGGGCGGCCGGCGCAGGCCGCCGAAGCGCCGGTGACGGCCGGGCCGCTGCCGGCGGGGTGGCAGGCGATCGCGCCGTATGACACGCGGGATCCATCTCCGGTCAGCGTGTCGTTCCAGGACGGAAAGTTTTCGCTTTCCGTTCATGACGGCCGCATTCACACCGACGGCGACGAAGGGTTGTTTGTCTACTTGCCTCTTACGGGAGTGAAGGACAAGGAATTTTCGTTTACGGCCCGAATCAGCGAATTCGCCCCTCAGCCGTCCAACGCCTGGGCGCTGCTCATGGTGAAGAGCGGTCTCGGGCTGCAGGACAAGATGGTGGGGGTGGGTCTGGATTACAACAGCAATCAAACGCGCATTCGCGACTACCGCCGGCTGGAAACTTCAGGCGGCGGCAACACGACGGTCGAGGGGTCGACCGCCTATTGGGTGCGCCTCGAACGAATAGCCAAAGATCCGGACGGCGTACCCAACGATTTGGCCTTCACCTATTCCACGGACGGCGTGACGTTCAGCAGCCGGACCAACTATAACAATGACGCAAACGGGCATTACACGCATCTCAACCTGGACACGCTGTACGTCGGATTCGCCATGTCCGCCGCTTTCGCCGTGATCGATCAGGTGGTGTTCACGGTGGACGGCGTCGAGGTGTTCAACTCCGAACACGCGGCGCTCGATCCGGTGCCGCCGGTCGACGCGCCCATCGTGACGGCGACGGCGAAAAACCGGGAAGTGCTGCTGGCCTGGCAGACGGTGACGGGGGCCACGTACTATAACGTAAATTACGGTACGGATGACGGGGGGCCCTATCCGCTGAGCGTTACGGGGATCACGGACACCCAGGTGACGATCGGCGGCCTGACCAACGGGACGACGTACTATTTCGTGGTTACCGCGGGCAATCCGTACGGCGAAGGACCGCCGTCGGCGCAGGTGGCGGCCACCCCGTTGGCGCCGGCCAAACCGGGATTGTACGAGCTGGGCGGCTTTGCGCAGTATACGACGGGCGGCGGAGAACTGAATGAATCCGACCCCGGTTATTTCAAGGTGACCAATGCGGTGGAATTGAAAAACGCGCTGAATGCCAACGTGTCTCCCAAGGTGATCGAGATCATGAACGATCTGGACCTAGGCTGGCACGAAATTCCCGAAGAAGCCCGCTCGGCTCCGTTTTCCAGGCACAACGAGCCGCTGACCCACCCGGTACTGCTGGAAACGGGCGTCAGCAAGATCACGGTCGACGGGGCGGAAAATGTGACGATCTTTTCGGCGAACGGCGCGAAAATCCGCCACGCCGGGCTGGTGTTCCGCAACAGCCGCAACATCATCATCCGCAACCTCGAATTTGACGAACTGTGGGAATGGGACGAGGCGACCAAGGGGGACTACGACCGGAACGACTGGGATTACATTTCGCTGGAAGGCAGCGCCAACGTCTGGATTGACCACTGCACGTTCAACAAGGCTTATGACGGCGTCGTCGACCTGAAGGGCGGCACGAAAGGCGTGACGATCTCCTGGAGCCTGTTCCGCGGCGACGACGGTGCGCCCCACAGTTGGGTGTCCCGGCAGATCGACGCCCTGGAAAATTTGCCCGGGAAATATCCGATGTACCGGTTTCTGCGGGAAACGGCCGGTTTGAGCAAGGAGGATATCGTCGCCATTTCGGCCGGTCAGAAAAAAGGGCACCTGGTCGGATCGGCCGAACTGTCCCCGGACAACGCCCAACTGGAGATCACACTGCACCACAATTACTACGACGACATGATGGACCGCATCCCCCGCCTGCGCGGCGGCAACGCCCATGCGTACAACATCGTGGTCGACAGCTCCGGCAATCTGGCGGCCAGCCGGCGCCTTTCCCCGGAACAGGCGCAGCGGATCGCGGAGGCCGGCTACAAGTTCGCCGTGATCAGCAACGGGGCGATTTCGACCGAGGAAGGCGCGTTGTTGGTGGAAAACGCGGCCATCCGGGACGTGGAATATCCGGTGCGCAACAACCAGAAGGATCCGGGTGACGCCACCTTCACCGGAAAGATCCGGGTTCTGGACACGCGCTATTCGTTCGACGGGACCACCTATCGCGGCGACAGCGAAGCTCCGGGAAGCCCGCTTGCGCCCCAGCCGGCGCCGGCCAAACCGTTCTCGTGGAACGGAATGCCGGAATTGCCGTACGAGACGCACGATTTGCTCGATCCGGACGTTCTGGAAGCCCGGCTGTTGGCCCCGGACGGCGCGGGAGCGGCAAAGCTGTTCTGGGCGAAGGAAAACTGGCTGAAGACGCGGCAGTATGCGGGCGATCCCGCGAACGCGCCGACGGAGCCGTACGAGGTTCCGCCCGCTGTGGGCGGACTCCGGGCGACGCCGGGAGACGGGCAGGTCACCTTGCACTGGGGATCGGTCAATACGGCGAACAAGTATAACGTCTACCGGATCACGGCTGCGGGCGCGGTGAAGATCGGCGAAACGGCCGTTCCGGTCTACACGGATTCCGGCCTGACCAACGGCGAGACGTATGAATATTACGTCCGGGCAGAGAACGCGCACGGGGAAGGCGCGTCTTCGAAAACGGTGCAAGTGACGCCGTTCAAGCTGGAACCTCCCGCCGCCCCCGCGGGGGTGAGGCTGACGAGCGGCGCGACCAAACTGATCCTGACGTGGCAGGAGACGGCCCATGCGGATTATTACATCGTCCGCCGCCGCGCCGCGGGAGAGAGCGCCTTTGTCACGATCGCGCCGGAAGTGTATGACACCCGCTACGAGGACATGGCGGTGCAACCGGGGACGGTTTACGAATACACGGTATCCGCCGTCAACCAGGCGGGCGAAGGTCCGGCGTCGGCGCCGGTCAGCGGCCGGCTCACGGATTTGCGAGACGAGTCCGAATTGACGCTGTTGTTCCATGACACCTTCGACCAGGACGAGACGGGACAGCCGCCCGCCGGCTACGACATCATCCAGGACGCCGGGACGGTCCGGGTCGTGGAAGTGCCGGACGCCGGTAACAAAAGCGTGGAATTGTTCGACGACCGGTCGGGGTACACGCAGATCGACAAACGGTTCGAGAAGCAGACCGACCTGGTCGTGGCGGCGTTCAGGTTCATGCAGCCCGCCAAAGCCAACTCGGCCAAAGTCATGCGGCTCGTCACGGGAGAAGGGGTGCAGAAAACGGGCAACGAGTACGCGGCCGTCGCCATTGAGACGAACGGAGGCCAACTCGCGTACCGGACCCGCCAAGGGTACGTCCCCCTGCTGGAATACAGCGCGAACGTCTGGTACACGGTGAAGATCGCCGCCGACCTCACGAAGCAGAAAGCGGATGTCTATATTGACGGACAGCTCGTCCTGGAGCAGGCCGATCTGTTCTATCCGGTTTCGGAAATCGAGGCCATCCAGTCGTTTACGCCAAACAACAACAGCGCCTATCGGCATTACCTGGACGATATCCAAGTGTACGGGGCCGGACCCGACGAACCCGACGAACCGCCGGCTCCGGCGCCCAATCCGGGCTCCCCGGGGAGCGGAGGCGGCGGTGGCGGTGCCGCGAACGGATCGCCCGATCCTTCCGGCACGGAGCCGGTGATCGAATCCGGTGACGGCGGCGAGATCGTGCTGCGTCTGAAGCCCCGCGTGGAGAACGGGACGGCGATCTCCACCCTGACCGAGGCCGCCTTGGAAAAAGCGTTGGAACAAGCGGCACGGGCGGGCGGTACGCCGGCTCTCGTGCTCGACGTGGCGGCGGCGCCGGGCGTGAGCGCATACGAACAGCGGCTGCCTCTGGGCAAGCTGCGGGCCGGAACCGGCGGAGCGACCGTGTCCCTTCGCACACCGACCGGCACGGTCGATCTGCCCGAAACGTTCTGGCACGGGCTTGACGCCGGTGACGCGGCGGAGGTCGCCATCGTGCTCCAACCGGGCGACGCTTCCCGGCTGAACGAAACGGACCGCGCTGCCGCCGCCGGACGGCCGGCGCTCGAGATTGCCGTACGGACGGGAGGGAAGGTGCTCGACTGGCACGATCCCGATGCACCGGTCACCGTGACGATTCCGTATGCGCCGTCGGAGGACGACGCTCGCGAGCCGGAACTGATCGTGGTGTGGTTCGTCGGCGAGGATGGCGTTCCGGTGCCCGTGCCGACCGGCCGATTCCTGGAGGCCGCGGGAACGGTGACGTTCACGGCGACGCGTTCCGGCCTGTACGTCGTGGCCCGCGCATCCGGAGACGTCGCCGACGCGGCGGCGCTGCCCTGGGCGGAGCACGCCATCCGCGTGTTGGCCGCCAAAGGCGTTGCGGACGTGGCGAAAGGCGGACGGTATCGCCCGGCTGAACCGATGACGCGCGGCGAATTTGTGGGCATGCTGGTGCGGGCGCTGGGCCTGACCGCCAAAGCGGGCGAAAACTTCCGGGACGTGCGGGCAGACGCGCCTTACGCCGAAGCGGTCGCCATCGCCCGGGTGCTCGGCGTCGTCCAGGGAAGGAGCGGAAGCCGCTTCGATCCCGAGACGCCGATCAGCCGGCAGGAGGCCGCAGTGCTCGTTCACCGGGCGCTTGCGGCGCGCGGCCTGCCGGTGGCGAAGGGGACGCCGGACGACCTGGCGCGGTTCGACGACGCCGGACGGATCGCCGGGTACGCCGCCGGCAGTGTTGCCGCCCTGGTGAAGGAAGGCCTGCTGCAAGGGAACGGCAAGTCGCTCCAGCCGCAGCAACCCCTCACGCGGGCGGCGGCCGCGGTGCTCGTATACCGGCTGTACGGCCGCTGACCGGACGGACGGGAAGTGCATGAAAAAAACGGTTGCCTCCGAAGAACCGCCCGGCTCTTCGGAGGCACCGTTTTTCCTTGGACACGATACGGAACCGTCGCGCGGGCGCTCCGGCGGCCGGCGCAACGGGATGGAGGCGGCGGGCTTCAAGACAGGTTGCGCAAGTACTTTTCCCGGTATTGGCCGGGCGTGATCCCTTCCTGCTTGCGGAAGGAGCGGATGAAATTTTGCGGGTTGTTATACCGAAGCCGGGCCGCGATCTCCTTGATCGGCATGTCCGTTTCCGCCAGCCATTTCTTGGCCATGTTGAAGCGGTAAGCGGACAGGTATTCGCTGAACGAACAGTTCGTTTCCTTCCGGAACACGCTGCTCAGGTAATTCGCGTTGTAGTGCAACTTCGCCGCGCATTGCTCCAGCGTCAGATCGGTGTCGTAATAGCGCCGGATCATGTCGATGATTTTCTCGGAAATGTTTTGGTACTGTTCCACCTGACGCGCGGCGAAAATGTCGATCATCGGCTCGATGATGACGGTTAGGAACCATTCCTCGATTTCGGCCACGACCTGGAGGCGGAACAACTGTTCAAACAGCGAGATGCCGCCCTTGTGGATCTGGTTCAGGCTGATGCCCGACTCCTGCATGACGATGAGCAGGTTGTTGAGCAGCCGGGCGAGCGGAATCTGATATTCCTGCGGCGACAGTTCCGCGCTGAACACGGCGTCGAGAAACGCCCGGACGCACTTCCCGGCCCGCTCCCGGTCGGCCAGCTTGATGGCGTCGACGAGATCGTTCTCGATCTGGGACGGGTAGTTCAGGTTCAGGTAGTGTTTGCCGGAGTTGATGTTGGCGTACCGGATAATGACGCCGTCGCCCAGCTTGATGCGGTGCCGGAGCGCCTCCAGGCTTTCGCGCCAGGCGATCGGCAGATTTTCCAGCCGGTCGAACGGCAGGCTCATGCCGATGCTCACCTGCAAATGCAGGAAGTTGGCGATGCTTTGCTGCAGTTGTTCGGTAAGCGCAAAGATTTGCTGGGCGAACTCGTCCGCTTCTTCCGCCGGGCTGCCGATCAACACCGCCGTCGTCTGGTCGATGAGTGTCGGCGGCAGGTGCTGGTCGGTCGGGACGATCTCCTGGATCATGTTGTGGATGGCGAACTGCAGCAGGTCGATATCGTTCTTGCTGTAACGGGTGTTTTCCAGCGTGCCGATCTGGACGGCGATGACGACCATGTGGCGCCACGCGGCGACGCGCGGCCCGAAACCGTACTGCTCGAGCCGCTCGCGGATTTCCGTCGGCTTCACGTTCCCCTGGAACGCGCGCACCAACCAGAACGCGACGACCTGGGAAAGATGCCGGCGCACTTCGCGTTCCAGGTGCGATTTGGACTGGAACAGGTCGTTCACCCGCTGGCCGATGATCTGGAACTCGTCGAAATTTTTCCGTTTTTGTCCGTCCGGCCACCGGTCGCCGATCTGGCGCAGGAGCCGTTCGATCGGCGAGTACATGCGGCGGGAACCGATCCAGGCGACAAGCAGCGAAACCAGGAGCATGACGAGGCAGACCACGAAGGTGTACATGCCGATTTTGCCGGACTGCCGCGTCAACTGGTTCAGGGAGACGGTCGAGACATAGATCCAGCCGTTGAAATCCGAACGATGGTAGCTGACGGCATATGATTTTCCGTTGATCTCGGTGTTGAACTGCCCCGACGATCCCCGGAGAAGATCGGGCGGGAACAGGTCGTTCACGCGGCCGATCCGCTCGCGGTCGGGATGCAGCAACACCCGGAGCTGGTCGTCCAGGATCATGATTTGTTCAAATTCGCCGATATCATATTGCAGAACGCTCTGCAGGCTGCAGGTCGGAATGTTGGCCAGCGCCAGCCCGAACTGGTTCAGGCTGCCCTGGGGGAGCTTTTTGACAAGACTTATGGTATAATGACAATCTATACTGGAAGCGTTTTCTTCGCTGTAAAACCAAAAACTGGGCACCAGCATCCACACCGTGCTGCCGTCGACGGCGTCAATCAGTTCCGACAACGGTTCGTAATGAATGTATTCACTGAACCGGTACAGTCCCGAATTTTTGATCATCCAGTCGTACCGTTCGTTGATAATGACGACGTCGGACACCTTGGTATCGAACGACTGGATGAAACGCAGCTCGTTGCGCAGGTTGTTGTATAATTGGAAATCGTCGGCATCCAGCGGCCGGTGCAGGGCGCTGTTGAAAACGGTCGAATTGACGAACTGATTCAGGGCGTGGTTAACGGTGGTCAGAACCTGTTCCACGTTGGCGTTGGTCTGCTTGAGCAATTGCATTTTGCCTTCATTGACGTGACGTTTCAACTCGCCGGACGAGGTTACGTAAGCGAACGCGCCAATGAATACGACCGGAATCGTGCTCAGCAGAAACGCGAAGATCGTCATCTTGCTCAGATAGCTCAACGATCGCATGATCCGTCACCTCGTGGTTGTATTCTCATTGTAGGAAACGACGGGCGATGGAACAATAATCAAATTGTGAGAATGTAATCATTTCCTTAGATTTTGATTTGGACCACATGTCGATGGAGCGGGGGAAAAGTCATGAAATCGGGCAAAGCGATCGAAACGCGAAAAAAGGGGGCGATGACGGGGATGAAGACGGTTTTGACGCTGCTTCTGATCCTGTCCCTGCCGGGGCTGGCGGCCTGTGCGGCCCGGGGCGCAAGCTCCGCTCCGGAGACGTCGGATGCGAGCGTGACGATCATGGCGCCGCTGCATTTTCCCAATCCGCCGTATGAGGAGGCGATCGACGAAATCGAACGGCTCGCCGGGACCCGTCTCGAAATCGAGTGGGTGCCGGACGGCATTTATTCCGAAAAAATGGTGACGGCGCTCACCACCAATTCCCTGAAAAAAGCGACGTTTGTGAAATACACGGACTATTTGCTGTTGAAAAATTCGATTCGCGCCGGCATGTTCTGGGAAATCGGCCCGTACCTGAAAGATTATCCGAACCTGAAACATCTGGACATGAACATTCTCCGGCAGTCCGCCGTGGACGGCAAAATCTACGGTCTGTACACGGAACGGCCGTCTTCCCGGCAAGGCATCATCCTCCGCAAGGACTGGCTGGACAATCTGGGCATGAAGGAGCCGGGCACGATCGAGGAGCTGTACGAAACGCTGCGGCGGTTCACCTATGACGATCCGGACGGCAACGGCGTGGACGACACGATCGGCCTGACCGACCGGAACGACCTGGTGTTCGGCGCGTTCAAGACGCTCAGCTCCTATTTCGGGACGCCGAACAACTGGGCGGTCACCGCCGACGGCCTGGTGCCGGAATTCGCCGTGCCGGCCTACATGGATACGATGAAGTTTATGAGAAGGCTCTACGAAGAGAAGCTGATCAACCAGGATTTCGCGGTGACGAGCAAGCAGGTGCAGCGGGACATGCTCATCCGGGGCAAGGCGGGCGTGTACATCGGCAGCATGACCGACGTGCAGCGCCTTTCGGAAGAAGCGCAAAAATTCAATCCCGACGCCAGGTTCACCCTCGTCAACCGGATCCGCGGCCCGCTGGGCTACCGCATCTGGTCGATTCCGAACTACAACGGGCTGTACCTGTTCTCCCGGAAGGCGATCCCCACCGAAGCGGAGCTGCGGCGCGTGCTGGCGTTTTTCGACCGCACGATGGACGCGGACATCGCCAATCTGATGAAATACGGGTTCGAAGGGCGGCACCATGAGGTGGTGGACGGGAAGGTGCATTTGCCCGAATCGTCGTACGCGCTCCGGGTGAAGGAGATCAACCCCCTGCACGCGCTGATGATCGCCGACCTGAGCAATCCGAACCTGCTGGACGTGGTCGAGTACGAGCCGATGATGGAACTGGCGGAAAAATTGAGCGAGGACAACGAGAAGTTTCTGGTCCACGATCCCACCATGATGTTGGAGTCGCGCACGTACGACGAAAAAGGGGCGGAACTGCAGAAGATCATCACCGACGCGACCTACCGGTTCATCCTCGGCCAACTGGACGAGGACGGTTTCTATGCGGAGGTGGAGCGGTGGCGGCAGAACGGCGGCGACCGCATCATCGCGGAATACACCGAAGCGTATTTTAACCTCAACGGCTGAGCGGCGGCGATCGTCGATCAGCCGGCGATAATCATTGGTTCACATTCTGCCCGGCGGCCTCCGGATGTGAGATAAGGATTGTATGCGTAATCAATGACATCCATGTAAAGTTTATGGTGCAATCCCTATTCCAAAATCACAACGGAGGTAGACACCGCATGAGCAAAAAAGGTTGGTCGGTGCTGCTGGCCGCGCTGCTGGTGTTGAGCCTGACGCTGGCGGCGTGCTCCGGCGGCAAGAAAGAAAGCCAGAGCAACGGTACGGGGGGCAGCCAGCCGCCGGCGTCGAGCGGGGATCAGGCTTCGGAGAAACCGAAGGAACCGGTCAAGATCACGATCATGCTCCCGCTCAACGTGTCGGAAACACCGACGGACACCATCAAGAAGGAACTGGAAAAACTGACGAACACGGAGCTGACCTATCAGTGGCAGCCGGCGGACACGTATGACGACAAGCTGACGGCGGCGTTCGCGGCCGGTACGCTGCCGGAGGTCACGTATCTGAAAAACCAGGCGTCCTTCAACAACTTCAAGGAAGCGATCCGCGACGGCCAGTTCTGGGAAATCGGGCCGTACCTGAAAGAGTTTCCGAATCTGAGCAAGTTGAAAGAGCAAATTTTGAACAACACCAAGGTGGACGGCAAAATCTATACGCTTTACGTCGGTCGTCCGCTCGCCCGCCAAGGGATAATCTACCGCAAAGACTGGGCGGACAAACTCGGCCTGTCGGCGCCGAAAAACACCGACGAACTGTTCGAGATGCTGAAGCGGTTCACCGAGGACGATCCCGACGGCAACGGCATCAAAGACACGATCGGTCTGGCGGACCGCAACGACCTGATTTACGGCGCGTTCAAGACGTTGTCCTCGTATTTCGGCACGCCGAACAACTGGGGCGAGAAAGACGGCCAATTGCTGCCGGAATTCATGTTCCCCGGTTACATCGCCACGATGGATTATATGAAAAAGATTCGTGACAACGGTTACATGAACGTCGACTTCGCGGCCACGAGCAAAACGGACCAGGTGAGCCTGTTCACCAGCGGCAAGGCCGGCGTTTACATCGGCTCGATGCAGGACGTGAACAGCCTGTACAACGATCTGGTCAAGAACGTGCCGACCGCCGAAGTGGACACGCACAGCCAGATTGCCGGACCGGACGGCAACTACGCGACCTGGGCGATTCCGGGGTACAACAACCTGATTCTGTTCCCCAAATCGGCGATCAAGGACGAAGCTCGTCTGAAAGAGATTCTGGCCTTCTTCGACAAGATGATGACGCCGGAAGTGTCCAACCTGATGTACTGGGGCATCGAAGGGGTCCACTACACGGTTATCGACGGCAAGGCGAAGGAAGTGGACGACAAAGATCTGGTGACGCGCGAAGTCAAAGGGTACAAAGACAGCGTCATCGGCGAACCGGAAACGGCCGGTTACTATGAGCCGTACCTTACGCTGCCGGCGCGCGTCAAGGCGGATACCGAACTGCTGCCCTGGAATGAGCAGCACGCCGTCCACGACCCGACCGCGGCGCTCGATTCGCCCACCTTCGCGGAAAAAGGCGCCGAGCTGACCCAGATCATCACGGACGCCACCTACCAGTACATCTACGGGCAAATCGATCAGGCCGGATTCGAAAAGGCGATCGAAACGTGGAAAAAACGCGGCGGTCAGCAGGTCATCGATGAGTTCAACGCCTCCTGGCAGGCATCCAAATAACGATTCCGGGCGGGCGTCGGGGTTCCGTTCGCGGCCCCGATCCCGCTTGGCAAACCAAAAGGCTGTTGGATTTCCGTCAACAGCCTTTTTGTTTCCGCTTCGCCTTGCCTTCACCTTTCGTACGGCGGGGAGTCAAGAATAACCTATCATCCGTCCCGGAGCCGCCGGTCTCCCCCGGCCGGCCAAAAGGGGGGAATAGGGACAATCACTTCGACGGATTTCCGCCAAATCGGTCGACATGTAAGCTGATGATTATCGATGTAATTCGGTCGATCGTTTACGTTATACGCAGAAGCCCTTCCAACACCGAATCCCAGCAAGGAAAGGAAGAACCGTTATGCAAGAAGCGGCCCTGCCCCAAGTGCAAGCGCCGTCGCCGCAGCCTCGGAAGAACGAGCGGCTGAGGCGGATCGCGCGCAACAAATGGCTGTATGTGATGATATTGCCGGGCCTGCTGTACTTCATCATTTTCAAGTATTTGCCGATGTTCGGCCTCGTCATCGCGTTCCAGGACTTCAAGCCGTACAAGGGCGTGTTCGGGAGCGAGTTTGTCGGCCTCAAGCACTTCGAGCGGCTGTTTACGGAACCGGATTTCTTTAACATTTTGACCAACACGCTCGTCCTGTTCGGACTGAACCTGCTCTTTTACTTTCCGGCACCGATCATTCTCGCGCTCATGCTGAACGAGGTGCGGGTGCAGATTTTCAAGCGGACCGTGCAGACGCTGGTCTATCTCCCGCACTTCATGTCGTGGGTGATCATCGTTTCCATCAGCTACGTCATGCTGACCATGGACGGCGGGATTGTCAACGAACTGCTCGTCTATTTCGGCTTTGAACCGATCAACTTCCTGCTCAGCCCCGAATGGTTCCGGCCGATGTACATCATGCAGGTCATCTGGCGGGAAGCGGGCTGGGGCACGATCATCTACCTGGCGGCGATCGCTTCGATCGATCCGCAGTTGTACGAAGCGGCCCGGATGGATGGCGCCGGACGTTTCCGGCAAATCTGGCACATCACGCTGCCCGGCATCCGCAGCGTCATCGTCGTCCTGCTTATTCTGAAAATCGGCGACGTGCTGGAACTGGGCTTTGAACACGTCTACCTGCTGCTCAACGCGATGAACCGCAGTGTGGGCGAGATTATCGACACCTACGTGTACACGGCGGGGATCAAGCAAGGGCAGTTCAGCTACAGCGCGGCCATCGGCCTGTTCAAGTCGGTCGTGGGGCTGATCCTGGTCATGATCGCCAACAAGCTGGCCAAAAAAGCGGGTGAAGAGGGCGTCTATTGATCACCCGTTTTGGATCGCCCGCTTTGTCCGGCGTCGCGGGCGCCGGACGGATGCGGGGAGGACGCCGAACACCGATCACGTTCCGGAGGAGAAATCACCATGGTGGAAGATAAATCGTTCGGCAGCCGGCTGTTTTCCGTCGTCAATTACGGGCTGCTTACGCTGATCGCGCTGACAACGGTGCTGCCGTTCATTCACATCATCGCCGGTTCGTTTACGACCAACGCCGAACTGGCCGCCAAGAAATTTGTGCTCATTCCGACGATCTGGAGTCTGGACGCGTACCGGTTCATTTTCTCCACCAATATCATTTTTCGGGCGATGTTCGTTTCGATTTGCGTCACACTGCTGGGCACGTTGTTCAGCATGCTGCTCACCTCGCTGATGGCGTACGGGCTTTCCCGGCGGGATCTCGACGGCAGAAGCGGCATCATGTTCCTTGTGGTGTTTACGATGTTGTTCAACGGCGGCATGATCCCCACGTTCCTCGTCGTGAAGGAGCTGGGGCTGATCGACCGGTACGAGGCGCTGGTGCTGCCGATCGCCATTAACGCGTTCAACATGATCATTTTGCGAAACTTCTTCCAGAACATCCCGGAAGGGCTGGAGGAATCGGCCAAGATCGACGGCTGCTCCGACTTCGGCATTCTGTTCCGGATTGTCCTGCCGCTGTCGAAGCCCGCAATTGCGACGATCTCGCTGTTTTACGCCGTTACCTACTGGAACACGTACATGAACGCCATTCTGTATTTGGACGACAGCGCCAAGTGGCCGATCCAGGTCTGGCTCCGCCAGGTGGTCGTGCTGGCCAGCGGTCTGGATTACGGCCTTGAACTGGACGGCACCGTGCCGCCGCCGGACCAGGCGGTCAAGATGGCGGTCATCGTCGTGGCCACGCTGCCGATTTTGCTGGTGTATCCGTTCCTGCAGAAACATTTCGCCAAGGGCGCGCTGCTCGGTTCCATCAAGGGCTGAGCCGGGTGTCGGGCGTCAAGCGTCGGGCGGCCGGATGTCCCCTCGGGAGCCGGCCGCCGGGTTTTGTCGCGTCGGGTGCAATCGTCAGGGACACAAATCGTCAAGGAGAGAAAGGAGCAGAAGCATGTCATCCGCATCGAGCGGCCGGGAAGCGTTTGAGGCGGAAGCCCGGCGGTTGCTGGCGGAAATGGACGGGTTGTTTGGGCATTTTTTCGATTGGCTGGCGGACCGGTACGACCCGGTCAGCGGCGGCTTTTTCTACGCGGCCAGCTCGCGCCGGATGGCGGGCGGATTCGGGCCGGACATCGAGTCGACCGCCCAGGCGGTCAACATCCTGGAGCGCGTCGGGCTGTTGGCTGCGATGCCCGCGCCGATGCGGGAGGGGCTGATCCGCTTTTTCCAGGAACGGCAGGATCCCGCGAGCGGCTATTTCTATGACGGTCATCCGAACATGCGGGAAGATGAAGTGATGGTGGCGCGGGCGATGGGGTACAGCCTGGGCGTTCTGCGGAAGCTGGGCGCCGCGCCGCTGCATCCGCTGCCGGCGGCGGAACGCGCGCCGGGCTATCTGGACTCGCCGGAAGCGTACGTTCGCTGGCTGCGTTCGGTCGACCTGAGCCACAGTTGGCGGGGATGCGACCGGCTGGCCGTCTCGAGCGTGTATGTGCGGCAACTGGAACCGGGAAGGCGCGAGATCTTCCTGCGCACGGCGCTGGAGGAGTTTGCAAGGCTTCAGGACCCCGTCACCGGTCTGTGGGGGGGCGGGGGATGGTACGTGCGCATTTCCGGCACGTTCAAGCTGCATACCTTTTACAGCGCGTTCGATGTTCCGATGCCCCGCGTGCGGGAAATTTACGGCAGCATTCTGTATACGTTGCGAACGGAGCGGGCGACGGACATGTGTTTCGTTCGCAATCCGGTTCATCTGCTGTCCTATTTGCGTCCCCATCTTGAGCCGGACGTGTCGCCCGATGAACTGCTCGACATCCTGCGGACGACGAAGGACAACCTGGCGCGTCTTTTGCGGGGGGACGGCGGCTTTTCCCGGGAAATATCCGGATCTGTCGAAGCGCCGAACGTCGCGCAGGTCAAGGCGGGCGAAACGTACCCCGATCTGCCGAAACCGGTGCCGCTCGGACTTGGCGAAGTCGAGGGAGACATGAACGCGGGCACGCAGGCGGTGCTCGTGCGCACCTTGTGCTACCGGCTCGCGGGGCTGGGGGAACCGGCATGGACCCCGTACGCCGACGGGTTTTATGAAAGGCTGGGATGGCGCTGAGACGATGCATTCCCGACACCCGCGGCGGCATCGTTCCGTCACGGTCCGGTGCGCCACCGGCTCCGGAAGGAGCCGGGGCCGGTTCTCCGGCGGCGCTTTCCGGTTCCCGCCGGTTGACGGCGGACGCTCGCGCGACGTTGGCAAGCCACGGCATCTATCAGTTCGGCAACGCGCTGTCGCTCGTATTCGTCAATCTGTACCTGTGGCGGTTGACGAACGACCTGTGGCTGAACGGCGCCTATACGCTGCTGACGCTGCTCGCGGCATTGCCGGCGACGGTGTACATCGGTCGGGTCGCCAAACTCCGCGATCGGTTGTACGCGTACCGGCTGGGCATCTGGCTCACCGCGCTGTTTTATTTGCTCATCCTGGTGTTCCGGGAACGGATAGTGGAATACTTCGTTTTTTTCGCCATCCTGAAGGGGGTGTCCACCGCCTTTTACTGGCTGGGGCATTTCACCCTCATTTTCGACGTATCCAACGACGACACCCGCCACCGGTATCTGGGCTGGAACTCGCTGTTCACCAATGCCGCCAATCTGAGCGGACCGGCGCTGGCGGGATGGCTGATCGACGCTTTCGCCGGGCTTCGCGGGTACTACTTCGTGTTCGGGCTGGCGTTTGTCATGTTCGCGGTGTCCGCCGCGCTCAGCTTTCGCATGCGCAAGCGTCCCGTGCTGCATCGCGCGTATTATTTGAAATATACGGGACTTTTGCTGCGGAAGCGGGCCGACTTCCGGCGATCGCTCATCGGCTGGTGGCTGGTGGGATTGCCGCAGGGCATTTTGACGTATGTGCCGTCCATTTTGCTGTACGAAGCGTTGTCGCGGGAGTCGCAGGTCGGTTATCTCAATGCGTTTTTCCTTGTGCTGTCGATGGTGTCCAGTTACGCGCTGGCCCAAAAGGGCCGAAACGACGCCACCCGGTTCTACCTCGCGATGTCCGCGTGGGGGTTGACCCTGTCGTCGGCCGCGCTGCTGGTTGACGTCACGCTGTGGACGGTCGTCCTGTTCATGTGCGTAATGTCGCTGTTTCGCCCGGTGCAGGCGAACGCCTATACCGCCCATTATTACCGGCTGGTCGAAGAGCTGCCGCTCAAGAACCATTTCCGCGTGGAGTCGGTGGTTATCCGCGAGTCGGTCATCAACCTGGGCCGGGCGGCGGGGGTCGTCCTGTATATGCTGGTGGCGGGCGAGAACGGAGCCGCCGGGTTGCCCGGGGTGATGTTCGTCGTCATGATGTTGCAACTGGCCATTGGACCGCTTGTCCTGCCGCGCCCGCGTCGGGCAGCGGGGGTGGGGAAACGGGCGGAGGAACATTCCGGTCCGCCGATGTAACCGGCCCGTTGTTTCGCCGACGGCCCAAATCATAAAAGCCGACGGCCAAAATAAAAAGGAGGAACCGCGATGGGACAGATCGGGGTTTGGGAAAACGCCGAGCCCGGCGTGAAACGAAAGATTCATCCGCCCGGAAAGGCGCTGATGGTCATGGAGGTCCGCTTTGAGGCGGGCGCAGAAGGCTATGAGCACCAGCATGCGCATGAGCAAATCTCCTATTGCCTGGAAGGGGAACTGGAGTTTCGCATCGACGGGCGGCCGGTGGTGATTCGCGCCGGCGAATCGGTCGTCATTCCCGGCGGCGTCCGGCACGGGGTGAAAGCGCTGCGTCCCAGCGCTTTGCTGGACGTGTTCACGCCGTTGCGCGAGGATTTGCTGGGAACGGCGCCGGCGGGGCGATGAACGGCGCGGCGCGCGGATCATTCGTTTTTACGAGAATCTATATGAACATTTCTTAAAAGGAGTTGTTGCAGGCATGGCGATCGATTCTGCGGCAGGAAAGGGTCCTAACGTTCCGGGGCCGGGGACGGGTTCTCCGCTCGACTGGGCACGGGCGGCCTGTGATTCGTTGATGGCGACCTACCGCGCGCCGGAACTGCCGCCCGCCAACCGCTGGCATTATCATCAGGGCGTTTTCCTGTGCGGAATGGAAATGCTGTGGGGGGTTGTGCAGGAGGACAAGTACGACCGGTACATCCGCGAGTATGTCGACGCGCTGGTAGACGAACACGGGAACCTGTATTTTGCGCGCGACGAACTGGACGCGATCCAGGCCGGACAACTGTTGTTCCGTCTGGATGAAACGGCGAATACGCCGAGGTACCGGATCGCGGCCCGTAAATTGCGGGACCTATTCCGCACGCTGAACCGGACGTCGGAGGGCGGTTTCTGGCACAAGGACAAATACCCGTATCAAATGTGGCTGGACGGTCTGTACATGGGCGGCGTGTTCGCTCTGAAGTATGCGAATGCTTACGGCGAAGACGAGCTGCGCGACATGGTGCTGCACCAGGAATCGTTGATGCGGAAGCATATGAAGGACCCCCGTACAGGGCTGCTGTACCACGCGTGGGATGAAACCCGCCGAGCGCCCTGGGCCGATCCGGAGACCGGGTGTTCGCCGGAGTTCTGGGGGCGGTCGCTTGGCTGGTACGGGTTGGCGCTGGCCCAGTTCGTCGATCTGCTGCCGGCGGTTCATCCGGGGCGCGGGGAGATCATGGCGGCACTGCGCGATTTCGTGCACGCCATCGTCCGCTATCAGGATGCGGGCACCGGGCTGTGGTACCAGGTCGTCGATAAAGGGGACCGCCCCGACAACTGGCTGGAGACGTCCTGCTCGAGCCTGTTCGTGTTTACCATTGCCACGGCGATCCGGCAGGGCGTGGTCGGAGAGGAGTTCCGCGACGCCGCGGTCAAGGGTTATCGCGGCTTGATCGGCAAACTTCGCCGGAACGAGAAGGGGTTGCTCGTCGTCCCGGACATCTGCATCGGCACGTCTGCCGGAAATTACGAATATTACGTGTCGCGACCGGTCAGCGAAAACGATCTGCATGGCGTCGGCGCATTCGTGATGGCTTCCGTCGCGATGCACGAGCTCAGGTGAAAAAGGCCGCCGCGAACCATCCGCCGGAAACGGCGGGGGCGCGGCGTCTTCTTTTTTGCTGGATGGCCGCATAAATATGGGAAAAGACCGGATGGCCGAGCCGGCCGTGACGGGAGGGAGCGACATGCGCCGCAGATGGGGGAGGACGTTCCTTCTGGATTGGAAACTTCCGCAGATTTCAAGGCATTCGCCCGCCTGGCGCCGCGTGCCGGCAGGCCGTGTCCCGGTGCGCTGGCGTCGCGTGATGCGGTGGCGCGGCGCGAACATGTGGAGCTTCCCGCTGAAACGGCGCGGCGTCTTCACGATGCACATGTCGCCCTGGCGCAGCACGGCGGGTTGGCGCCGCTCTCCCCGTTGGCGACGGTCCGCCGGGTGGAGCGGAGCGGGCTCAACTGTCGGCGGGAAACGCGGATGGACGAAGCGGCCGCCGCGGCGGCTGCGGCTCACCCGGGGGCGCATCGCGCTGCTATTTTTGCTGTCCACCGTCATGTCGGCGGTGCTCATCATCCGGTTTTTTGACGTCAAGCTTCGGGAACCGCTTTTTTTTCTGGCCAAGACCCGTCTCACCCAAATCGCGACCGAGGCGATCAATGCCGCCATTGCCGAGCGTTTCGCCGAGCAGGCGGCGACGGACAGCCTCATTCGTTGGCAAAAGGACGACTCCGGCCGCATTATCGGCTTTGTGATCGACTACAAGGAGCAGTTGAAGATCACGTCGGAGACGATCCGCATTGTGCAAGGCATTCTGCGGGAGAAGGAAGAGATTCCGGAGCATATTCCGCTGGGCCATGCCTTGAAGAGCCCGTTGTTGTCCGCAATCGGCCCAAGGGTGTCCGTTACGTTCCATCCCCTTGGCGCGGTTAAGGCGGACGTGGAAACGCGGCAGGTGGACGCCGGCATAAATAACGTGCTGGTGGAGGTGTTTTTGCGCATTCGTACCGACATCGCCATCGTCATCCCGTTCGACCGGGAGCCGGAAACGATTGAGACGGAAATTCCGCTTTCTTATTTGCTGGTCGTGGGGGATGTGCCCCTTTACTATTACGACAACAAGGGCAATCCGGTCGGGAGCGGAGCGGCTCAGGCGCCGCCCATTGCGTTGCCGGGGCTCCATGGGGAGGAGAGCCGCGGCGCCGGAAAGCGATAGAAGGCGGAAAAACCGCCTAATTTGCGCGCGGAGAGGCGGATCAGGCGGGAGAACGGCGGGAAAACCGCCTAACTTGGGCGAAGAGGGGCGGATCAGGCGGGAGAACGGCGGAAAAACCGCCTAACTTGGGCGCGGAGAGGCGGGGCGGGCGGGAGATCGCCGGAAAAACCGCCTAACTTGGGCGCGTAGAGGCGGATCAGACGGGAGATCAGCGGAAAAACCGCCTAACTTGGGCGCGTAGAGGCGGGTCGGGCGGGAGATTGCCGGGAAAACCGCCTAACTTTCGCGCAGAGAGGCGATCTAGCGGGGGATTACCGGATAAATAACGAATCGGCCATCGCAGGGATGGCCGAATTTCTAGGGATGTTATTTATTTTAGGAATGTTATTTATAAGGGATGCCAGGCGCTTCGGAACATGTGCGAAACAGGTGCCCATCAGGTGCCATAGGTGCTAAGGTGCCACAGGTGCCAAGGTGTCAC